>Ga0209936_1001387_pt1 | contig 12987 bp, 16 predicted proteins | sample SalPonR1_A_D1_MG_FD_185694 | JGI IMG/M metagenome (GOLD analysis project Ga0209936, IMG submission 185694) | Salt pond soil microbial communities from South San Francisco under conditions of wetland restoration - Salt Pond MetaG R1_A_D1_MG... ... | reverse complement strand
AATTATATAATCATAAGTCTATACTACATTTTCTAAGATGATTGCTTATATGTCAAAGTTTATAACTTTTTTATAGTGAATATGGTTGAAAATCAGTTTAACTACCTGTCTGGGAGTATAAAACTCTCCGCCTTTTTTACCTGCATCATCAGCAAACTGTCTTATTAGATACTCATAAGCTCTCCCTAGCATATCGGGATCATCTAAATCCTCATTGCCTAATTTATAATCTGAAAAATGCTGAATTAGTTCTTCTAAAACATGGTCAGGAAGTCTTTCCTTATCATTAAAATCTATGGTGGTTAAGACCCCTTCTAAGACCGGATTTTCATGTTCTAAGACCTCAAATGCTTTATTAATATATGAACCTATATCCTGTGATCTATTCTTAATATTAGCCCATCTGGCCCGTTCTGGAATATAAAAATACGATTCAGTATAAAAGTCAGGATCATCAGCAAACTCTTCTCCATGTTCCTCAATGATTTCTTTTCTGTTTTCTAAAAAGACATCATTAATTCTTTTTAAAAACAAAAGTCCAAATATATAGTTCTTATAATCAGATGAATCAATACTACCCCTTAATATATTTGCTGATTCCCATAAATGCGATTCTAAATTGTCTAATGTTAAAGCTTCTGGCATATTAAAACTCCCCTTTAATTTATAGTTAAATCATTAATAAAAAACTTACCTCTAAATAATAATATTCAATAAAATAAAAAATGTTCCTTTATATAACTTTTTGTAAATTAAACTCTTTTTATAAACAAATTATTTATATGACAAAGAAAAACGACCATCACTGGCCGTCTAGATCCATAACTATTAAAGATCTGATATATGCACTTATATTTGAACTTCCGCTGGGTTTAACAAACCCTTTTTCTTTTGCCCTCTCTTCAATCTTATCTTTCATCTGATCTGAGAGCCTGACCTGGATCATGCTACTCATTTTAATAACCTCCTACAGTTGGCGGACTAAATCCAGACAATTATCTATCTTAGCTTTAATTTCATTTAATTCTTCTCCATCTAAACCAGATGGAATCTGATGTGTGTTTTCTTCTAGTTTCTGACTTATTTCTATCAGCTCATCTTCAAGTATGTTTTTAATCATTTCACATGGACTCCAATCTCATAATCTTTAATCTTATCCATTTCACTAATTGAAAAATCCACTATTTCAAAACTGTTATTCTCATAAACCTCAATAACTTCATCTTTTAAATTAACTTCATAGTAGTAATTTATTCCCGGTAGCAGTTCTGTTCCAATGCCAAAACTCATTAAATCTGGATTCCTAAAATTATCTTTAACAATTGATTTTTCTTGCATTTCTTTGCGTTCTTCTTCCATACTTCTTTCAAATGACCTTAAGATATTTGCTAATAAGAAATCATAATCACGTGGCCCTCTTTCCTCACAATACCTCCTAACTGTTTTTTGAAGGAGCGGGATCACTGCTGAAGGATAACCATCACGATTTTTATACAGATAAACATTATAACCTCTGATTCCAATCTGTGCTCTTGTAGACATTTTCATTCATCCCCTTTGAATAATATGCAGGTTTAAGGATAACCCGCAAACCCTATGTTTTATTCTTCCATTTTTGCTAACTCTCTTATAACTTCTTCAAAGAGCCTTGCTTCTTCATGAATACTTAAATTCTGGTCAAAACTTATTGCTTCCACTGCTTCGATTATTTCTGAAAATTCTCTTCGGCCCCATAGATCCTCAATAACTTCAGGAACCAAAACTGAAAATGCTTTTTTCATTTTATTCATCCCCTTTATAAGTAACTTCTAAAGTTACCCAATCATCCCAATAGTCGCCAGTTTGTTCTGTGTTTATATTTATTATCTCGTCTTGACTAATTTCAAAATTGCTTTTAAACCATTTTTTTGCTTGATCCGCAGAAGTGTTTTTAAATTCTACATTGACTATTATATTTCTTCCTCTTTTATTAACTTTTATTGAATCGGGAATGCCACTTTTGGGATACGCACCGTTTCTGTTTTGGTAATCATCAGTTTCCAACTTCTTTAATTCTTTAAAAAGTCCCATTCAAAATCCCTTCTTTCTTATCCTGTTTGTTGTATATTAGCTTGGTTGTAGTACTTTGTCAAGGGGTTGTAAAACTATTTTTTCTCGAAAAAACCTAATATAACAGGCTTTATCCCGCCTCTCTCTTAACTTTTAAATCAGAATATTTATAAGTATCACCATCTCTAATTAAATAGATCCCCGAACTATTATTCTTATAATTTCTATACCTCTCAACTATTACATCACAATAGACAGCATCCAATTCTATGTTATAGGACCTAAGGCCGGTTTCTTCTGCTGATATTAAGGTAAAACCGCTTCACCGTATTTTTCTAGACGCATAAAATTATATAAAATATTTAAATATAGTTCCAATTACTAGCTGCGGTATGTTTTTTATTATGACTGGATTTTTAAATTCTATATAAGTAAATATAAGAAAAAAACCGAAAGTCTGGTTATTCCGGTTTTTTTATTCTATATCCGAGTTCTGTATACTTTGAACAACGGATGGGCAAATAATTTATTTTTTTAAATTATTAACTTATCCACCCTATAAATATTCTAACATTTATAGTATAGTGGAAAATCTTTTTTCTTATTATCTATTTTTAACATTAAAGTAAGCGATACCTAATAAAAATAATCCTATTATATTTATAACAGCAAATATTAAAGTCAAAATTGTTCCCCAATTAAAAACAAACTCATTAATTAAGAGTCCAAAAGTACCAATTAATAAAATAATGAAAGGGATTACTGAGATATTATTTTTCATTTAATATTTACTCCAATAATGACTAAACTTTGATAAAATCAAGGATGTCAAGATTCCATATATTACAAAGATTATTAGTGCTACAACAAATATATATAATTGAATTAATGAATTATTAAAAATGATTGCACCAGTGATTATACCAAAAATAATTGAAGATACATACATTATCAAACCAACTATTATACTCGAAGCCAATTTATATTTATGCATTTTATTTTTAAGTACAAAAAGTAAAACTCCTCCAACTCCACCAACAAACATGCCAATTATTATCACCTCAAATACACCTTTTATGCTCATATTTAGTGAATTACCAATGAGGAACGCAATTCCGGAGGTAACTGCACGACCAACAATACCTAGAACAAATGCACCTGAAACCATACCTGCAAGCAAAGATAAAAGCATCTCACGGTTAGTATTCATGTTTTCTACCCCCTCTATTAATATAATCTTATTAATTTAATTATACCATATAAGTATTGAGAATAAAATAATGTATATTTTTGTGCATCACTTATGATACCATTCCCAGAAAGGAATCCAAGATTAACTTGTCTTTCTTGCTGGAGTTCTTTATAACTCTTGCTATTATTTCAACTGGCTTCATTGTTGGATGGACATCATTGGTAGATGGTTTATCAAAAAACCAGGTAGTCTTGCCTGCATCTGTTCCGCCATTAATCAACTCATATTCTGGCACTTTAATAACCACATCATGAATACCTAGATCAAAGGTTATCTGATAGCCGTCACTTAACTTCTCCACCCTTACACCGGGAGCTTCCTGCAAAACAGTAGTCTGCTTCCTGCCCCCATTCCAGTAATGCCCGGCTCCAGGTTTCCATCCGTAAAGAATGGGTTCGTGTTTCCACTGATAATCCTGTCTTCCTAACACTAAAACATTCTTAACCCAGATAATACATTGGGCAAGCTTAAATCCTGCCCGCTTAAATTCAGTCCTAAAGTTTATACCTTCAGTATCGGCATGGAATACATAGATACAGCCGCCTTCTTTTGTGTTCTCATACATCCGGGAATAGGACTCAAAGAGGAACTTAGCAAAGTCAGCGTCCTCCATATTGTCATTTTTAATGTGGTCTGTTATCCTATGCCCTTTCTGATACTTATTGAGCATATTGGCCTTATCCCCATAGTTAACGTTATAAGGCGGATCCGTAATAATTAGATCCGCCCTTTCATCCTCAAATAAATTTTCATATACTTCTTCTGAAGTGCTATCTCCACAGATTAACTTATGCCTACCCAAAAGCCAGATATCACCCGGCAGTGTTATTGTGTTGGACTTTGCCCTACTCTCTGCCCCCTCATAATCAAAACTATCTTCTACTACTACATTACTGTTCAAATCAAGAATAGAATTAATCTGATCCTCTTCAAATCCGGTTAAACTTAAATCAGCATTTTCTTCCATCAGGAGTTCCAGTTCGACAGCCAACAGCTCTTCATCCCAGGGGCTTTCAGCAACCTTGTTGTCAGCCAACCGTAGCTGCCTTATCTGGGTGGGAGTCAAATCGTCTTTAACCATTACTGGAACTTTTTTCAAGCCCAGCTTCTTTGCTGCCGCTAGTCTTCCATGACCTATAATAACTTCCTTATCTTTATCAATAACAATAGGCTGGACAAATCCAAAGTTTTTAATACTGCTTGCTATTTTATCTATCTGCTCATTTGAATGTTCCTTCGGGTTGTTATGATAAGGAATCAATTCTTCAGGTTTTATTAAAATGATTTTGTCTGAAATATTCATTTAAGCTCCTTTCTGAATAAATAATCATATTTTCAATCTGTATCATATAAAAATTCTTATTAAAAGGAATTTTTAAACTTATATTCAAATAGTTAAAAGATGAGAAAAATAACTTCATTTATATTATGGTATATAATGTAAAGTGTATGTAATAAATATATGAGTTAGACAAAATTGTTGCAAATAATTTTTTAACTAGGAAACCGAGGTGTTTTTATGGAGGTTTTCAATAATAGAGAAATAGCTTCGGGTATATGGTTATTAATAATTTTTATTTTAATGATTATAAAAAAAGATATTAGACATTCTTTAAAGAGGTTACTTAAAAATTTATTTAATAAAAAAATATTAGTTTCTATATTATTCATGTTTATATCGACCGCCACAATAATTTTTGTTTTATATTTTGTTAACATTTGGAATATATCTTTTTTAAAAGACACAATTATATGGTTTCTTTTTTCAGGTATTGTTACCTGTGTTAATGCAATAACTTCAAGAAGTGATAAAAATAAATTAAAAAAGATTATTTATGAAAATCTTAAAGCACTTATACTTATTGAATTCATAGTAAATTATTACACATTTCCTCTTATAATTGAATTAATTGTAATGCCTATTATTATCTTAATATTTTTATTAGATACTTTTACAGATAATAAAGAAAAATATTCATCAGTTACAAAACTAATGAAAACATTACAAACTGCAATTGGGTTTTTTCTAATATATTATTTTATTAGTAATTTGGTGAGTAGCTATCAAGGTTTTATCTCTTATAGCACTTTAAAAAGTTTTCTTTTACCAATTTTACTAAGTTTATGTTTTCTTCCATTTATATATTTATTTTTGTTATACGCTAAATATGATATGATATTTATTCGTTTAAAAATGGGCTCTTCTAAGACTAAAGAACTTACTAAATATGCTAAAAGAGAAATTATTAAAACTTGTTTACTTAACTTAAATAAAGCTAAGAAATTATTACGAGGGAATACTGCAAAATTAATGCATATCCAAAACAAGGAGGATGTAGATAATCTAATTAGCAGCTTATAATAAAAACTGCAACAACATCATCTAACATGGGATTGCGTCATGCCTTCTATCATAAAACTTGCAGATTTAGGCAGCTAAAAATATTGAAGCAAGCTCGAGCGGAAATCCCAGTAACGTTATATGAAATCATCAGCATTATTTTAGGAGGTTGAATTTATTGAGTGAAGCGAATCAAAGTCTTAATTTGCTTAAGCAACTGATTGAAATAATACCAATCTTTGGATCATCATTAGCAGGAGCAGGGTTTGCATTTTATTTAAATTATAAACATGAAAAACAAATAAATAAAAAAGAGGAAATTAATAAAAGCCGAGAATTTATGGCTAGACTTTATGTAGTAGCAAAAGCAGCATTGCAATATAACCTAAAATATTTACAAAAAAAAGAAGTATCATGGCAAGATTTACCTGCACATACTGATCTAATTCCAAACAAACCAGTTCTTAAAGTTGATGATATTTCTTTTTGTGCTCGCTCGGAAAAAAATAAAGAATTTCTTTCTGATGCTTATATTTTTGAATCAAATATTGAAAGAGTGAACATTACATTTAAAAAACATAGAAATTTATCAGAAGAAGTTAATAAGCGAATTGAACAATATATATTCACAGGAAGAAAATATAAATGAATCAGATAAAACTGATTTTGAACTTGAAAAAATTGTAGGTTCTCGTTTAGCAAATCAATATAAAGATTTAACTAATAGAATTGTTAAAGAAATACCATTTATTTATCAAGAAGCTATGCGTATTCAAAAAGAACATAGAAAAGTAATGAAGGAATTATATCCTGATGAAGATATTAGAGAATTTGATTTTGACATAAAAGTTTTAAAAACAAAGAAAAATAATAAATAGTTTGAAGTTTACTGATAACTTCATAACAAAGGGTTTCCGCTACAGCTAAAAACCAGCCTGCCTTCGGACATGCTCTCTGTCATAAAGTTTACAAAAAAACTTATGAATATGTAATTCATAAATTATGTCTATTATAACAGCATTGTTTTGTTTAAATAAATTCAATATCCCCCCTACTCCAATTTCGCGGTCGTATCTCTTAACCTGCCGGCGCGGTGCGGATCTCAGGACCTCCAGAGATTTATACCCCCTATCTAATTATTTTTTAAAATTAATGACTTAATAAAGTTTATATATCTATAAAAGGATTAATTATTTCTTTATTTAAATTATTAACTAGAATAATTATATTTATACTTTATTTGAAAATAAACTTGGAGGATACAAAAATGGGAAATTTAACTATTAATATCTATAGCAAAGAAAAAATAAATGGACAAAGAAAAACATTAATTCAAAATGCAAATATTCAATTTGATGATCCACTTATTAATATTACACCTGCTGTTTTAGCTAATAACTTCGATTTAGACAAAGAAAAAATTTACGGATTTAATGCAAATATAAACTGTCAAAATCAAATAATTGAAATTTCCGGATTTGAATATTTTTCACTTAAATCTTTTATGAATATTAACTCTAGTATTGCTCATTTTAAAATATCTAATATAGATGATTCTTGCAGTTTAAATAATTTCACAATAGAAAAACTAGATGTTAATAATGCTGATTTGTTATTAGTTGAATCAGAAGTTTTTGATTTGAATATCGGTAATTCAATTGTTCATGGTAAGAGTATTGATGAAATAAATTTTGATAATATAAAAAAAGTTAAAACTGATCTAAGGGGATCAAAAATTGAAAGAGCAAGAATTTTTGTTCCGAATAGAAAAATTGAAGTTAAAAGAACTAATATAAATTATTTAGCTATACAAGAAAGAGCCGCATTCAATATTGATTTAATTAAAATTTGGATAAACTCTGATATTAAAAGATTATATTTATCTGGAAATATAGAAAAATTTCAAATAAAAAACTCCAATATAAATAATTTAGTTTTTCATGAAAACTGTAAAGTTGAAAAAATGATTATAAATTTATCTACGATTCAGAAGACTCATAATTGTAATATGTATAATATTAATAATAAAAATATGAACACTCTTCAGTTAATAATGAATTCCGCAAAAAATAGTAATGACTATTCTCTATATACAAAAGCAGGATATGAATTTATGAAAAAGAAAAATAAAAATCAAACAAATATTTTTTCAAAATTTATATCATTTTTTATGAAAATAACTTGTGGGTATGGATTTAAACCATTTAGAACTTTATTATTAACAGTATCGACTTGGATATTATTTGGTTTTATATATTGGAGTTTTGATTTATTTGGTCTTGGAGGTTTAAATTTTGGAACTAATAAGTATGAGGAATTTAAAAAATTAATATTGAGTTTATATTTTTCTATAGTTACTTTCACCACAACAGGTTTCGGTGATATCACTCCAAGGGGATATTCTAGAATATTTTCTGGTCTTGAAGCAGTTCTTGGAATTTTATTCACAGCGTTATTCATATTTGCTTTAACAAAAAAATTCGGTAATTTTGATTAAAAGTATGATCTATTAAAAAAGAGCCATCTGCTCATCCTGCTGCAGGGCTCTTTTTAATATTTCTCTTATTAAATTTAAAGATAAATCAAATATATCAATTAATTTTACTCACAATATTTTGTAGTTATTAAACTGACTCTAGTTACTGTTGTAACCATATTCTCTACTTGCAAGTATTTTTTTCCAATAACTCTCTCTTTTTAAAATCTCATCTGCATCAGTTGTGTTCTTAAAAATTTCTAATATTGAAAATGTTAAATTATTAAAATATTCTTCATTATTTTCTGCCTTCAATTTAATTAATTCTTTATTGTAACCATGGCCTGTTTTTATATACTCTCTACATCTCTGCCAAAAGTTATCTTCTCCATATGCACTCCCAACATACAATTTCCCATTTTGATTGTCTGTAATTAGATATATTCCTTGAACATTGGATAATGCTGACTTCCAACTTATATTCCCAGTTTCTATTATTAATCTCAAATCATCAAAATCAATAGACACATTTTCATAACCCGGAAAATCAATTGTTTCATACCTATTTCTTCGCAATTCTATAATTTCAAAATCACTAATATACTTCTCACAAAAAGCATATGATATTCTAAACTTTTTCTGGTATCTTATTATTAATCTGCCTATCCAATCTTTGCCTTTATTTGTTAGTCTAGTAGAGTATTTATAATGTGAGCCCTTGCCATCTTCTTTTTGTTCGTATCCCAAAACCTCATATACGCCTCCAAATAACCATTCATTAGGATTTATATAAATTAACGATAATATGTATTTGCGAGAAAAGTTTTTTAGTCCTTGCCATTCCTGCCAGTCTTTAAACCCAGCTTTTAGAAACTCAGTTAGGGCTTCTTCATTATTACCATCACCTGTAGCAAAATGAACTTTTGTATTTTTAATCTCTGTTTCAGAGAGTTCAAAAAAGTCTGATGCTTTCATAAGATCACCTCATAAATTTTCCTATAATATTATTCAAATAATATTGACTACTTTTCAAGTCTTCTAAGCAATTTTCAATTGATATTCCAATATTAATAATGTTAATATCATCTTCAATCAAATAGCTATAAAGAGAATACTCTTCTATTTGTTGATTTTCTCTTAATGGATAGAAAAGCATTATATTATTTATACTATTCGTATTTGCTACTGCATAAGCAGTTAATTGATACAAATCTCCCGAAGAAACTTTCTTTTTTTGATAATCTTTATATTTTGCATCAGCTATTCCAATTAATACATTATCTTTATAGAATTGATAATCTGGTATCAAGCTGCGGTTTTGACCGTCAGATGCAATATAATTATTTTTTAATGAATTCTGGTATTTTATATCTAATTGATATTGAAAAGTGACTTCAAACAATCTATATAAAAACTTCTCAAATAACTCATTCATGTCAATAAGAAAAGAACTAAACCCCATCTTTCCAGATATTAGACTAAAATCCTGATTTTCATAAATAAATTTTGATAACTTAATAACCTTTTCATAGTGTTTTGTTAGTCGATTACTTTCTTTGTTTACTTTTTGAAAAAGTGTTTTATTCATCTTTTGATAAGATACCTTATCAGAAAGTTTTTCACTTAATATATTAATTTTTCTAGATATTCTGCTTGACGATATATGTTTTTTTAAAAATTCGAGAGTAGAATATATTAATCTGTTTTCAGCAATATCTGTGGTTAATTCTCCATACCGGCAAGGCAAAGTCAGGTCTGCAGTTGATTTCTTTGCTAAATCATTAAAAACAATTTTCCCTCTACAAGAAGATAAGTCTTCCTCTTTTTGTTTATAACGATTCGCTAAACCTTTTAAAATTATCTTTTCTACTTCTTTTATATAAAGCAGAGCTATTACATCAGTAATGGCTGCCCTCTCTGTATCTAAACTTACCGTAAAATCATAGTATCTAATATTTTCTAAATCTAAATTATAGGAATAAGAAATCATTTTGGCTAAACATATATCATCTATTTTAGGTTTTATAATCACTTGAAAATTGCTAAATCTTATTACTCCAACATAAGAATATGTTTCTATTTCCATTCCCTCTGAAAATTGTTTAACCTTTAATTTCCGCTGTTCTTCCAGTTCATTTATCAAATTATAATCTTCATAATCTATTTGAATATTCCCATACATCATTCTTATTTTGGCAGGCTTTAGAATAGACCATTCAGAGGTATAGATAGTCTTTAAGTCATCCAATTTACTCAACTCCACTTATCATATCTTTCATGGCTTCTATTATTATATCTGACCCTTTAGAAGTAAATATTTCCGGATCAAATCCACCTTGTTCTACTTTAACAATTTTTGGCCCTAATATTTCTTTCAAAGCAGAATAGTCGTCATAGCAATATTCCTGTAAAAGAGGTAAAATTTCATCTCTGACAGCTGCCAGCAACTGGTCTTCGTTTTTAATAGGTTTATCATTTTTCATTAAATAAGAATGGCCTACTTGTAAATTTCTACCAACATTTTTAGATATTCGCTTGTTTAAAACATTTAACCAATCTGCCAAATTGATGCCAGAGATATTCCTATTTTTTAGAATATCTGATTCAGGTAATAATTCCCTAAAACCAAATCTTCTTCTCAAAGCAACATCTAATAAGGCTATACTTTGATCAGCTGTATTCATCGTTCCAATTAATATAATATTATCCGGTACTGCAAACACTTCTTCTGAAGCTGGCAAAATGACAGCTGTATCAGGATAATCCTTATCTAATTGCCAACGCTTTCCGGTTTCTATTAATGTTATTAATTCACCAAATATTCTTGGTATATCTCCTCTGTTTATTTCATCTATTATCAATATAAAAGTTTTATCCTTATTCTCTTCAGCTTCTTTACACATTCTTTTAAATATTCCATTTTTTAATTTATAAGCTGGTCTGCCTTCTTCTGTTATATAAGGTCTATATCCCTCGATAAATTCCTCATACCCATAAGCTGGATGGAAGGTACAAAATCGCAGATAATTATTCTTATTACTATTTTCATCTGGTGTAAATCCAATTTTCAATTGTTGTCGCTCTTTTTTATTTAATTCGTTATAATCTTTATCAAAGTTATCTTGTGCCAAAACTTCTTTGGCCAATTTTTCAGCATAATAAGTTTTCCCAGTACCAGGTGGACCATATAATATTATCTGTTTATGCCTTCTAAGTGTTCTAACTAAATTATCAAGAGTCGGATCTTCTGCATTTATATAATTTTCATCTTCTTTTTTTCTTTCATCTTTTTTTTCTTGCCATTTTTCTTTGACGCTTTGTAGGTAAAAATCAAACTCTTTATCTTTATATTCTTGTTCTAAACTAGTTCTTATTGAATATAATTTATCGTCAATATTTCCCTCTTCTTTTATTTCTCTATCAATAAGATTATTAAATTCATTTACTATATTTTGTTTATGTGTTTTGCTTATTATTCTTTCATATTTTTCTGGATACCCCAAATGTAATATCGCATTTATCATACCATAAGACCTGTCTCTTTTATCTTTAATTTCCTCTTCTGTAACTTTATAAAGAATTTCTCGAACTTTAACATCATTTCTTATGATCTTTTTCCTATCTTCTCTTTTCTTGATTTCTATAGCAAATAAAAATATTAACCATAATTGTCTATATTTTTGGTGATATCTCATAGCAGTCCTTGTAAAGCCTTGATTTAAAACATCCCATTTTTCATCTGTAAAAACAGGCAAATCAAATCCTTTCTTTTTACATATTTTATCTATGTATTCAAACTTTTTCTCTGGGTTCATATAAGTAGAAGGTAAGGTATAAATCAAAAAAGCATCAGCTAAAATCCTCCAACAACCATCATCTAATGTAGAAAATTGTTTAAATATTTTATCCCAAAATTCTCCTCCAATAATTGGATTATCAATAAAATTTTCTTTTATCTTGTGTAAATTATCTAAAGTCCAAGCTTCTTTTTCCGGCCATAGTAAGCTTCTATCTTCAACTAAACAATTATTCATAAAATCATCAAATATCTCATAACTCTTAAGAGAATTTGTATATTTAGCCATTTAATAGCCTCCTAGCAAAATCATATTGTATCTTAATTTCTTTAATATACATATTTCTCCTGCTTTATATATAAAATAAAATTTAATGTTTTTCTTTAAAAAATCATATATGTAATACTTAATATAAAAAACCTTACACTCTAGACCAAATCCTTACACTTAAATATTTAAGAATGTAAGGCTTAAAACCTAATAATAACAAGGCTTTCAGGAAGCCCCTTCTATCCTTACACTCTTAATAAGAAACCTTTATAGTATAATTATTTTTAAACTAGTTTTTAAATTATCAGTGTAAGAGTGTAAGGCTTTTCTGAAAACCTTTGGGGCTCTAGTAATTACAGCCTTACACTGTAATCTTCTCGACTGTAAGGTCGGTGTAAGGGTGTAAGGATTTTAAAATATTTTTAAACTGTTATATCTAAATAATAACTTTTTAAACGACTGCTATCCCACTTCAAAGCAATATTAATGTCAAAACTTTTCATTCTGCTAGGGTAATTAGACTCCTATAATACCTTTAAAGCATATTATTCTCAGATGTATTTGTATTATTTGTAATTTTAATTATAAAACATAATTTAATTATTAAGACAATTTAACTTGCTGGTTACACTTCTCTTTAATAAAGTGTAACCGCAAAAAAATAATACCTCTGAATTCAGATGGACCATAAGGTTTCACGGTTACACTTCTTTAAAAAAGTTTAATAATTTAACTTCTTTCCATTATCCAATATTTTGTTCTTATATATTTTGACTCCATTTTTTAACAACTTATATATATC
>Ga0209936_1001374_pt1 | contig 13035 bp, 9 predicted proteins | sample SalPonR1_A_D1_MG_FD_185694 | JGI IMG/M metagenome (GOLD analysis project Ga0209936, IMG submission 185694) | Salt pond soil microbial communities from South San Francisco under conditions of wetland restoration - Salt Pond MetaG R1_A_D1_MG... ... | reverse complement strand
TGCTGCAGGATCAGAAATTTTTAATCCGCCGGCGATATTGAGATACACGTCCTGTCCGGCAAAGCTTAAGTTGGCTCTTTTCTCAAGTACGGCTATCAGCAAAGATAATCTTCGCTGATCGTATCCATTTGCTGTTCGCTGTGGTGTTCCGTAATTGCTGCTGGCAGCTAAAGCCTGCACCTCAACAATGATAGGTCTTGCCCCCTCCATAATACAGGTTAATACACTTCCGCTCACATTGGCTCCCGTAGAGTCCATAAAAAAAGCAGATGGATTCGGCACCTCCTTTAATCCGCTCTCAACCATCTCGAAAACTCCAACCTCCTGGGCAGGACCGAAACGGTTCTTCACACACCGCAGCAGCCTGTAGAGATGATCCTTATCTCCCTCAAAGTGCAGTACAGTGTCGACCATATGCTCTAAAATTCGCGGGCCCGCTATATCGCCGTCTTTGGTCACGTGGCCGATCATGAGCGTAGTAATATCCTCTTTTTTAGCGATTTGCTGAAGCAGGGCAGAACACTCCCTTATCTGCTGAACACTCCCGGGCAGGCTTGTCAGCTGATCGCTAAACAGTGTTTGAACCGAATCGATTACGAGCAGATCCGGCTTCATCTTTCTGGCCTGTGCTACAACCTGCCGCACCTCTGTTGATGAACTGATGTAAAGATTTTCACCTTTTAGGCCCAGCCGCTCACCTCTCTGTTTTATTTGTGATGCTGATTCTTCACCGGCGATGTACAGAATTTGCATCTCCGGACACTGTTTAACTACCTGCAGCATCAGCGTACTTTTGCCAATGCCGGGATCACCTCCAAGAAGCATAAAAGATCCTTTCACAAACCCTCCGCCAAGTACTCTGTCAAACTCCCGGATATTCGAGGAGAAACGTCCGTGCGACTCAATTTTTACGTCGGTAAGCTTTATCGCATCCTCTCCACCGGACGAAATATCAACTTTATGCTTTTTTTTACTCTCCTTTACCTGTACACTCTCCCGGAACGTGTTCCACTCTCCGCATTTGGGACACACTCCAAGCCACTTTTGAGATATATGTCCGCAGTTTGAGCATTCAAATTGTGTACGTTCTTTAGCCACAAGATTCTGATTTAAATTTCGGTATCAAATTTTTTGGAAACCGTTTTATTTACATACCACATCATTGCAAAAATACCCAGCCCTATGCTGGAATAATAGGTAATGATTCGCCATAAGAACACTGCAAGACCAATAAAACCGGACCTGTTGATGAGTGGACCTAAAAACAACGCAAATAATCCTTCCACTCCACCTGATCCTCCCGGCGTTGGTATTACCAGAAAAGCCAGATTCATTGCGAGGCTGCGAAGCGTGAGCAATATCTCATCGGCAGGAAGTAAACTTAGTACAACAATGACCGGAAGCGCAACTTTGGTCAGCCAGGTTGCTGCCGTAAGCAGAAAAGCTTTTATAACAAAGGACGCTGGTTTCTGTCTCAGCTGGGCTGAATACTTTTCAAGATTTTCGGTTTCTGCCTTTGCTTTATCAGAAAATTTTCTGAGAATCCGCAGCTTAAAGAGTTTTGTTACAATCTTCTTCAGCATTGAAGGGTTAATCAACAAACCATATACCAAAATGACGCCATAGGATAGCAATCCCGCATAGATCAGAATCATCGATACATTTCCAACGGTGCCAATTTCATCGGGAATAACTTCAAAATATAGCCCCGAAATGAGAAGAATGGGTACTGCCATAGCATACCAGAACTGATCTAACAGAACACCATAAAGCATGATGGCAGACGATTTTCCAAGTTTTAATCCCTCCTTGGTCATAGCATAAGTGGCAACCGGGGCGCCTCCTATTGTGGAAGGTGTTATTGCAGATGCAAAATCCCAGGTTAGCGCAATTCGAATAGATGCCATTCGGCTGATGGTTTTGTCAGCCAGAAAACGAACTTTTTCAGCGGTCAGATAAACTTTCAGGAGAGTCACAAAAACAGCGAGTACTAAACCGGGAAGTCTTTTCAGTTTCAAGTGCTCCAGTACACCCGGAGAATAGGTTAAATAGATCACGACTGCCATGCTCGCCAGGCTCAAAGCAATAGAGATAGCCATGTACTTGTAAGATATTAATGGCCTGCCTGCAGTGTTAACATTCGTTTGATCAGACAAAGTAGTTGGGAATTATTCTCTTCGAATTTGTTGTAAAAACAGGAGGGCAGTATAATAAAAAAGCCATGCCGAACCTATTGCCGGCATGGCTTGTACACAAGGTATTAAGCAATTGTTATATCATCATTCAGATATACATCCTGAATGTAGTTAAGCAGTTTCACACCTTCATCCATTGGACGCTGGAATGCTTTACGACCGCTTATAAGGCCCATTCCACCGGCACGTTTGTTCACAACGGCTGTTTTAACCGCTTGTGCAAAGTCATCCTTACCGGATGCTCCACCTGAATTAATCAAGCCTGCACGGCCCATGTAGCCATTGGCAACCTGGTAACGTGTAAGGTCGATCGGGTGATCGGTTGTGAGTTCACTGTAAATACGCTCATCCAATTTTCCGTATGAGGAGTCGCCAGTATTCAGCGCTTTAAATCCACCATTGTTGGTAGGTAGCTTTTGCTTCACAATATCGGCCTGAATGGTTACACCAAGGTGGTTTGCCTGGCCCGTAAGGTCGGCTGATGCATGATAATCTTCACCATCTACTTTAAAAGCAGAATTACGGGTGTAGCACCAGAGTACAGTTGCCATTCCCAATTCGTGAGCATAATCAAAAGCCTCGGCTACTTCCACAATCTGACGAGACGACTCTTCAGAACCAAAATAAATGGTAGCTCCCACTGCTGCAGCACCCATATCATAGGCTTTCTGCACGCTGCCGAACATAATCTGATCGTATGTATTCGGGAAGGTCATTAGTTCGTTATGATTAATTTTTACCAAAAACGGAATTTTGTGGGCATATTTTCTTGAAACTGACCCAAGAACTCCAAATGTTGATGCAACAGCATTACATCCCCCTTCTATGGCAAGTTTCACAATATTTTCCGGATCAAAATAGGCAGGGTTTTTAGCAAAAGATGCTCCTGCACTATGCTCAATACCCTGATCTACAGGCAGGATGGAAAGATATCCGGTTCCTGCAAGGCGGCCATGGTTTAGCAACCATTCCAGATTACCCAAAACTCTGTTATTTCTGTCTGAATGATACCATACATCATCTACATGTGTAGCAGATGGAACGTGAATTTTCTCTTTTGGTATGGTGTTGCACTTATGGGTCAAGAGGGATTCAGCATCATCCCCTAAAAGTTCTTCTATACTTGATTTATTGAGTGCCATTATTCGTTACTCCTTTTTGTATTTAGTAATTTCGTTTACAGTACTTAATATAACTGATAAATTAACAATTGGCTATTCACACTCTATTCATACACGAGATGGAAGCGCTTTGATCAGAATAATTTGATTTCAGATAGAACCATCCAAAAAAAAGCGTTATTTTTTGATCCAATAAAATTCAAATTTCATGAACATTAGCAATATTCTCTTACCAGATAACCCACTGTTCCTGGCACCGATGGAAGATGTGACCGATTCACCTTTCAGGCAAATTTGCCGGAAAAAAGGGGCTGATATTGTATTCACGGAATTCATTAGTTCAGAAGCGGTAATTCGCGATTCAGACATAGCAAGCCACAAAATGTCTTTTGAAGAAGCTGAGAGACCCTTTGGTATTCAGATTTTTGGTGGTCGAGAAGAGGCAATGGAAGGAGCAACTAAAGTAGCTGCCGCCAATAATCCCGACCTTATTGACATAAATTTCGGGTGCCCTGTTTACAAGATTGTAAAAAAAGGCGCCGGAGCCGGGTGTCTGAAGGATCTGGATATGATGGAGAGAATGGCCGGTACCGTGGTCGATGCCGCAGGTAAGTTTCCGGTAACGGTTAAAACACGCCTTGGCTGGGACGACCACTCCATTCGAATACAGGAAGTGGCACTGATGCTGCAAAGTGTGGGTGTGAAAGCCCTTACTGTTCACGCACGTACCCGAAGCCAGAAATACAAGGGAGATGCCCGCTGGGACTATCTCAAAAAGTTAACCAGCACACCCGGGCTCGAAATCCCGATCATAGGAAACGGGGATGTCACCTCGCCCGAACTTGCAAAAAAAATGTTTGATGAAACCGGTGTAGACGGTGTGATGATTGGGCGGGGCGCTATCGGTAATCCATGGATTTTTGAGCAAACCAAACACTATTTCGAAACCGGTGAACTGCTGCCTGAGCCAACTATTCGGGAAAGACTCGAACTCTGCGCTGAGCAGTTACGACTTTCAGTTGACCATCACGGTGAGCGCTATGGCGTCATCATCATGAAAAAACATTACGGGCAATATCTGAAAGGAATCCGAAATGGGAAAAAGCTGCGCGGTGAAATCATGAATAAGAAAGAGATGCAGCCCATCCTTGAACTGCTTCTCAATTTTAAAGAAGAGAAACTGTACGCGCTCGCATAAATCCTGCAGCATTAACTAACATTAGTTCGACAGAAGTGCATCTTTTCTGACGGATATCACGTAGCCGTTATAAATGATCACAAATTATCACGCTATGCTATTTCGAATTGTCAGAGCCATCAAAGCACTTTTTATGGGTTCACTGCTTGCAACAAATCCCTTAAAAGGCCTTACACTTATCATTTTGAGCATTATTGTGCCCTATTTGATCTATGCCTTTCTGGGCGGCGCCGTTTTTATGCTGATCCTTGCCGGGTTCGGCTTCTTGCTTTGGAGGGCAATCCGCAAAGAAACCGGCGTGAAAATCAGCTGACGACAATCTCATCCGCATAGATTTTAGCGGGGCTTCCAGCCCTGATATGCCATGAAGGCATCTCAATAGGACTTTCGGCGTGCACTTTTATGTATCTCGCATCTTTCAAGCCGATTTCTGCTTTAAATGGCTGAACACGAATATTCGTAATCCCGGGATTGATATCCGGGTTCGGATCATGAGGGTTATCAATGCGTACGGTTTCCTCATAATTCTCCCCATCAACAGAGAGCTGATACTCCACAAATTTTGGAAGGATGGTCAGGTGCCATTTCGGCTGAGCCTGCGCGTTCAAAAACTCCATATTTATTGTTCTGACCTGCTGAACCTCACCCAAATCAAGAATAAACTCCATGTGCTCACCCTCATATCCGACCCAATTCACACCGATTTTATCCGGAAACCTCCAGGATTCATCGGACCCAAAAACCCCATCGGTTAAAGCCTCCACGCCTTTCGTATGCTCACTCGATCTTGTAATTGGAGTCACTTTTTTATGCAGGGATAGGGCATCTGCCACCTCATCCATCCTTTCGAAGATTCTCTGATACGCCTGCAAATATTCATCGGCGGATGTTGTTCTCTCACGTATGCGGTCTACTCCGTACTCTTTACACCTCCCTGCAAAAAGATACACCAGCTCTTTCATTTCTGGTTTTGGCACAATTCTCCCGTCGTCATTATGCATAAACATACTTCGTGGGGTATCTACCTCTGTTCGTCCGATCTGAATCTGCGCAAACATGAGAGGCAGTCTGGCAATTCGAACTCTTCTGAGCTTCTCCGCGTCCGCTTCAACAGCTTTTTCGGCCTCATTAAAAAGCTGTTCATATTGCTCCATCAGCCCGGCAGAGAGGTAAGTCTCTTTTGCATCAATTGGGGAATCGAAAATGAGCAGCTCATGATTGCTCGCCAACAGAGCTTCTCTCATTGTATCAATATATTGCCTGATGCAGCTGCCGGCATCTCCGTAGTATCCGCTCAGAAAATCATTCATGATCAGCTCTTCATCGGAGTCCGGGTCCCACATCAGCTTACTGATCATATACGACCTCAGGCTCGCCATCTCACTAAATGCCTGCGATGTCGCCTGCATAAACAGAGCGTCTACATTATTCTCCTTATAGAATTTTATATTAGGCTTTAGCGTATGAAGGTTCGGGAATGGGCTTACGGGATTGGCAAACTGAATGTTGTAATCCCAGATTAAGATCTTATCAGTGAGTTTTCCCCAATCTTTCAGATCGTTCGTAAACGATGGAGCTGTTTCATAGATCGGACGGTGGCGTGCCGGCCCGATCGGGCAGAGCATGATATTCACATTGGGACCGGGTTTGATATTGTCTGGAGCCTGCCGCGTGTACCAGTAGGCTAGCGTTGAGATTATTTTATCGGAAAACTCTTTGGCAACCTGGTTCACAAAATAGATAACCGAGCCGCTTGGGACACCATACTCCAGGGCTGGACGGGTTCCGCCATACTCTTTATTCAGTTCTGTACAGGGACCGCATTGGCAATATTGATCGTTATCCTCCGGGCTCACTGACCAGTAGAGAGCATCCGGCTTTTCTGCCATCCGTTTTGTAAGATTTTCAACGACAATCTGTAGCACTTCTTTATTCGACAGACACAATTGAGTGCTTGGGTTCCGTTTCCCGTCTCTCAGGGAGTAGTATTCGGGATGGGTCGCTGCATACTGGTTTGGCGGAACCAGCTGATGAAAGGTATGAACAAACATTCCCCACGATTCCCGGCTGCTGTCCAGTCTGTGCCAGTCAAATGTATCTCCATCATCCGTATCATAGTAAGAGGTCTGGCGATAGTTCATTCCCGGTATGTGTGTACTGGTTGCTCCAGGCACTTCTATCGAATGAAGGCTGGGGACGTGCGTACTCACCGAATCATACTTTCGAAATCCCAACTGCTCCAAAAAACCATACACACCATACAATACTCCTTTATCAGGTCCGCCTGCAATCACCAAACTCTCTCCCCTCGGAATAAACATATAGCCATCGTTGCCGATTGTTGAATAGTCGATTGTTTCCTCTTCAGAAAATTGAGTTCGGCCAATATAAATTCCCTGATCTCTGCTGTAAGACTCCTCATCAACAACCGGAATATCAAAACCGGCTTTTGCCAAATATTCACTTAACTTGTGGGCAGCTTTCTCTTCCGTATCATTCTTATTGCTTTCCCTGTAGATAATTGCATAATCACTTGGCTGAAAGCTTCCTGAACTCTTACCGGCTTGAAATAGTGACTGAAGTACCCCGGGAAGAAAGGCAAGCCCACCTGTCAAAACCGTTGATGCATGAAGAAAATCTCTCCTCGAAACCGATCCTTTATTGAATCTGCCCATACTATGTGTCTTTCTTTAAAATAAGATTACGATGTTTGATGAAGTGAACATTACAGCAAACATCGGTTTTTTCAAAAGCCAGGGGAGAGAAATCCTAGATCTTTTCGGAGTTCATATATGGCTTCAGAACATCCGGCACAACCACATCTCCCGTTTCGGTTTGATAGGTTTCGATGATAGAAGCTACAATCCTTGGCAGAGCCAGACCGGAGCCGTTCAGCGTGTGAACCATTTCGGTTTTTCCGTTCTCTTTTTTAAAACGCAACTGCATTCTTCTTGCCTGAAAAGATCCGAAATTGGAGCATGAACTTACTTCAAGCCAGCGCTGCTGTCCCGGACTCCAAACTTCCATATCGTATTTTTTGGTTTGAGTGAATCCCATATCTCCCGTGCACATCAGCAGTGTACGGTAAGGGAGCTTCAGTTTTTGCAGAAGTGATTCTGCATACTCGCGCAGGGTTTCCAGCTCGTTGTCAGAGTCTTCCGGACGTACAAATTTAACCAGCTCTACTTTATCGAACTGATGCAGCCTGTTGAGTCCCCGAACGTCTTTCCCGTAGCTCCCGGCTTCGCGTCTCCAGCAGGGAGTGTAGGCTGTGTAGTAGACGGGCAGATCATCAGCAGACAGTATTTCGTCTCGGTGGAAGTTTGTAACTGGAACTTCGCCAGTGGGGATTGCAAAGAACCCATCCCGTGGCACTGTGTACATCATATCTTCCTTATCGGGAATTTGGCCCGTTCCACGGGCAGAGTCTTCATTCACAAAGTATGGAGCCTGTATTTCAGTAAAACCATTATCAACGGCCTCATTCAGAAAGAAATTGATCAAGGCTCTTTGCAGACGAGCCATTTGGCCAATATAGAACGGAAATCCGGCTCCGGTAACCTTAGAACCGCGATCGAAATCGATCCACTTTTTCTCTTCTGCGATATCCCAGTGAGGAAGCCTCCACTCTTCATCAAGCGGTTCACCCCAGGATTTAAACACTTCATTTTCATCCTCAGTAAATCCAACCGGAACGGAACTGTCCGGGACATTTGGGATTCGGTAGAGAAGTTCGTCGCGCTCCTTTTGAAGAACAGCCATTTTTTCCTCGAGCTCCTTTACCAGCTCTTTGCTCTCGCCGGTTTCCCTGATGATCTTTTGAGCCTCCTCTTTTTTACCCTGCCCCATCAGCTCCCCAATTTTTTTCGACTTCTTGTTACTCTCCGCTCTCAGCCGGTCTACTTTGGTAACCACAGCTCTCCACTCTTCATCCTTCTCAATCACTTCATCAACAACTGAGATCTCCTTTTCGCCCTTGTTGAGCATTCCTGTTTTAACAAGTTCACGATTTTCACGAATAAAGTTAATATCAAGCATATACTGTTCGGATCATAGATTTTTAAGATTGAATGATGAAAGATACGAGTCGTTTTTAGCCTTTGAAATATTTATTTCCCGCCGCAAAAGAGTTTTATTTTTTGAATCTGATGGACAGATAGTATTGTTTTCCTAATTAATTAAAGCTATTTTCTTCGTGAATTAGAAATTTTAGGTTTTAGCTCAAATTATATGACTCACTTACTGGATGAGACAGATATAAAAATACTGAATCATTTGCAGGCCAACGGGCGTGCTCAAAGGAATTCCATTGCAGAAATAGTTCATCTTTCAGTTCCTTCAGTTTCTGAGCGAATGAGAAAGCTGGAAGAAAAGGGACTAATCTCTTCATACAACGCAATACTGAATGCTAAAAAGTTCAACTTCGATATTACTGCATTTATTTTTGTTGAAGTTGATGGATCTGAACGCTACACCGGGTTTGTCGAGCATATTTCCAACCATCCCGAAGTACTCGAGTGCCATTCTATTACTGGCGACGGGTCTCATATTTTAAAAGTAAGAACAAAAAATACAGAGTCACTCGAAAAATTTCTTTCGCTCGTTCAGTCCTGGGATGGTGTTGCAAGAACAAGATCGAACATCGTACTCTCTACTTTTAAGGAAACCCGAAGCATTCCAATCGAGCAGATCGAAGAAATCAAAAAATAACAGCTTGCCACATTGCAGCTACTGATTTTTCTTTTTTTATCATGGTTATCTATCGGCCAGATTACCCCTGTAGAAGAGTCGCAATTATCTCAGCAAGATCGTCCACAATACCGAATTGCGCTCAGCAACGTTTCAAACCCGTCTTTTACTCCTTCTTCTGAACAACTCGACATTGCCATTTCATCCGGAATGTCGTTATTCGAGGTTTCATCTGTTTCAAACGTTTCAATTTTTACAGAAGAAAATATCTCTCTGCTGTTTAATGCAGACATCCCCTATCCAACTGTAAATGCTCTTAAGCTGAACAAGAATAGTATCATTCAGTCTGTAACTAACGATTATTTACGTCTCTCAAACAGGCAGCAGTCCTATATTGCAGCAGTAGGTCTGTTTAGGTACCCGGCAGATTTTTCAGACGGATTCAACACTGCTGCTTCATCCATCGCAGACAGTATTTCACAGTTAATAGATAAACCGCTTTACTTTCGCTCGTTTAACCGAGAGATAGGTACACCACAGGGATTTAGCTTTGTTGCCGGTCTTATTACAGTAAAAAATGAAACGCAAAGCCCTCTTTCACTTTCATCGGCCGTCATTTATTTAGAACCATCAGCCTCAGATAAGGAGTCCCTTTCGACTCTTGCAGAATTAATGGAAGCTACCCGGGAACTCAATGAATCCATAATTATCATTCCTGCAGAGTGGTTTTTTAAGATACATAAAACTTATCCGGCCGTAACTTCGGTATTGAAAAACTACACCAACGGCAGGTTTTTAACCATGCCACTTCCGGCAGATGCCCCAAAACCAGCAAGCGCAAATCCCGGTATAATATTGCTTGTTCTGATTTTCGCCGGGCTCATCATTCAATATAAATATCAACCGGTTGTACTTCAGTTTATGGGCAGATATTTTTTCAATCACTCGTTTTTTATGACTGATATCATGGATAACCGGGTGCGAAGTATCTCCCCGGGCTTAACTTTTATAGGAATTCACTCTGTTGTGAACGGTCTTTTCTTCTTAACTCTATTTGAAACCTTCTTTTCTGATGAAGGGCTCAACATTTTGTCGCACTATTTTGCTCCAAACATTGCCCGAGATTTTGAGCTACTCATTATATTTATTTCTGCCGTTGTTATCGGATTAATTGTACATCTGCTTTCTATTCTTTGGCTGCGGCTGCTAAACCGCGAGATTAATAGCTTTTCAAAATCAATTAATCTCTATATCTGGCCCTTTATTTTTACACTGATTCCCACGTCTCTTTTAGTGTTTAACCTTCATACAGGAAATTTTGATCTGTTGGCAATCCTTATGACTGCACTTTATTTGCTAACATGGCTTGTTTCTTTTGCAACTGCATCCATTAATGCGGCGCGAAGGCTCGAGAGATATCGGGCCCTTAATATCTTTTCCACAGTCGGAGTTTACAGCCTTATTTTTGCAGGCTTATGCACGGCTCTGGTTATGGTTCCTTCTCTGTTTGAGCCAATAGAACTTGCTTTGAACATGCCATAAAGGTGCTAAAGTATCTGCTTTCTGAGGCGGGCTACCGGAATTTGAAGGCTCTCTCTGTATTTACTAACGGTACGCCTGGCAACTTTATACCCCTTCTTTTTCAGCAGATTTGTTAATGCCTGATCGCTGAGCGGCTTTTGCTTATTTTCGTTATCGATAATTCCCTGAAGAACCTTTTTAACTTCACGACTCGATACCTGATCGCCGCTTTCTGTTTCCAGACCTTCACTAAAAAAATATTTTAATTCAAAAACCCCGAAACCGGTCTGAACATATTTTCCATTAACAACCCTCGATACGGTCGATATATCCATTGAAATTCGCTCAGCGATATCTTTCAAGATCATCGGCCTCAAACCCGTTCCATGCTTAAAAAATTCTTTCTGCATCGACACGATCGTCTTCATGGTTTTCATAAGGGTATTTTGTCGCTGCTGTATAGAATCAATAAACCATTGGGCCGATTCAACTTTGTCTTTAATAAAGTTTCTCGCTTTTTTTTGCGAGTCATCACCTGATTTGGTTTTACTGAGGTCTTCCCACATTTTTTTATACTCCGATGAAATTCTCAGCGGTGGCAAATTTCTTTGATTGAGCCTTATTTCAAACTCTCCCTCATCATTTTTAGCGTCATCTTCGGCTGGCTGATAGTAAACTTCAAAGTCCGGTTCGATATAGTCTGTATTCTCTTCCTGATGTTCAACAACTGCTCCAGGCCGTGGGTCCAGCCCTTTTATCAATTCAAAAACCTGCTTCAATTCATCATCTTCCAGGTCGAGTCGGCTTTTTAATTTATCGAAATGTTTCTTTTCAAAAGCATCCCACTCCTCTTCCAAAAGAGTGATCGCTTTTTCCCTCACCCTGCTGTGATCATCCAGATTTTTTACCTGGCTCAGCAGACAATCCTGTAAATTTTTTGAAGCGATTCCAACCGGTTCCAGTTTTTGAATCTGTTTCCTCACAGACTCTACCTGTTCTGCTTTAACAAGCCTGCCGTGGTTAAATGCTATATTATCGACTACGGCATCCACCTCGCGCCTGAAGTAACCGTCTTCATCCAGCGAACCGAGTATTTGATCGGCAATTAAATGCTCGTCTTCATTCAAATCGAGTAAATTCACCTGGTTTTCAAGCTCTTCTAATAGCGATGCATGATAAGGATTAGGAAGATCCTTCCAGTCTTCATCCCCTCCTCCCCCGCCTGAATAGCTCATACCGTCATATTCGGTATTGTGCATAAACGAATCCCAGTCGATATTTTCATTTTTATCAACCGGATCTATCCCCTCATCGTCTTCGTTTTCAGGTTTCTCTTTTTCATCCCAGTCTTCAGTCTGTTCAGGAAGCGTTTCATCCAAAACAGGATCGGCCTCTTCCAGAACAGGATTCATCTCAATTTCCTGTTTCACTCTCTGTTCAAGCCCCAGCGTGGGCAGCTGCAGAAGTTTCACAAACTGAATTTGCTGCGGAGACAGTTTTTGCTGCTGGGACTGTTTTTGCGATATGTTTTGACCTGTTTTTAGCATCTAATTTTCTTCTGCAATAACAATTTCGCACGTTTTTTTTAATTCTTTGTACCATGCCTCTCCATAGCGCCTGGTGAGAGATTTCTCAAGAAACTCGTATAGCCTGGTTCCTTCGGCCTCTCCATTTTCACACCCGGCAGAACAGAGGTTTGGTATATACTCGAAGTTAGCATACTCAAAACCGGCAATTTTTTTAAGCCGAACAGGGTACAAATGGCAGCTAATCGGTTTTTCCCAGCTAAACTCTCCCCTGTAGTACGCATTTTGAATGGCGCAAGTTGCCACACCATTGTCCTTTTTTTCGACGAATATACACTCTCCTGTATCGATGCATGATATTTGAAACCCGCTTTGGCTGTCTCCCTGAACAACACCTTCGCACTCAACTATGCGAAGAGCCTCCGGATCGAGCTTATCCTTTAATTTTTTAAATGCCTTATTTAAAACTGGAATCTCTTCGCGATCCACCGGTGCGCCGGCATCACCTACAACACAGCAGGCTCCTTTACACTTTGTGATATCGCACGCAAACTTGGCCGTGGCAATATCTTCTGATAAAATTACATCCTGAACCCTGATCATTTTACACCTGAAACTGATTCTTTCTAATTAAAATGGCTGAAAGCTCAACAAAGTTCAAAATACTTTCCTGCTTTCTGTTTCACGGCACCCTGCATTTCCAAGTCAAGAAGAGACGGTAGAAGCTTGAATACAGGTATATTGAGGTTTTCGCTTAACTGGTCAATATGTAGCTCTTCTTCAGC
>Ga0209936_1001368_pt1 | contig 13066 bp, 9 predicted proteins | sample SalPonR1_A_D1_MG_FD_185694 | JGI IMG/M metagenome (GOLD analysis project Ga0209936, IMG submission 185694) | Salt pond soil microbial communities from South San Francisco under conditions of wetland restoration - Salt Pond MetaG R1_A_D1_MG... ... | reverse complement strand
TGAGATGGAAAAACTCAAAAACGAATCAGACCTGATAAGAGAAGTTCGTGGCCGGGGACTGTTAAACGCCGTTGAAATTAACGACTCGCCCGACAGCACAACTGCATGGAATATATGTGTCGAGTTAAAAAACAACGGGCTCCTTGCCAAACCAACTCATGGAAACATTATTCGCTTTGCCCCGCCCCTGGTGATGACCGAAAGCCAACTGGCAGAATGCGTTGCAATCATCAGAAAAACAATCTTTGACCATATGGATAAAACTTAGGCAGGGGCAAGATAGTGTGTTGCTTTTCTTGCCTTTGGCACGCACACTTTGTTATCCTGTAAAGAAAGGATCAAAATTTTTTGGAGAATGAAAGAAACGATGCAACCATCTGAAGTACGCCCCACATTAAATAAACATATTCTTGCAGACGGGTATGATATGGTACTCGACCTGAAAAAAAGTAAGGGAGCTTACCTGCACGATTCAAAGTCAGGCAGGGATTATCTCGACTTTTTTACATTTTTTGCCTCGAACCCACTCGGCATGAATCACAAAAGACTGGCAGAAGATGATGAATTTATCCGGAAAATTGGCGAAGCAGCAATCAACAAGCCGTCGAACTCAGATGTTTATACTGAAGAGATGGCTCACTTTGTGGAGACGTTTTCAAGAGTTGGTATTCCCGAAACTATGCCCTACGCCTTCTTTGTATCGGGTGGCGCACTCGCGGTTGAAAATGCCCTTAAAGTTGCTTTCGATTGGAAGGTGCAGAAGAATTTCAGAAAAGGATACCGCACTGAAAAAGGCCATAAGGTACTTCACCTCGACAAGGCTTTCCACGGGCGTAGTGGTTATACACTTTCGCTTACCAATACAGATCCAAAAAAGGTAAAATACTTCCCTAAATTTGACTGGCCCCGCATTCATAATCCTGCGATTACGTTCCCGCTTAACAGTGCACATACCGAAAAGGTAATTCGGGAAGAGAAAATGGCTCTTGCGCAGGCTCGCCAATATTTTGAAACCTATAAAGACGACATTGCATGTATTCTTCTTGAACCCATACAGGGAGAAGGCGGGGACAACCACTTCCGGAAAGAGTTTCATCAGGGATTGCGCGATCTTGCTGATGAGTTTGACGCACTTTTGATTTATGATGAAGTTCAAACCGGAGTCGGTCTCACCGGAAAATTCTGGGCTCACGAATATTTTGTAAAGCCAGATATTTTAGCTTTCGGAAAGAAAGCTCAGGTGTGTGGCATACTTGCTTCTACCCGGGTTGATGATATAGAAACCAACTGCTTCCACGTATCATCCCGAATTAATTCCACATGGGGAGGCAATCTGGTTGATATGGTGCGTTTCGACCGTATTCTTGAAGTTATTGAGGAGGAAAACCTCGTTGAAAATGCAGCCCACACGGGCGCTTATTTACAGGACAAGCTGGAAGACTGGGCTGATGAGGAAGAATATGTGAGTAATCCCAGGGGGCGCGGACTGTTCTGTGCCATTGATCTGCCAGACACCCACTCACGGGATGCCGTCATAAAAGAGTGTGTGCATAACGGAATGATGATTTTGGGATGTGGCACCAAAACGATTCGTTTCCGGCCACCCTTAACTATTCAAAAAGAGCACATTGACGAAGGGCTCAATATTATTAAAAAGAGCTATAAAACAGCTATCAATAAATGTCCGGTTGCAGAAAGTTAATAGTTGAGTAACGGTTGGAAATGACGGAGAATCAGGAAAACAGTGGTTTTAAAGTACAGGTAATTGCCATTCCTGCTCTCATAATAACCGTTATTATCACAGCTATTTTTTTGATTACGGAATCTGACCGCCTCAGAACCTATCCGCTGACCGAATACGAATTAGATATCCCCACAGACTCTGTTTCGATTGAACACGGGAAACGTCTTTTTAATATTCGGGGGTGTGTGGATTGCCACGGGACGAATCTTGCCGGAAAAGTGATTCAATCCGGAGTTTTAACAGGCGTCATAACGGCACCCAACTTGACACCCAGCCCACAAAGCCCGATCTATGACTTTACTGCCGAAGACCTTGTTCGCGTGATAAGGGAAGGGGTCAAACCCAATGGGAAGTCGGTTATTATGATGCCTTCCCATAAGTTTCAGGTTATTCATAAAACGGATATTGAATCTATTATAGCCTATATACGATCAGTAGAACCCGTTAATCGCAGCCTTCCGTCAACCGATCTCAATTTTCCAATTCGGGTCTATTATTTTGTGAACAGAAGCCTGGCTCTTTTTCCCGCCAATATGATTAAACGCCCGCTGGAATTTGAAGAAGAAGAGCCCATGACACGACTTGAGAAAGGTGAATATCTTGCATCTTCATGCGTAGGTTGCCACGGTCATCAGCTGGAAGGTGGACCGATTCCCGGAGCTCCTCCTCACTGGCCCGAGGCACCAGACCTGACCACAACCGGAGTTGCCGGAAACTGGAGCAAAGAAGAGTTCAGAAGAAGTCTCGAAGAGGGTATCTCAGCCGACGGACGTCATCTCGACGAGCAGTATATGCCCTGGCCCGCATTTGGACAGCTTACCGACGAAGAGTTCGACCTGCTATGGGAATACATGCAAACCCTGTAGCTTCGAAACATACCTGCATCTGAGCGTTCGCAACACCTTTTACTGCAATTCATTCTGGAAGGAATTCGGAACTTTTTACAAGCTTAATAACAGGCACTCTGTCTGTCCTTAGACCTTCCTCCATTCTTGGATATGTCTGGAAAATATGCTTTTTTATCCAGTATACTTTTAAATATATAATTTGCTTAATCCCTTATGGCACATATAGATCTGAAAAATCAATTTCCAGGAATCGTAGGACTTATGCACTATCGTCCCGAAACAGCAAAACCATTGAACGAGCTGGCAGAAATTCTTCTTCGGGGCGACTCTACTTTAACTTCCGGCGAGCGGGAAATGATCGCTTCTTATGTCTCATACCTGAATGAGTGTCATTTTTGCCATACAACCCATGGAGCTGCAGCAGCCCATCATCTTGGAAAAAATCTGGCTCTCCTCAGCGACATTAAGAACGGATTTGTGAAAACTGAACTTTCCGGAAAAATGAGAGCTCTGCTTCAAATAGCCAAAAAAGTACAGGTCCTCGGTAACAACGTAGATCAGGAGGATATCCGAAAAGCACGTAAAGAAGGAGCAACGGATCTTGAAATACACGATACCGTATTAATCACTGCCGCTTTCTGTATGTTTAACAGGTACGTTGACGGGCTTGGGACATGGGCTCCCAAAGAGGACGAAAAATATGAAGAAACAGGACGAAGTCTGGCCGAAGAAGGATATCTGAACTCAATTCCATAGCTTTAATGGATTTTAGCAGACTATTTCAGGGCAACCCCGTCCTACCTATTTAAACCATCTGATGTGATTCCGGCTGTATCACAATCTCGTTCATCACAGACTGTCCGGGTTGTGAAGCTGCGTAGTAGACAGCTTTTGCAACCTCTTCAGGAGTAAGCATTTTATCGGTTTGAACACGCATTTCCACCTTTGGATTTTCCCAAAAATCTGTAGCAACTCCACCAAGATAGAGCAGAGAAAACTTAATTCCTGACCGTTTATTTTCTTCAACCAGTGCTTTTGTGAATCCGGTAACGGCAAATTTCGAAGCAGAATAAACCGAGGTGTTTCTCATCACGGATTTACCAAGTATCCCCGGAAACATAATAATTCTTCCTTTTTTGGCTGTAGCCATATAGCGGGCAACCGTTTGAGTTACCAGAAATGTACCAAACACATTCACATCGAAAACTTCTTTCGCATCTTCAGGTTTGATATCAAGCAGTGGCTGTATCAGACCGGTTCCAAAAGCGTTCACCAGCACGTCGATATCACCAAGATTTTCTGAAACTTCCCGCGCCATATCCGATACAGATCCTAAATCTGTAACATCTACTTCAATCACAAAGGCTTCTCCCCCGCTTTCATTTATCTCTTTTGCCTTTTCTTCAGCCTTCTCTTTGTTTCTCGCAGCCAGTACAACTTTCGCTCCTGCTTTGGCAAAAAGATCCGCAGCAGCTTGTCCAATTCCACCTGAGCCGCCTACAATTAATACTACTTTATCTTCCATTTTCTTGTTATCTGTTCTTCGATTATAAATTCATCATTCTAAACAGAACTGACCTTTTTTCGTTCACAATCAGCTCGCGGAGAATTTTTTTCTATAGCAACTATCAAAATAAGTTACTACTATCCGAAATAGGGCTTTACCATAATCAACTGAACAACAACTAATTAACGCTATGAAGATACTTAAATGGGTATTGTATGGTTTTGCAGGAATCGTTTTGATTGGTATTATTTGTTTGTCCGTGATCTATATAGTGACAGAATCTCACAGAAACACAGAGTATGACATACAGGTAGAAGCACTCCCGATACCTGTAGATGACAATGAGGCATTGGAAAACGGAAAGCATGTGGCAACGATACGGGGTTGTGTGGATTGCCATGGAGGTAGTTTTGAAGGCGGAATATTTATTGAAGATCCTGTTGTAGGCCTTCTGGTAGCAACTAATCTAACATCAGGTACTGGCGGGATCGGAGCAGATTACAATGACGAAGACTGGATTCGTGCCATTCGACACGGGGTTCGGAAAGATGGAAAATCAGTCGTTTTTATGCCTTCTCACGAATACAACCAAATTGACCGTAAAGATCTTGCTGATCTTGTCGCTTACATTAAAAGTGTTCCTCCATCTGATAATGAACTTCCCGAAACAGAAATTGGACTGCCATTTCGGGCTATGTATCTCATTGGCGGAGAAATTCATCTTTTCCCTGCCCGATTGATTGATCATTCCAAGCCTATACCGGAGACAGTAGCAAACAGACCTCCCGTTGAGCTGGGTGAATACCTTGCTGCCACTTGTACAGGCTGCCACGGAGCAGGTTTCTCGGGTGGAGCCATTCCCGGTGTACCGCCCAACTGGCCTGAAGCAACAAACCTGACAAAAGGAGGGGCCCTGGCCAGTTACTCAACCAGCGATTTTATTTCAACGATGCGAACTGGTGTAACCCCTGATGGCCGCGAACTGGAAAGTCAGTTTATGCCATGGGTCGTTTTCGGGCAGATGACGGATGAGGAGCTTTCAGGATTATTTACCTATCTGCAGTCTTTGCCGGAGCGGAACACCGGCTCCAGGTAGATCGTGTAATATTCTGATCATTGCAGCAGATTGTTTACCTTTCAATCTTCACTATCCGTGACCTCTTCCATTATATAAGGTAGTATAGTTATGTCTGAACGGTGTGCGGTGATTTTTTTTGCCTGGGGCGGTTCTTATGTCCGGGAAACTGAGCAGTGTATTTTAAAGAGCAAACCGATACAAAGTTATGACCTTATACTGCTTACAGACCGGGAAACGGATGTTTCAGCCATCGAGAAATGGTTTAAGTCAATCATCCGGGTGCCTTTTGAGTCTTCGGGGCTGATTCGAAAAACAGAATTATTCGGTTATCTCCCTGATGAGTATGACCTTTTTCTATTGCTGGATAGTGATACAGTTGTTCTTGAGGAAATTAGCCTGGGATTTGAGAAAGCATCTGAATATGGTATTGCAGCCGCCCCTGCTTATCCATACGCTCTGGACTCATTTTATAATTTTGCTGAAGTAATGAAGAGAGAAAATGTTCCGCTGCGGGGCCAGCTCCAATATAATTCAGGCGTAATTTTTTTTAAAAAAACAACCGCTGTGAAAGCTGTTTTGGAACGCTGGAAAGATCTTGCCATAAAATACCAGAAACTGGTATATAATGACCAACCCTTCTTTTCTCTTTCCATGGAAATTCTTGCTTTTAATCCATATACACTACCTGTAACCTATAATTACAGGGGGTCTGGAGAACATATTTGTGGTGATGTAAAAATATGGCATTCATATCATCAGATGCCTTCAACGATTAATAAAGAACCTAAAGCCTGGCCACCGAGAAGGGCATACCCGCTTACTTTACTAAAATACGACTTCAACAAATTTTTAAGCTGGCCTCTGCGATTTATTAAAAAAATAACCATCCGGAACTAAAACGCCCTTCAACCAAGCCTACGGCCGTAATCTGCCCATCATTCGCGGAAACGGAATCGTTTCCCGAACGTGTGAAAGCCCGCAAATCCATGCAACTGTTCGCTCAAGTCCCAGACCGTATCCAGAGTGGGGCACCGAACCGTATCTGCGCAAATCGAGATACCACTCAAATACATTTTTGTCCAGACCTTCTTCTTCAATTCTCCGCTCAAGTGTTTCGAGATCGTCCTCACGCTGGCTCCCTCCTACAATTTCACCATATCCTTCGGGTGCCAGAATATCCATTCCAAGAGCCAGTTCATCGGTTTCATCTCGCTTCATATAAAACGCCTTAATTTCTACAGGCCAGTGGGTAACAATCAGCGGAACATCAAACTGCATCATTAATACGGTTTCATCACTACCGCCAAAATCATTTCCCCATTCAAAATTGCGAGCCGATGTTTTCCAGGATGGTATGTTCCTGAGATCTTCTTCAATTTGGTCAATGCGGGCAGATATCTCTTTTATGCGCTGATCGATCTGGGCTTTTCTCCATTTTTTGGCAGATCCATGCTCTTTTTTAATCTCTTCACGCTCTTTTTTGATGTCGGATAGCTCCTGCTTTCTTGACTTTTCCATCTCATCGAGAAGAGCAGCTGTTTCATCGCTTTTTAACTTTTCAACTGCCTCTGAATAGGTCATCCGTTCGAACGGTTTTTCCGCAACTTTTTCCAGAGATGAGGTATCCCGCTCCAGGATCTCAAGCTCAGTGCGGTTTTTCTCAAGGACGTCAGCCACAATAGCTTTCAGCATATCTTCGGCAAGATCCATATTCATACCGAGATCATAGTAAGCCATTTCGGGCTCAATCATCCAGAACTCGGTTAAATGGCGGCGGGTTTTTGACTTTTCAGCCCGAAATGTCGGACCAAACGTATAGATCAAGCCGTGTGCCATCGCCATTGCTTCTCCATAAAGCTGTCCGGTTTGAGCCAGGTAGGCTTTTTCATCAAAATAGTCTGTTTCGAAAAGGGTGGTACTTCCTTCTGCGGCATTGCCGGTAAATATGGGTGAATCCATCTGCACAAATCCCCGGTTTTGAAAAAATGTATGGATCGCAAATATAATCTGATTTCTAACCCGCATTGCTGCCCACTGCCGTTGGCTCCGGAGCCATAGATGGCGGTTCTCCATCAAAAACTCTACCCCGTGTTCTTTAGGTGTGATCGGGTAGTTTTCCGCAATCTGAACTACTTTCAGATCGGTCACATGAACTTCGTAACCTCCAATACTGCGTTCGTCTTCAATTACGTTTCCGCTGATTTCTACCGAGCTCTCCTGTTTTAAAGATCCTGCAGCTTCAAAGATATCTTCCCCTACTTCGTCGAGTGAAACCACACACTGGCAAAGACCACTCCCGTCACGAAGTTCCAGAAAGTGTAGCGCTTTGCTGTTTCTGATGTTGTAGATCCACCCTTTTAGGGTAACATTTTCATCTTTGTGATCTTTCAGCTGTTTTATCGTAATCATTGGATATTATTTAAAATCTTATCTTTAATTTTATGAATGTTTTATAGTTTATTCTTTTTCCGGTAACAGCAATGTTTCGGAAAACTGGTCCGGATCAAAAAAGTCTTCAGAAAATGTCTGTAAATCAACACTTGTAACCGCATCAATGTTTTCAACAAGCTCATCAAGAGTTACAAACCGGTCAAAATAGAGCTCACTTTTGGCAAGGCGTGTCATCCGATTGCTCGTATTTTCCTGCGAGAGCAGCAACTTTCCTTTTAGCTGGGCTTTGGCCTCATCCAGCTCCTTATTGCCAACCTGCTCAGCCCTGATTTTTTCAAACTCAGCTCGTATCAGGGTACGTACGTGCTCAACATACTCCCTGTCTGTACCAATATACACCCCATACATTCCGCTGTCGATATAGGACTGGGTAAACGGACCGATAGAGTAGCAATACCCATACTTTTCCCTGATATTTTGATGCAGGCGTGAACTCATTCCGCCGCCAAGAACCGTATTGGCGAGCAGAAGCAGATATTTATCAGGATGGTCGTAATAAAGACCCCGCCGCCCTGTTATCATGTGAGTTTGTTCAATAGGCTTTTTAATTAAGGTGTTAAATACTTCGTAAGGCTCCAGCGGTTGTCTTTCCTGAGCCTCCGTAACACCGGACTTCTGACTCAGGTAGCTACTTACCAGGCGTACCGCCTCATCATGGTCAACATTTCCCGCGATGGCAACAAGCATATTATCGGGCCGGTAGCGAAGATCTACGTAATCAAAAAGATCGTCTCGTTTAAAACCGGAGACCGTTTCTTCGTATCCTAAAACAGGACGTCCAATAGGGTGATCCCTAAACACATGACTGCTGAACTCTTCAAAAACAACATCTTCCGGGCTGTCTTTATACATCTTCATCTCTTCGAGCACAACTTTCTTCTCTTTCTCGAGTTCCTCTTCAGGAAATTGCGAATTCAATACCATATCAGACAGAACCTCGATGGCCCGTTCGAGTTTGGTATCGAGGCATCGCGCATAGTAACAGGTATATTCGGTAGATGTGAACGCATTCAAATATCCGCCAACAGACTCCATGCTTTGTGCAATATCATAGGAACTGCGTTTTTCAGTGCCCTTAAATAGCATATGTTCCAGAAAATGGGTAACACCGGCCATCTTTTCAGACTCATTTCTGCTGCCGGTTTTTATCCATATTCCAACGGAGATGCTCCTAACGCTGTCGATCTGTTCTGTAACAACGGTTAATCCGTTCTGAAGAGTTGTTTTGCCTGTTTCGGTTTGTATCTCTGTAATAGGATTTGTCATAAAGTTTTTTCTGATTAATTCAGTGCCAAAAATACGAATATACAGATCAAAAATAGCATCAATCTCAAAATGTGACGGCTATGTAAATTCTGATGATGAAATCCTGCAGTTACATTTGAATGGGGCTTCGAATTTATCAAACAGTGAATTAGCAAAAAGAGCCTTAAACCGCTATATTTAAAACTGTTTTCTATTCAAGGTAAAGCTGAGATAGTACACATACGACAACGACAGATTTATAACATTTTAAAGCCCGTAAAGCATTGGAAAAAGAAGCGACAGCACGATCCGTTAGTATAGACCTACTTGTTACGTTTGACGAAAATGGAACCCTGAATTATGCTGAGGCTAACGACCTTGAACCCCGTGAACGTTCGCAAGTCAGAGAATATGTACAGAATATTCTGCGTCGCAGGAGCTATCTCGATTTCATTATTGATGAGTTCTCGAGTATAAAGGTTGACGAGATGAAACCTCGTTTAAAAAATGTGTTACGTCTTGGTTTATATGAACTTTTGTTTATGGGTGGTACACCGGATTACGCTACGATTAACGAGTCGGTAGAGTTGATTAAGTACACCCTTGGCTCCAAAGCCGGCGACCTTGTAAACGCTATCCTCCGAAATATCCAGCGAGATATTAAAAATCTGCCAAAACCTGCTTTTAAAGACCGTACAAAATTAATAGCCACGACATTTTCTCACCCCGAATGGATGGTAAAGAGGTGGGTAAAACGCTTTGGAGAGCGCGAAGCATTTCAGCTGATGCAGGCTAATAACCAGAGGCCAAATTACTATGTTCGTGTAAATAACCTGCGAACAAAAATATCCAATTTTAAACTTCGAATGGAGAAACTCGATATTGAGTTTGAGGAGAGCGAGTGGCTGCCTGGCTATTTTAAAGTTGATTCGGTTGCTCCTTTTATCTCAAAAGGCCTTCTTAAAAAAGGTATTTGCCTTGTGCAGGATATTGCTGCCGGATTCGCTCCAACGATTCTGGAACCCATGCCAGGAGAAACAATTTATGATCTCTGTGCAGCGCCCGGAACTAAAAGCATTGTAATGTCGGACATGATGGAAGCTACCGGCAGCATAACCGCTGTAGATGTAAATCCCAACAGGCTCGAGCTTCTTGCCCAAAGCGCTATGGACTACCATGCAGAGAATATCAGGATACGACAGGATGATGTTCGGGAACTTAATTTAAAGCTGGCCGACGGTGTTCTGCTTGATGCACCCTGTACCGGAACCGGAGTTTTGAGTAAGCGGGCTGATCTTCGCTGGAAACGCACCGAAGAAGAGCTTGAAAATTCTATTAAACTTCAGGAAGAGCTTCTAGATGAAGCCGCAAATCATGTAACACGCGGTGGACGACTGGTTTACAGTACCTGTTCTATTGAACCTGAAGAGAACTGGGAGCAGATCCAAAAGTTTCTTGATAAATACGACAACTACGAATTAGAGCCTCTGGATGAATTCCTTCCCGAAGAGGTATTGGCAGAAGGTGGGCTAGCCTACCAAACCCTGCCACACAAACACGGTTGCGACGGCCACTTTGGCGTTCGCATGAAGCGAGTGAAATAAGTCAACAGATCGTTAAAATAACAGGGTTGCTTCCACAGAACCCTCTTCTATTAACACTATTTAGACTCTCCTACTGACTGAACCTATTTTATGACTTCTACAGATTCCTTAAGCGAAATACCCAAACAGTACGACCCATCAGAAACTGAAGAGAAATGGTATCAGTATTGGGAAGAACAGAACTACTTCCACTCCGAGCCCGATGAACGGGAATCCTATTCTGTGGTGATTCCCCCTCCAAATGTTACGGGTGTACTGCACATGGGCCATATGCTCAACAATACCATACAGGATGTTCTGGTACGCAGGGCACGAATGAATGGCTTTAATACCTGCTGGGTTCCCGGAACAGATCATGCATCTATTGCTACGGAAGCAAAAGTGGTTCAAAAATTAAGAAAGCAGGGGATTAAAAAGAGCGACCTCACCCGCGATGATTTTTTAAAGCACGCGTGGGACTGGACCGATGAACACGGCGGTATCATACTTCAACAGCTAAAAAAGCTTGGAGCTTCGTGCGACTGGAAACGTACCCGTTTTACTTTGGAAGATGATCTTTATGATACGGTATTAGATTGCTTCATTGAACTCTACGACCGCGGCTACATTTACCGGGGGCAGCGAATGGTAAACTGGGATCCGGCCGCGCAAACTGCGCTTAGTGACGAAGAGGTGATTCATAAAGAGGTTCAATCAAAGCTTTACTATGTAAAATATCCTGTTAAGAATTCAGACGAATTCATCACCATCGCGACAACCCGGCCCGAAACTATTTTGGCCGATACAGCCGTTTGTGTGAACCCGGCCGACAACCGGTATTCCCATCTCTCCGGAAAAACAGTCATTATTCCCATCATAAACCGGGAAGTCCCTTTGATCTCCGATGACTATGTGGATCCGGAATATGGCACCGGTTGCCTGAAAATAACTCCAGCCCACGATATCAATGATTACGAAATTGGTGAAAAGCATGGTCTTGAAATCATCGATATGCTTAACGCTGATGGCACCGTTGCAGAGGTTGCAGAACATTATGTAGGCAAAGACCGTTTTGAAGCCCGAAAACTCATCACAAAAGATCTTGAGAATATGGGCCTGCTTGTAAAAGTTGAAGAGATGGCCAATAAGGTTGGTTATTCCGAACGAACGGATGCAGTGATAGAGCCAAGATTATCTCTGCAGTGGTTTTGCAGAATGGACAAACTCGGTGAGCCCGCCCTGTTGCATGTGATGAACGATGACGTGCAGTTTCATCCGGCAAAATTTAAGAACAGCTACAGCCACTGGATGGAAAACATTCGGGACTGGTGCATCTCACGGCAGCTTTGGTGGGGACATCGAATTCCCGCCTGGTACTTTGGCGATGGTGAAAGTGAATACGTTATAGCGAAAACTGAGGACGAAGCTCTTGATAAAGCAAGAGAGAAATCCGGAGATAATTCGCTGTCCATATCTGACCTGAAACAAGATGAAGATGTGCTCGATACCTGGTTTTCGTCCTGGCTGTGGCCGCTTTCTGTTTTCGACCCCGGCTTCATTCGAAATAAAGAATTTAATGAAGAACTCAATTACTACTATCCTACAAAGGATCTTGTAACCGCTCCGGAAATTATGTTTTTCTGGGTAGCACGCATGATTATGGCGGGATACGCCTTTGCTGACGAGAAGCCATTCAGCAACGTCTATTATCACGGTATTGTGAGAGACGAAAAGCGCCAAAAAATGTCGAAATCGCTCGGAAACTCACCCGACCCCCTCAAACTGATAGATAAATACGGTGCTGACGGGACCCGTGTCGGAATGCTTTTTGCTGCACCAGCCGGCAATGACCTTCTTTTTGATGAAGCCCTGTGTGAACAGGGCAGAAACTTCTCTAACAAAATCTGGAATGCCTTCCGCTTTCTTACAATGAACATGGAGGATGGCAAATCCTACACACCTGTCGTGGACTCTGCGCCTGAAAATGTAGCCGACAAATGGATGATGGGGCGTATTGAAGCAACTATGGCCGGAATGGAGCAGGATTTTGAAAACTACCGGCTGAATGAAGCTCTTAAAAAAATCTATTCGCTGATTTGGGACGACTTTTGCGACTGGTATATTGAAGTAAGTAAATCTTCGGATTACAAGGAAAACATGCCTGCGGAAAACCTGGAACGTGCACTTGGTTTTTTTGAAATTCTGATGAAAATGCTGCATCCCTTTATGCCCTTCATTACCGAGGAGATATGGCAGCGAATACAGCATCGTTCTGCTGAAGAGGCTTTAACCATCAGCGCCTGGCCTCAAAGAACAGGAAATACATACAGTGATGATGTTAAGCTATTCGGGATTATTCAGGATCAGATCTCTGCAATTAGAAATATCCAGGCAGAAATGAATCTGCCGCCAAGGGCTGAGTTAAAAATCCTGATTAAACCCTCAAACGATACTCTCGGTAAACAACTTGAGGGTGCCCGTTGGGTTTATGAAAAGCTATTACCTGTTGAAACTCTTCAGTTTGATTTGGATTCTCTGAAACCCAAAGCCTCTGCAGCCGCTGTCGTTGGTGGTACAGAAATTTTTATCCCTCTTGAAGGATTGATCGAT
>Ga0209936_1001357_pt1 | contig 13129 bp, 15 predicted proteins | sample SalPonR1_A_D1_MG_FD_185694 | JGI IMG/M metagenome (GOLD analysis project Ga0209936, IMG submission 185694) | Salt pond soil microbial communities from South San Francisco under conditions of wetland restoration - Salt Pond MetaG R1_A_D1_MG... ... | reverse complement strand
TGTTGATCAAGGCAGTCGCCGGGGGCGGCGGCAAGGGGATGCGTCTGGTCGAGCGGCCAGAGGATTTCGCGGATGCGCTGGAGAGTGCCAAGGGCGAGGCCGAGACCGCCTTCGGCAATGCGGCGGTCTTGATCGAGAAATACATTCAGAAGCCGCGTCATATCGAGTTGCAGGTCTTTGGCGACGGCAAGGATGCGGTGCATCTTTACGAGCGCGACTGCTCGCTGCAGCGGCGCCATCAGAAGGTGATCGAGGAGGCCCCGGCGCCGGGCATGACCGAAGAGATGCGCGCGGCCATGGGCCAGGCGGCGGTGCGCGCGGCGCGCGCGATCGGTTATGCCGGGGCCGGGACGGTGGAGTTCATCGTCGATGGCAGCGAGGGGCTGCGCCCTGACGGATTCTGGTTCATGGAGATGAACACGCGCCTGCAGGTGGAACATCCGGTGACCGAGGCGATCACCGGCGTCGATCTGGTGGAGTGGCAGTTGCGCGTGGCGAGCGGCGAGGGCTTGCCCAAGGCGCAGGGTGAGTTGGCGATCAGGGGTCATGCCTTCGAGGCGCGCCTTTACGCAGAGGATGTGCCAAGGGGATTCCTGCCCGCTACGGGGCGGCTGGCGCATCTGCGCTTTCCCGAAGGCGCACGGTCCGATACCGGGGTGCGGGCGGGCGACGAGATTTCCCCGCATTACGATCCGATGATCGCCAAGATCATCACCCACGGGGCGACGCGGGCGGGGGCGCTCAGGCGCTTGTCGGCGGCGTTGCGCGATTGCGAGGTGGCCGGGACCGTTACCAACCTGGCGTTCCTGGGCGCATTGGCGGCGCATCGGGGCTTTGCGGCCGGAGATGTGGATACCGGGCTGATCGCCCGCGATATCGACATGCTGGCCGCCGCGCCCGAGGTGACGGCGCGCGATGTGGCGCTGGCGGCCTTGGCGGCGCTCGGGTTGCTGGAGGCGGAGGGCGGGGAGACCGGATTCACGCTCTGGGCGCCGCTGGAGCGGCGGGTATTGCTGACGCGCGAGGGCGAGGAGATCGCGGTGGCGCTGCGTTGCCTTTCGGCATGGGCGCATGACGTTGTCGTCGAGGGGCGGACCATCGCCGCGCGAAAGGTCGGCGGGCGCTGGCAGCTTGATGGCGAGGCGGCGCCGCAGGTGGCGGTGAACGGCGCGCTGGTGACGGTTTTCGCCAATTACGGACTGGGATTCGAGATCGTCGATCCGCTGGACAAGGCGGCGGTGAAGGGCGGCGATCAGGACGTGATCGAGGCGCCGATGCCCGGATTGGTCAAGGCGATGCTGGCGAAGCCGGGACAGGCGGTGGCCGAGGGCGACCGGCTGGCGGTGCTGGAGGCGATGAAGATGGAACATGCCTTGCTGGCGGCGCGCGACGGCGTGGTCGCCGAGGTGCTGGTCGGGACCGGCGCGCAGGTCGAGGCGGGCGCGGCGCTGGTCAGGCTGGCGGCGAAGGACGAAGGGAAAGAGGCATGATCACGCTGCATCACGTCGGACAGAGCCGCTCGATGCGGGTGTTGTGGCTGCTGCATGAGCTGGGGGTCGATTTCCAGATCGTGGAGCATGCGTTCGACAAGTCGTTGCGCGAGCCCGCGTTCCTGTCGTTGTCGCCCGCCGGAAGGGTGCCGGCGCTGGAGATCGAAGGCGAGCGGATGTTCGAATCGGGCGCGATGGTCGAATATCTGTGCGAGCGTTTCCCCGAGCCGGGCCTAGGGCGCATGCCGGGGGACATGGACCGCATGGCCTGGCTGGTCTGGGTGCATTTCGCCGAGACGCTGAGCCAGCATGTGGCGGCGCTGACGCAACAGCATGTGATGCTTTACGAGGATCACATGCGCAGCCCCATCGTGATGAAGCTGGAAGCGGCGCGCATCCGCAAGTGTTACGAGGCGATCGAGGCGCGGCTCTCGACCCCGGTCGAAAACCGGGACCACCTGCTGACCAGCGGCTTTTCGGCCTGCGATATCTGTGTCGGGCAGGCGGTCTACATGGCGCGCCATTTCGCGCGGCTTGAGGGCTTTCCGGAAACGGAAAAATGGTATGATCGGATCACCGCGCGTGAAGGATTCGAGGCGGCCAGCCCCGGACCGGATGGCGGGCGGATCTATCAGAGGGATTTCTACGCGCCCTGGGAGGAATGAGCCCTTCCGATAAGGGAGCGCGTTGCAAGGAGACAAGAGATGACCGAACAGGTCGAGATTTTCGAGGTCGGCCCGCGCGATGGTTTGCAGAACGAGAAGCGGCGCATTCCGACGGCACAGAAGATCGCGCTGGTCGATTGCCTGAGCGGCGCCGGTTTCGCGCGCATCGAGATGGCCAGTTTCGTCAGTCCCAAATGGGTGCCCCAGATGGCGGATTCGGGCGAGGTGCTGCGCCGTATCAAGCGCGCGCCGGGGGTGAGCTATGCGGCGCTGACGCCGAATCTGCGAGGTTTCGAGGATGCGATGGAGGCGGGCGCCGATGAGGTGGCGATTTTCGGTTCGGCCTCGGAAGGGTTTTCGAAGGCCAATATCAACGCCACCATCGAGGAGAGCCTCGCGCGTTTCGCCCCGGTGATGGAGGCGGCCAATGCGGAGGGCGTGCGGGTGCGCGGCTATATCTCCTGCGTGGTGGAATGCCCCTATGACGGGCCGGTCGCCCCTGAGCAGGTGGCGCAGGTGGCGGCGCGGCTGTGGTCGATGGGGTGTTACGAGATCAGCCTTGGCGACACGATCGGGCGGGCCACGCCCGAGGCGGTCGACGCGATGCTGGCAGCGGTTTGCGAAGAGCTGCCTGCCAACCGGCTGGCGGGGCATTACCACGATACCGGGGGTCGCGCGCTGGAGAATATCGAGGCCTCGCTGGCGCGTGGGTTGCGGGTGTTCGATGCGGCGGTCGGCGGTCTTGGCGGGTGCCCTTATGCGCCGGGAGCGGCGGGCAATGTGGCCAGCGAGGCGGTGCATGACCGGCTGACGGCGCTTGGATACGAGACCGGGCTGGACCGCGCGGTGCTGGACAAGGCCGCCGCGATGGTGCGCGAGATGCGCGCGGAATGACGCAAAGCATGGGCGCAGACCCAGGGAGAGACAGCATGTCCGAGACCATCATGATCGAGCGCGACGAGCGCGGGGTGGCGACGCTCTGGCTGGACCGGGCGGAGAAGCACAACGCGATGTCGGCGCGGATGATCGCCGAGCTGACGCAGGCGGCGATTGATCTGGGCGCGGACGAGGCCGTGCGCGCCGTGGTGCTGGCGGCGAAGGGTAAGACATTCTGCGCCGGGGGCGATCTGGGCTGGATGCGCGATCAGTTCGAGGCCGACCCCGAGACCCGCGCCAAAGAGGCGGGCAAGCTGGCGCAGATGCTTCAGGCGCTCAATACGCTGCCCAAGCCGTTGATCGGGCGGCTTCAGGGCAATGCGTTTGGTGGCGGTGTCGGGCTGGTGAGCGTCTGTGACGTGGCGATCGGGGCGGATCATGTCCTGATGGCGCTGACCGAGACCCGGCTGGGGCTCATTCCCGCGACGATCGGCCCCTATGTCTGTGCGCGCATGGGCGAGGGCAAGGCGCGCCGCGTCTTCATGTCGGGGCGTCGTTTCGATGCGGCCGAGGCGGTGGCACTGGATTTGCTGGCAAGGGCGGTGCCCGAGTCGGAGCTGGACGCGGCGGTGGAGGCCGAGATCGCGCCTTATCTTTCCTGTGCGCCCGGCGCCGTGGCCCGCGCCAAGGCATTGCTGCGCGGTTTCGGGCCACGCATCGATCAGGGCGTGATCGACCATAGTGTCGGTGAATTGATCGCCTGTTGGGAGGGCGATGAGGCGCGCGAGGGTATCGGCGCGTTTTTCGACAAGCGAAAGCCGCCCTGGGCGTGCTGAGGGATTCGCCGCCGGGCGGGGGGTGACAGGTGCCTGATGCGCCCTAGATTCGGAGTCAGAACAGGGTTACGAAGGGCCTTGTATGCTGCCCGGCGGGCTAGCGAAGGCAAGGCTTTCCCTGCGTCTGTATACGTATGTATGCCGATGACGGCCTTCTTTGGGTGCAGGTATTGGAATATGTTCGCGCTTGGTTGACCCCGACATGGGGCGGCGGTAAACCCTGCAATAGTCAGTGCAGCCATTTGAATGCGCCCCGGTTGCGCATGAAAGGAGCCACCCCGTGGATGAGATGCTGAGGGAATATCTTCCCATTCTGGTCCTTATGGCCATAGCCATCGGTCTTGGTCTTGTTCTCATTCTGGCGGCGGTGGTCGCGGCGGTCCGCCATCCCGACCCCGAGAAGCTGAGCGCCTATGAATGCGGCTTTAACGCCTTTGATGATGCCCGGATGAAGTTCGATGTCCGGTTTTACCTTGTCTCGATCCTGTTCATCATCTTCGATCTGGAGATCGCAATGCTGTTCCCATGGGCAGTGGCGTTCCAGGATATCTCGATGGCGGGTTTCTGGTCGATGATGGTGTTTCTTGCCGTTCTGACGGCCGGGTTCGCCTATGAATGGAAGAAAGGGGCGATGGAATGGGAGTAGCCACCGGAGCCAATACCGCGGGGCCTGACCGCGAGGTCGCCACGCAGGATCTGAACCGCGAGCTGCAGGACAAGGGCTTTCTTGTCACCTCGACCGAGGACATCATCAACTGGGCGCGCACCGGCAGCCTGCACTGGATGACCTTTGGTCTGGCCTGCTGCGCGGTCGAGATGATGCATTCCTCGATGCCGCGCTATGATCTGGAGCGGTTCGGCACCGCGCCGCGCGCCAGCCCGCGCCAGTCGGACCTGATGATCGTGGCGGGCACGTTGACCAACAAGATGGCGCCGGCGCTGCGCAAGGTCTATGACCAGATGCCCGAGCCGCGTTATGTGATCTCGATGGGGTCCTGCGCCAATGGCGGGGGCTATTACCATTACAGCTATTCCGTGGTGCGCGGCTGTGACCGGATCGTGCCGGTGGATATTTACGTGCCGGGCTGCCCGCCGACCGCGGAGGCGCTGGTTTACGGGATCATGCAGTTGCAGCGTAAGATTCGCAGGACCGGGACCATCGTGCGCTGAGGCGGCGTATCACTGACAGGCGCGCGAGCGGCCGCGCGCGAAAGGACGAAGACGATGAGCAACGCGCTGAACGAACTGGGCGCCCACATCGAGGCAAAACGCCCCGATTGCGTTCTAGGCTGGGCTGTCACCCTTGATGAACTGACTGTGGATGTGGCGCTGGCCAGCATTGTCGGGCTGGTGGAGTTCCTCAAGACCGACCGGACCTGCCGGTTCACGACGCTGGTGGACATCACTGCCATCGACTATCCCGAGCGGGCCAAGCGGTTCGACGTGGTCTACCATTTCCTGAGCATGTATCAGAACCAGCGCATCCGCCTGCGGGTGGCCGTGCGCGAAGAGGACATGGTGCCGTCGATCACCGATCTGCATGTCTCGGCCAATTGGTTCGAGCGCGAGGTGTTTGACATGTTCGGGCTGCTCTTTTCGGGTCATCCCGATCTGCGCCGGATCCTGACGGATTACGGGTTTCGCGGGCATCCGCTGCGCAAGGATTTCCCGACCACTGGCTATACCGAGGTGCGTTATGACGAGGTGCAGAAGCGCGTCGTCTATGAACCGGTCAACCTGGTGCAGGAATACCGGCAATTCGACTTCATGTCGCCGTGGGAGGGAGCGGAATACATCCTGCCCGGCGACGAGAAGCAAGAGGACGCGAAATGATGGGCGGAGGATATGGCATGGGCGGCGGCGGATTGATCTTCTTCATTATCATGGCTGTGCTGGTTGTGGTGCCTTTCTGGCGCCTGCTGCCGAAATTCGGCATCCCGAACTGGGTGGCGCTGGTTTCGATCATTCCGCTCGGAGCGCTGATCCTGCTTTGGGTCATGGCGTTTCGTGACAAGATTGGCGGAGGGCGCGCATGATGGATGGCTCCAAGTTCGAAGACGCCCTGACGGGCGAGCAGAAAATCCGCAATTTCAACCTGAATTTCGGCCCTCAGCACCCGGCGGCGCATGGGGTGCTGCGGCTGGTGCTGGAACTGGATGGCGAGATCATCGAGCGTTGCGATCCCCATATCGGCCTGTTGCATCGCGGCACCGAGAAGCTGATGGAAAGCCGCACCTATCTGCAGAACCTGCCGTATCTGGACCGCCTGGATTACGTGGCGCCGATGAACCAGGAACATGCCTGGTGCCTGGCCATCGAAAAGCTGACCGGGGTCGAGGTGCCGCGCCGCGCCAGCCTGATCCGTGTGCTTTTCTCCGAGATCGGCCGCATCCTGAACCACCTGCTGAACGTCACCACGCAGGCGATGGACGTGGGCGCGCTGACGCCGCCGCTCTGGGGGTTCGAAGAGCGCGAGAAGCTGATGGAATTCTACGAGCGCGCCTGCGGGGCGCGCCTGCATGCGGCCTATTTCCGCCCCGGCGGTGTGCATCAGGATCTGCCCGACGCGCTGATCGACGATATCGAGACCTGGGCCAATGCCTTTCCCAAGGTGGTCGACGATATCGACGGGCTGTTGACCGAGAACCGCATCTTCAAGCAGCGCAATGCCGATATCGGCATCGTGACCGAAGAAGATATCCAGAACTGGGGTTTCTCGGGCGTCATGGTGCGCGGTTCGGGCCTGGCATGGGATCTGCGCCGCGCGCAGCCCTATGAATGCTATGACGAGTTCGATTTCCAGATCCCGGTGGGCAAGCATGGCGACTGCTATGACCGCTACCTGGTGCGCATGGAAGAGATGCGTCAGTCGCTGAGGATCATTCACCAATGCATCGAGAAGCTGCGCGCGCCCGAGGGGCGGGGGGATATCCTGTCGCGCGGCAAGATCACACCGCCCAAGCGCGGCGAGATGAAGACCTCGATGGAGGCGCTGATCCATCATTTCAAGCTATACACCGAAGGGTTCCGCGTGCCGGAGGGCGAGGTCTATGCCGCCGTCGAGGCCCCGAAGGGCGAATTCGGCGTCTACATGGTGGCGGATGGCACCAACCGGCCTTACCGCGCCAAGCTGCGCGCGCCGGGGTTCCTGCATCTGCAGGCGATGGACCATGTGGCCGGGGGCCACCAGTTGGCCGATGTGGCGGCGATCATCGGGACGATGGATGTTGTGTTCGGGGAGATCGACAGGTGATGAAGCGCTTGGTTGCAACGGCGTCGACCGGTCTCATGCTGACGCTGGGGGGGTGCATTGCGCCGCCCGAGGGCGTGAGCCCCGAGGATGTCGCCGATTACAAGTTGGCGGCCGCCTCGATCGGGTGCGAAATGGCCACCGAGGCCGATTTTCAGCCGGTGGAACTTCAGGCGGGGCTGACCCGCGAGCAAGCCACCGGGATCACCGCCTATCTGCTGTCCAAGGGCGAGGCCGAGCGCCTGCCCGGTGGCGGGGTTAAACTGACGACAGGAGCCTGTTCCTAAGATGCTGAGACGTCTGCACCACGAGCAGCCAGAGAGCTTTGCCTTCACGCCCGAGAACCAGGCATGGGCCGAAGCGCAGATCACCAAGTATCCCGAGGGCCGTCAGGCCAGCGCGGTGATTCCGCTGCTGTGGCGCGCCCAGGAGCAGGAAGGCTGGCTGAGCCGTCCGGCCATTGAACATGTGGCCGGGATGCTGGACATGGATTTCATCCGTGCGCTTGAGGTTGCGACCTTTTATTTCATGTATCAGCTTCAGCCGGTGGGCAAGGTGGCGCATTTCCAGATCTGCGGCACCACCTCCTGCATGATCTGCGGGGCCGAGGACCTGATCGGAGTCTGCCGCGAGAAGGTCGCGCCCAACCCCCATGAGCTGAGCGCCGATGGCAAGTTCAGCTGGGAAGAGGTCGAGTGCCTCGGGGCCTGTGCCAATGCGCCGATGGCGCAGATCGGGAAGGATTACTACGAGGACCTGACCGCCGAGAGCTTTGCCAGGCTGATCGACGAGCTGGCGGCGGGCAAGGTGCCGGTGCCCGGGCCTCAGAACGGACGTTATGCCAGCGAACCGGCTTCGGGGCTGACCAGCCTTGAGGAATTCGACAGCGGCCAGACGCAATACAATGCCAGCGTGCAGTTGGCGGTCGATATGGGCGACACGATCAAGCGGATCGACGGCACCGAAGTTCCGCTGCTTTCGCCCTGGCGCGATCATGGCGCCAATCACCAGCCTGCCGACCCTGCCGTGGAGCTCAACGAGAGTCCGCAGGAGGTGGGCGCCAAGACGCTGCGCCCCAAGCCCGGCGCGAATGCCAAGGCCGACGAGACCGGAATTTCAAAGCGCGAGGCGAAGGCAAAGACCAAGGCGAAGCCGAAGGTGAAAGCGGCGGCGGAGCCGACGCGGAAACCGGCCAAGGTCGCTAATGGTGACGAACAGGGTCAGGGCAGCAAGCCGCAGATGATGGACGCGCCGCGCGAGTCCGGCGCGGATGACCTCAAGATGATCAAGGGTGTCGGGCCAAAGCTGGAGCAACTGCTTCACCGGCTCGGGGTCTTCCATTTCGACCAGGTGGCGAAGTGGAGCGAAGATGAAGTGCAGTGGGTCGATCAGAACCTCGAAGGCTTCAAGGGGCGCGTCACGCGTGACGACTGGGTTGAACAGGCGAAACTGCTGGCCGAGGGCAAGGAGACGGAGTTCTCTTCCAAGGTCAGGAAAGGTGACGTCTACTGAGGGCGTCGGTTCTGTTAACGAAAGGGAGTATGGGTGATGTCGCAACGTGAGGGCTGGAATATGTGCCGGATCATATGCTGGGTGCTTGCCGCCGTGGTTGGTATCCTGGTGATCAAGGGTATTATCGGGGCTGTCGGCTTCATCGCGGCGGTGATGGCCGGGGCCGCGCTGGCGGTGTTTATCGGATTGGTGCTGACACGGCTGTTCTGCATGAAGCAGGGCGCGGGTGCCGCAATGGTCCCAACAGCGGAAGCTGCCAAGGAAAGCGCGGCCAATGCAGCGCAAGCGACCACCCAAGCGGCCGCGGATGCGGGCGCCAAAGCCAAGGAAACCGCTGCGGACGCGGGTGCAAAGGCTGAGGAAGCTGGTACGAAAGCCAAGGAGACCGCTGCGCAGGCGGGTGCCAAGGCAAAAGAGGCCGCCGCAGATGCGGGCGCCAAAGCCAAGGGGGCCGCCGCAGATGCGGGCGCCAAGGCGAAGGACACCGCGGGCGATGCCGCGGCCAAGGCAACTGGCAAGAGTGCTGCCAAGGCTTCTGGCAATGCCGGCAAGACAACCGCGACAGCGGGGGCGAAATCGACTGCGAAACCCGCTGCCAAGGCAACCGCGAAATCCGCCGCTAAGCCGACTGCCAAACCCGCCGCGAAGGCAACCGCAAAAACCGCCGAAGCTGCAGAGGATAGCGGAACGCGCCCCGAGGCACTATCGGCCCCGAAGGGCGGAAAGGCCGACAACCTCAAGGAAATCAAGGGCGTCGGCCCGAAACTGGAAACCATGCTCAACGAGATGGGCTTTTATCATTTCGACCAGATCGCCAGCTGGGGGCCCAAAGAGGTGACCTGGATGGATGGCAATATCAAGGGCTTCAAGGGCCGTGTGAGCCGCGACAACTGGGTCGAACAGGCCAAGGTCCTGGCCTCGGGCGGCGAGACGGAATTCTCCAAGCGCGTCGATGACGGCGACGTGTACTGAGGGATAAAGACACATGACGAGCGACCGTTCACAAGAGATGCAACTGGCACGCAAGGGCCGCACCGTGGGTGTGGTCATTGCGGTCACTATGCTCTTGTGGATGGGGGCTCAATGGCTGGGAGGGCAGATGGGCTTGTCGCCGCGCTATGCTTTTCTGTTCGACTTTGCCGCCATCGCCGCCCTGATCTGGGCGCTGGTGGTGACCTATCAAATCTGGCGTGCGCGCCGGGACAACCGAGGGTGATATCGGATGCTCAAGGACGAAGACCGTATCTTTACCAATCTCTACGGGATGCATGACCGTTCCCTGAAGGGAGCGATCGCGCGCGGGCATTGGGACGGCACGGCGAAAATCCTGCAGAACGGGCGTGAATGGATCATCGCCCAGATGAAGGCCAGCGGTTTGCGCGGCCGGGGCGGTGCGGGTTTTCCCACCGGTCTCAAATGGTCGTTCATGCCCAAGGAAAGCGACGGGCGGCCCTCGTATCTGGTGGTCAATGCCGACGAATCCGAGCCCGGCACCTGCAAGGACCGCGAGATCATGCGCCACGATCCGCATACGCTGATCGAGGGCTGTCTGATCGCCTCCTACGCGATGCAGGCGCATGCGTGTTACATCTATATCAGGGGCGAATATATCCGCGAGCGCGAGGCGCTGCAGGCGGCGATCGACGAAGCCTACGAGGCCGGGTTGATCGGGCGCAACGCCTGCAAGTCGGGCTATGATTTCGACCTTTACCTGCATCATGGCGCCGGGGCCTATATCTGCGGCGAGGAAACCGCGCTGCTGGAAAGCCTTGAGGGCAAGAAGGGCATGCCGCGCATGAAGCCGCCCTTTCCGGCGATGGCGGGGGTCTATGGCTGCCCGACCACGGTGAACAACGTGGAATCCATCGCCGTCGCGCCCACGATCCTGCGCCGCGGCCCTGAATGGTTCGCCGGTTTCGGACGCGCCAACAATGCGGGCACCAAGATCTTCGCGGTCTCGGGCCATGTGAACACGCCCTGCGTTGTCGAGGACTCCATGTCGATCTCGTTCGAGGAGCTGATCGAACGTCATTGCGGCGGCATCCGGGGTGGCTGGGACAACCTCAAGGCGGTGATTCCGGGTGGGTCGTCGGTACCCTGCGTGCGCGGCGAGAACATGCGCGACGCGGTGATGGATTTTGATGCGCTGAAGGAAAAGGGCTCGTCGCTGGGCACGGCGGCGGTGATCGTGATGGATCAGTCCACCGATATCATCAAGGCGATCTGGCGACTGTCGAAATTCTACAAGCACGAGAGCTGCGGACAATGCACCCCCTGTCGCGAGGGCACGGGCTGGATGATGCGGGTGATGGACCGGCTGGTGCGCGGCGAGGCGGATGTCGAGGAGATCGACATGCTGTTCGACGTGACCAAGCAGGTCGAGGGTCACACGATTTGTGCCCTTGGCGACGCGGCGGCCTGGCCGATACAGGGCTTGATCCGTAACTTCCGCGATGAGATCGAGGATCGCATCAAGGCACAGAAATCCGGCCGCGTGAGCGCGGTCGCAGCGGAGTAGGCAGATGCGTGGACTTATCCTGATCCTGACGGCGTGCGTGGCGCTGGCGGCCTGCGGCGATCGCGCCAAGCGGGTCTTTTTCAACGGGAACTATTACCCGACCAAGGCGACCAAGGCGTCCGATGACAGGAAGGATTTTGTCGTGACCGTGCGGCGCACCGATCAGGGCCTGACCGGTGCACGCGAGGCCGGGCGTTATGAGGCGACACGCTATTGCCTGACGAATTTCGGCACGTCCGATATCGACTGGAGCCAGAGCCCGGATGCAGAAGACGGGCGTTTGCAGCTGGCGAATGGCAATCTGGTGGTGGCGGGGCGCTGCGTCATATGGTGAAAACCGCTTTCATATCGGGGGGATGGCCTGCGTGTTATTGCATAGCGCGCGGCTTGGCTCCCATCTGCGGGGCAGATGGGGCGGCGCAACCGGTGCGTCTTGCCCTCGTATCGGAAGGAGACACCGCATGATGAATTTGAAACCATATGTCCTGATCGCCGCCATGAGCGCCACCGCCGCCACGGGGCAGGCCTCGACCCAGCAGACGGGCTTGCCCGGCGAGACGGATATCAATGCCGGGTTGCTGATGGTTGCCGTGGCTGACAAGATCCGCCGCGAATGCAGCGATATCTCGGCCCGGTTCTTTACCGCGCGTTCCTATATCGGCTCACTGAAGGATATGGCCGCCGAGCGGGGCTACAGCGAGGCCGAGATCGACGCCTATATCAACGACGATATCGAGAAGGCGCGGATGCGCGAGAAGCGGAACAAATATTTCGAGGCGCGCGGGGCGAGCAATCTTGACCCGGCGAGCCTCTGCACGCTTGGTCGCGCCGAAATACAAATGCAGAGCCAGATCGGCCTGCTGCTGAGAGCGAAGTGAGAAACCATGTCTGACCTGCGCAAGATCATCATCGACGATCAGGAAGTGGAAGCGGAAGGCGCGATGACGCTGATCCAGGCCTGTGAGCAGGCCGGGATCGAGATCCCGCGCTTTTGCTATCATGAGCGCCTGTCGATCGCCGGCAATTGCCGGATGTGCCTGGTGGAAGTGGTTGGTGGGCCGCCCAAGCCCGCAGCCTCCTGCGCGATGCAGGTGCGCGACCTGCGCCCCGGTCCCGAAGGCCAGCCGCCAGTGGTCAAGACCAACTCGCCCATGGTCAAGAAGGCCCGCGAGGGGGTGATGGAATTCCTGCTGATAAACCATCCGCTGGATTGCCCGATCTGCGATCAGGGCGGTGAATGCGACCTGCAGGATCAGGCGATGGCCTATGGTGTCGATTTCAGCCGCTTCCGCGAGCCCAAGCGCGCGGTGGATGATCTGGACCTCGGCCCGTTGGTGGAAACGCATATGACGCGCTGCATTTCCTGCACACGCTGCGTGCGCTTTACCACCGAAGTCGCGGGGATCGCCCAGATGGGCCAGACCGGCCGGGGCGAGGATGCCGAGATCACCTCGTATCTGGGCGAGACGCTGGACAGCAATCTGCAGGGCAACATCATCGACCTGTGCCCGGTTGGGGCGCTGGTCTCGAAACCCTATGCCTTCACGGCACGGCCCTGGGAGTTGAGCAAGACCGAGACCATCGACGTGATGGACGCGCTTGGCTCCAACATCCGGGTGGATACCAAGGGGCGCGAAGTGATGCGCATCCTGCCGCGCAACCATGACGGCGTGAACGAGGAATGGATTTCCGACAAGACGCGGTTTGTCTGGGACGGGCTGCGCCGCCAGCGGCTTGACCGCCCCTACATCCGCGAAAACGGCAAGCTGCGCGCCGCCACCTGGGGCGAGGCGCTGGAAAAAGCGGCTGAGAAGATCAAGGGCGCGGGCAAGCTGGCCGGGCTGGTGGGCGATCTGGCCCCGGTCGAGGCGGCCTTTGCCCTCAAGCAACTGGTCGAGGGGCAGGGCGGCAACGTCGAATGCCGCACCGATGGCGCACGCCTTCCGGCGGGCAACCGCTCGGGTTACGTTGGCAATGTCGCT
>Ga0209936_1001349_pt1 | contig 13187 bp, 16 predicted proteins | sample SalPonR1_A_D1_MG_FD_185694 | JGI IMG/M metagenome (GOLD analysis project Ga0209936, IMG submission 185694) | Salt pond soil microbial communities from South San Francisco under conditions of wetland restoration - Salt Pond MetaG R1_A_D1_MG... ... | reverse complement strand
TCTCTTTTTAATCTTTACCTGGTGAATAGAATCTATACTTATAAAGCTTTGAACTTTATCAGAAAGCTCAAATTTAAGATTGCCCACTTTATAAGTAGACTTCATTTTCTTAGATAAAGATAATAAAAGATTGTATCAATAATAACATTTACAATGATTTAAAAAAGCATTCTAAAAGGTTAATAGAAGGTAAAGACTGTCAACTATTAGAGTTTGGTGGCGAGAAAGATCATATACATATTATGTTCAGTACTCCACCACAAGTACAGTTATCAAAAGTTATTGATAGTTTAAAAAACAAGTACATTTAGATTAATTAGAGGGGATTATGGTAATTATTTAAAAAAGTTTTATTCAGAAAAATATTTCTGGTCAAGAAGTTATTGCATCATATCTACAGGTGGTGCAAGTATTGAGGTTATTAAGGAGTATATAGAAAATCAAGACCGTTAAAATTTAGAGAGAGTTTTCTTTTAACACTTTTGATAAAAAATAAATTAAAGATTACATACATGCCAATTATTTATAATTTTTTTAGATTATATAACTAGCTTATCTTTATCAAATATTTTTTTTTAGGAAATAATACTTTTCTCTAAACAACACCATCATTATCCGTCTGGGTTTTGATTTCATGTATTATCATATTGAATAATCTAATTTTAATAGGGCACATGCCACTTATGCTTTTTTCTTTAACCACTACCCTATATTTTAAAAATATAATTTGGTAAATCTCATTTTTTACAATTGGTGATTTTCAATATATTCAAACAAAATAATAATTTGGATATTAACACTTATTTTTTTATTTCTTGCATCCACTTCTTGAATTCGTAGAACCTCTGATCAGTCTCTTCATATCCACTTTGATAAAGTTCTTTTAACTTCTCTTTGTCATTATTCAGGGCCCTCATTTTGACCTTCTTTTGAGGTCTAAAGATAAAAATCTTACCTTCGTTTTCTAATTTATTGATCCATTTTATTCTTTCATTATAAACTTTATGTCTTTCATTTAATTTATCAACCAGTTTGGGGTAGTCTCTTAACAACAATTTTAATATGGCTTTAGACCTCTTCGGTTTTAACCCAAAACCCTTTTGCTTAGTAAGTATTAAAACATTATTCTCATAACCATCTTCCATAGCTTTTGTTAGGGGTATGGAATCTGATACTCCCCCATCATAATAATAACTGCCGTTGATCTCTACAGGCTTTGTTATTATTGGTATACTACTGGAAGCTCTTAAGATTTTTTCTCCAAATAACTTTGCATCAAAGTCATCTTTATCGAAATACTCTGTTTCACCAGTTTCACAGTTTGTAACTACCACTTTGAACGTTATGGGAGATTGTGCAAAGGTCTCATAATCAAAAGGCACTATATCATTGGGTAATTTTTTAAAAAGGAAATCCATACCAAAATAATTTCCCTCATTTATTAGATTCTTCAATCCACAGTACCTCTCGTCATCAACTAAGTCGATAAATACCCTTTTATTTCTGTCTCTCTGCTCAGATACATAGTCTGCTCCATTATTAGCGCCAGCAGAAACTCCGATCACATAAGGGAATATAACCTTTTTCTGCATCAGGTAATATAGCACTCCTGCAGTATATGCCCCTCTCATTCCGCCCCCTTCTAAAACAAGCCCTATATTTTTCAAATACATTAAAACCCTCTCCATGTTTAAATATCTATTATTCGTAGAATAAGATTATTTTTATAATATTAATAACAAGTTATACTTAAAAAACTTAATTTCTTTTTCTGTTTAAATTATTTATTAACTTCTGTCTATGAAAGATGTAGCCATGACCTGGATAAAAGATCTGGCAGTCAGATTTTGCTATCTTCTCCCAGCTTTTATATAGCTTTTGTGCATCATCTGCAAAGGGTGGATTAATCGTAAAGGGTACATAACTGAACATAGTATCTCCTACAAAACAGTGCCTATTTTCAATTATTAAACAGATGGAACCAGCTGAGTGTCCAGGCGTATGAATTACTTCACCCTCAAAGCCAAATCCACGGATATCATAATAATCTCTGATCTCTATATCAGGCTTTACAGGTTTGAAACTATTTTGCTTTCCTTTTAGCAAACCCATGATTTTAATCCCCAAACTGCCTAACAGAGTATTCCCGCCCGGTAAATATGACTCGCCTTTTTTTAAAAGTTCTGCTTCCCGAATATGAACAAGTACGGGAGCCTGAGTTTTTTTCTTTATAATTTGCAAATTACCTACATGATCATAATGTACATGTGTGATGATGATAAGTTTGATATCACTATATTTGATACTAGCTTCTTTCATTTTAGCTATTAATTTTTCAAAACTGCCCTCAACCCCGGTATCAACTAGAATATACCCTGAGTTACCTTTAATCAGATAAGAATTTGCTATCCCCATTTTGATCTTGATGTATTTACCATTCATCTTTTTAACCTTCTTTTTATTTAAGATGAAAAAAATTATCATACAAAATAAAAATCTTTTTTGTTTTATAAAAATTGGATTTAAATTAATTAATTAAAATTGCAGTAGTAATTTAAATAAAACTCATAAAAAACATTTTAACTAATCCATATTAAAATTAAATAAACTTATCTATTATTGGTATTTTCTTTCCCAGACCTCACGCATAACTATGTCTTTATTATCTTCTAAATGATCTGTAGCTAAAATACCATATAAATGGTCTATCTCATGTTGAAATAACTCAGATAAATCATCTGAGAACTCTTCTATATACTCCTCTCCCTTAATATCCTGATATTTTACTTTAATCTGTGTAGCCCTTTTTATTTTAACAAAAAAGCTAACATTAAAACTAAAACAGCTGTCCCATACTGCAAAAGTTTGAGAACTTTTCTCTATGATTACGGGATTAACCATTAAAATTTCATTACCACCCTTATTATAATATATTATCTTTTGATGGTAACCAATTTGAGGAGCCGCAATAGCCCTGCCAATCTCATATTCATTTTGGAAATTTAACAGAGTATCATGCAAATCTTCTACTTTTCTTTCTAATTCTTGATCAAATTCTTTTACCTGAACCGATTTTTTTCTTAATACATTACTACCTAGCTTATATATATTTTTAACTGACATCTACTGCTTCCTCCTATCTGAAATCAATATTAATTATTTTCTATAAATTACTTCTCTGCAAAGTAAACTGCTTTTTTTCTGGTTAAATAGCTTTGCATCTGCCAAACCATTTTCCCCTAATTTTATATCAAATTCTTTTTCAAAAGCTTATCCAATTTTATTGTAATCTTCGGAATCAAATTCTATATTTTTAAACTCCTTTTAAACTTTTTTCCCATTGATCAAGATGGGAAGTCCACTTGCACAAGTTTGCCTCACCCCGGACTTCATTTCTGATAGATAAAAGGAAATATTAATATCATAATCAACTCCAATCAATAATACATGGCTCCCAAGTTCATAAAACTTACCCAGGGATGATTTATCTCCTAATCCATAATCCAACCTGTGCTCTTTTTTTAAATAATCTGAATCTTCACCCTAAACCACAAAAAACTGGAACGGCTGCTTCTCTTTACTTCGATAAATGTGCGGAATATTTCAGATGTGATACCAACACCTCTGGTAAAAGTAATATCTTTTTTTGAAAGCAGACCTATTCTTCTTAATATCTTCAATTCATTCTCTGGGCACGGGAGAATTGGACCAATAATTGGGATTTGAATAATCACCAAAGTGAGCTGGTATCATTATATTAACTCTTTTGTTATAAGATCCATTAAAGCCTGTATTAGAGCAACTGTTCCTTCTGTTACCATCCTATCATACTTCAAGAGGAATGAATCATAATGTTCCTCCTCTCTTTTACCCCAATTTCCTCAAGATCTTTTTTTACTCATATAAGCCTAATCAGAATATTCTATAATATCCTTCTCGCTCATCATCTTCTCTCCTCATCAAATCTTTTAATCACTTCACAGGGATTACCAACTGCTATAACATCTTCTGGAATATCTTTAATAACCACACTACCTGCCCCTACAGTAGAATTTGACCCTATTTTTATACCAGGAGAAATTACAGCCCCTCCTCCTATCCAGACATTATCTTCGATGATTATCTTCTTCCCATACTCTGTTTTAGCCAATCTCTCTTTTGGCTCAGTCGGATGAGTAGCCGTATAAATATGAACCCCCGGGCCCAAGCTAACCCCATCTCCTATAATTATTTGAGTAACATCAAGCATTATACAGTTAAAATTCGCAGAGAAATCTTCACCTATTTCAATATTATATCCATAATCACAATAAAAAGGAGGCTCTATAAAAAAGTCATCACCAATTTTCCCGAATAACTCTTTAAACAGTTCACGACGCTTAATTTGATCAACAGGTGAAGAATGATTTAAAGTATGCAGTAGTTTACGGGTTTTCATACGTTCTGTTATTAACTGCCTATCCATAGGGTCATAAAAGTCACCCCTTACCATCTTTTCTTTTTCATCCAAAATAAATACCTCCTTATTGAAACAATAATATTTCTTTAACTTTTCCAACCAAAAAATTAAGATATTATTCAATCACATCTATATAAGCTTGTTATTATTAGTTGAAAAAAATGTTTCCCGATTTAAATAAGTAAGTCAATAAATTTAAACCAAAATATTTATTTAAAACATAGATACAGAGAAATATTATAATAAAAGTTGTTATTCTACCTGCTTCCGGAACCATTTTTATTCCAGCAATCATGCCTTCTCTTATTTGAAGTCTTATACCCATATCCATAAAACCCAGAAACATAGTCTGGCTTAAATTCCAAATAAAATGAAAACCCAATATCCACATAAATAACACCCAGTACTTTATTTTTTAATCTTTGATTATCCATTTTGAGATAACGGGTGCGGTCCATAAATTTTTTAATCTGAGCAGTAGGTGTTCCAAAATAATAGAGAGAAACCATTAAAATACTATCGGCTTTTATTAATTTATCCCCGATTTTTTCCATATCATCATCGAGCACACCTTTACCACCTCTTAAACACTTATTACAATCCGTACAAAACTTAATATCATAATCTGTATGTGTAATAATTCATTTTATATATTCTTATCTGATAAAACTTTTAATGACGTTTTTAACAGAAAATGAGTCCCTCTTTTTTCTGGCCTCCCCAAAATACCTATTACTTTCATCTATTAAAACCTCATTAATTATTTTTATACCTTTCTTTAGCTTTCTCTATTATTGAAACCGCTTCTTTTATATTTGCCCAGCCCTTGATACTTACTTTTTTATCTTCTAAGTTTTTATACACTTCAAAAAAATGCCTAAATTCTTTGAGAATATGCACTTCCAGATCATCAATAGATTCAATATTATCAAACCTAGGATCATTGAGAGGAACTCCCAAGATTTTTTCATCTCTACCTTTTTCATCTTTCATGATGAACATCCCTATGATGCGAGCTCTTATAATACAACCGGGAAAAGTGGGGAAGGTTGTTAATACCATAGCATCCAGAGCATCTCCATCATCAGCCAGAGTTTCTTCTATATAACCGTAGTCAGCAGGGTAATATACAGGTGAAAAGAGAACCCGATCCAATCTAAACGCTTCCTTTTTTTTATCATATTCATATTTATTATTGCTTCCCTTAGGAATTTCAACAAAAACTTCCATAATATCTTTACCCATTATATTCCTCCTAACATTAGACATCATAAGCTGATCTTTTTCTTATAAAAGCATTCTTTTTAAACTGTCTTCTCTAATTTTCCCCCATTAGCTTCAATTATCTTTTTTGAAGCAGTATTATTACTATCACAGGTGATCAGTTGTTCTGTTAAGTTTTTTTCTCAGCTTTTTTTATAAGTCCTATTAATATTAATTTCCCCTAACCTTTTTTCGCTCTAATCTGCGTACAGCATAAGAAGCATGACCGCCTCTTTTTTAAAAAAGATCATTTAGATGATGCCTCAACTTTTCTATTCCAACTGGATAGCAATCTACTAAAAACTAATAAATAATCTGGAAACAGTTTTTTCCTTTCGACATCCTCTTATTAGCCTTTAAATAATATTTAAATTCTGTAAAATTTAATCCCTTCGCCTTATTTTGAAAGCCATTTTTATTTTTTTAATATCCTGCAACATTTTTTTTATATCTCTACCATTATCCAAATCAGGTTCTCTTAATTCATACATTTATTAAACTCTGCTCCTTTTAATTTATTTTTCGAAGTCATGTGAGCTCAACAACTCATCTATTTCATCTCTATTAGGTATAGAACTCTGTGCGCCTTTTCTTGTAACTGACACTGCTGCCCCGGCTGAAGCAAATTGGCAGGCTCTTTCTAAAGAAAGTCCATTATTTAAAGCTGCGGCCAGTCCCGCATTGAATATATCTCCAGCTGCAGTAGTATCAACTGCTTTCACCTTAAAGGTATTAAACCTTATAATCTCATTTTCATTATTCACTATAATAATATAGTCAGAACCCCTTTTTAAAATCAAGTTTTTAACACCGGATCTTAGTTTAAACTCTAATGCCTCTTTTTTTAGATGATTTTTCTTGATTTTCAGCTTATCTTTCAAATAGTGAAATTCAGTCTGGTTTGGTGTGAGATAATCCACATCTGTAAGCCATTCGATCTCAGTTTTTTCCTTGGTAGCAGGATCATATATAATTTTGATGTTTTTTTCTTTTAATAATCTCAGGGATTCAGCAATGGTTTCTTTGGGAATCTCATTTTGGATCAGACAAAAATTAAATTTTGGACCATGTTTAGTCAAAAATCTCTTCACAATGTCCGGGCTGTGGGAATTATTAGCACCTGGATTTGATACAATTTTATTCTCTCCTTTACGGTTTACTTCAATAAAGGCTCTTCCACTTGATGTGTCATTATGTATTTGATAACCTTCTATCTTAAATCTATCAAATCTCTTACTAATCTCTTCACCTTCTTTATCATCACCTATAGAAGTAGAAAAAAGCAGCCCACTATCTGTTATTTTGGCTACTGCTATTGCTTGATTTGCCCCTTTTCCGCCAAAATATTGGTTTAAACTTAAGGCAGTTTGAGTCTCGCCCGGCAGGGTAAAATGATCAACTTCGTAAACGGTATCCAAGTTTGTACTTCCTATTACTGCGATCATAATCTCACTCCATGGTATTATTTTAGTTTAAGCCAGCTGATATTTCTATCATACTTAAAACCAAGGCCTTCTGACATTCTTATCGATTTTTGATTATCAGGTTCTATATTAATATAGACCGCTTCATCTCTGGCTCTTTTCTTTTTTATAAGATACCTTGCGATATCACTGGCCAAGCCCCTGTTTCTATATTGGGGCAGAACATGTAAAAACCCCAACGATTTATCATCGTGGGTAATAGCCCAGGCTACCAGACTATTATCGATTCTGATCCCGGCTGAAATTCCTGATTCAATCCTGTTTAACACGGTCTCATAAGTCAAGTGATCCCCATATTTCAAATTTTTGATTATTACATCTATATCCTCTTTTTTTAAAATATCTACCTCATGTCTGGGTTCTTCTATAAATATATCTTCAGAAAAGTAATATCTTCTGGTTTTTAAGTGCCATTCTGGCTGGGCTCCTTTTGTAATTAAAGGAATCATCCAATCTTGCAGATTAGCATAGTATCTAGTTGAAATCTCAATATCTCCAATTAAACTTAAAAATTCCTTTTTATTAGAGCTTACTGGATAAGCCCATAGATGATCGCTTTTGCCTATAATAATATAAGAATCACCTTTCTGGAAAATATTTTTTATGGGGTTGTTCTCCACAAAACCAATCACACCCATATTCTTACAGGGATTGTTTTTTAACACTTTAACTAATTTATTCTTTTCCATTATTTATCACCTATTCTAAAAAACATATCATAATAAAATGAGAAACACTACCTGCTAAAACAAAGAGGTGCCAGATAGAGTGACTGTATTTATAGCCCAAACTCTGTAGAGCATAAAAGAGTATACCCACTGTATAAACCAGACCACCTACTGCCATAAATAATATACTTTGAACACTTAAAGCAGCCAGCAAAGGCTTGATGGCAAAAATGATCATCCAGCCCATTAAAAGATAGATAATTACGCTCAATATTTTTAGCTTGTTTACAAAAAACACCTTAAATATAACACCAATTAAAGCTATCGTCCAGACCGTAATAAATAATATCCAGCCCAATCTGCCTCTCAAAGCAATCAGGGTAATCGGGGTATAAGTACCTGCTATCAAAAGAAAAATAGAGGCATGATCTAAACTACGTAGATATCTTTTGGCTTTTTCAACCTGTATTCCGTGGTATAGAGTAGAAGAGAGATACAAAATTATCATGGTTGAACCATATATGACGTAACTCATCATCTCATAAAAATCACTTGAATTCTGGTTGTTGACTATTAAATATATTAGGGCAAAAATAGCAAAAATAACACCTATGCCGTGTGTAATTGTATTTGTTATTTGTTCATTTTTAGTATAATGTATATGTTCAGTCATCATCAAAAACCTCGCCTTAAATTTATTTTTAAAAAATTGAGTATGTCAGCGATAATATATTTAAGATTAATATATTAACAGCATTTATTATATATTTAAAATATTTTTACTTATATACTAAATTCAATAATATATCTTAAAATCCTTTTTAAATTGAGCAGAGACAGTTAATTAATTCTACCTTATACTACAAACCCTTAATAATTTTTTAGAATTCTACTCTATTATCAATTTAAAAGTCCTTTGAAGGTAATGCATTTTTTAAAATAAATATTAAAAAATGAAGAAATTATATTATAATGTACTTTAACCATCAAATTGCTATTCAACAACAAACAAAATAAAGCCCACCTCTTCAAGGCGGACTATACCTTGTTAATTTTCATAGATTAATTCAAGATCAGCCTGATAGGCATCGATAATTAGATCAACACTTCCCTGACCGATTATACCTGACACTTTATAAGTATTATTTTCTTTGATTGTATTCAAATCTAGGTCGGATTTAAGACTGCCGTGTCTTGCAGTAACATCTACATTTAGATCTCTCAAATTTTTTTTCATCCAAATTTTCAGGTCTGAATAACGCGAACTCACTTCAAGATCATTATTTAGGCTTTCTATATTAACATCACCATATTCCATACTGCCTTTTATTTTGGCATCTATCTCATCTAAGTTAAGCCCCATGTACTGAATATCTAAATTAAGTTCTCCTGTTAAGTTTTCTATATCACCTTGGCCATATCTACCTATCAATTCCGTATTTGCAGATATGTCTTTTAAATAATTCTGCGTGAAGTTGGTCTTTAAAATAAGGCTGCCTTCAATATTTTGCATAACATTTTTATTATAAGAACTTTCCACAAAAACTTTACCCTCCAGATCAGATAAATTTAAAGTCCCATAATCATTATTTATAGAAATATCCCCTCTGACAGAAGCAACTTTTGTTGTGGTATATCTGGATTCTAAAATAAGGCCGGATTGGAAATCTCGCACATTAACATCCCCATATTTATTGGATAAATCCAAAAATATATCCCGGGGGACCGCTATATCAAATAATATTTCAACCCCCCTGACACTGTCTGGTAAAGACTCGGGCCGATCTGTAAAAAGTTCAAACTCTCTTTTAGTTACAGCGTAATCTATCACTACCTGATTTAGATATTGTTCTGCCTCTGCTTCATCTTCTGCATAAATATTAATTTCATACTCCACAATTATTTTATCTCCATTATGTCCCTTAATATCAATCGAACCTACCTCGTTTTGCAAATAAAAGACCTCTATATCCTGGGCAGTATAACTGAAGTTAGCTTTCCTTACTGCCAGCGGCTCCTCATCATGTGGGAACATGCCAGCCGAACCTCTTAGCTCCAACATTGATTCTGTAGCAAATTGACTGAAAAAGTCTTCTAAAACACCCTCTTCATTAATCTGAAAATCTATAACCATTATTAAAACCAGTACTATTAGTATCAATGCTATCATGTTTTTTCTTTTCATTTAAATCAACCCCTAAACATCTAATTGTTTTTCTAAAATCCAGGCCCCTGTAAAGAAAAAGCCTATTATTATGATAAGTTCAGCAATAATTGGACCACTTCCCAGATATATTGTTACGGACTGTTCTCCACCTGCTCCAGTCCACCTCGCATCTAAAGGAATATCAGGCATCCAGTTAAACCATCTCGCAACTAATCCACCTAATCTTAGCAATATGTAATGACTCAAAATAAAAACCACAATACTTACCAGCCATCTGAATTTACTGAAAAAGCCGCTGACCAGATAGGAAAACTGACTTAGTACATAGGGTACAACCCCAACTGCCAGATATATTAACACTGCAATAACTGCCATCCGATGCGAATAATTGTTCGCTACTCCTGGAGGAACATTTCTCAACAAATATTTAACCTGATACCAGTGAAAAAACATATGTAATCCCAGTGTATAAAGGGTAAGTAATATATATATTAAAGTACTGGAAACCAATTTTGATGAAACCACTTCATAGCCCTTCCTGGGTAAAGATTTCAATAAATATATTGTTTGATTATTCCACTCTTTTCTGAAACTTTGATACCCCTGTATCAACATAATCAAGGGAAAAATTGTTAAGGGTAGAAAGCCAAGCGCAAAACTTAAACCAAGCGGCCACACCTCTGTCTTCGTCATTAAAAAGATCTCCCAGCCTGATATCAATAAGATAGATACCAGAATAGTAAACAACTTTGTTCTCAGTTCCTTTTTAAATAGTGACAGCCAACCTCTCATTTAAATACCTCCCTTACCAGTTCCTGTACTGATTTATTATATTCTGCTCTTAAGTCATCTGTATTGCCTTCTAATACTACACTGCCTTCTTCTAAAAACACAACATGATCAAAAAATTTCTCTGCTTCTACTACTTCATGAGTTGCAATTATTATTGATTGAAAGTCCGCTTCATATTCACTGATTAAACTTTCCAGTATCCTTGCCCTGGAATTAGGATCTATACCTGCCAGCGGTTCATCCAGTATTAAGATAGGAGTTCTTCTGGAAAGAACAAGTATGAGCTTCAATCTACCTACCATACCTTTAGAAAGAGACTTAATTTTTTGGTCTAATTTCAAGTTCATGAATTCCACTAGTTCTTCAGCTTTGTTAGTATTGAAGTCTTGATACTGTTCATCAAAAAATTTAATTGCTTGTTTAATCGTCATCCATACATATAGATGATTTAACTCAGGTAAAAAGGCGATGTCGTTCATTAAAATTTCTTTCCTTCTTTCCTTGATTTTAATTCGTCCTGAATCTTTAACTACCAATCCCGATAATATTTTCAGCAAGGTTGATTTCCCACTCCCATTTGGACCTATTAGGCCGGTAATTTGCCCGGCTGGAAAGTTCAAACTTATATCATTTAAGGCTAACACTCCGGGATATTTTTTTCTAATATTACTCACTTCAATTGCTGTTTTGCTCATTATAAGTCCTCCCCTCTAACTCATTTTTCAATAATTCAATCATCTCTTTTTGTTGATAATTAATTGCCGACATCTCATCAATAAATCTCTTAACAGCTGAATGAGCCAACTGTTGATTAATATCTTTTATCACTTTATCATCATCCTTTACAAAGGTCCCACGACCTCTTTTTGTTTCAACTAAGTTTTGGTTCTCCATCTCCCGGTAGGCCCTCTGAACTGTATTAGGGTTTACCTCGATCTCTTTTGCCAGTTCCCTCTGGGAAGGTAGCTTACCGTTAGGCTCTATCTCCCCTCGCGCAATTTGTCTTTTTATCTCATCAATAACCTGTTCATATATTGGTTTAGAGGTGTTAAATTCTATTTTCATCTGCTACCTCCTTCCTTATTGATTTAGTGCACTACTTTACTAATGCACTATTAATATAACATAGGATTTGTGCCCTGTCAAGACTTTATTTCATTTTTTTTGATAAAATTAATTAAGGCCACACGGTGAGATGCCGTGTGACCTTAATAATAGTTATGAAATTATATTATATCTCAGTACTTTTTGATAAAGCCTTGAACCAACTGGGCAGATTTTTTCGGTACATTCATCCAACCATACTCGTGAATAAATCCCTTTAGTATCTTTATTTCATAATGCCCGGCCAACTTACCGAACGATTCAATTGATGCTTTTATGTTCTCGTTTTCCCATTCATATCTATCGGGTAAAAAGAGAACAGGGCAATTGATTTTTTTATAATATTCTGCAAAATCGAAATTAATGTAATTTTTTAAATATTCTTTATAAGCATAGACCGGATGACATGATCTATATTTGGATTGATCTGTTTTACAAACATTGTTTTCTATATAGGTTTCAAAATAATCGTTCCACAAACCTGCCCTCTGGAAAAACCTTTTCTGGGTTTCAATATATTCTTGTTCTGTTTGATAATACTCCTCTCTTTTTTTATCTATTTCATTTAACTTTTCATTAATCTTCTCTGTTTGTTCGATATTATCTTTTTTTATACTACTTTTGCCAATTTTTTTATATAAAGCTCCTTCATTAATAATGGCTTTTACTTTATTTGAACTCTCAGCTGCCAGTACAGTTCCTACTTCTGCCCCCATTGAACTTCCGATTACATAAAAACTATCAACTTTTAATTCTTTTAATAAAAGCTGCATGTCTATGGCCAAATCTTCAATACGATAACCATGATCCGGTTTAGATGATTTACCATGCCCCCTCAAATCAGGCATAAGTAATCTGTAATCATCTTTAAAATGCGGTATCAACCCATCCCACATATGTAAATTAGCGGAATCAAAATGCAAAAATAGGAGAGCGGGTTTATCCTTTTGATTGTCTTTTAAATTAATTTCTATATTATTCTTTAATTTCAACCTTTTTTCAATCAATATTTAACTCCTCCTCTTGTTCATAAAGTCTTAGTTAAAGTGACAAACTCTTAAGTGTATAATAATATATATAAGAAAAAAAATAAATAAAAACCCTTTATTATTTATAATTTTATTATTTATATTTGCCCTTGATCTTAAATAAAAGTCCTTATTGTTTAAATCAACATACCACCTATTTTTTAGTTCATATATTGTTTTTAATTAACTGTTTCTCATAGGATTTTTAGGAAAGGTTAACCA
>Ga0209936_1001346_pt1 | contig 13225 bp, 10 predicted proteins | sample SalPonR1_A_D1_MG_FD_185694 | JGI IMG/M metagenome (GOLD analysis project Ga0209936, IMG submission 185694) | Salt pond soil microbial communities from South San Francisco under conditions of wetland restoration - Salt Pond MetaG R1_A_D1_MG... ... | reverse complement strand
TGTTCAAAATCATCTACAGTTAGACTATTTAATTCTACTCGTAGAGGAAATCTCCCCTGTAGTTCAGGTATTAAATCCGATGGTTTTGACATATGAAAAGCACCGGCTGCTATAAATAGTATGTGATCTGTTTTAACAGCACCATGTTTGGTCATAACAGTGGATCCTTCCACAATAGGTAAGATATCTCTCTGTACACCCTCACGAGATACATCAGGGCCAGATCCCTTGTCTTGACCCGCAATCTTATCTATCTCATCTAAGAAAATTATCCCCTGATTTTCAACCAGATCAACTGCCTTTGCCTTGACCTCCTCATCATCTATCATTTTTTTTGCTTCTTCTTCTTGTAAAATTTCGATAGCCTCTTTGATCTTAACCTTCCTGTCTTTTTTCTTTTTAGGAAACATGTCTCCCAGCATATCATTAAAGTTTATCCCCATTTCTTCACTACCCTGACCGGTAAAAAGCTCCAGCATCTGAGGGGATTTTTTTTCAACAGAGATTTCTATCATCCTATCATCAAGATCTCCATTTTTTAACTTTTCCATAAGTTTATTTCGTCTGCGCTGTATTCTCTGATAACTTTCAGATTTATCCTTATCCTCATCTTCATCAGATATAAATTGGAAAGGACCTTCATTATCCTTACCCGGGGTGGGTAATAAACTGCCTATGATCCTCTCCCGGGCAGCCTGAAGTGCTTCTATTTGAACCTTCTCAATCTCTTTTTCCTTGACCATACGTATGGCATATTCGATTAGATCTCTTACCATAGACTCTACATCTCTGCCTACATAACCGACCTCAGTAAACTTTGTTACCTCAACTTTTATAAAAGGAGCCTGAGCAATATTAGCTAATCGTCGGGCTATTTCTGTCTTGCCCACTCCGGTCGGTCCGATCATTAAAATATTTTTTGGTATGATTTCTTCCTGCAGATCTTCATCCACCAACTTACGGCGGTATCTATTTCTTAAAGCAATTGCAACTGATTTTTTCGCGTCGTTTTGACCAATTATATATTGATCTAGTTTTCCAACAATTTGACTCGGTGTCAATTCCATAAACTTCCTCCTCTATCTTAAATGTCTTCTATAACAATGTTGTCATTTGTATAAATACAGATATCAGATGCAATCTTTAAAGATCTTTTTGCAATTTCTGCAGCAGTTAAATCTTGATCAGTTTCGATTAAAGCTCTGGCTGCAGCCTTTGCATATGGACCTCCTGAACCAATTGACATAACCTCATCATCTGGTTCTATCACATCTCCCGTACCTGATATAATCAACATCTTGTTTTGATCAGCCACTAAAAGTAAGGCTTCCAGCTTACGTAAAATCTTATCTGTACGCCACTCTTTGGCAAGTTCAACTGCAGAGCGCTCCAGATTACCATGGTATTCTTCTAACTTTCCTTCAAATTTTTCAAAAAGAGTAAAGGCATCAGCAGAGGTACCTGCGAAACCCGCAAGAACTTTATTATGATAAAGTCGCCTGACCTTACGAGCAGTGGATTTCATAACAGTATCGCCCATTGTAACCTGGCCGTCTCCAGCTATAGCTATACTCTTTTTATAATTAACAGCAACTATTGTAGTTGCTTTGATTTTGTCCATGATCTACCTCCTGTAATTTTGTGAATATTATAAATCTTTTAATGAGTTCAGTTTAACACAAGCAATTCAATTGTGTCAAATTGGGAACCTCTTATTCCTTGTCAACTGTATGCTTACAGTCTTTATTTGAACATTTATAATAGCTACCTCTTTTTTTACTGAATTTTTCTACCATCATACTTCCACATTTAGGACATTTTTTATTAGTTGGTTTATCCCAGGAAACAAAATCACATTCGGGGTAATTACTGCATCCATAAAATGTTTTACCCTTTTTGGATTTTCTCTTTACTATCTCACCATCTTTACACTTGGGACATTTTACACCAACCTTATCTAGATAAGGTTTAGTGTTTTTGCACTCTGGGAAACCTGAACATGCTAAAAACTTACCGTATCTCCCATGTTTAATAACCATGGGCTTACCACATTTATCACATTTTATATCTGTCTCAATATCCATGTTTACCTTTTTCATATTATCTTTAGCTTCCTCAAAACGTTCTGAAAATTCTTTATAGAAATCGTGCAAAATTTCCTGCCATTCTTCTTTGCCCTCTTCGATCTCATCCAATCTATGTTCTAACTGGGCAGTAAATTCAATATCAGTGACATCGGGAAAATATTTATTTAAAAGATGATTAACAGTTACTCCCAGATCAGTTGGACTAAAGTATTTGCCTTTCTTTTCAACATAATTTCTTGTTACAATTTTTGATAATGTCGGTGCATAAGTACTGGGACGGCCTATACCCTCTTCTTCCATGGTTTTGACCAAACTAGCTTCTGTATATCTCGGTGGTGGATTGGTAAAATGTTGTTCAGGCTTGATATCTTCCGCAGTAATTTTATCTGATTTTTGCACATCTGGAATATAGTCTTTACCATTATCTTTTTTAAATAATTTTAAAAAACCGGGAAAGATTAATTCAGATCCGTTGAAGCGGAACTTATATTTACCATTCAAAATATCAATTGTATATGTTTTATATATTGCCGGCTGCATTTGACTTCCAATAAATTGATTCCAAATCAATTTATATAAGACATATTGGTCACCTGAAAGATATTCTTTCATTTTATCCGGTGATCTAAATGCAGAAGTCGGCCTTATAGCCTCATGAGCATCCTGATTATTATTGTTCTTTTTATTATATTTTTTATTGTTTTGATGGTATTTCTCTCCAAATACTTCTTTAACGTACTTGGCTGCTTCACTGCGGGCTTCATTAGAAAGACGTGTACTGTCTGTTCTGATATAACTTATTAGACCTATTGTGCCACTTTTACCAATATTTATTCCTTCATATAATTTTTGGGCCAGGTACATAGTTTTTTTCGCAGAAAAATTAAGCACAGAAGAAGCCCTCTGCTGAAGAGTTGAGGTCGTAAAGGGTGGATACGGATTTCTTTTGCGCTTTTTAACTTTTATGTCCTCTATCTTATATTCATTTTTTTCTAAATCTTTTTCCACCTTATCAACTGCAGCTTTTTCGTTTAGTGCAAAATCTTCATTATTAATTTTAAATAAATCTGCAGTAAAATCTTTTTTTCCATCATTAAATACAGCCGTTATTGTCCAGTATTCGACTTTTTCAAAATCTTCTATTTCTTTTTCTCTTTCACAAATTATCTTAACAGCTACAGATTGAACTCGACCTGCACTCAGACCCTTCCTCACTTTTTTCCAGAGCAGGGGACTTAATTTATATCCGACCAGCCTGTCTAAAAGCCTTCTGGCCTGTTGAGCATCAACTAAGTTTTGATCTATTTCTCTCGGATTATCTATAGCCTTTTTTATTGCATTTTTTGTTATCTCATTAAATGCAATTCTGTTTTTATTTTCATCTAGTTTTAAAGATCTAGATAGATGCCATGAAATAGCTTCACCTTCTCTATCAGGGTCAGTTGCTAAATAAACTTTATCACTTTTCTTTTTAGCCTTTCTTAATTTGCTCAAGATCTTACCCTTGCCTCTTATTGTAATATAGTTAGGCTTAAAATTATCATCGATATCAATACCCATCTTGCTTTTGGGTAGGTCAACAACATGTCCCATAGAAGCCTCAACTTTATAATTTCTACCCAAAAATTTTTTGATTGTTTTAGCCTTTGCTGGGGATTCTACAATTACTAAATTCTGTTTTGACATATGCAATATTACCTCCAAAATTTTTAATTAATAAATTTAAAATCTTTCGATAAATTTGCGGAAAACCCGCTGAAGTGATCGGAAATATATTCAATACGCTTTTCATCTTTGACTACATTTTGTATTAAATCCCAAAAATCAAAGCCTTCCTTCTTTCCATAATAGACATTTTGAATAATCTTATTTACTATTTCTTCGGTCTCTTTAATAGTAATAATATTTATCATCAACATTCTTTTTATTAAACCTCTGTACTGTTTGGGTATATACATCTTTTCCTGTACTGTAAATACTCTATTTAAAAAATTATCCTCAGATAATCCTTCAACATCATCAGCTTCGATGATTTCAGGTTTTTCAAAGATTATTTGAAAGGCTTCATCAATATCATCAAGTTCATATCCCATATCAACCAGATCATCAATAAGGAGGTCCTGGTCAACAACTTCATCTCCGCTATTTAATAACTCTTCAATTAAGTAACTTAATATATCAAAAATTTTTTCTCTCATTATATATCCGCAGAAAACCTGCTCATCCCTCCTTGATTTATTTTCATTGCACTTAACTATTATATCATTATAGATGTTTGAAAATTGTTTGTAAAGTAATTTTTAAGATTTTTGAAAAGATTTTGACTTATCAAGTAAAGGGTGTTTAAGACAATTTATCTACTCTATTTATATATTTTTCCATATTGAACTTTCTCTCTAAACCGGCTTTGTTCATATATCTGACTTTGCCAAATATTTTTCTTTCCTTCCAGGCCCTATCGTGTTTTCCAAATATCCAGGCAGCGCCAGCAAATCCATTAGGATCTCTGCCGTCTAATAGATATTTATTATTTAAATAAAGAATTCTTTGAAAAGATGACTGATAATCTTCAGTCCATTCCAATATTTTTTTACCCCAGTACATACGCATATATCCATTCATATAGCCACTAACTACCATTTCCTTTTGAGCTGCATTCCAGTAAGGATCATGTGTTTTGTAATTTTCTAAATCTTCTAAAGAATAAATCTTCTCCCTTTGATCTGCCTGATGTTTGTTTAAGGTCTTAACTGCCCAATTAGGAAGTATATCAACTAATGAATTATCATAATTTTGATTGTAATAGACAAAATTAAAACTAAGTTCTCTTCTAACTACCAACTGTTCTAAAAAGTCCTCTGCTTCAATACCACTTTCTTGAACCTTCTGATAGATAAAGCTGGGTGATATTTGTCCAAAATGCAAATAAGGGCTTAAATAGGAAGTAATATCTTGGTCTGGATTACTTCCATATTTTTGATATTCTTTTAACTTTTCTTTGATAAAGTTATTTAATTTTTTGACAGCTTGGTTTCTGCCTCCTTTTAGTATATTGCTCTTTTTTATTTCCATATCAATATCAAGCTGTTTTATAATTTTTTCTATATTTTTTAATTTTATACCGTTTAGCTTAATTTTAAGAGAATTTAATTTTAATTTTTTCTGTTCTGAATTTCTTAAAAACCTCTCAACCTTATTCGTTATTTTCTTTCTAATTGTATAGGCTGCATATTCTTCTTTATCTGAGGCTATATCAACGGGTACTATTGTATTGGTATTTATAAGGACAAATCTACAGTTTATATTTTTAGCCACGTTTTCTTTCCACTTTCTTTCAATCTTTAGATAACCTCTATCAGAAATGAGAATGACTGTATCTTTAATTAATTTAGCTACGTTTTGTATGGGATCACCAATATTAACAACAAATTTTATTCCCATTTTAGCAAGCTCTTTTTCTACTTCTTTTAATCCTTCTAACATGAAATAATAATGACGATAATTAGCCTCGGGAAATTGATCGGTTAAATTAAAAAAGACTATAAGAGGAACTTCAATCTGATTGGCTCTTTTTATCGCATAATTTAAGGCCGGATTATTTTTTGCTCTCTGGGCAGATTGCATCCAATATATTATATATTTATTTGCTTTTACATTGCCTTCTCGTAATACTTTTATTTTTTCTTCTCTCATTTTTATCATTCCCGTTTATTTTCTTATATTCTAAAAAAGCCCCCATTTAAGGGGGCTATTATGTGTTTTCAATTTATAGATTTAATTTTTCAATTATTTCGGGTAAATTTGGTCTTCCAATCTCTTCCAATTCATATCTAACCCGAGTATATGGTTTGTCAATATCTATAATTTTAGTTAAATCTATAGGAGTTCCAATTACAACAGCCTCTGCATCTGAGTTTTTGATGGTTTGTTCAAGCTCTTGCATCTGCTCCTTACCATAACCCATAGCAGGCAAGATGTCAGATAAATGTCCATATTTTTCAAATGTATCTTTGATTGAACCAACTGCGAAAGGACGCGGATCAATTAATTCTTTAGCCTGGGATTTGCGGGCTGCAATAGCACCTGCACCATATTTCATTTCCCCATGGGTTAAAGTTGGGCCATCTTCTATAACAAGAACCCTCTTGTTTTTAATTAGGGAGGGGTCTTCCACAAAGAGTGGTGAAGCAGCATCAACAATTGTAGCTTCTGGGTTTACCATTTGAATATTTTTTCTGACTTCTTCTACATCTTCTGGATAAGCAGTGGCTACCTTATTAATTAGGGCTACATCTGCTAAACGTAAATTAATTTCTCCCGGGTAATAGTTAAGTTCATGACCTGGTCTATGAGGATCAACCAGAGTAATCATCAAATCTGGTTTATAGAAAGGCATATCATTATTACCACCATCCCATAAAATAACATCAGCATCTTTTTCTGCTTCTCTTAAGATTTTCTCATAGTCAACACCGGCATATAAGATGTTGCCTCTCTCAATATGAGGCTCGTATTCTTCCATTTCTTCAATTGTACATTTGTGTTTTTCCATATCATCATAATTTTCAAAACGCTGTACAGATTGTGCTACTAAATCACCATAAGGCATTGGATGTCTGATAACAACAACTTTTTTACCCATTGCATTTAATATATCAGATACCCTGCGGGTTGTCTGGCTTTTTCCAACCCCAGTTCTAACTGCACATACTGCAATTATAGGTACATCAGATTCAAGCATAGTAGATTCGCTACCCATCATCTTGAAATCAGCACCGGCTGCCATTACCTGTGAGCCTTTACTCATTAAATATTGATAATTAACATCACTGTAAGCGAAAACTACTTCCTCAATATTTTTTTCCTTAATCAATTTTTCAATATCACTTTCCGGATAAATTGGTATACCCTCAGGATAATTACTACCTGCTAGTTCTGCTGGATACTTTCTTCCTTCAATATCTGGTATTTGAGTAGCTGTAAATGCAACCACTTCATAGTCATCATTATCACGATAAAAGGTATTAAAATTATGAAAATCTCTTCCTGCTGCACCCATTATTATAGTCCTTTTTTTCATTAAATTTCCTCCTTAAAAAATAATTTATGCATCTAATTATATTTATACATCTTAGTATATATATTATATATTAGGTTGTCAAATCCTGCTTTAAGCTCAAAAATAATTAATAATCGGTATTATTCAAAAAAAATACAGAAAGTGTCCCTGGTCCTGAATGAGCACCAATAGCAGATCCTATTATATTAATCATAATTTCTTGGGGATTAAATTTCTTTTCAATCATATTTTTTAATTTTTCGGCACCTTCTAGATCATCCCCATGGCTTATAGCTATTAGCTGTTTACTCAAATTTTCTCCCCTTTCTTCCATTAATTCTAACATTCTATTGATGACTCTACTCCGCCCTCTCTTTTCCTCTAGGGGAACAAGTTTGCCATCTTCCACATCCAATATGGGTTTGATGTTTAATAAGCCGCCGACAAAAGCAGCTGTTCTACTGATTCTGCCGCCTCTTCTTAGATATTTTAGGTCATCTACAGTAAAAATATGTTCAATATGATCTTTATAATGTTTGATTACATCAACAATTTCTTCTTTGCTCTTACCTTCATTAGCCATCTGAGCAGCTTTATAAACAAGTAAACCATAACCTAAAGATGCACATTTAGAATCAATTATGGTAATATCTAGGTCTTTATTCTCTTCATCGATCTTGTTTTTTATCAAAACAGAGGATTGGTAAGTCCCGGATAATTTAGAAGAAAATGATATATAAATAGCCTGACGCTTATCACTTGCTAATTTTTGATAGAGTCTTTCAAAATAATTAGGCGGAACCTGTGCAGTTTTATAGATCATACCTTCTCTCATTTTATCATAAATCAATTTAGGATCATTTACTTTTTTAGCTTTATCTTCCTGTCCCTCAGGATATACTAAAAGTGGTGCCTCAGTAATGTCGTATTCTTTTATTATAGACTTAGGTAAGTCACAACCAGAATCAGCAATAATTTTTACAGTCATACAAAAAACCCCTTCCAGGTAAATTATATTATTTTATTTAAAGATAATAATTTACTAAATCTATACTAAATATTTATTTCAAGATAAATATTTATATTCCTCTATTTAAAATAATGCAAAATAAATGCATTTATTAAACAAAAGTACTTCTAATTAAATTAAATATCCATTTAATAATTTATTCATTAATAATTTTGTTAAAGAATCATTTCAAATATTTACAGTCATATCTTTATAAATAATTAGGAAAGATAATAAAATTCATCTTTGGCTTCTCTGGACATCAAATCATCAACTGCCTGAATGGGCTCCTTATTTTCATAGAGCACTTTATATACCTCTTGAGTAATAGGCATCTTTAATTCCTTATTGTTAAGCAAATAATCATGAACCGCTTGGACCGTTTTAACACCTTCTACGATCTGATTTACCACTTTAGCTGCTTTTTTTCTACTGGCGCCTTTACCAATCTGAATACCAAATCTTCGATTGCGACTATGCTCGGAATTACAGGTCACGACAAGATCTCCTAATCCGGCCAGACCGTTATAGGTTTTTCTATCAGTATTTTGTGCAAGGCCAAATTTTACTATTTCGGCCAACCCTCTTGTAATTAAGGCGGCTTTGGTATTATCTCCATAGCCGATCCCATCTGTTATTCCAGAAGCAACAGCTATTATGTTTTTTATGGCTCCCGCTATCTCGACTCCTTTAATATCTAATAATGTATAAATCCTGAAACGAGGAGTCATTAACATATTTTGGATTTGAATGGCCGTTTTTCTATTTTTGGCTGCAGCTACAATCGCAGTAGGTATTTGTCTAATTACCTCTTCAGCATGTGTAGGACCAGACAGCACAACTACATTGCCGGCAAAAAATTCTCTTATAACTTCCGAATTCGTTTTAAAACTAGCTGTTTCTATACCCTTAGCTGTAGAGATTATCGTATGATGTTCACAAAGATATTTACTTATTTTTTCCATTAAAGAGCGGGTAGAATTGGTAGGTACTGATAATATTATGTCTTTAGAAAAATCAATTATACGTTCTAAATCACTGGTAGCTGCAATATTATTGTTTAGTTTAATATCAGCAAAGTATTTGTTGTTTTTGCAATCATTATTTATGCTTTTGACCACTTCTCTATCTCTTGCATATATCAAAACCTTATCCATATTATAAGAAGCCACTTGAGATAAAGCTGTACCCCAACTTCCTCCTCCAATTACAGCTATTTGGTTCTGCATAGTTACCTATCACCTCTAGGAGGCCAACTCATTTTATTCTCATTTCCCTTTATTAACCTCTGGATATTAGTACGGTGACTAAAAATTATTAATAAAGCTATTAATAAACCAAAGGTGATATTATCCGTACTACCATCATAGATAAATAGAATAGATAAGGGCAAAGAAACAGCCCCTATAAGAGAGCCAACGGAAACAATTTTTGTAGAAATGATCATCAAAACCCAGACAACAAAAAACACCAATAGAGAATAGGGGAATAAGTTTAATAAAATACCAACACTGGTTGCAACACCCTTACCACCGTTTAATGATAAGAAGATAGACCAATTATGTCCAATAACTGCTAAAATAGCAGCTGAAAAAACAAATATCATAGAATATTGTGGGATTAAAAATAATTCTGCAATGTAAACAGCTAAAAAGCCCTTTGCAATATCTAAAATAGCCACAATAAGTCCAACCTTGTATCCTGCTATACGGGCTACATTTGTAGCGCCAACATTACCGCTTCCATATTTTCTTATATCTTTGTTAACAGTATATTTTCCTAAAATATAGCCATTTGGTATTGATCCTAATAGATATGAAAAAAGCAAAATCAAAATAATTTTCATCTTGTTAACTCCTTTTTTTGATTTTGAGTACAATAGGGCTGCCCAAAAATCCGAAATTATCTCTTATTGTGTTTTTTAAATACCTTTCATAAGCAAAATGCATCAAATCAGGATTATTAACAAATATAACAAAGGTAGGTGGTTTAACACCAACTTGAGTGCAGTAGTAAATTTTGAGGCGTTTGCCTTTTTTGGTGGGCGGTTCTCTTAACTGAACTGCCTCAGTAATTACTTCATTTAATAATCCAGTTTTAATCCTCTTCGCACTTTGATCAACACTGTATTCTAACAATTCTAACACTTCTTCAATTCTCTGACCCGTTAAAACCGAGATAAAACTAATCGGAACATAATTTAAAAATTTCAGATTATAATATATTTCATCTCTATACCTGGCCATTTCATCTGAATCAGCTGTGATAAGATCCCATTTATTTATGGCAATTACCATAGCTTTACCAGCTTCATGTGCATATCCAGATATTTTTTTGTCCTGTTCAGTAACACCCTGTTCTGCATCAATCATCATCAAAACACCATCAGATCTTTCAATAGCCCGAATTGCTCTGATATTACTATAATATTCTATATCATCTTTAACTCTTGCTTTACGTCTGAGCCCAGCCGTATCAATTAAATTATATTTAATATCATTATATTCAATGACTGTATCAATAGCATCTCTGGTAGTACCCGGTATTTCACTTACTATTACTCTTTCATGGCCGACCAGATAATTGATAAATGATGATTTCCCTACATTTGGTTTGCCTACAATAGCAATATTAATTATATTTTCTTTTAATCGTTCTTCTGTCTCATCAAAATCACTAATAATAAGGTCCAGTAAATCACCGATGTTCTTTCCATGTTCAGCAGAAATTGGGATGAGCTCTTTAAAACCAAGGGCATAAAACTCCCAGACATTTTCTTGCATTTTTTTAAAATTCTCTATTTTATTTACAACCACTTTTACTTTTTTATTGGATTTTCTCAATAATTGGGCAACTTCTTCATCCAGTTTAGTCAAGCCCTCTCTTCCATCTACTACAAAAAGGATGTGGTCAGCTTCTTGAATAGCTAATTTAGATTGTTTTTTAACCATCGAGTTAAATTTTACCTCTGTATCAGTCTCAATTCCACCAGTATCTATTAACTTAAATTTATAACCAAGCCATTTTGCTTCAGCATAAATTCTATCACGGGTAATCCTTGGTTCATCTTCTACAATAGATATTCGCGTACCAGCCAATCTATTAAATAAGGTCGATTTCCCTACATTTGGCCTACCTACTATTGCTACAATTGGTGTCGACACCTTTTAACACCTCCATAATATCCTTTATATTATCACATACAAATATATTTTTATTTTTGAAGTCATTTTTAAAATTATCGATGCTTACCTGGTCTAAAAATAAGCCTTTCTCATTTAATGTTATAGAAGGGATTATGATATTTTTTGCTGAAATACCACTAATCCTTTCACCTATATCTTGAGCTGTTAATAGGCCCGTTACGGTTATCGTTTCACCAAAAAACTTATTTTCTACAATCTTTATCTCAATATTTATATTAAACAGGCTTTCATTTATATCATCTATTATATACTTAATAGCCTTCTTGCCTAATAAAGATGTGATTAAGACATATTCTTCATTATTTTTTTTCTTTTTAATTGAGTCTATAAAATCGTCTTTTATTTTTTGATATTGATCTCTAAAAATACGTGTTAAACCTACTCCATTTTCCAGCTGTAAAAAGTTGTTATATGATCTATAACTGGGAATATCTATTTTAGACATAAGATAAAATTCATCTGAGGCAAAAAGAAAATTTTCTCCATACTTATCTTTTAATATCTTCTGCCAGTTATTTATCTGGTTCACAATATTTTCAGCTTCTTGAGATGTATAAGTTCTTAACTTTTTATTTTTATACTTAGTTAATCCAACCGGTACTACAGAAAGGGATAAAATATTAGGAAAGTATTTAGCCAAAGATTGGATGGATTCATCTAATTTTTTACCATCGTTAATCCCTGGACAAAGTACAATTTGTGCGTTAAAATCAATTCCATTTTCAGTCAAATAATCAAGGTCTTTAATAATGTTACCAGCCCGTGGATTTTTCATCATATACTTTCTTAACTCGGGATCTGTAGTGTGTATGGATATATTTAATGGACTCATATGATACTTTACTATTTTTTTGAAGTCTATCATATCAAGATTTGTAAGTGTAATATAACTTCCCTGTAAAAAAGAAAATCTGTAATCATCATCTTTTAAGTTTAAAGTTGATCGCAGGTTATCTGGCTGTTGGTCTATAAAACAAAATATACATTTATTAGTACATTTTTTAAGACCATCAAAGACTATACCCTCAAATTCAATTCCCATCTCTTCATCATAAGTTCTTTTTATATCATATTTTTTTATACTACCATTTATTTTTTTTACTTCCATCTGAAAATTATATGAGGAAATGAAATCATTATATTCAATATAGTCCTTGATTTTTTTCCCATTAATTGAAATTAATTGATCACCGGCCTTAAGTCCTATCTTTGCAGCGGTACTTTCTTTTTTAATATTCTTAATATAAACCATGGATAATTTCCTCCTGCTACATAGAATAATAACATATCTTAAAGGCTGTGACAATAAACGAATAGTTTTATATAAATAAAAGCCTTACTATCCTTTTATGAATAGTAAGGCTCGCTTATTTAAGCATTTGTTTTATAACTATTCTTCATCTTTATCAAAAATATCTCCAACTAGTTCTTGGATTGTAGTTCCAGAAGATTGTTCTTCTTCTTTATTTTCCGATTCCTTATTTTTGGTGGTTTTTTTGTTTTCTTTCTTCGCTTTTTTTGCATTTATTTCTTCTTCTATACTTTTTAGGCTTAATCCGATTCTTCTCTGCTCTGGATCTATATTAATGATTTTTGCTTTTCTTTCTTCGCCTTCTTCGACTATTTCATCAGGGGTTTCAACATGTTTTTGGGATAATTGTGAGATATGGATTAATCCTTCAATTCCTTCTGCAACCTCCATAAATGCTCCAAAATCAACTATTTTAGTTATTTTACCATCTATTTTTTCACCTTCATAATGTTTTCTGGCGAATTCTTCCCAGGGATCTGGCAGTAATTGTTTTAAACCCAATGATATTCTTTCTTCTTCTTTATTAACACCGAGTACTTTTACCTCTACTTC
>Ga0209936_1001334_pt1 | contig 13281 bp, 7 predicted proteins | sample SalPonR1_A_D1_MG_FD_185694 | JGI IMG/M metagenome (GOLD analysis project Ga0209936, IMG submission 185694) | Salt pond soil microbial communities from South San Francisco under conditions of wetland restoration - Salt Pond MetaG R1_A_D1_MG... ... | reverse complement strand
TCCGTAAGGTACAAGGTTACCGAAAATTTCTCTTCCCCGCTTTTGTGGCTGACCATAAACAACTTTCAAATAGGTATCACCCATTTGAACAGCACTGATTGCGATCGGACTTTTTCGTGCATTTACAGTAGTTGAATCAGATTGGTTTGTACAAGACAGAAGAGTGATAAAACAGATTAAAACAAGTGGTGTATAGATTATTTTCATAAGAGATTTTTTTAAAAAGTGCCAAACATGAATGTATAATCATTTCTTGAAGGTTCAAACCCAAAAGATAATCCTATATCTATCGACAGGTTTGACAGACGAAAACGACTTCGAATTCCGGTTCCAACAATGGTTCTGGACCTGTCTGAGATCAAAGAAAATGAATCTTTGCTCAAATCATTCACTGTTTGTGAAAAAAGAACAATATATATATTCGAAAGATAGAGTGGTAATAAAAAACCGCCATCGTCAGGATGAGTGAGAGGTATGGTATACCTGGCTGAAAGAAATGACATTTTATTTGATTCGTTGAATACATTTCCTGAAAATGAATCCGACACAAGGTTCTGGTTATTAAACTGAGGTAATAAGGTTTGAGTCAAAAATTCAAAACCTAATCTGAGGGATTGATTTGAATTTTTTATTAATGACGTATAGGTGAAAATCCCGCCTCTCAGTCCCCTTCTGTCCGAAAAACGTCCCTGGAAATCTGTATTATCAAAATTAAAATTAAAATCAGACCCGTTGAGATCAATTTCTGATTGTGCATAAAAAACCCAGCCGGCATTTGGTTGAATATTCCTGATAAACTGTCGCAACCTGTAATTAAATATTACAGACAGACCTGCTGAATGTATATTACTGAAGTCGGAGAGGGAGGATGAATTAAGCCGGAAAAACTTAAGCTGAGTAAATTCATATTTTGGACGGATTGTAAGGGAAGAAAAACGGGCGTTTCTTTCCAGTAAAAAACGGAAAGGAAAACTGAATTCAAACTCACGATTTTCAAGCATGAAATTAAAAGTCTGATCTTCTTCATTTTCATCGGCTATGTTGAATGAAGGAAATTGAGGTTCACTTTGCAGTGAAAGCCTGAAACCCGGAAAGAGACCAGAGTATTCATAGTTTAATTCATACCATAAGCGGTTTTTTGCACGGGTAAACTCCAGCGAGTATGTGTTCCTGGCAAGATCATCCGTACTGTAAAAACGCAGGCCCACTTGTGTTGCATCACCGTTATTTTTGATAACCGGTGTCAATAGACGCGGTTTTAACCATCCAATACCTGTATGATAGGATTCTGATGACCAATTTGTTGAATCCGGGATTTCTGTACGGTTCATCAAAGGCCTCTTCATTTGTTTTTCCGTAAAGCCCGATGATTGCCACTTAACAGGCTCAATTGATTTATTGAAGTAATTCTCCTTTTTAAGAATAGCCGGATGCCACTCATTCTTGATTTGACGAATGTAGACAATCATGTCACCGCCGGGGGAATAAGAAGCTTCCATGGCATTGTACAAAGAATTGGTTACCTGATTTACACTGTTTTTTTCACTGTTATACTCATAAATATTTAATACACCTGTATGGTCTGATGAAAACAGAAGGTATGGCTTACTTGAATGCCAGGCCGGATCAAACACGGAGCCGTTATCAAATACTATCGCTGGGTTCTCTTTGTAAAATAAATCAATCTCTCCATTATTAATGATCCATACTCCCTGAACACCTGCTTTTTTTGCAAGAACTGCTGCAAGTTCCGGTATTCCGGGATGGAGTGATATTTCCTGCACGGAATAGCCCGCAGGAAGGGTTGCTTCTGATAAAACTGAACCACTCTCTTTATCAACTATAACCGGATTGTTTTCAAAGTTATCAGTTTGAAGTGCATACAATGAGCTGTCGGAAACTTCAGGTGAAAAAATCCTTTTTTGATTCGTAATACGGGTGATTTTACCTGATTTTGCATCCAATTTAAAAAGGTCGGACTTGAACGTATTATCAAAAATCGGATCGGTTTTGTACCGGGCAAAGTAAATTACATTTTCTTTCTGATCATACGAATACTTAAAATCCTCAACAAGAACCACTTCTTTTAAAAGAGATGATCTTTGGTTTTTAAGGTTATAAACATAAAAACCTGCAGGTGAGTGGTATGATCGCTGATAATAGAGAATACGGGTTTCATCTAAAAAAAGAGGTCTTCTTGCTTGTAATCCCTTATCCGGACCATCGAAAAGGAGGGATTCGGAATCCGTTTCATTTTGAATAGAAACCCTTCGTTTCTGTTCCTTTTCATTCATTTCCGAACTGAATTTTTGATAGAGTTCGGATGGATATTCTCCGGTCTTCTGGCGGATGGCAAACCCGAACCCAAGGAACGGCCAGCGATAGTGATGTTTAATAGATTGGCTGATAACATTTTCCCCTTCATTCTCCAGGAGCCAATGTGTAAAATGGTAACCTCCGTTGTAGTGGCGATCGAATGGAAATGTAAAGTCGGATGTTTGCACAAGCTGACCCATTGACCATTCGCTTTCAGTGCCAAGCAGCGACTGAAATTGATTTGTAAAGAAAGGATAGTTTCCCCTGCCTGCTCCCGTTACCTGATTGTGGCTTTCATACTCTACAGCAATACCTTCAAGTATACCAAATGGTGCTGCAGAGTGAATTGACCGACGGATGTCCGGAGAAAACAGTCCTGCAAGATTTGTAAGTGAAGGTGTTGTGGAATTAAAATGTAGAGCATGAACCAATTCATGCGGAACCACGGTTTCAAGCCAGTCACCCGATCGAGGATTCATGTTTTTGCCTTTTATGGGAGCAAGCTCAATCTCAGAGCGGAAATTCAGAGGATCCACAAAACCATTGGAACGATCATTTTCCCCGTTGATGATAACTCTGAAATTATTTAATTCACCGCCTGTCAGAATTGATATATCTCTGTATTCACTTTCGAGAATGGAAGCAGTTCTGTAAGCCGCATCCTTTTTTAATGAAGGATAAATAATCCTGAAATGATCTGTTGAGAGTACTTGCCAGTTTTGGTTGTTGGGACGAAACTGGTTGGGATAAATCTGCACCTGGGAAAAAACGTCTGAGGCTGATATAAAAAATGTTAAGAAAAAAAGTAATGATAATTTCATGGATGAAATATTATGAAAATATCTTTAGAAAATAAGGAATATGATTTGCAGATACTCAATATCTTACCATCCAGTAGATGTAAACAAAGACAAAAACAGTCAAGAATATCAAACCGGAACGGCTCAGCCAGGTAAGCCAGGGACGCGGTTTGTATTCGGAAGGAATAAAAGGCTGATGCATCAGTTTATGGTTAATATATCCTAGAATCGGTGCGGATAGAAATGAGAGAGTTGTGGCAAGATCAATGAGGTACCGAAACTGATCACCTAAAATATAGAGAAATGTAAGGGAAATGAAACTGACAGCGATAAGAAAAAAACGATATTGAAACGGTTCTGAACCCTTTAAAAAACCGGGCTTGTATATCTGGACAAATTTTCTGCATATCCTGGGATAAGCGTCGGTTACAATTAATGTGGTACTGAACATTGTTGTAAATGCACATATGATAATAACGGGGTATGCCCATGCGCCAAGAGTAAGAGTATATAATTGTACGAGCTGATTTGAAAAAGCGGCTCCGCTTGATGCAAAATCAATCCCGCTTCCAAACATTATCACAGCTCCCAGGATTAAAAAAAGCAGTGCAAGAAGCGCAGCACCGATATACCCAATATTGAAATCTATAATTACTTCACTTAGGTCTGATTCACGTCCGATTAGTTTGGATTTTTCGATTGCCCAGAGCGAGTGCCATGCTGAAGCATCCACGGGTATCGGCATCCAGCCCATTAGCGCAATCATAAAGCCAACACCGGTTACAGTCCATATATTGGGAGAAGGCACAGTTTGTAAGGTTTGATATTCTCCCTGGGCGAGGGCAGCAAAAACTGCAATGAGTGTTGAGATTGCCAGAACGGACATCAATATTTTTACAATATTATCAAGAAGAGAATATTTGTCGGAAATAAGAATCAGTATTGAAATTGTGAGCAGGACGAAACTCCAAAGCAAAGGAGATAACGAAATACCGGTCATTTCAGCGGCAAGACTTGCAGTTACTACTGTAACAGCAGCCTGAACAGCAAACATAGTACCAAGCGTGAAAATAAAAAATATTGTTATAGCCCAGTTGCCCAGCTTTTTATAACCGTCTATCAGTGATTCTTTTGTAGCTGCCGTATACCTTGGACCAAATTCAAGGAACGGATATTTAAATAGATTAGCCAATAAAACTGCCCAGACCAGTGCAAATCCGTAATCTGCACCGGCTCTCGTAGACTGAACAAGATGGGATACTCCAACGGCAGCAGCAGCCATCATTAAGCCCGGTCCCAGGCTGTTTAGGATTTTTTTACGAGAAAAAGAGGCCATAGGTAGTTTTTTTCTATAAATGGAACCATTATATAACCAAATATTTTATAATTTTATAGTATAACTAAGTAAACAAACTTTAAGCAGGCCAAGAGGTAACATATGATTAGCAGAAAAAAAATTGAAGAATTGATTAATTTTGAGGGTGATATTCTGACAACTATTACCCTGCCTACTCATAAAACAGGAGAAGAAGCTAAGCAGGACCCCATCAGGTATAAAAATTTACTGAATAAAACGGCTGATAAATTAAGCCAAAAAGGTTTAAAGGAAAGAGAAATAAAAAGCTATTTGGAGGAAGCGTATAAGCTGCTCGACAATCAATCTTTCTGGGTTCATATCGATCATGGATTGGTTGTGTACATATCTGAAAATAAAACTGACATTTACCAGGTTCCCTACAGTGTGAATGAAATGACGTATGTAAATGATCACACTTTAATTACCCCCCTGCTCCCGATGATCAGCTTGCAGGGAGTTTATGCAGTACTTGCAGTCAGCAGGCAAAACATACGGCTTTTAGAATGTACACGAAATGAGTGCACAGATATAACCCCGGAGGATGTTCCAAGATCGCTGGAATCCTATTACGATGACATGCCAAACGCACCTGTGCAGTTCCATACCCGTGCAAGCGGAGAAAAAGCCATGTTTTTTGGACACGGTGCAGGGAAAGAGGATGAAAAGGAAGCTGTTGAACAGTTTTTAGGGAAAGTTGAAAACAGTATAACCCCGATTTTAAACAGAAAAAAAATCCCGCTCGTGGTAATCGGCCTGGAAGAAAATGTAGCTATGTATAAAAAGGCGAATCGTTATAACAGGCTTATAGATGATGTTGTCCAATCAAATCCTGATCAGTTAAGTGAGGCAGATCTTCAGAAGGGAGGCTGGGAAAAGGTCAAAAATTACTTTTTAAAAGATCTTTATGAAGCAAAAGAGTTGTTTAAAGATGCGAGTAATGAGTTTACTTCAAATAACCTGACGGAAATCATAAAATCAACAGTTATGGGCAAAACAGGTACCCTGTTTGTTTCGACCAACGAAATGTCGTGGGGTCACTATAATAGTGAGAATAATGAAATCGAATATTCAACACGCTCAGAAAATGGATCTATGGATCTGATAAACTGGACTGCTATTAAAGCAATCGAAAAAGGCGGCCAGGTTTACGCACTTCCAAAAGAAGAGATGCCGTATAAGGTACCGGCTGCAGCTCTTTTTAGATTTTGAATTGATTGTAGAAAAAATACAAATGAAAAGTCATCGGATGAGTTAATCCACAGTTATGTTCATATTTTTAAAATCAAGATTATTCCAGGGTGACTTAACCGATAACACTTGACAATTTCAGACAAAAGTTTTAAAAATTTTTTCATTTAAACGGCTTACCATACAGTAGGCCGTTTTTATTTTAGTCATTACCATTAAAAATAAGAGTAAGTGAATTTATGCGTAGGTACAGACAAGCTATTTTTTTATTGATTTTTCTATTTCCAATTGCTTTAACAGCACAAAAATCTCTCGATTACTACCTGCCGGGTAACCTTGAATACAATCCTGCTATACCCACACCAGAAGAAGTTATTGGTCATCAAATCGGTGAGTGGCATATAACACATGATAAGCTGATTCAATATATGTATGCGTTAGCGGAAGCGTCTGGTCGTGTTACCATTGAAGAGTACGCCAGAACATATGAAAACAGGCCGTTACTGCTGCTTACAATAACATCCGAGAGAAATCATTCAAATATTGACCGGATTAAAGAAAACCAGCAGGCATTGACAGACCCTGAAACCTCACAGAACCTGGATATCAGCCGGATGCCTGTTATCATCAATATGGGTTACAGTGTGCATGGAAACGAACCAAGCGGAGCCAATGCTTCACCGCTTGTAGCTTACTATCTTGCTGCGGCTGAAGGCGAAGAGATTGATAATCTTCTTGAAAATGCAGTAATTCTGATTGATCCCAGTTTGAACCCCGACGGTTTGCAGAGATTTTCGACATGGGTGAATATGCATAAAAGCCATACGTTAAATCCTGATCCTGCTGACCGTGAATACAATGAAGTGTGGCCGGGCGGCAGAACCAATCACTATTGGTTTGACCTCAATCGCGACTGGATGCCTGTGCAGCATCCCGAAAGCCGCGGCAGGGTGTTAAAGTTTCACGAATGGAAACCGAACGTGTTAACAGATTTCCATGAAATGGGCACCAACTCTACCTATTTCTTTCAGCCCGGTGTACCCTCTCGTACTCACCCTATTACCCCCCAGAGAAACCAGGATCTTACAAAGGCTATTGCAGAATACCATGCAGACGCCCTGAACAAAATTCAATCTCTGTATTACACGCGCGAAAGCTTTGATGATTTTTATTACGGAAAAGGATCTACCTACCCCGATGTGAACGGGTCTGTGGGAATTCTTTTTGAACAGGCCAGTTCCAGGGGGCATGCCCAGGAGAGTGTTCACGGAATTATTGATTTTCCTTTTACCATCCGGAACCAGGTAACCACATCGATGTCTACATTTAAAGCGTCATTAGAGCTGCAGGAAGACCTTCTTCAGCACATGCGAAATTTTTATATTGAAGCTGCAGAAGAGGCGGAACGATCACAGGCAAAAGCAATTGTGTTTGGAGACGATAATGACAGCGGAAAAACCTGGCATCTTGTTGATATGCTTAATCATCATGATATAGAGATCTATAGATTAAGCCGTGATTTGGAACTTAATAATCAGACGTTTTCGGGCAATAGCTCATACATAGTGCCACTGAATCAAAAACAGTTCAAACTAATTAATGCTATGTTTGAGCGGCGGACCTCTTTTTCAGATAGCCTGTTTTATGATGTTTCATCATGGACAATGCCATATGCTTTTGATCTTCCGTTTGCTGAGCTTGAATCCAGAAATTACAATTCAAATCTGCTTGGAGAGCCTGTAAATGATCCGGAAATGAAGAAAGGCGAAGTTATCGGCGGACTAAGTAACTACGCCTATCTTTTCGAGTGGGATGAGTACTATGCTCCGCGTGCGCTATACAGGCTGCAGAAAGAAGGGATTCGCACAAAAGTTGCATCAAAACCATTTAAGGCGATAACCGTAAGAGGGCCTAAGGATTTCGATTATGGTACAGTTGTAGTTTCACTTGGCATTCAGGATGATGATATGAGTGAAAGAAAATTATTTGATATCGTTCAGAAAATAGCTTCTGAGGATGGTATTCGTGTTTACAATATGCAAACAGGGTTTATGCCGGAAGGGGTAGATCTTGGAAGTCCGAGTATGGAAAACCTGGAGAAACCGAAGGTCGCTGTTTTAGCCGGAGGCGGTGTCAGGTATACAGAGGTCGGTGAAATCTGGCACCTCTTTGATCAGAGATACAAAATGCCGGTTACTATTCTCGAAAAAGATCGAATGGGCAGAACAGATTTGAATAAGTATAATGTAATCGTAATGCCAAGCGGGAGCTACGATGACTTAAGTGACAGCTCAGTTGCAGGGTTAAAAATGTGGGTTAGCCGGGGCGGTACTCTTATAACCCAGCGGGGAACTGCCAATTGGGCTAAAAGAAATGGATTAGCCAATATTGAATTTGTTGATGAAGATGAAGAAGAGAGTGAAACACCGGGACAGTTAGCTTATGCAAAACTCAGTGATACACGCGGAGCACAAGTTATAGGGGGATCCATTTTTCATGGAAAGATCGATTTGACGCATCCGCTTGGGTATGGATTTAACGATGAAGATATTACGCTCTTTCGCAGTAATACCATATTTATAAAGAGAGCCGAAAACCCGTTTGCCACACCTGTTTATTATACCGAAAATCCACTGGCAAGCGGTTATATATCTGATGAGAATCTTGAAAAAATAAGAGGTACTGCTTCGGTTATTGTCAGCCGGAACGGAAGTGGCAGAACAATCACTTTCATCGACAATCCAAATTTCAGAGCATTTTGGTTCGGTACCAACAAAATGTTTGTTAATGCTGTATTCTTTGGAAATACAATCAGCGGAGCCGCAGCGAATTAACAAAGCAGTGGCTGTCCAAAAAGCATAGCTGACCACTGCTCGACCTATATTATTTAGCTTAGTTTTAAATATATATAGTAAAAGTTCTTCAAGTTGTTTTTAAAACCAGCAATTTATTTCCACGAGTCCGTCAGCTGACTAGTCTAAGGTTCATGAATAAACTATAATTTGTAAAGCAACCATTGATCAATTGTATCTCTTTAGACAGCCACTACTTGGTTTTTTTATCTCTCCAGAGCGGCATACGGAATAACCCTTTCACGGATTCATGTTCAGGTCCTTCAAATTCATCAAGACCGATTCGAATATCTTCCAGTTTTTCCCGAAGCCGGAAAGTACGGCCAAGGCGATCCCAGATTGTTAAAAAAGCACCGTAGTTCGAGTCTGTCTCGGGCTGCCACCTGGAGTGATGAACTTTATGCATGGCCGGTGTAATGATAAATATGCGAATAAACTTATCGACTTTCGGGGGAAGCACTATATTGGCATGGTGAAACTGAACAACAGCAAACATAATGGTTTCGTAGAGGAGCAACTCCCACACATAGATTCCTGTAATTGCAATAATTCCGATACGGAAGAGGCCTGAAAAAAAGATTTCCCCGATATGAAACCGGCTGGCAGTAGTTACATCCATATTCGGGTCGGAATGATGTACCCGATGGAACCGCCAGAAAAATGGTATTACATGATTCATCCAGTGCCAGGTGTACATCCAAAGATCAAAGAGAAGAATTGCCAAAATGATTCTCCAGGGGTTTTCCAGATCCAGCCAGTGAAGAATGCCAAAACTGTTCTGTTCGGCCCAGGTTGATACCATCACCCATAGTCCAACAAAAACTACAGAGATCAAAAGGCTGTTAATAAATCCCAAAAGAAGATTTCTGACCAGATGTTTCCCTTTATCCCTGATGGATCCTTTAAAGAAATCAAAAAAGGGATGAGCTTGCTCGAGAAGCAACAAAAGAACGAGACCTGCCGCTGCTGCCATTACCTGGTATTCCTGGAATAAATCGATGAGTGCCTGCATAAAATTAACTTGGATGATGCGATTTTTTTTGTAACGATGGTATTAGATACAAATTGGATGGATAATTAAAAAAGGCCATTGTTTGCTGCATAATTAATAAAAAAGTACAGAAATAACAGATAAATATGATCGATCGGCCTTGCAATCCTGCAAATGGTTTGCCTCTGTGAATTGCATTTTTGCAAGCGTAAGCTTCAGCCGATAATACAATCATCAGAAGGACAAAAAATTTGATTGATAACAGTTGCTAAAAAAGGTTTCCAGGTTGTTTAAACAGCGATTCTCAAAAAAAATGAAAAGAATTTAATTTAATTGACGGGTTTGGTACGGCAATTGTATTAAAGAGTAACAGAGAATCATAAGCACAATCAAAATAGATTGATAAACAAAAATGATTAAAACTCACAATATCGAAAAAACAACTACAACATCTAAAAAGTTTGTCTGCAAATCAGCTGACAGTCTGAAAAGAAATTCTTAAAAATAAATAAATAAATGTCATGAAATCACTAAAAAACATAACCACATATTTACTGGCACTGCTTATTGCAGGATCGTTGCCATTTCTTTCATTTGCACAGCAAGGAGAAGAAAACATTCAGTATTACCGGCCATACGACAGAACAGGCGCCGATACATTTGAGATGCCTATGGAGACTAACGTAGAATTCGATGGACTCAAAATTGAATGGGGTGCTGCATTCCGTCAGCAGTGGCAAACACTCAACCACAGCAATGATCCATTCTTTGTTGATGGCGTTAATGAAAATGAACTGGCAGAAATTGGCCCTGGCTTCAATACAGCAAATGCCAATTTATATCTTGATGTTCAGCTTGCCGATGGTGTTAAAGTAAATGTAACCACCTATTTCTCATCCCGTCACCATCCCGAAGCATGGGTAAAAGGCGGATACCTGCAGGTTGATGATTTAAAAATGCTAAACAGTCCGTTTATTGATAAACTGATGAAAAATCTTCGTCTGAAAATTGGTCAGTATGAGCTCAATTACGGCGATCAGCATTTCCGCAGAAGCGATAACGCGCAGGGTATTTATAACCCATTCGTTGGAAACTACATCATGGATCCCTTCACAACGGAGATTGGTGGTGAAGTACAATATCTGCACGACAGTGGCTTCCTGGCTGTCCTTTCTGTTATGAGTGGTGAATTACGCGGAAGAATTGACGATGAAAGTCAACGCGACCCTTCTTTCAGTGGTAAGATAGGATATGATAATCGGGGAGATCTGTTAAGATTGCGATTAACCGGATCTTTCTATCACACGAACCGGTCAGCTTTTAACAGTCTTTATTTCGGTGATCGTGCCGGATCACACTATCACGGAGTAATGGAAAACAGCGATTTTTCAGGTCGTGTTAATCCAGGTCTTCACAACAAAGTGACATCCTTCATGATCAATCCATTTGCTAAAATAGGCGCGCTGGAATTTTTCGGCACCTATGAAACCACTACAGGCACCGGTTTTGATGAAGCGATTCAGGGTGAAAGAGATTGGGATCAGTGGGCAGCCGAAGGTATTTACAGGTTTCTGCCAAATGAACAAGCTTATCTTGGAATAAGATACAACCAGCTTACAGGTGAACTTCCATTCAGCGGAACAGATGTAGAAGTAGATCGCTGGAATTTTGCAGGCGGCTGGTTCATTACTGACACCGTTCTTCTTAAAGCAGAATATGTAATACAAGATTACAAAGACTTTCCTGCAAACCAAATTTTTGCCGGGGCAGATTTTGAAGGACTTATCCTCGAAGGTGTTGTAGCTTTCTAAACTTACGATTCACTTATTGTTAATGTTTACATGCCATCCCGGTTGAAACCGGGGTGGCTTTTTTAATTTGAAAAACCAGCATTATGTTAGTGTTCATGCACCTTAGGCGGTGTCATTACCTGAAACATCGGATGTGTCATGTCATAAATAAAATGTCAGATAAAGGGAAGAAGAAGTAAACGGATGAATTGACTTTTCTAACATCAACTCTCTAAAAATGTGTAATATTTTTGGATCATCATGATTTATTAAATCTATTGCGTATCATACGCTTTACAAAAACCGGTAGAAAAAACAATTATCTATTGAGCATTGACCAGAATTAAATCAACCATATCCTTTAAATTTGATTTCAGCTTTTTGCTGGCAGTTCTTTTTTCACTAACAGGGTTTATTATCCTTAGTGGTGCATCGGATTGTGATATGCATGGAACGGATCCGGGGTTAGTGCATCAAGCTTCGGTAACGGTGGATGAATGTTGTGAGAAGATGTCGGCCGGGGTCAGCAAGAAACAAAATCCTGATGATTGCTCTGCCGGTTCCATTTGCTGTTATACACAAGATATGAATCCGGTGGCAGACAGCGCTGTTCAAACAGTAAAAGAAACAGACTGTATCGTATCGACTGAAATACTTTCCGTAATTCCTGTAATCAGCCGGGAGGAATTAGTCTCTGCTTCTGATATAAGGGTAAGTAAAAACCTTCCCATCTACCTGGTAAACAGCTCCTTTCTGAATTAGCAGATATTTTTACTGAAATATCAAAAGCTGATAATTCCAATGAATTAGTGTATCTCATCTATTGGATCCTCTCAAAATACCGGCGCTTTCGATCGTCCGGAAAACTGTAAACAAACAGTTCCCAATGAGTTCGGTCTTAAAAATGAAACCTGAAATATGAATACCTATTATCCACAATTTAAAACTGTAAGCATGATTTCTCTTCTTTTAAGTGAGTTTTTTGGAGTAAAAAATCAAAAGAAGAAAAACTTTAGTCGCTCATTTGGAAAAAGGTGTGGGTTATTATTTTCTGCTTTAAGCGGCATGTTAATCTTTGCATTGCCATCTCAATCCCAGACTCTTAATGATTATTTGCAGATTGCAGCCGAGAATAACCCGGATGTTCAGTCTGCTTATTACAGGTACAAGGCAGCATTGCAGGAGGTTCCAATTGCGGGTGCTCTCAATGATCCTGAAATCGGCTTCGGATATTTTGTGAAGCCTGTAGAAACACGGGTTGGTGCACAGGAAGCCCGCGTGTCGCTTACACAAATGCTCCCGTGGTTCGGAACTCTTTCGCAGCGTAAAACTGTGGCTTCAACTGAAGCACGAGTGCGTTTTGAAGAGTTTCAGGAACAGAGAAACAGGCTCTTTTTTTCCGTCCAGGAACGCTGGTACGAAATTTACTTTATGAAACAGTCGATAGAGATTCTGAAACAGAACATTCAAATCCTGGAAACGTTTGAGCGTGCTACTCTCCAAAATTATGAAACGGCAACCGGCCGGCAAGTTGATGTTTTACGCGTTCAAATTGAACTGGAAGAACTGCAAAATCAGTTGAGCATTCAAAAAGACGAACTGGGTGTTTTGAAAACCGATTTTAATAGTTTGCTAAACAGGGATCCGTCTCACGAGGTTCGGAGCAGGGATCAAATTGAACCCATAGCAGTTATCCCAGAAACTGATGCCCTGTATGATCAAATACTTGTCCGGAATCCGTCATTGCAACAACTGAAATATAAAAGCAGGGCAAAACAGGATGAAATTGTACTTGCCCGCAAATCGAAGAGGCCATCTTTTAATGTGGGGGTGGATTATACGTTTGTAAGTGAACGCCCAGCAGAAATTGATGACAACGGGAAAGATGCATTTATGCTTCGGGGAACCGTAAAAGTGCCCATTTTCAAAAACAGAAACAGAGCACGGGTTGAACAGGCACAGCAGCTTGAAAGGGCGGCAGATTATG
>Ga0209936_1001333_pt1 | contig 13282 bp, 13 predicted proteins | sample SalPonR1_A_D1_MG_FD_185694 | JGI IMG/M metagenome (GOLD analysis project Ga0209936, IMG submission 185694) | Salt pond soil microbial communities from South San Francisco under conditions of wetland restoration - Salt Pond MetaG R1_A_D1_MG... ... | reverse complement strand
CAAAGCGCGACACGCTGAATGAGATAGGCAGCATGTCTGTCAGCGCAATCTCAGCCAGAATAAAATTGGCTCCCCATATAACAGTAAAAAGCAGCAGTAAGCTGTGATGGGAAAATGCGGCTGTGTGGGAGTCACGCATAAAGGGCGATATGTTTTCTTTTCTTTGTGATATACTATAGTTCAATCACTCTGATAAAACATACCAAATACAGCTCTTTTCGTTCACTCTAACCTATTCATTTGCAAACTTTTACGGTTTCTGCTCACTGGATGGATCAGGTCACGCTTCAACCGCTGAGGTCTCTTTTCTGATAACCGGAGCCACTTCAGTGGCAAAAAGCTCAATCGAACGAAGCAGTTTTTTATGCGGAATACTACCCACGCTCATTTGTAGTAAAAAACGGTCGTGGCCAAATATTTCATGCTGACGGAGAATTTTATCGATAACCTGCTGTGGACTCCCGACAACATTTGCTCCATTTATCGCGGTCGATGCCTCAAATTGGTCTCGTGTCATGGGTGACCAGCCACGTTCTTTTCCAATTTTATCCATCGTTACTTTAAACGCAGGGAAAGCAGTTTCGATGGCATCCTGAGAAGAATCGGCTATGAAACCATGTGAATTGATGCTAAGGGGTTGTATTGGGTTCCCGTTTTCATTTGCTCCTCGTCGATGAAGATCGGCAAACGGTTTGAATCTTGCCGGTTCACCACCAATAATGGCCAGCGCCATTGGAATTCCAAGAGCACCCGCACGGTATGCCGACTTAGGGGTTCCTCCTACAGCAATCCATATAGGTAGTTTATCCTGCATCGGCCGTGGATAAACGCCTCTATTTGAAATCGACGGGCGATGTTCGCCCCGCCAGTTAACAACCGTGTTCTGACGCAATTCCAGCAGCAGCTCAAGATTTTCAGCAAAGAGCTCATCATAATCCTGCAGATTTTTTCCGAAAAGAGGAAAAGACTCTGTAAATGAGCCCCGACCAACCATAATTTCAGCGCGACCATCTGAGAGCAGGTCAAGAGTTGAATACTGCTGAAACACGCGAACAGGATCTTCAGAGCCTAAAACAGTCACTGCACTTGACAATTTAATGTTGTCTGTGCGCTGAGCAGCCGCAGCTAATATTACAGCGGGTGCAGATGAGATGTATTCTGAGCGGTGGTGCTCACCAATGCCTGCTACATCGAGCCCCGCCTGGTCAGCAAGCTCGATCTCCTCCATCAAATTACTCATCCTTTTTGCCGGGTGAAGAGTTTCACCGGTTTCTGTATCCGGCGTGTTCTCAACAAATGTGTAAATGCCTAATTCCATAACTTCTACTGTTATATTGTTTAACATTAAACATAACTGTTTCAGAAGTGAAAATCATCCTCATTGAGAACCTTCAAATCTATCTGCTTATCAATCGGAGAAATCTTTGATCAATGCACAGAAATTGTCGCTTCCTCAACCAGATCACCAATCTGAATTCTGTCTACGACATCCATCCCGCGCACCACAGTACCAAAACGCGTATAGTCTGCATCCAGGTGAGGCTTCCATTGGTGCATCACATAATACTGGCTGCCTTCGGTATCAGTCCCCGCACTGGCAATTCCAACAGCTCCCCGCTCGAAAGACTTAAGTGAGGGTTCCGTGGGAATTCTATATTCCGGTCCACCAAACCCATCACCCCGGCCTACATCTCCACCCTGAATGACAAAGTTGTGAACTACCCGGTGAAATGCGATGCCATCATACTCTCCTGATCGTGTCAGGCTGTCTACTGATGAGACGGTAAAGGGTGCTGATAAGGTATTCAACCGAATCACAATTTCCCCTTTTTCTGTTTTAAGATGCCAGTATGGCCGGGTTCCCAATGCATGAAGCCTTTCCCAATTTGGAATTCGAAAGTTTGGATCTTCAGGATCTGAAAAATCACCCGATTGTTCGGGAAACCTGGTCTCCAACGCCTGCTGAAAAGCTGTCATATTCACATCATCCCCTGATTCTACCGCTTCCTGATATCTGGTCTGAAGCCAACCGAAATCATCGTCCTTAACAATTTCATCATCGCTTAAAAGTGTTGTGAGTCTTGTGACAGCACTCGGCCAGCCGGCTTCAGCAGTCTCCCATACTAAATTTCTGATCTGCTCAGTGTCTTGAGTATTCTCGAGGCCTATCCAATAGTCTGTTAAAGCCTGGACTGCACCAGCTGATCGAATACCACCTTGAGACAAGGTCTCTCTTAATCTCTCTAGATATGCGTCTGACGTTTCAATTTGCCGATATATTGCTAAAATGCGATTGGTCATATATGGATTCTTCTCAGCTATAAAGTCAAGCTTTTCAAGAATTGGTTTAAAGTCAGTTCCATGCGGCTCTAACAGCTCCAACGCAGTTATAAAAATGACTCCATTCCTGGTTCTCTGAACATGACGGCTATATATCTCATGCCTTAACTGATCGCTGAGTGAGTTCTTAAGCTTTAATCTCTCGAGCATTTCAGTTACGACCGTAGGATTATCATGAGACAATAGGTCCAGGATAATATCATGGTTGTCTTCAGTATAACTTTCAGACATGCTCATGGATCGAATCACTTCAATAAGCAGCTGCTGATCGCTCACATATCTTGGAAATGATACATTCTGAATAAAGAGTTCAGCCCCTGTTTCTCCGAGTATGCCTATCATATATTGATCAGTCATACTGTCTTGTCCAATCCCAACATCAATCCACTCTTCACGAAACCTGTTCGATAATTCAGACCCATTCTCGGGCCGATTCAGCGTGCTTCTGTAGAAGCCATAAAGAAGGTTCTTCCTCACCTCGGCTGACTCCGTTCTGAATGCTGCATCTATCACAGTTCGTATTGTATTATTTGAATATTCATCGTATGTCAAAATTCTTCCTATTGCTGTTGCGCAAAGTTGTGGCTCAGCTAATCCGCTGAGCCCGCTAAGAATAAGCTCAATATCTTTTTCACCCCCCTGCCGCTTAAAGACCTCACATGCATAGAGATAGCCATTCGGACTTTCAGAAAACAGCTCCCGAACAAGATCTAAACTACTGCCGGACAATTCATGAGTACTGAGTCCCAGCCATGCTGCGTGCTCATTTGATGAAATTACTGCTTGAAGTAACGAATCCGGATTTCCAACTTCAGATTTTGCAATCGCTCTCCACGCCAAATTGCGAACTTCTTTGTCTTCGTGATGGGTGTATTTAAACAATCCTTCTGCATCACGTGAAATGATAATATCGTCAAGCTTCGGATATTCATCTATGACAGCGTCATTTACATAAACAGGGCCATCTGATGAGCAGGAAATTGCTGACAGCAGAATACAGAAAAGAAATATCAGTGAACCCCGAGATGCCATAATGTTGTCTCCGTCGTTGTATTTATCGATTCTTATTCGTTTATTGCACATATATTATACATAAACCAATTATTCAATGGATCACGCACAACTTACCCGCAAGCAAAAAGAGTTTTTTGATTATATCACGGACTACAAGAATGAGCACGATGTGTGGCCCACTTACCGTGAGATATCAGATGAATTTAACTATAAATCTCCCAACAGCGTAACCCAAAACATTCAGGCACTCCTTAAAAAGGGATATCTGGTTAAAGGTGAGGATGATGAGTATGATATCCATCCTGAATTCGGAGAACTTATCGGAGACAAAAAAGGTAGCGGCATACCTGTGCGCGGCTTGATTGCGGCCGGCTACCTTCAGGAGGCCGTTGAATCTGATCTTGGCGAAATCACGCTTGAAACACTTTTTCCCAATATTGACAGCTTGTTTGCCCTGCGTGTTTCAGGAATGAGCATGAAAAATGCGGGCATTTATGATGGGGATTTTGTGCTTTTGATGGATAGCGACGTCAAAGATGGTGATATTGGCGCTGTTCTTTATAATGGAGAAACAAGCCTGAAGCGGATTTATCATGGAAAAGATGGGCTCCGGCTCGAACCGGCCAATGAAGAGTACGAAGATATCATTGTAACACCCGACGTTTTTGAAGAGGTGAGAATTATAGGTAAATATATTGGCCACGTGAATAAAAGCGGAATACACAGATCTGTGCCTACCAGACTGGCCAGTTAATGAAATTGTTATTATTGGCAGTAGCCGAACCAAGGCATTGATTAGATCAAAACATAGCCAGGTGTCTAATCTGCTAGCCTGTAACAATAATATTCTTATTGTTTAAATTGGTTTTACTTTATCAGTTGCCTGAGGGGTTTCTTTCAGATTTTTGCTCTCATCTTTTGTCTGGAGTTTGCCATTCACCCCTTTTCTGGCGTTATAGAGCTGAGAATCCTTGATCCACGCTCTGCCACCATCATGCTGAAATTTCTTTGAGTTTTTATATTTGAATGCTTGTCTGTGAAGGTCTGGGAGCTCTTTACTCATGGGGCTAAAATTTTATTTAAAGATGGTTGTGTACCAACAAAAAGGTTGTAGTACTGTTTTTGAATTAATTTAAAAAACCCTATCTTTCTCGTCTATCAAAAAATGCAATATAAAGGATTTTAGTTATGTACGCTATTGTAAAAATCGGTGGCCACCAATACAGAGTGGAAGAAGATCAAACGATCTTTGTTAACAGGCTTGCAACCGATGATGAAAACATTACGCTTGAAGATGTTCTCCTTGTTAAAGATGACAAAGGAAAAGTTAAAATCGGCACGCCAACTGTAAAAGGATCATCCGTATCTGCAACAGTTGTTGAGAATCTTAAAGCCGACAAAGTTATTGTCTTTAAGAAGAAACGCAGAAAAGGATATAGAGTGAAAAACGGGCACCGCCAGCATATCACTCAACTGAAAATTGAGAAAATTTCATAAAAACGGAGTTTAACCATGGCACATAAGAAAGGACAAGGATCTACAAGAAACGGTCGGGATTCAGAATCGAAACGTCTCGGCGTTAAGAAATACGGCGGCGAAGTTGTAAGAGCAGGGAATATTATCGTACGACAGCGGGGAACAAAATTTCACCCCGGAATTAATGTTGGACGCGGCGGTGACGATACTCTCTTTGCGCTCGCTGATGGTAAAGTTAATTTTCGCAGAAAAGGTAATGGCAGAAAGTTTGTATCAGTAGAACCCGCCTAACCAGAGTCTTTTTCTCAATTATTTTGAAAAGCTGCGCTTATAAGTGCGGCTTTTTTTATGTTTAGTATTATGGATTACACAATACCTGACATCCCTGATTTATCGTACGGCTCCGTTTACTGCATTGGACGAAACTATGTAGATCACATCAAGGAAATGAAAAGTGAGCAAACGTCTGATCCGGTTGTATTCCTGAAGCCCAGAAGCAGTATTGTCCACTCAGGTGAACATGTTTTCATACCTCCGGTCTCTGCAGACGTTCACCACGAAGCCGAACTTGTGCTTCTTATTGGTAAAACCACCAGATCTTGTTCAAAAGAACATGCGCTGCAGTCCGTGAAAGCATTTGGTATCGGGATTGATTTTACAGCAAGAGATATTCAGAGCCAGGCAAAAAAAGATGGCCGCCCCTGGACGCTCGCAAAAGGGTTTGACACATTTGCACCGGTGGGCAACTTTGTTTCTTTTACAGGTAAGGAGGATCTCAACAATCTGAATGTATCACTTCAGGTAAATGGCGATGTCCGGCAGGATGATAGTACATCACTGATGATATTCAGCCCATCAGAAATCATTTCATATCTGTCGCATCAGTTCACATTAACACCCGGTGATTTAATTTTCACAGGTACTCCAAAGGGAGTTTCAGCCGTTAAAGCAGGTGACTCCGTTACCGCCACCCTTGGTGAAAACCTTTCAACTGTTACTGTAGATGTTAAATCATAGGCTGCTACTTATTTTGCCCGCGCTTTTTATTCTCTCGACGGGAAGCATTACACCAGTTCACTCTCAGGATTTGTCTTTTTTGAGTGATTCTGTCACTTACGCCTGGCCAACAGACGCAAGCCGGTATCTATCATCTACATTCGCAGAGACTCGCTCAGCCCACCTTCATTCCGGGCTCGACATCAGAACCTGGGGGCGTGAAGGTTATAAAGTTCTGGCAGCTCGCGACGGTGAACTTTACCGAATTGGAATAAGCCCCAGCGGTTATGGAAAAGTTCTCTATTTGAAACATCCTGACGGATCTTATACGGTATATGCTCATTTGCAGCGTTTTCGTCCTGATATTCAGTCTTATGCAGATTCAATCCGATTAGAAGATTACAGTTTTGAACTCGAACATTTTGTTAAATCAGACAGGTTCACTTTCGAGAAAGGTGAAATTATTGGTTATACCGGTTCCACGGGAGTAGGGCCACCACACCTTCATTTCGAAGTACGCACACCAGACTTTGAACCATTCAATCCGCTGCTTACCAATTTATCAATAGACGACACGCTGCCACCTGTGATCAGTTCTATCGCAGTGGAATCCCTTCACCCGGAAACGCTGAAGTTTGAAACTTACGATATAATACGACCGAAAGAAGAAACAGACAGAGCTTATTATTTTGGCACTATAAACACTAATACGCCTATTGGTATTTCTGTAAATGCTCATGATCGAGCCAACCGTGCACCCAACTTCTATGCAGTTTATGAACTGTTCCTGATAGCTGATGGAGATACGCTTTTTCACTCACAGGCCAATAATTTCGACTTCAGTGAGGCGTCCATGATGTTCGTTGACCGGTCCTACCCTATTCTCGCAGAAACACGCCAGGGATTTCAGCGCCTCTACAACGTGAATGGAAATCAGTTGCCTATTTATAAACGCCTTAGCAACAGAGGTCTCCTGGGACTTACGCACGGAACACAGAATGTGAAAATTGTTGCAACAGATTATTATGGAAATACGACAGAAGCCCGGTTTACGCTAATGACAGAGGGTGAGGCTGCATTTGATCGAGTCACAAGTGTACCCGCCTATCCTGTTCGTATATCAAATGATGAGGGTATTTTTAAAACAGCAAGAACAAGCCACATTAATTCTGCTCCCTCCTTCCGGATTCTTGATAGTAATCCTGTGCCACGCGGACCATCTTCGCCAATCAACAATTACAGCTACCTGCTCACCGCACCGGGCAACTCATCTGTTAGCCTGAAAACTCTGATACCAGGCAGAAAAGAGGTTATCCATACATCTATGTACCGGGCCTGGGTTGAAGTACCTGAAGAAAGCCTTTATGATACCCTTTCATTGAGCATGGAATACAGAATACATGAAAACCTCCCAAGTATTCGATTTCAACCCAACAGGCTTCCTGTTAGACACAGCATGGATTTTACAATGCTTTTACCTGAGGATATCGCGAGTGACTCTTCCATAGGACTCTATTCATATGATGAATTCAGAGATCGGCATACATTTCTTGAATCTACCATTGAACATGGTGTACTTAAAGCTGGATTAAATGAATTTGCAGAACTTCAAATCAGACGAGATATAAACGCACCCTGGGTAGGCAGAGCAAAGTTTCAAACGCATCCTACAGGCTATACCGTTGTTCATGTTCCAACTGTAGACAGGGATTCCGGTATAGATTACAGACGATCTATGATAGAGGTGAACGGTGAACCGGGAATTATTGAGTACGATAAGGACAAAGATATCCTGATTTTCTACAACCCTGACTTTCGGTTTTCAGAAGAAAATTATGATATAGATGTAAGTGTATACGATCGAACCGGCAATGTAACAGAGCGGTCGTATACACTCACGCTTGAAAAGTAAAAAGTGCAATGATGATCAAATATAAGCGACGCAGCTAATCTCGACCAGCACATTTTTGGGCAGTGTTTGTACAGCAACGGTTTCACGAGCAGGAGGATTTTCAGCAAAGAATTCAGCGTAAATCCCATTCACAATTTTGAAATCGTCCATATCGTCCAGGAATATGGAGCATTTCAGGACCTTTCCAAAACCACTGCCCGTTTCAAGGAGCACTTCATTTAAATTTTCCATCACCTGCCGGGTTTGCTCTTCTACTCCTCCTTCAATGATTTCCATGGTTTCTGCATCAAGTGCGATTTGACCCGAGCAGTAAACGATATTATTGTGTACAACAGCCTGGCTGTAAGGCCCTATTGCTGCCGGCGCTTTAGATGTTTGAATAACTTTATGATTCATATCAAATCTTTATTTGAAACAATTATTAGTTAATAGTCTAAATATAATAAGCGTATCGTAACTGTACGAAAATATTATTGCATGCTTGTAGATTGCGATATGATTTAGTTATGGTTACTTTTTGTTAATCAATCAAAATACATTAACCGACACCGTATAAAAATGAAACGTACAAAATTATCACTGCTGCCTTTACTTCTGATAGGCTTTTTGTGGGGTTGCGAAACTACAGATCCGCTTGTCTCTGAAATGGAAACAAACACTTTTCTTGGGAATTACGAAACAGTATTTTCTGCTGCTGACCAAGCCCTAGAAGCTGATTCCAGCAATAGCCTTGCATACTATTACCGTGGCGTTGCTTATGGATTCAGGGCCCAGGATACATCTCCGGCATGGGATAGACAATCTGACTACAGCAATTCAAGAGAAGCTTTTATGAATGCGAAAGAGTGGATGAACCGTGCTGAAGAGCGCCCCGATGAGTATGAAGAGATAGATAATTATATCACAAATTTCTGGGCAGATGAGCACAATTCAGCCATAGCTTACCTGACTGATGACAGTACCAGTAATTCTGTAGATAACCCATATCGTTATGCTGTAGCACATCTTGAAAATGCTACAACAATTCAGCCGGATAGTGCATTAAGCTACATTGTACTGGCTTCAACCCAATTCAATATGGGGAATACTCCTGAGGCTATTGATACTTATGAAATAGCAATGGAGAGACTGGATGCACCGGGAGAAGATGATTACGAATTTCTCATTAGCCTCTACCTGAATCAGGATCGTTATGATGAAGCGTATGATATGACCATGCGGGCACGGGAAGATTATCCTGATAATACACAGTTTGTACAGTTTCTCGCAGATATCTACATCCAGCAAGGTAATATCAACGAGGCAATTACTATTATTGAAGACCTGATCGAAGACGATCCTGAAAACCCGCAATATTACCGGGTTCTTGGTACACAAATCTATCAGAATGTAAGCACAATAAACGCTGAAGTTTCTGAGTTGTACAATCAGGCATTCGACATGGAACGCGAAATTCGTTCACTTTCCGGCGAAGAGCGTGAAGAGATGGAGCAAGAACTCGAAGACATCAGAAACAGAATTGACACTCTGCAAGATGAAGCTTCGGAATTAACGGATATTGCTATTAACAACATGGAAAGAGTTGTTGAGCTTCTTCCTGAAGATGACCAAGCATACAACATTCTTGGCATCATTTATCAAAACAAAGCAGCGAACCTGTTTGAGCAACGCAACAGTATCGTTGATGATAATGAAATGGTTCAGGAACTCGACACACAGGCACGTGAGGCTCTTCAGGAAGCGCGTCAGTACTATGAGCGTGCAGCCGAAATCAACCCGGATGTCCCGGAATACTGGGAGTCATTATTCCAGGTTTACACGACGCTTGGAATGGAAGAAGAAGCACGTGAAGCCATGGATAAAGCTGGAATGTAATTCAACCTTTTAATCAATAACTATGCATCACGTATCAACCCGAATGGTAAGCCTAGTGCTTACCTTCGGGATTTTTTTTGCTCTATCCTGTTCAACATTTAAATCATCAACTGACTCACCGCAGTCACTATATGAGGCAGGTAAATACGAAAGCGCACTTCGCACACTCAACAATGAGATTCAAAATAATCCTGATGATCTGGACCTTCAGTTTTTAAAAGCTGAAGTTCTTCAGAAAATAGCGGTTGAAAATTACCCGCCGGATAATCGAGAATCCGTTTATTCAAATCTCAGAACAACCACCGATGAGATTAGTTTCAGTACGGATGCCTACCAAACAAAAACCGATAGCATTCTTACTTCTGCCTGGATGCTCGAACAGAGTGAAGGGGTTAGGCTGCTGCAACAGGATGATACCAATACTTTTGATGAGCACTTCAATACTGTGATAGCTCATTTTAACAATGCGTTAACTATCATTCCCGACAGTATTGTAACCTATAATTTAATGGCAACAACCTACTATAGGCACGGTAACCTCTCGGATGCCATTACTACTCTAGAGTCTATAGAAGAACGGGGGTTTTCACAACCGCCAACGACACTTGAAAAACTTGCATATCTGTATCTTGAAGCTGGGCAAATTGAAAAATCTGTTGAAATATATGAAAGTCTGTCGGCAAGCTACCCAGACTCTGAAATCTATCAGCAAGGTCTTGTAAACAGTTATATTCTGGGTGACATGCACACAGATGCAATTGTTTTACTTGAAGAGCTGTCCAACGTTTATCCCAATCGGGTTCAGTATCGTGAAGCTTTGGCAACTGAAAGGTTTTACGTCATTCAGCAACAAACTCTAAATAAGACAGCTGCAGATGAAACATTTTCAGAATCTGAAATTGACCAGCTACTTCAGCAGCTGGATGAAATAAGCAGCTCTTATCGCGATATCGATGAAACGCTGCCATCGTCTGAGGAAAGACAGCAGCGTATTGCAGCATTTTACGTTAGCTCCGCAGATATTCTCGGCGAAGTTATACCTTACACAAATAATTCATTCAATACCCGGCTGTCCGAGCAGAGAGAAACTTATCTCAGAGCCTCTATTCCTTATTGGCAAACACTATACGAAGCGAATTCAGATCGCTCCGCCTATGCCTATAGTTTAATCGAGGTTTATACTGAACTTGGCATGGATGACCAGGCAGAATTGTTAGAGCAACAAATAAATTTCTAATTTAACTGACTTTAATGAAGTTCAATACAAAGACTATTCACGCAGGCCAGGCTCCGGAAGAAACCAGCGGTGCCGTCATGCCTCCCATTTTTCAAACATCAACTTATGCTCAGAAGGCCCCCAACGACCACCAGGGCTACGATTACGCCCGCGTTGGAAACCCAACACGAACGGCTCTTGAAAAAATGATAGCAGGGCTCGAAAATGCAGATGAGGCCATCTGTTTTTCAAGTGGTGTAGCTGCAATTGATGCCATTATCAGAACACTCAAACCAGGCGATCACGTCATTGCGAGTAACGACCTTTATGGCGGTACCTATCGTCTGTTTACAAAAATGTTTGAGCCAATCGGTATTTCATTTACGTTCGTTGATATGACGAAAAACAGTGAGGTTGAAGAAGCCATTAGCGACAACACCAAGCTGATCTGGATCGAAACACCAACGAATCCGCTGCTTCGTATAGCCGACATCAATACACTATCGAATCTGGGAAGAGATCACGGAATTCTTACTGCTGTAGACAATACATTTGCCTCTCCTTACCTTCAGGTACCTCTTGATTTAGGTGCAGACATTGTCATGCATTCTACAACAAAATACCTCGGCGGACATTCCGATACGATCGGTGGCGCTGTTGCAACATCAAACAAAGATGTGGCGGAAGGTCTCAGGTTTCAGATCAAAACAACCGGAGCTGTACCCGGCCCTATGGATTGCTACCTTGTATTGCGAGGTATCAAAACATTGTCAGTTCGCGTTCAGCGGTCGGTCGAAAATGCAAAGAAAGTTGCAGACTGGCTGTTAAACTGCCCCGATGTTGCCCATGTCCATTACCCGGGACTGGATTCTCATCCACAGCATGAACTTGCCGCTAAACAGATGAAAGATTTCGGCGCAATGGTCTCGTTTAGTCTGAAAGACGATTCGATTGAAGCTGCAGAAAGATTGATGAGTAAAACCAGGGTTTTTACACTGGCTGAAAGTCTGGGCGGGGTTGAATCTCTTGTGAGCCACCCGGCAAGCATGACGCACGGTTCTATTCCAAAAAATGTCCGCGAAAAAGCAGGCCTGTTTGATTCTCTTATTCGACTTTCTGTTGGAATAGAGGACGCCGATGATCTTATTGATGATTTAAAACAATCTTTGAATTAATACAAAATGAACACCATGAAAAATGTAGTAATTGTATCAGCACAGCGAACTCCTATTGGATCTTTCGGTGGAAGCTTATCCTCATTTTCAGCACCCGAGCTGGGGGCTGCAGCAATTATTGAAGCCATAAAAAAAGCAGGTATTAAACCTGATGACATTCAGGAAGTAGTAATGGGAAATGTTCTTACTGCGGGCATCGGACAAGCTCCTGCACGGCAGGCCGCAATTAAAGCAGGATTATCAGACAAAACACCGGCCACTACAATTAACAAAGTATGTGCCTCCGGTATGAAAGCCATTATGATTGCTGCAGACCAAATCGCTCTGGGACATTCCGATATTATGGTAGCAGGCGGTATGGAAAGCATGAGCAATGTTCCATATTACCTTGAAAAACACCGCTTTGGTTCAAAGCTTGGTCACGCCAGTGCTCTGGACGGCATCATCAAAGATGGACTTTGGGATGTATATAACGACTACCATATGGGTAACGCTGCCGAGCTTTGCGCGAAGGAGTGCAATATCAGTCGTGAAGAGCAGGACGAGTTTGCAACAATGTCTTATAAACGAGCCATTGATGCTCGGAACAAAGGACGTTTTGATGATGAAATCATTGAAATGAAGATTAAAGGACGCAAGGGTGACATCACAAAAGTAAAAAGTGATGAAGAACTCGATAAGGTCAACTTTGATAAAATGCCGAACTTACGGCCGGTATTTGATAAGGAAGGAACTGTGACAGCCGCAAATGCCAGCAGTATCAATGATGGCGCAGCAGCTGTCGTGCTTATGAGCGAAGAGAAAGCCAGGAGCCTTGGGCTCACCCCTCTGGCTCGAATTCGCAGCCATGCCAGCGCCGCTAAGGCTCCTGAATGGTTTACAACTGCGCCGGCAGATGCCCTGCCAATTGCCTTCAAACGCGCAGGCGTTGAAAAAAGTGATATTGATCTTTTCGAAATTAATGAAGCGTTTTCTGTTGTATCACTGATCAATAACCAAAAACTGGAACTTAACCCAGACATCGTGAACGTAAACGGTGGTGCTGTGAGTATTGGTCATCCCATTGGCTGTTCAGGTGCCAGAATAATGGTAACTTTACTACACGCAATGAAACAGCAAGGCGCTAATATTGGTGCAGCCGGAATCTGTAATGGCGGCGGCGGTGCCTCTGCTATGGTCGTTGAGGCAATTTAGAATTCACGACTAAAGTAACACAAATCCTAACCGATAAATGCAATTGTCTTTGCCAGTGTTATCGACCGGGTCGATTAACTCCGG
>Ga0209936_1001329_pt1 | contig 13316 bp, 9 predicted proteins | sample SalPonR1_A_D1_MG_FD_185694 | JGI IMG/M metagenome (GOLD analysis project Ga0209936, IMG submission 185694) | Salt pond soil microbial communities from South San Francisco under conditions of wetland restoration - Salt Pond MetaG R1_A_D1_MG... ... | reverse complement strand
CAGCTCGCGATCGATGATGCCCGCCTGCAGCCATTCGTCCAGGTGCGGCGCCAGCTCGGCCTGCAAAAACTTCACCACCGAGTCGCGAAAAATCTCGTGCTCTTCCTCGAATATATTCCTGTGCATCGTTATTTTCCCTTGAACTCGGGCTTGCGCTTGGCGAGGAAAGCGGCCACGCCTTCTTTGGCGTCCTCGCTTTGGACGCAGGCGTTCTGCAAATAGGCCTCGCGGGCGATGGCCTCGCTGAGACTGATGTTCATCGCATCGCGCATCGCCAGCTTGGTGCGCGCCAGCGCCAGCGGCGCGCGCTCGGCCAGCTCGCGCGCCCACGCCAGGCTCCGGGTCTCCAGTTCCGCGGCGGGAACCACGCGGTTCGCCAGGCCCAGCTCATGGCAACGCTGCGCCGGCACGCGCTCCGACTCGATGCACATCTGGTAGGCGCGGTGATAACCGAGCTGGCGGACCAGCAGCCATGTAGCGCCGCCGTCCGGGATCAGGCCGATGGCCGCGAAGGGCGAAAGCAGGTAGGCGTCGTCCGCCATCATCACCAGGTCGCACACCAGGGCGAAGGACAGGCCGACGCCCGCCGCCGGGCCGGCCACCGCGGCGATGACCGGTTTCTCCATGCCGGCGATCATGTCCAGCACCGGGCGGAAATCCGTGTTCAGCATGTCCTCCACCTTGCGATCGGTGGGGAAGCCCTGTTTCAGGTCGGCGCCCGCGCTGAAATAGCCCTCTGCGCCACGCAGCACGACGGCGCGCACCTCGTCATCGCCGGAGGCGCGGATCATGGCGTCGCGCAGGTCGTGCGCCAGTTGCCGGTTGAAGGCATTCAGCACCTCCGGCCGGTTCAGCGTCACCACGGCCACCGGGCCGTGGCGGTCGTAGGCCACGGTCGTGCCCGCGCCGGCCTCGCCCGCGCCCGCCTCGCTCCTGCTTGTGTCTTCGGCGCTCAACGCATCGTCTCCCGGCCGCGCAGCCAGTCCGATGCGCGGTAATGCTCGCCGAAGGCGTCGGCCATGCGGTCGCACTCGGCGACGAAGTCCTGCAGCCCGACCGTGTCGATGAAGCTGGCGGTGCCGCCGGTCCAGGGCGGGAAGCCCCAGCCGAAGATCGAGCCCACGTCGGCGTCGGCCGGCTCGGTGACCACGCCCTCCTCCATGCAACGCGCCGTCTCCAGCGACTGGATGTAGAGCAGCCGCCGCTTGACCGCCTCGACGTCGGGCTGTTCGGCCGCCGGCGGGTAGATGTCCGCCAGGCCGGGCCACAGGTATTTCCTGCCGCCCTCCGGGTACTCGTAGAAACCGGCCCCGTAGCGCTTGCCGAGCCGCTTGAGCTCGTCGTGGAATTTCTCGATGACGGCGTCGGCCGGGTGCGGCAGGTAGTCCTCGCCCAGGTCCTTGCGGGTCTGCTTCATGATCTTGTACTGCAGATCCAGCGTGACCTCATCGGACACCGCCAACGGCCCCACCGGCATGCCGGCCATCCGCGCCGCGTTCTCGATCAGCGCCGGCTTGACCCCCTCGGAGAGCATCGCCAGCCCTTCCTTCACGTAGGTGCTGAACACGCGGCTGGTGTAGAAGCCGCGGCTGTCGTTCACCACGATCGGCGTCTTGCGGATCTGCTGCACGTAGTCCAGCGCGCGGGCGACGGCCACCTCGGCCGTCTGCTCGCCGACGATGATCTCCACCAGCGGCATCTTGTCCACCGGCGAGAAGAAGTGGATGCCGATGAACTGCTCCGGCCGCTTCGAGGCCTGCGCCAGCCCCGTGATCGGCAGGGTCGAGGTGTTGGAGGCGAAAATCGAGCTCTCGGGGATCACCGCCTCGGTCGCCTCGGTGACCTTGCGCTTGATTTCGCGGTCCTCGAACACGGCCTCGATCACCAGGTCGCAGCCCTCGAGGTCCGCGTAGCTTGTCGTGGGGTGAATGCGCGCCAGCACCGCTTCCGCTTTCTCGGCGGACATCCTGCCGCGGCCGACGCGCTTCTCCAGCAGCTTCGAGGAATAGCCCTTGCCCTTCTCGGCGTTGGCCTGCTCTGTGTCCAGCAACACCACCTCCATCCCCGCGAAGGCCGAGACATACGCCACGCCCGCGCCCATCATCCCGGCGCCGAGGATGCCGAGCTTCTTCACCGGCACCTTGTCCACGCCCTGCGGGCGGCGCACCAGCTTGTCCGCCGCGCCCTTGTCCAGGAACAGCGTGCGGATCATGTTGCGCGCCACCGGTCCGGTGAGCAGTTCCACGAAGTACTGCGACTCGATCTCCAGGCCCTTGTCGATGGGCACGATGCTGCCCTCGTAGACGCAGGACAGGATGGCGATCGGCGCCGGGTAGTTGTGCATGGTTTTCTGCGACACCAGCGCGGTGCCGACCATGAAGGTCTGCGCGGTGGCCGGGCGGGACGCGCCGGGACCGCCGGGGAACTTGAAACCTTTCTTGTCCCACGGCTGCACGGGGTCGCCGCTCTCCAGTATCCACTGGCGCGCCCTGGCGATCAGCTCGTCGCGGTCGCCCGCCAGCTGCTCGACGATGCCCAGTTCGTGCGCCTTCGCCGGCGGTATGTGCGTGCCCTCGGCCATCAGCGTCAGGGCCTTTTCGGCGCCGATCATGCGCGGCAGCCGCTGCGTGCCGCCGGCGCCCGGCAACAGCCCGACCTGGACCTCCGGCAGCCCCAGTTTCGCCTTGGGGTGATCCAGGGCGACGCGGTGATGACAGGCCAGGCACAGTTCCAGGCCGCCGCCCAGCGCCGTGCCGTTGATGGCCGCCACCAGCGGCTTGCCGCAGGTTTCCATCTTGCGGAACTGCAGCGTGAAGCTGCGCGCGAACTCGTAGATCGCGGCCGCGTCGCCGCCGCGCTCGAACACGCTCACCAGGTCCTTCAGGTCGGCGCCGGCGATGAAGCTGTCCTTGCCGGAGGTGATCACGGCGCCCTTGACGGCGTCGTCCGCGGCCAGCGTGTCGATCGCCTGCTCGAGCTCGCTCATGAACTGCGGCGTGAGCACGTTCATGGAGCGGCCTGGAATGTCGATGACCAGCAGGGCGACGCCGTCCTGGTCCACGGAATACTTGATGGTTTCACTCATGATCGAAATCCCTTCACTCGCGCTCGAGAATGGTCGCGGTGCCCATGCCCGCGCCCACGCAGAGGTTCACCAGGCCGGTCGACAGGTCGCGGCGCTCCATCTCGTCGAGCAGGGTGCCCATCACCATGGCGCCGGTGGCGCCCAGCGGGTGGCCCAGCGCGATGGCGCCGCCGTTGACGTTGATCTGGTCGTGCGGCACCTCGAGCTGCTGCATGAAGCGCAGCACCACCGAGGCGAAGGCCTCGTTCAGCTCGAACAGCTCGATGTCGCCGCGCGTCATGCCGGCGCGCGCCAGCGCCTTCTGCGCCGAGGGGGCGGGGCCGGTCAGCATGATGGTGGGCTCGCTGCCCACGGAGGAGAAGGCGCGGACCTTGGCGCGCGCCGCCCGGCCCAGCCGGTCCGCCATCTTCTTGCTGGCCACCAGCACGGCGGCGGCACCGTCGACGATGCCGCTGGAATTGCCGCCGGTGTGCACGTGGCGGATCGCCTCGACCTCCGGGTAACGCTGTATGGCCACGGCGTCGAAACCGGCCTGCTGGCCGGGAATCTCGAAGGCGGCGCGCAATCCGGCCAGTCCGTCCAGCGTGGTGTCGGGCCGCATGTGCTCGTCGCGCGCCAGCACCACCTGGCCGAGGCGATCGCGCACCGGCACAATCGAGCGACTGAAGCGATCGGCCTCCCACGCGGCGGCGGCACGACGCTGACTCTCGAGCGCGTAGCGGTCGCAATCCTCGCGGCTGATGCCGTAGATGGTGGCGATCAGGTCGGCGCTGATGCCCTGCGGGACGAAATAGGTGTTCCAGGCCACCTGCGGGTCGGTCGCCATGGCGCCGCCGTCCGAGCCCATCGGGATGCGCGACATGGATTCCACGCCCCCGGCAATCACCAGGTCGGCCTGTCCCGACATCACCAGCGCCGCGGCGGTGTTCACTGCTTCCAGCCCGGAGGCGCAGAAGCGGTTGATCTGCTTGCCCGGGACGCTTTCCGCGTAGCCCGCGTTGAGGGCCGCGACGCGCGCGATATCGGCGCCCTGTTCGCCCACCGGCGTGACGCAGCCGATGATGACGTCCTCGACCAGCGATGTGTCGAGCTCGTTGCGCTCGCGCAGCGTGTCGAGCAGCTGCGTGAGCAACTGGATGGGCGTGATGCCGTGCAATGCGCCGTCGGGTTTCCCGCGGCCGCGCGGCGTGCGCACGTGGTCGATGATGTAGGCGTCGGTCATGACTCGCTGTCCCGTAGAGGTTGGCGCCCGGAGCAACGGCTGGGGGCCGCGGCGGGCGACTGGGGCGGTGGGCCGGGCCGCTGACCCTGGAGTCATACGGCCGTTTGATTCCGCCATTATAGACAGCCCCGGCTGCGCGGGCGATGCCCCCGCGTCATGGGGCGCGACCATTGCCAAGCTTTCCCCGGCCGCGTAACTTTGAGCGGTTAAGGAGGAGGATTCTCAGCTTGCGTATCGGGGTATTTGATTCCGGCCTGGGCGGCGTCGCGGTCCTGAAGGCCATCCGGGCGCGCCTGCCTGGCGCGTCGCTGCACTACGTCGCCGATTCCGCCTGGGTGCCCTATGGCGGCCGCGGCGAGGACGTCATCCGCCGGCGCGCCCGCTCGCTCACGCGTTACCTCGTGGACCACGGCGCGGACATGGTCGTCGTGGCCTGCAACACGGCGACTGCGGCCGCCGTGCCCCAGCTGCGCCAGGACTTCGACCTGCCGGTCGTCGGCATGGAGCCCGCGGTCAAGCCCGCCACCGCCGCGACGCGCAACGGGGTCGTCGGCGTTATGGCCACCGTCGGCACCCTGCAGAGCGCGCGCTTCGCCGCGCTGCTGGACCAGTTCGGGGGCGATATCGAGGTGCTGACCCGGGCCTGCCCGGGACTGGTGGAGCAGGTGGAAGCCGGCGACCTGGACGGGCCGCGCACGCGGACGCTGGTCGAGCAATACACCGCGCCGCTCCTCAGGGCCGGCGCCGACACGCTGGTGCTCGGCTGCACGCATTTCACCTTCCTGCGCGAGCTGGTGCAGGCGGTGGCGGGCCCGGAGGTGCAGGTGATCGACACCAACGAAGCGGTGGCCCGGCGGGTCGAGGCGGTGTCCCGCTCCCTGGTCAGCGGTTTCCAGCGCGCCAGCGGCGTGGAGTTCTGGACCAGCGGGGACGTCGCGGCGCTCTCGGCGCCGCTGTTCAAGCTATGGGGCGAGCGCGCGCCCTTCAGCAACCTGCCGAGCGAGTTCTCCGGCGGCACCGGCTAGGCCCGGCACCGGCCAGGCCCGTGGCCGGGCGGGCATTTCAGCGGCGCCGGGACAGCGACCCGAGCAGCCCTCGCAGCAGCGACCGACCGAGACTTCGTCCGAGCTGGCTGCCCATGCTGCGCACGGCACTCTTGGTCGCCGCCTCCACGTAACCCTGGCGATTGCCGCCGCGCGGCCTGCGCGCCTTGTCCGCCCGCGCGGCCTCCTTCGCCGCCGCTTCAGCCGCCGCATCCCTTGCCGCATCCTCGGCCGCCTGCCGGGCCCGCGCAGCGAGAATCTCGTAGGCCGATTCCCGGTTGACCGGCTGGTCGTACAAGCCGCCGACCGGGCTGCGGCCGCGCACCGTGGCCCGCTCCTGCTCGCTGATGGCGCCGATGCGGGAGCAGGGCGGCCGCACCAGGCAGCGCTGCACGACCCCGGGCACGCCGCGATCTTCGAGCATCGACACCAGCGCCTCGCCGACACCCAGTTCGGTGATTGCCGTCGCGGTGTCCAGCGCGGGATTCTGCCTGAAGGTCGTGGCCGCGGCGCGCACGGCCTTCTGGTCGCGCGGCGTGAACGCGCGCAAGGCGTGCTGAACGCGATTGCCGAGCTGCCCCAGCACCGGGTCGGGCAGGTCGAGCGGGCTCTGGGTCACGAACCAGACGCCGACGCCCTTCGAGCGGACCAGGCGCACCACCTGCTCGACCTTGGCGACCAGCGCGGGCGGCGCGTTGTCGAACAGCAGGTGCGCCTCGTCAAAGAAAAACACCAGCCTGGGCAGCGGCGGATCGCCGACCTCGGGAAGTTGCTCGAACAACTCCGCGAGCAGCCACAGCAAGGCCGTGGCGTACACCCGCGGCGAGTGGAACAGCACGCGCGCGTCGAGCACGTTGATGATGCCGCGCCCGGACAGGTCGGTGCGCATCAGGTCTTCCAGCTTGAGCGCGGGCTCGCCGAAAAAACTGGCTCCGCCCTGCGCTTCCAGCCCGAGCAGGCGACGCTGGATGGCGCCGATCGATGCGCTCGTGACGCGACCGTATCTTGCGGAAATTTCCTGCCGGTGGTCCGCCGCGTAGTTCAGCAGCGCGCGCAGGTCGGGCAGGTCGAGCAGCAGCAGGCCTTCCTCGTCGGCGAAGCGAAATACCACCTGCAGCACGCCCTCCTGGGTCTCGTTCAGCTCCAGCAGTCGCGCCAGCAGCATCGGGCCCATCTCCGACACCGTGGTTCGCAGGTGATGCCCGCCGTGGCCGAATACGTCCCAGAACACCACCGGGGAAGCCGCCAGTACCGGCGGCGCCATGCCGATTTTCGCCACCCGCTCGTCGATGCGCGGATGGGGCGAGCCGGCCTGCGACAGCCCGGCCAGGTCGCCTTTCACATCGGCCAGGAACACCGGCACGCCGCGCGCCGAAAAAGCTTCGGCCAGCACCTGCAGAGAGACCGTCTTGCCGGTCCCGGTAGCCCCGGCAATCAAGCCATGGCGGTTTGCATAACGCGGGTCCAGCAGCACCTGCCCCGTCTCGTGGCCGCCCACCAGGATTTTTTCTTGCTTCATCGTGTTCCCCGTCAACGCGTTACTTCTTCCAGTCGGCTCGCAGCCGCGGCGCCCGCAAGACAGGTGAGCCCCAGCAGCCCGATCGTCTCCGCCGTGCCGACCCACTCGGCAACGATTCCGAACACGCCGCCGGCCAGCAGCACCACGCCGATCACCGTGTTGCTGACGGCCACGTAAGTGGCGCGCGTGTCCATCGTCCCCATGTCGACCAGGTAGGTCTTGCGCCCGATGCGGATCCCGGCATGCGCGATGCTGACCAGCAGGAAGGCGCCGATGATCACCAGGCCCGGAGGAAAGACGGCAGCGCCCGCCATGTACCAGCCGGCGACCGCGAGGCTGAGCAGGCCCGCCGCGACCGAGGCGATTCGGAGCACGTTGCGACTGGAGCGGTCGGCCATGCGACCCCAGAAGCCGGCGCTGACCGTCGAGGCGACGCCCGCGGCCACCAGCAGCGCGCCCAGCCCGCCGATACCGCCGTCCGTCTCCTCGCGCGCCAGCGCCGCATAAAACGGCACCATCAGGGCGGTGGCCACCAGCAGCGCCCGCGCGACGACGAAGCGCCGGAACGGCCTGTCGGACACCAGCACCGAGAGACTCGCCAGCGCCTCGCGCCCGGCATTGCCGCCGCCCCCGGTGGCGCCCGGTTGCTCGCGCAGGGCCGCGTACAATCCCGCGCCCACCAGCCAGAGCCCGCCCCCGATGACCAGCAGACCGACAACCCCGGCCACGCCGGCCGGCGCCTCGTGCCCGAACTGCAGCCAGCCGCCGATCGCCACGGTGGCCAGTCCTGACACCGCAGTGGCATAGCCGCTCAGTGTTCCGCGCCGCGTCTTCGACACGGTCTTGCCGACCACGTCCTTGAAGGCCACCGAGGAAACGCCGCGGGCAATGCTGAATACCGCCAGCAGACCGACCACCGCCCAGCCGGCCGCCGCGCCCTCCAGCAGCAATGCGGCCAGTGCCATCGCCATCACGCAGCCGCCCTGCACGACACTGCCCGCAACCCAGAACCATTTGCGCACCGGCCGCGCGCGAATCGCCGCCGCCACGAACAGCTGCGGCAAGAGCGCGAGCGATTCGCGCACCGGCACCAGCAGCCCAATGAAGAAGCCCGGCGCGCCGGCGGCCGACAACAGCCACGGCAATACCAGCCTCGCGCTCGCCAGCTCGTCGCCGATCTTGGTGCAGACATTGGCGCCGAGCTGCAGAAAAAAATTCTCCGGCTGGTCGTTGCAGGCGGACTCCGGAATGTCCTTGCACACGCGCGCGTCCTCGTCGCCCGTCACCATGTCGTAAAAGGACTGCATGAGCCGCGCGCGCGTCATGCCTCGGGATTCCCCAGGTAACGGGCCCCCGCCCGCATCAGCGCGGCAAAGCCCTCGCCGTCACCCGCCTTGACCGCCGCCTCGACGCGCGTCGCGGCCGTCGCGAGCGCTTCCAGCGGCGCCATGGCGTGCGGGTTGAGCGACTGGATCTCGAAATAGAGCTCGGGGTTTTCCCGCGCGACGCGCGCCGCCACCCGCAGCTGCGCACCGAAAGTGGTGCTGGCGAAGGCCGCGAGTTCGTCGACGGCCCGCCCGCTGCCGGCCAGCGCCGTGAAGAAGGCGATGTTGGTGGCATGCGACAGGCCGAGCACCCATGCGACCAGGCGGTCGTGCTGTTCCAGCGACATCTCCGCAAGCCCCACGGAGGTCTGCTCGAACAGCGCGCGGACGGCCGCCTGCGCGCCTGGCGCGCCGATGTCCACCAGGATCACGTGACGACCGGCCAGCAGCCTCACGTCCGGGCCGAACATCGGGTGCACTGAAGCGACGGCGACGCCCGCCGCCCGCAGCGCCGCCAGCGCCGGCGCCACCGGCGTCTTGATGGAGCCGATTTCGACCACCAGGCCGGCCGGTTGCAGCGTCGCCAGTTCCTCGAGAATGGCCACGGTGGCCGCCAGCGGCGCGGCTACGATCACCAGTTCCGCGTCGCATGCCGCCTGGCGCCAGTCCTCGTGCCACGGCAGGCCGGGCACGGCGCCGGCCGGGTCCGCCACGCTCACGGCCCAGCCCTGCGTGGCCAGGAACTCGGTGAACCAGCGGCCCATGCGCCCCGCCCCGCCGATGACCAGCGCCTGGCGACCGGCCCCGGCACCCAGCGCCTCCAGCCGGTCGCGCTCCTGGCTGGTCAACGATGCCTCGATCATCGCGCCCACCAGGCGCTCGCCCAGCTCCGGGTCCAGCCCCCGCGCCCGCGCCCGCGTGCGGGCCAGCTCGCGCACCTCGCGCTCGCGGCTGTAATCGCGGGTCGGCTGGCGGTGGTCGCGCTTGAGCCGCCCGATCTCCGCCACGATGGCCTGGCGGCGCGCGGCCATGTCGATCAGTTCGCCGTCGAGCGCGTCGAGCTCCCCCCTGAGATCGGCCAGGCTTTGCTGTGGGTCCGTCAATGCATTCTCTCCCTCGGGTGAACGGGCGCCAGCATAGCCCAGGCTCCTGCAATGGGGCATTATCCCCAGCTGAGATGCAGATACTCGACAAGACCCTGCTGGCTGCCCGCATCGTGCGCTGGCGCCTGAGCTGGTCCCGGCGGAACCTCGACTACCGGCCGCCGGGCGTGCTTGACGACCGCTTCATGACAGCGCGCGAGGCCGCGCGGCTGATTCCCGACGGCGCCTGCGGCCTGTCCACCGGCATGGCCGGCAACGCGCGCTGCTCCACGCTGCTATGGGCCATCCGCGAGAACTTCCAGGCCAGCGGCCATCCCGCCGGCCTGACCTGGATCGCGGTCGGCGGCCAGGGCGGACGCGGGCGGGCGCCGGGCACGGTGGAGGAACTGGGCCTCCCGGGACTGGTGACGCGCTTCATCTCGGGCCACGTGGAGACCACCAAGTCGCTGCTGGCGCTCGCGGACGCGGGCGCGCTCGAGCTGCACGTCATGCCGCAGGGCGAGATGTGCTTCGCGCTGGAGGCCCAGGGCCGCGGCGAGGACGCCGTGCTGAGCCGCACCGGCATCGGCACGGTGCTGGACCCGCGCTGCGGGCGCGGCTCGGCGGTGACGCCGGACGCCCGCGACGAGTTCATCGACAGCGCGGGCGAAGAGCTGCGCTTCAGGCTGCCGGCGCTGGAGGTGGCGGTGATCGCCGCCCCCTGGGCCGACGCCGACGGAAACATCTATTTCGACGGTGCGGCCACGCTCACCGAGATCCTGGATGCGGCGGCGGCGGCCCGCGCCAACCGCGGCAAGGTGCTGGTGAGCGTCGCCGGCGTCATCCCGGCCGACGTCGGACGCGTGGGCCTGCCCGCCTCGATGGTGGACGCGGTGGTCGTGAACCCGCGCCAGGAGCAGACCATCCTCGCGCCGCAGCGCAGCCACTGGCCACTGTTCACGGCAGGCGGCGACGGCGACGACGAGGCCGCCATCGAGAAGCTGCGCTACATCAACCGCGTGCTGCGCCTGACGCCGGTGCGCGGGCCCGTGGAATGCGCGCTGGCGCGGCTGGGCGCGCACGTCTTCGCGCGCGCCGTTACGCCGCCGGCCGAGGTCAACATCGGCGTGGGCTTCGGCGAGGAAGTCTGCCGCGAACTCTACCAGAGCGCGCTCCGCCCGCAGCTGACTTTCACCACGGAGACCGGCGTGTACGGCGGCCTGCCGGCCCCCGGCATTTATTTCGGCGCGGCCGTGAACCCGCAGCGCATGGAAAGCTCCGCCTGGATGTTCCGCCATTACCAGCAGCACCTGGACGCCACCGTCCTGGGCTTCCTGGAGGTGGACGGCGCCGGCAACGTCAACGTCTCGCGGCGCGGCGAGCGCATGGCGGACTACGTGGGTCCCGGCGGATTGCCCAGCATCACCGCCAGCGCGCGCAGCTGCATCTTCGTCGGCACCTTCATGCAGGGCGCGAAATGGCGCATCGAGGACGGCCGCATGGCGCTGGAATCGCCGGGCCGCCCCAAGCTGGTCGACACGGTCGCCGAGGTGACCTTCAGCGGGCGGGAAGCGCTGAAAGCCGGCAAGGAGGCCTGGTACGTCACCACGGTGGGCGCGTTCAGGCTCACCGGGGGCGGCCTGGTGCTGGAAATCGTCATGCCCGGGCTGGACGTGGAACGCGACATCCGTCCGCACTGCGGACTGCGCTTCGGACTGCCGCCGGGCGGTCCTGAAGAGGCCCCCGCCTCCGTGCTGAGCGGGGTAGACTACGCGCTGGCCTGGGGCACTGGGACACAGCGCTGAGGAAGCATCGATGAATGGTGGCGCAAGAATCGCCCGCGTTCTGTACGACCGCGGCGTGCGAGAGATTTTCACTTTGTGCGGCGGCCATATCTCGCCCATCCTGGTGGAAGCGAAACGCATCGGCATCCGCATCACGGACGTGCGCGACGAAGCCACCGCCGTGTTCGCCGCCGACGCCCACGCGCGGCTGACGGGCGTGCCGGGCGTGGCCGCCGTCACCGCCGGGCCGGGACTCACCAACACCATCACGCCGCTGAAGAACGCCCAGCTCGCGCAGTCGCCGGTGCTGGTGCTGGGCGGCGCCACCGCGACCGCCTTGAAGAAACGCGGCGCGCTGCAGGACATCGACCAGATGCCGCTGATGACGCCGCACGTGAAATACGCACGCGCCGTGAAGCGGCTGCGCGATCTCGCCCCGGCCGTGGTCGAGGCGCTGGAGGCGTCCGACTCGGGCGTGCCCGGGCCGGTCTTCGTCGAATGCCCGGTGGACCTGCTGTACGACGAGGACACCATTCGCGGCTGGTACGCCGAGAGCATGCCGCGCGGCGACAGCCTCGGCGACAAGGTCGTGCGACGTTACCTGCAATGGCATACCGACCGGATTTTCGCCGGCGGCGATCGCATGCCGAAACCGGCCAGCGAATCACCGGCCGTGCTGCCGCGTCCCGACGCCATCCGCGAAGTCGCCAGGCACCTCGCAGGCGCGCAGCGCCCGGTGATGGTGTGCGGCAGCCAGGCGCTGGCGCGCGCCGGCGACGCCGACCTGGTGCGCGACGCGATCGTCAAGCTGGGCATCCCCGTTTACCTGTCGGGCATGTCGCGCGGACTGCTGGGCGCGGAGCACCCCTTGTTGTTCCGGCACCGGCGGCGCAACGCGATCAAGAACGCCGACCTGGTCATCCTCGCCGGCGTGCCCTGCGACTTCCGGCTGGACTACGGCAAGCAGATCCGGCGCAGCGCCCGGCTCGTTTCTTTCAACCTCAGCCGTCGCGAGCTGCGTCTCAACCGGAAGCCGGACAACGGCCTGCTGGCGGATCCCGGCTTATGCCTGCGCGCGCTGGCCGATGCCGTCACCAGCGTGCCGCCGGATCGCGAAGGCTGGTTCGCCGAGCTCACGGAGCGCGACCAGGCCCGCGAGACGGACATCACCGAGCGCGCCGCAGCGAGCGGCGAGGGCGTCAACCCGCTGCGCCTGTGCCGCGAGATCGACGCCGTGCTGCCCGACGACAGCGTGCTGGTCGCCGACGGCGGCGATTTCGTGGGCACCGCGTCCTACACCGTGCGCCCGCGCGGGCCGTTGCGCTGGCTGGATCCGGGCGCCTTCGGCACGCTGGGCGTCGGCGGCGGCTTCGCCATCGGCGCGGCGCGCGCGCGCCCTTCCGCGGAGATCTGGATCATGTACGGCGACGGCTCGCTCGGCTACAGCCTGATCGAGTTCGACAGCTATGTGCGCCACGGGCTGGCGCCGATCGCCATCATTGGCAACGACGCCTGCTGGGCGCAGATCGCGCGCGAGCAAGTCAAGATGCTGGGCGACGACGTCGGCGTGCGGCTGGCGCGCACGGATTACCATCGCGCCGCCGAGGGCCTGGGCGCCGCTGGCCTGGTGATCACGCGCGACGAGGACATCGCGCCCACGCTGGCGAAGGCCCGCGAGCTGTCCGCCGCCGGCACGCCGGTGCTGGTGAACGTGCACCTCGCCGAGACCGACTTCCGCGAGGGGTCGCTGTCGATCTAGCTTGGTGCCGGCCGCTCCGGGGCGCAGCCTCGAGGGTTCCTTCGGGACCGCGGGGCGGAACGCCACGGGCTCCTCTCGCTTAGAAGTCTTTATGCGCTCGATGAGCCCGTGACATCCCGCCCCGCTGCCGCGTCGAGTACAACGACGCTTTCAGGCGTTTCGGCCGGCTTTGGCGCAGCGGCCGGAACATGACAGGGTTCCTCGAGCGGCATCTGCCTTTTCCAAGCGAGAGGGACCCTGTCATGGTCCGGCCGCGGACCCCAGCGACCGAAGGCCCTGTCATGGTCCGGCCGCGGACCGAAGCGCGTGGGACCCTGTTATGGTCCGGCCGCAGACTAAAACGAGCGGGACTTTCTGGAGGGAAAAGCGGCATGGGAAAAATCTTGTTGTTCTGGGCAGCGACACTGCTGCTGTCCGCCAGCGCGGCGGCCGAGGAACTCGTTGGCATTGCCTATTTCGATATCCGGCTGGACAAGAAAGGACATGCGACGGAAGCC
>Ga0209936_1001309_pt1 | contig 13422 bp, 13 predicted proteins | sample SalPonR1_A_D1_MG_FD_185694 | JGI IMG/M metagenome (GOLD analysis project Ga0209936, IMG submission 185694) | Salt pond soil microbial communities from South San Francisco under conditions of wetland restoration - Salt Pond MetaG R1_A_D1_MG... ... | reverse complement strand
TGTGGTTGGTTCCACCATCTCCAGGGAAACGGATGCAGGAGTATTTACCCATGCCGGTCCCGAAATCGGAGTAGCTTCAACCAAGGCCTTTACCGCACAGGTAGTGGTATTGACAATGATGGCTCTGGCTCTTGGAATTAAAAAGGGGCATATCGACAATAAGAAAGCGAAGAAGTATATCAAAGAGCTGGATACGATTCCCGCTAAAGTTGATCAGATTTTGAAAGAGTGTGATGATGTGACTAAAGAGATGGCTAAGATGTTTACATATGCGCCTAATTTTCTCTATCTGGGCAGGAGTTACAACTTCCCCGTTGCCCTGGAGGGCGCCTTAAAGCTCAAAGAGATTTCCTATATCCATGCCGAAGGGTACCCTGCCGCAGAGATGAAGCATGGACCTATTGCGCTGATCGATGAAATGATGCCTGTTGTGGTAATAGCTGCAACAGATCATACTAATGATAAAATGATCTCAAATATTGAGGAAGTGAAAGCCCGTAAAGGTCGGATCATCTCTATTATGAATAAAGAGAATAGTGATGTGAAAGATCTATCGGAATACTCTATCTCAATTCCTTCAACCTATGATGTTTTCACACCTCTGCTTACGGTAATACCGCTGCAGCTTCTCTCATACTACATAGCTGTGAACAGAGGTTGTAATGTGGATCAACCCAGAAATTTGGCAAAGAGTGTAACTGTTGAATAGCGATGTAATCTTATGAGATTGAGTTCGTTGTAACATCTTATGAAGGTATCAGTCAAAAATATGGTCTGTCCCCGTTGTGTGGAATCTGTTTCAGATATCCTTATGGGGATGGATCTGCCTAACGCTCACGTTGAGCTGGGATCTGTTGAATTGGGCAGGAAATTTACTGAGAGAGAATTGGATCTGTTTGGTAAACGTCTTCAATCCAAGGGTTTTGAGCTCATTTTTGATAGAGAGACCGAACTGGTAAACGAAGTAAAGGCAGCTCTTATAAAGTATATTGATCATCTGGAGCACTCACCTACACCGGATAAGCTCTCCATTTTTGTATCCAATCAGACCAACTATAACTACTCCTATTTAAGCAAAGTCTATTCCGATCAGACTGGTTCAACGATTGAAACCCATCTGATTGAGATGAAAATTGAAAGGGTGAAAGAGCTGCTCAGTTTCCGAAAGTGGACGCTCAGTGAAATAGCATGGAAGCTGAAATACAGCAGTGTGCAATATCTTTCCAATCAATTTAAAAAAGTGACCGGGATGACTGTTACTGAGTACAGAATGTCTGATCAAAAATTCCGCAAATCGCTGGATCAGATTTAGCCAAAAATTTTACACATTCTGATATTTCCCCTGTAACATTACCTGTCTTTCCTATCCATATATTTTGATCAGAAAATTGAAGAAAATGATCAAATATACATCATGAAAAAAAGAGTTCAGATTAATGGTATGCACTGTGCGGGATGCACGAGCGCGGTTGAAAAGGTTTTAAACCGCCTGGATGAAGTGAAGAGTGCAAATGTTCAGCTTACAACGGAAAGTGCGGAGATTGAAGTTGAAGGAGAGGAATTTCCGTTTGACAAAGTACGTGAGGTGATTGAAAACGCCGGCTATGAAGTGGAAGAGCCAAAAAGTGATTCAGTAACTTTTCAAATCGGTGGAATGCACTGCACGGGTTGTTCTTCGGCTGTTGAAAAGGCGATTCGTAAACGAGAAGGTGTTGTAAGTGCAAACGTAAATCTAGCTGCAGAAAAAGCGTTTGTAGACTTCGATAGTTCACAGGTATCAATTGATCAAATAAAAGAGAGCATTGAGAACGCCGGTTATGAAGTGATCGACGAGCAAAAAAAAAAGCCAATAAGTTAGAACAGAAAAGAGAGAGAGAAGAGAAAAAGCTCTCAGCAGCAAAGCAGAAAACGGTACGGAGCTGGGTTGTTACGGTTCCGCTTATGATATGGATGCTTCTCAGCATGGTATTGGGCATTCAAATCACGTCTCATCTTGTGATGGAAATTGCGATGGTACTGGGTGCAGCTTATGTACTTTTCGGACCCGGTTATGATACACTTCGAAGCGCCCTAATCTCATCCAGAAATTTAACACCAAATATGGATGTGCTGATTGCATTGGGTACAACCGCATCCTTGATTACGGGTTTGGTCTCACTCGGCCATATGCTTGGTTTCATCCAGTCAGAATTCTACAGTTTTGCCGGAATTTCAGCCATGATTATGGCATTTCACCTGACCGGCAGATATATCGAAGCAAAAGCGAGAGGACGTGCATCAGATGCTATTACAAAGCTTTTAACACTGGAGGCGAAAACCGCGCGAATTATTAAAAACGGTTTAGAGGAAGAAATTGAAATTGATAAGCTAAAAAAGGGCGACGTGATGATTGTCCGGCCGGGAGAAACCATTCCTACAGATGGAGAAGTTGTGGATGGTAAAAGCTCAGTTGATGAGTCGATGGTAACCGGTGAATCAATGCCGGTCATTAGAGAAAAGGGTGATGAGGTTATTGGCGGCACCATCAATACAGAAGGCTCCATTCGCGTGCAGGCAAAAGAAGTTGGGGAGAATACATTTCTGAACCGTGTCATACAGATGGTGGAGGAAGCCCAGGGGTCCAAGATTCCAATCCAGGATTTTGCGGATAAGGTTACCGCTATTTTTGTTCCGGTTATTTTAGTTCTTACAGCAGTCACGTTTACTGTTTGGCTGCTATTCCCGGAATCACTTCGACCTATTCTACTATGGGCCGACTCTTTTATTCCCTGGATTATCACAGATCTTGAACCGGTTAGTCAGGCTTTCTTTGTGGCCCTAGCAGTTCTGGTAATTGCATGCCCCTGTGCTTTAGGATTAGCCACTCCCACAGCATTGATGGTGGGAACAGGATTGGGCGCCGAGAATGGAATTCTTATTCGAAAGGGAGAATCTATCCAGCGCTTACAAGAGGTAACAACTTTTGTTTTTGACAAAACAGGTACTTTGACCAAAGGGGAGCCGGAAGTGACGGATTGGTTTGAGGTTGGAAAAAGTAATTTAGAACTGAAGATGATGATTGCAGCTGCAGAAAATTACTCGGAGCATCCGATTAGTAAAGCTATTCTAAACTACACTGGTACAGATAATCTGCCGGACGCTGAAGAGTTTGAATCGTTTACCGGGAAAGGTGTAAAAGCTGTTGTTAAAGGATCGAGAATTTTGGCCGGAAATATTGATCTGCTCAAACAGTTTTCAGTAGATCAATCAGATTTGGTTAAGAACAAAGCTGATGAATTTCATTCAGCCGGTAAAACAACCATTTTTTTGGTAATAGATGAAGAGGTTGTGGCACTTTGTGGTATTAAAGATACAATTAAACCGGATACAGCCAAAGCTATTAGGGAAATTCATCAGCTCGGATATAAAACTGTAATGTTGACGGGCGATCAGCAGAAAGTGGCAAACATAATTGCAGAGGAGATCGGCATTGACCAAGTATTTGCACAGGTGAAACCGGACGAGAAATCTGATGTGATCAAAAGATTGCAAGAGGATGGTGAAGTGGTAGCCATGGTGGGAGACGGTATAAATGATGCTCCGGCACTCACTCAGTCGGACGTGGGTATTGCGTTAGGCACTGGAACCGATATCGCTATAGAGTCGGGCAGTATGATCTTAATTGATGGAAATCCTAAAGCAATCCTAAAAGCTATCAATTTAAGTAACGAGACGTTTAAGAAAATCCGGCAAAATCTCTTTTGGGCATTTTTCTATAATATAATAATGCTTCCTGTTGCCATGATTGGTTGGATGCATCCCGTTTTGGCCGAAATTGCGATGGCCTTTAGTTCAATTAATGTAGTGGGGAATTCGAAACGGCTGCAAAAGAAAAAAATCTAGTCTGAAATGTAATAGTAAGGAACTTTATAAGTGCAATTTTGTAACAAACTCCTTTTTGGATACTCTTTTAAAATACACAGCGATTATAAAGTTTTGTAAATAGTTGTGTAGTTGAAAACTTAAAACTTGATTTTGGTTTGAGATATATTTAGATATAATAGTCTCATTTAGCCATTCTTTAAAATTTTTGTGTTCTCTGATGAAAAACTGGAAAACTTTACTATTCAAGGTAGCTCTGCTCGTAGTTATCGCTATTGTCGTATTTACTGGATGATTTGAAATTTAAAAGCTAATGATAGCTTAGGTCGCTACATTTTTATACATTCAAAATTGAATGTCATAATGAGTGTATAAATGAGAGATAATTTAAAATTTATCAGCGACCACACCGAGCTTTTCGGAAAACTTTTAAATCAAACATTTGACGCCCTTCTTGTATCTAAGTTGAGAGGCAGTGACCTTGAGACGGTATTTGCAAATCGAACCTTTTATTCGATCAGCGGTTTAGATGAAAATGATGTTATAGGTTCACGTCCACGAATAACGGCATCTTCAACTTCTGCGAATAACCTATACGATTCAATTCTTACTAATTATAAAAAAGATTCACTTTTTGAGGCAGAATGCACCTGTTTTAATAAAACGGGATCACCATTTTGGGCAATTATAAAATCTTTCCCGCTTAATGCAGACGGTGAAAAGTTTTGTGTTACGATTTTAAAAGAGATTACGATTCGTAAAAAACGCGAAAATGAATTAAAGAGAGCTCTTCAGGAAGCCGAGTCGTCCAAAATTGTAAAAGATAAGTTTCTGGCAAATATGAGCCACGAAATGAGAACACCGCTTAATGGTATTCTTGGAATAACCCAGCTTTTGGAAGGAAAAGAATTAGATAAAGAGAACTCTGACTATGTTGAAGAGATCAAACTTTCCGCCGAAAATTTACTTGCCATTGTTAATGATATACTGGAATTCAACTTCTTAAAATCTACTCATTTTAAGTTAGAAAACAGGAAATTCAACATCCGTAAACTACTTCATCAGGTAGTGGATAATGTTAGAAATCAGACCGAGGAGAAAGGATTAGGGCTTGAATTGGTCATTTCAGAAAACGTGCCTGAGTACCTGGTTGGTGATTCCGTAAGGTTTTCCCAAATCGTGATGAACATTTTGAGTAACTCAATCAAGTTTACAAAAGAAGGTGAAATCGCAATTTTTGTCACGAATAGGGATTCGGAAAATGGAAAAATTCCAATTGAACTAAAGATTAAAGATACCGGCATTGGAATTCCCGAATCGATGATCAATAATATTTTTGAGAGTTTTAGTCAGGCATCGAAATCTACCTCTTATAAGTTTGGAGGAACGGGACTTGGGCTTTCTCTGGTGAAGCAGCTGGTAGGCTATATGGGTGGGAAGATTGATGTTGAAAGTAAAGAAGGAGAGGGAACATCTGTTTATTTACAAATACCGTTCTATTTACCTGAAAAGGCCGTTGATTTTAAAACGCTGAAAAGTTCAGAAACCGACAGTAAGAGAGAGAGTTTTAGCGGCCATAAAATTTTAATTGTAGACGATTACACTGTGAACCGCAGAATTGTGAAAGGAATGATGAAAAAGCTTGGAGTAGATGCCGATGAAGCGGAGGATGGCAGTATCGCGCTGGAGATGGTGGATCAAAACGATTATTCTGCAATCTTTATGGATGTTCATATGCCCGGAATGGGTGGATTGGAGGCAACCAGAAGAATTCGAGAGCATGACAAAAAATCAAAAAAGGATGTGCCTATTATCGCCATTACGGCGTCAGTTTTGGACAGGGATATTGAAGAGTGCAAACAAGCGGGTATGGACGGTTTTATCGCCAAGCCATTTACCTATGATGAACTTTACAACAGCTTTAAAGAATTTATTAAAAACGGCAGATCTTCAAATACAACTGCACAAAGCAACGATTCCTCGGGGATTGATCTAAAAAACCTTTATGAGCTAACCGGCGGTGATGAAGATCTTTTGAAAGAGATTATGGAGCTCTTTTTGGATCAAACACCGGGTTTGATGAGTAACGTAGTGTCCCACTTTAAAAGTAAGGAGTACGATCAGGTCAAAGAGTTTTCACATACTCTAAAACCAACTTTTACCTATGTTGGAATGGAAAAAGCAACAGAGCTTGCAGAACAGATTGAATTGTTGGCCGGTGAAAATAATCCGGATACCAAAAAGCTGGAAAAGTTAATCAATGAGTTGAATCTGATTTGTACCCAAGCAATAGATAAAGTTAAGAATGCTCGGTCTTCTATATCATAAATCCCACACCATCTGTAAGTGCGGAATTCCATCCAGGATATAGGTGTCGCCCGCTGATCTAAATCCAAGATTTTTATAAAACTGTAGAAGATGGGCCTGAGCTTCAATTCTGATAGACTTATGGCCGGCTTCTACAATACGATCAATGGATTCCAATACGATTTTCTTCCCGTAGCCAGTACTTCTGAATTCCTCTCTCACAACAATTCTACCAATCGAGATCTCGTCGAACTTAACCTTTGGCGGGACAATTCTGCTGTAGGCTGCCAGCTCTTTACCAACCTTAAGCAGTAAATGTTTGGATACGTCGTCTAAGCCATCAATATCCTCATAAACACAATTTTGCTCAACGATGAAAATATCCTGACGCAGCTTTAAGATGTTATATAGTTCCGAGGGAGGGACCTTGTCGATGCCATGGTAAAGAATAAATTTCATGCAGGGTAAACTTTTTGGTTTTTTTCACGTAAGCTCAGGAAAATGTAACGAATCTCAATGCTATGTTAAAAATCCTACTTATAAACAGTCTGGTCATATTTTTTGGAGCTTATCTTTTAGATGGTGTTTCAGTGAAAAATTATTTCACAGCATTGGGAGTTGCCATTCTACTTGGCTTGGTAAATATCTTTATAAAACCGCTCATAGTTTTTCTTACTTTGCCGCTTACCATTCTAACCTTGGGGCTATTTATTTGGGTGATAAATGCCTGGATGATAATGTTGATTGACAAGCTTGTGGAAGGATTTAACGTTCGAAACTTTTGGTGGGCTCTCCTCTTTGGTCTGTTTATTTCCATATTAAATGGAATCCTTTTCAGGATTTTCTAGTTCAGGAGCATTCCATAATTAGGTAATAATTGTGGGTAAAAAAAAGTGACTATCTTTTTTCTTATTTTATCATTCTGTTCTAATGTATAAACTATTTTTTGATTAGAGATTAGTAAGAGAAGTTTACATTTTATCTGCACATTATAGTTCATAACAGACCTTTTTTATTACTCACTACAGCCCACTTAAAAGTATTTCTATCTCGAATGGTCAAAAAAACAGTAACAGTAAAAAATGAAGCGGGATTGCACGCTCGGCCTTCATCCGTACTCGTAAAAACGGCTTCTAAATTTGAATCAGATTTTTACATCAGTATGTATGGTTATAAGGTAAATGGGAAAAGCATTTTGGGCGTTATGACGCTTGCGGCTGAATCCGGTGCAGAAATGGAACTTATCTTTGAAGGAGAGGATGAACAGGAAGCCTTGACCGCAATTTCTGAACTATTTGAAAATAAATTTGAAAAGAACTGAAATAGTCTGATATGGTAGGTCGAATTGAATTTGAAGGAGTGCCGGCAGCCGGTGGAATCGGAATAGGAAAGGCGCATATTCTTGAAGAGAAACAGAATGAAGTTAGCCCGGAAAAAATTCATCAGGATGATGTTCAACTCAATGTCGAAAAATGTAATCGCGCTTTTGAAGCACTGAAAGAAGAGTTTGTAAAGCTGAGAGATGATGCAAAGGGAGAAGTGGCCGATATTATTGATGCTCAGATAGAATCTTTAAAAGATCCTGAGCTATATAAAACGATACTCCATAAGATCGAATCAGAGCGATATGAAGCTGAATATGCGATTTTCAGTACTCTGAATGAGTATATCCATATCATGGAGAACGCTGATGCCGAATGGCTGAATGAACGCACAATAGATTTAATAGCAATCAGAGATCAGTTAATAGATGTTGCAAGAAACAAAAAGCAGGTTGAAGATCTGGAGCCGGGATCTGTTGTTTTTGCGACGAATGTATCACCTACATCTATGATTGAGCTTAGTAGAAATAGCATTGCCGGATTGGTTATGCAAAAAGGCGGCCTCACATCACACGCAGTTATTCTGGCTCAATCTTTGGACATTCCCTGCGTAATAGGGGTAGAATGGAAGGCTAAAAGATTTAAAAATAAAGAAGAAGTTATCGTTGATGGTGACTTGGGTTCAGTTGTTGTACGGCCATCAGAAGATGAGCGGAATGTATATGTTGAGCGAAAGAAGAAGCAGAAGAAAAAAGCAGAGAAAATTCTTCAAATAGCGAAACAGCCAAGTGAAACGGCCTGTGGGAAAAAATTTAAACTTCAGGCAAATGTTGAGTTTTTAGAAGAACTCCCGAAAGTTAAAACTCATGGAGCTGACGGGGTAGGGCTTCTAAGAACCGAAACCATATTGTTCCAAAAAACAGGATTTGATGTCAATGCACAGCTTGATTTCTATAGAAAAGTAGTAGAAGCGAGTGGTCAATCAGACGTTACGATACGCCTCTTTGATGCCGGTGGGGATAAGCTCCTGGATGATATGGATACCGAATCAAACCCATTTTTGGGATGGCGCGGAATTAGAATGCTGCTTGATGAAAGCGAGCTTTTGGGAAATCAGTTGGAAGCGATATACAGACTATCCGGTGAGTATAAGGGCAGAATTAAACTTTTGGCACCAATGGTGTCTTGTATACGTGAGATACACAAGCTCAAAGAGAGAATAGCGGACATAAAAGATAAACTTGCCGCCGAGGGGATTGAATTTGACCAAAATCTTCCAATCGGCGTGATGATAGAAGTGCCAAGTGCGGCACTGATGGCAGACAGGGTAGCAAAAGAAGTAGATTTTTTCAGTATTGGAACAAATGATTTAACTCAATACACTTTAGCTGTAGATCGAGGGAATGAAAAAATTTCAACTTTATATCAGCCATATCATCCAGCAGTTTGGAAGCTTATAAAAATGACTCTTGATGGCGCAAAAAAGAGTAATATTCCGGTGACGGTTTGTGGCGAAATGGCATCCAAGCCAAAAGCTGCCGCTTGTCTATTCGGAATGGGTATTGAAAACTTAAGTATGACAACCGGAGCGCTGCCCAAGGTGAAAAGTTTGCTTTGCAGTCAAAATATGAATGATATGAAAAGCTATTCGGATCAAGTTATGAATGCGAATTCTCCCGATGAGGTTCTGACATTAATGAATAAGTTTGGTGAGTAGCAGCATTTCTTAGGTTGCCGGACTAATTAGCTTAAACTCTTTATAAATACATAACAAATACAGTATTTTAACTAAGTAGTGTTTGTGTCTTAAATAGGGAAGCGATTCCATGATTTAATTAATCATGAAAAATTACATTTCTGACTAATTTTATAAATATTTATACAATTAAAAACATTACAATATTTGACATATATCTTTATTTAAGTAAAAACATTAGTTATTATTCTCTTAAATCTTTTAAATAAAATAGAGATAAAATGATTAGTAAAGCTTATACGCCCAAAAGAACAATTTGCAAAGTTACTTTTACTGTACCCGGTGAGTGGGCAGAAGAGAAAGTGAATCTTGTTGGAGATTTCAACGATTGGGATGAGACCTCTGATCCCATGAAAAAAAATAAGAAAGGAAACTGGGAGCTCACTTTAAGACTCAAACCGGAGTCTACTTATAAATTCAGATATTTACTGGATGGAGTGAAGTGGGAAAATGATGATAATGCTGACCATTATGCACCAAATGAATTTGGAAGTGAGGACTCCGTGATCATTACCGGTAAATAATTAAGGATGAGTCAAATCTTCGACAAAGATCTTTTTCAAAATCAACTATCTACTCGTTGGGTGGGAAGGGATTTTGAATATCTGACGAAGGTTGACTCTACAAATTCTTATTTAAAAAAATTCCCCGCCAAACAGTTAAAGCATGGGCGGGTTGTTATTGCTGATAATCAAGAGAAGGGCAGGGGGCAACATCAAAAAGACTGGCTCACTGAACCGGGTGAAAACCTGACTTTTACATTAGCCTTAAAACCGAATCGGGCTGAAGGGCTGACACTATTAACGCTTTCCTGTGCATTGGCAGTTGCGAAAGTACTTCAGCACTATTGTAAAAAAACAGTTCTCCTCAAGTGGCCGAATGATATATATGTGGATCAAAAAAAAATCGGTGGAATTTTGACAGAATGCTCTTTTTTAGGCCCGAAACCGGAAAAAGTTCTGATCGGTATTGGGGTTAATATCAATCAGGAGGAGTTTAATGCCAGTAGTGTTCAAGAGGCTGTCTCATTACATCAAATAACAGGAGAGAAATTTATACGGGAAGAGATTCTCGCCAATATTTTAAACAGGATTGAGCAACTGTACCAATGTTGGGTAAATCGGGACAGTGTTGTTCATAAAGAAATTAGCAAATCACTGATAGGTTTTGGGGATTGGATAAGGTTAAGTGTTTATGACGAAATCATTGAGGGGCGGTTTAAATTTTTGGGAGTTAATGAAAAAGGTGAGTTATTAGTATTAAATGAGAAATTGGAGCTCAACACCTATTCACATGAGCAAATTCGAATCATCACCGGTAGCGAAAGCATTTCAAAAGTCCGTTAAGAATTATCTTCCCGATTCCTCAACATTGATTGCCGGAGTAAGCGGCGGCCCCGATTCAATGGCGCTTATGTATCTATTACACCGGTTTGAGGTGAATGCAGTTATTGTGCATTGCAACTATCAATTGAGGGGAGAGGATTCTGAAAACGATCAAAGACTTGTAGAGAAAATGAGCGCATTCTGGGGTTTTGAATGTGTTTCTGTTCGTTTGGAAAAAGAGTCTGCTTCCAATTTCCAAGAGTGGGCAAGGGAGCGCAGGTATGAAATATTTTTTGATTTGAAACGTGAGTTTAATGCAGACTTTGTAACAACGGCACATCATCAGGACGATCAGATCGAAACGATACTGCAACGAATTCTAAGAGGGTCGGGGATTTCTGCATTGAGTGGAATAAAACCATTGGAAACCCAGCTTTTCAGACCGTTGCTTGAGGTAAGCAAATCTGAAATTATGAAGTTTGCTGAGCAGTTCAATATCCCATACAGAATTGACAACAGTAACGAGGAGTCAACTTATGCCAGGAATTTTCTTCGCCATAACTGGTTCCCGGAGCTTCATAATTTTTTTCCGGGATGGCGTGATAATATTCTCAAGCTTGCTGTACGGGCAACTGAATTTGAATTGATGACAGGTGAGGTTTTGAAATCGGTGAAAAAGGATAGTCGATCAATAAGCCGGTCCGGATTTTTGAATTTGCCTGATCAAATTCGCGCCCCTGTACTATACCAGTTTTTGGAAGAGGTGACTTTTGATATCAATGTGGGCAGTTCTTTAAAAAAAATAGCTGAAAATTTAACTGAACTTCAGTCGGGAAAATCCGTTCAGTTATCCAATGACTATCAGATTATTCGGGATAGAGATCTTTTTACGATACAAAATCTTAAAAATGGCCGTAAACCTCCGGTTAAAATCAGCTCAGACGATCTTACACAGCTTCGAAAAGTTTATGGTTTGCAGTTAAGTATCGAGAATTTCACTGAAAAATATATCCCTGAAACACTCGCAATAGATTTATCAAAAATTGCATTTCCAATCACGATTCGTCAATGGGAAGAAGGAGACTCAATTCGTCCGCTGGGAATGGAGGGGACCCAGCTTATATCCGATCACTTGACAAACCGGAAAATATCATCTGCCAGAAAATCTGAAGCTTTTGTTATAGAATCTTTTGATGGAAATATTTGTGCCGTTATATTCCCTCACCACACTTCGGACAATCAATTGGGGACAATATCTGAGATGGTCCGCTGTTCTTCTGAAACAGAAAAAGTACTAGTCATTCGCAATCAAACGTAATTCATGAATTTGTATCTGCCCGAGAAAATTAATGTTCAGGGTGAGGAGTTCAGAGTTTACCTCACTCAGGAAGAAATTCAACAGAAGATTAAACATATTGGCCAAACACTAAGCCGGAAATTTATGGACAAGAGACCCATTTTTATTGGTGTTCTCAACGGGTCATACATTTTTCTTGCAGATTTGATGCGATACGTGAGTATTCCCTGCGAAGTAGACTTTTTGAAATTGAGCAGTTACGGGGATGAAAAGGTCTCTTCCGGACAGGTACATGATCTAAAACAGATTGATGCGGATATTAAAGACAGGCATGTGATTATCGTTGAAGATATTGTAGATACCGGTTTATCGATGAAATATTTGGTTGATAAATTGAAGCAGCATGAACCGACCTCTCTGACGGTTGTAACACTGTTGCATAAAGCAGAAGCAACCAGGCATGAGGTGCAGATAGATTATGCTGCATTTAAGATCCCCAATCTTTTTGTTTTAGGATATGGGCTGGACTTTGCGCAGGAAGGAAGAAATCTGGGGCAGATTTATATTCAGATAAAAAAGGATGGGGATTAATTTAAATTTATTTGTAATCGAGGTTGCAAAGGGCTCTGAAAGCTTCATATATTTGATGCTCTGAACAAAATGAGAAACAATTCGAACACGGAGAGATGGCTGAGTGGTCGAAAGCGCTCCCCTGCTAAGGGAGTAAACCCCGAAAGGGGTTTCGAGGGTTCGAATCCCTCTCTCTCCGCACTTAAATAGGATGCTGTTGTTAAAATAGCATCCTATTTTTTTATCTAAATCAACCCTTGTCATGTCTCTTCTGATTTTAGAATTTATTCCTGCCGCTTTTATCCCTCTGTTTATTTTCTTTGCCCGAATACTGGATGTAAGTATCGGTACCATACGAATTATGTTTGTTTCGAAAGGGTATAGAGGTAAAGCTACTCTTTTGGGGTTTGTTGAAGTGCTTATCTGGATCATTATTGTTGCTCAGATATTTACCAATCTTGATAACTGGCTGAACTATATAGCGTTTGCAGGTGGTTTTGCCACAGGTAACTATGTTGGGATGTATATCGAAGAAAAAATGAAAATGGGTGTCCAGATCTACCGGATCATTGTCAATCAGGAGAATTCAGGTTTGGCCGAAGAACTTATGAAGAGAGATTTTCGGGTAACGGTTGTACAGGGAGAGGGTAAACATGGGCCCGTTAAAGTACTTTTTACAGTTGCTAAACGAAAACGCTGGCAGGAGCTCTCTGAAGTAGTTAATAAATTGGCGCCCAACGCATTCTATTCGGTTGAAGATGTGAAAAAGGTCTCGCTTATGGAGGATGAAATCCAGCCAACTCAGCTTGATGTTTGGTCGAGAATGCTGAAACTGAAGAAAAGTATATAGTCTCACTGATAGATGGACGAATCACGAAGAAATATACTAAAGAAGAAGAGGGAGAGAAATCAAAAGAAGCGGGAAATAACTACCTATTGCAGTCACCATTTGATTCCCTGGCTGGAGATTTTCGTTCATTAAAA
>Ga0209936_1001300_pt1 | contig 13499 bp, 14 predicted proteins | sample SalPonR1_A_D1_MG_FD_185694 | JGI IMG/M metagenome (GOLD analysis project Ga0209936, IMG submission 185694) | Salt pond soil microbial communities from South San Francisco under conditions of wetland restoration - Salt Pond MetaG R1_A_D1_MG... ... | reverse complement strand
GCATCGCCACCACGCTGGTGCTTTTGGCTTCCAACGTGACGGTCTCGGTGATCCGCGATTTCGTCCGCCCCGAGATCCGCATCCCGGTCTTCGTGCTGGTCATCGCCTCCTTCGTCACCACCGTGGAGCTCGTCATGAACGCCTGGTTCCACGAGCTGTTCCGCGTGCTGGGAATCTTCATTCCGCTGATCGTCACCAACTGCGCCATCATCGGGCGCGCCGAAGCCTTCGCTTCGCGCGAGCCCCCCTTGCTGGCGGCGCTCGACGGTCTCGCCATGGGCATGGGTTTCACCGCTGTGCTGGTCGCCCTTGGCGCAGCCCGCGAACTGATCGGCCAGGGCACGCTGTTCGCCGGCGCCCACATGATGTTCGGCGAGGCGGCCCGCGCGCTCGAGTGGCAGCTGCTCGACGGCGGATTCCTGCTTGCCCTGCTGCCGCCGGGGGCTTTCATCGGGCTGGGCCTGATGGTCGCTTTGAAGAACCTGGTGGACGCCCGCCTGGAACGGCGCCGCAGCGCGTCCGCCCTCCCCGCGGCCGGCGGGCAGACAGCCGGCGAAGCGGCCTGAGGCTGCGCGCGATGAACAAGGCCAAGCGTCGGGAGATCTACCAGCGCCTGCGCGCGGCGAACCCCGAGCCGACCACCGAGCTGGTCTATGGCACGCCTTTCGAGCTGCTGGTCGCGGTGGTGCTCTCGGCGCAAGCGACGGACAAGGGCGTGAACCGGGCGACCGCGCGCCTGTTCCCGGTGGCAAACACGCCGGAGGCGATCCTGGCGCTGGGCGAGGAAGGCCTCAGGTCACACATCAGTTCCATCGGCCTTTACAACGCCAAGGCGAAGAACATCATCGCCCTGTGCGGCATGCTGCTGGCGCTGCACGGGGGCCAGGTGCCGCGCGACCGGGCCGCCCTGGAGGCCTTGCCGGGCGTCGGCCGCAAGACCGCCAACGTCGTTTTGAACACCGCCTTCGGCGAGCCGACCATTGCCGTGGACACCCACATTTTCCGGGTTGCCAATCGCACCGGCCTGGCCCCCGGCAAAACCGTGCGCGAGGTCGAGGATCGCCTCGCCCGCCTGACTCCCGCCGAATTCAGAAAAGACGCGCACCACTGGCTCATCCTGCACGGGCGCTACGTGTGCAAGGCGCGCAAGCCGGACTGCCCTTCCTGTATCATCCGCGACCTGTGCGACTACCGCCAAAAGACCGGGGGCAAGAGCCCGGCCCCGCCTCTCCTGCCGGAAACGGCCGCCAGGCCGCGCAAGCGCCGTGCTGCCGCCGACTGACAAGGAAGGCCTGCGGGCCTGTTACCTGGAAGCCTGGCGCAAGCGTCGCGAGGGCTTGCCTGCCGAACCGCTGGAGGTCCAGGTGGCCGACGTGATCGAGGAACACCCGGAGTACCATGCGCTGCTGGAAAGCGGGCAGGACGCGCTGGGCCGCGACTGGACGCCCGAGGACGGCGAGTCGAATCCTTTTCTTCACATGGGCCTGCACCTCGCCCTGCGAGAGCAGGTGAGCACGGACCGGCCACCCGGCATCGCGGCCATCCATGCCTCGCTGGCCCGTCGTCTCGGGCGGCACGAGGCCGAGCACCGCATGGCGGAATGCCTGGCGGAGGCGCTGTGGAGAGCGGAACGGAGCCAGGCCCTGCCGGATGAGCAGGCTTACCTGGAATCGCTGCGACGCCTGGCAGGAAGCTGAGGGGAAGACGCAATGGAAAACAGTGGCAACGCCCCGTTGAACGCCAGCTGCGCGGCCGGCAGGCGGACCAAGCAGTGACGCGGGCTCAACACGAGCCCGGCGAGGGCGCGGCGCGGGAAGAGTTGTTCCGCGTCATCTTCCGCTCCGACACGCGCGCCGGACAGTGGTTCGACCTGGTGCTGATCGCCGCCATCCTGATCAGCGTCTCCGTGGTGGCGCTGGCGACGGTCGACGGCTTCAACGCCCGCTACGGGCAGGCGCTTTACGCGATCGAGTGGGGCTTCACGCTGCTGTTCACCATCGAGTACGCCCTGCGTCTCTACTGCGTGCGCAACCGCCTCAACTATGCCCGCAGCTTCTTCGGCATCATCGACCTGCTGTCCATCCTGCCGACCTATCTCGGCCTGATCCTGGCGGGCGCCGCCCCCATGCTGGTGATCCGGATCCTGCGGATTCTCCGCCTGTTCCGCGTCATGCACCTGAACCGCTACATACGCGACGCCAACATTCTGCTGGAGGTGTTGCGGGCCGGCTGGCGCAAGACCCTGGTGTTCGTCTACGTGGTGCTGACCCTGGTGGTGATCTTCGCCACCGTGATGCACTTCGTGGAAGGCGAGGAAGCCGGTTTCAACAGCATTCCGCAAAGCATGTACTGGGCCATAGTGACGCTGACCACCGTGGGCTACGGGGACATCACGCCGATCACCCCGCTGGGCAAGGTCATCGCGTCGCTGATCATGATCACGGGTTACGGCATCATCGCGGTACCGCTCGGGATTTTCTTTTCCGAGTTCTCGGAGGCGCGCAAGCGCGGCCGGAACCGGAAATCCTGTCCCTCCTGTGGCCTGCGCGGCCATGAAGAAGACGCGGAGCACTGCCGGGCCTGCGGCGACAAGCTGGACGCGGAGCAGACCGCATGAGCGAGGCGCCCGTCGCGAAATCCGGCCGGGAAGCGCCCGCCGAAACTGCGCAGCACATCGTGGTCGGCCTGAACGCGGTCATCATCACGGTCCGCAACGACGACGCGCAGGTGCTCACCGTGGACGGGGACAAGGCGAGCACGGCCGGCGCGTCCGAATCCCCCGCGCGCGCCGGCCTGCACACCCTGCCGGCCGGGCCCTTCGACCCGGTCAACGACCGGACCCTGGAGCTCGGCTTGCGCAACTGGGTGCGGCGCCAGACCCGCCGCGACCTGGGCTACGTGGAGCAGCTCTACACCTTTGGCGACGCCGGGCGCAATCCGCGCGAACGCGCCGGGGGCGCCCGCATGCTTTCGATCGCCTACCTGGCGCTGGCCCAGGAGATGTCCGCGGACGCCGCGGACGGGCACTGGGTCAGTTGCTATCGATTCCTGCCCTGGGAGGACTGGCGCACGGAACGGCCGCCGGTGCTGGCGGAGATCGAGCAAGCGCTCAGGCGATGGACCGAGGCGGCGCGCTCCGGCGCCGCGCGGGAACGTCGCATGGAACGCGTGTCCATCTGTTTCGGGCTCAGCGGCGCCGGCTGGGACGGCTACCGGGTACTGGAGCGCTACGAGTTGCTCTACGAGGCCGGCCTGACGCACGAGACCTGGCTCGACCAGGGCCGCACGCCGCCCGCCGGGCGCGCCCTCTTCGGCACGCCGATGGCCTTCGACCACCGCCGGATGCTGGCCACCGGCCTCGCGCGGCTGCGCGGCAAGCTGCGCTATCGCCCGCTGGTGTTCGAGCTGATCGACGAGCAGTTCACGCTGGCGCGGTTACAGCGGGTGGTCGAGGCGCTGTCCGGGCTGCGCCTGCACAAGCAGAATTTTCGCCGGCTGGTGGAAAGCGGCGGCCTGGTGGAAAAGACCGGCCAGATCGATACCCGCACCGGCGGCCGGCCGGCCGAGCTGTTCCGCTTCCGCCGCGAAGTGCTGCGGGAACGCCGCGCCCCGGGCGTAGGCGCGCTCACGCCCCTGAAGTTCTGAGGTCTAAATGGGGCCCATCCCCATTTAAATGGGGATGGGCCCCATTTCACACCGCCCGTCTGGACATCAGATATGCTCGCAGGTAGCATAACCATCAGGCCAGCAGAACGGCCTTTTTTTGGCCCCTTGTATTGCTCAATTTGAGTATAAGCGGATGAATACAGCACTCGCATACACGCCCGAGGTTGCCCGCAAGACGCAACCGATCTACGAGAAGCTCCGGGAGGTCATCCCGGAGGTCGAGTGGGGCGTGCACGCGCCCTATATCGCCGCGATCAACGAGCTGAAGCGCGAGTTGAACGCCGTGCTGCTGGTGCACAACTACCAGACCCCGGAAATCTTCCACGGCGTCGCCGATTACACCGGCGACTCGCTCGGCCTCGCCCGCCAGGCCGCTGAAACGGACGCCGACATCATCGTCCAGTGCGGCGTGCATTTCATGGCCGAGACTTCGAAGATCCTCTGCCCGGACAAGACCGTGCTCATCCCGGACCTGCGCGCCGGCTGCTCGCTCGCCGAATCCATCACCGGCGAAGACGTGCGCCTGCTGAAGCAACGCTACCCCGGCGTGCCGGTGGTGACCTACGTGAACACTAGCGCCGATGTGAAAGCCGAATCCGACATCTGCTGCACCTCCGGCAACGCCGTGCGCATCGTGGAGTCCCTCGGAACGGACCGCGTGATCTTCCTGCCGGACAATTACCTTGGCCGCCACGTGGCCAGCCAGACCGGCGTGGAGCTGATCCTCTGGCACGGCACCTGCGAGGTGCACGAGCGCTTTACCGGTCCCGAGCTGCGCGAATACCGCGAGCGCTGGCCGGGTATCCAGGTGATCGCGCACCCGGAATGCCCGCCGGACGTCCTGGCGGAAGCCGACTTCGTCGGCTCCACCAAGGGCATGATCGACTGGGTGGGCGACCACCAGCCCGGCCGAGTGGTGATGATCACGGAGTGCTCCATGAGCGACAACGTGGCAGTGGAGCACCCCGGGGTCGACTTCGTGCGGCCCTGCAACCTCTGCCCCCACATGAAGCGCATCACCCTGCCCGGCATCCTGCACGCCTTGCAGACCCGCAGCCACGAAGTCGTCGTGGACCCGGAGGTGGCGCAACGCGCACGGCGCGCCGTCGAGGCCATGCTCGAGGCGTCATGAGCACCGCCGCCGCCAGCGAAATCCTGGTCATCGGCGCAGGCATCGCCGGCGCCAGCACGGCGCTGCGGCTGGCCGACGCCGGCAGCCATGTCACCGTGCTGTCCGCCACCGCGCCGGGCGCATCGGCCAGCGCCCAGGCGCTGGGCGGGATCGCGGCCGCCATCGGGCCGGACGATGCGCCGGCCCTGCACATGGAAGACACGCTGGCCGCCGGCGGCGAGCTTTGCCGGGAAGCCACGGTGCGCGGCGTGGTCGAGCGCGCGGCCGCGAGCATCGACTGGCTGATCGAGCACGGCGTGCACTTCGACCGCGACGACGGCGCATTGCATCTCACGCAGGAAGGCGCTCACAGCCGCCGCCGCATCGTGCATGCCGCCGACGCCACCGGCCGGGCCGTCATGAAGGTCCTCTCGCGCAAGCTTGCGACGCACCCGCGCGTGACCCTGCTCGAGCGGCACACGGCCGTCGAGCTGACGCTGCGCGAGGACCCGTCCACGCCGGGCGGGCGAAGCTGCACCGGGGCGCGCGTGCTGGACGCGCGACACGGGCTGCTGAGCACCCTGCACGCCAATCACGTGGTGCTGGCCACCGGCGGCGCATCCGGCATATACGGCGTCTCCACCAACGCCTCCCGGCCCGTCGGGGACGGCATCGCGCTCGCCTGGCGCGCCGGCTGTCGCGTCGCCGACCTGGAGATGGTGCAGTTTCACCCCACCGCCCTCCGCCATCCGCGCTCCGAGGGCTGGCTGGTCACGGAAGCGGTGCGCGGCGAAGGCGGCCGGCTGCTGCTGCCGAACGGGGAACGCTTCATGTTCCGCCACGACCCCAGGGGCGAGCTCGCGCCGCGCGACATCGTGGCCCGCGCCATCCATGCCGAAATGACCGAGCACCAGCTCGACTCGGTCTTGCTGGATATCAGCCATGCCGGCGCCGATTTCATCCGCCGGCATTTCCCCAACACCTTCAAGCACTGCAGCACGATCGGCATCGACATCACGCGCGAGCCCCTGCCCGTCGCGCCGGCCGCCCATTACACCTGCGGCGGCGTGGTGACCGGCGGCGCCGGCCAGACGGACCTGGCGGGCCTGTATGCGATCGGCGAAACGGCCTGGACCGGACTACACGGCGCCAACCGGCTGGCAAGCAACTCGCTGCTCGAGGGGCTGGTCTACGGCGAGGCGGTGGCGGCCGCGATTCTCGCGGGCGTGCCGCGCGGCGCGTCGCCGGCGCCCGAAGCGCCGTCGCCGGCCCTGCACGCAGTGCGCCCGGGCTGCCCGCGGGCCGCAACGGAAGAGGCGGCGTCACTCGCCGGGGAGCTCCGCGAGCTGATGTCGCGCGAGGTCGGGATCGTGCGCAGCGACCGCGGCCTGGCGAGCGCGGTGGACCGGCTCGAGGCCGTGCGGGCCCGCGCCGAAGCCCTGCACGAAGCGCACGGGCCGCACGCCGTGCTGGTCGAGCTGCGCAACCTGGCCTGCGTGGGCGCGCTGGTGGCGCACAGTGCTCTGCTGCGCGGCGAGAGCCGCGGGGCGCACTACAATCGCGACCATCCTGCATCGTCTTCGCACGCGCTCTCGACGGTTTTGCAGCCCTCTGCGGCGCCGCGCCTGCTGGATCCGCGCGCGGTCGCCTGAAATTCCGCAAGGGGCGCCCCCACCTCGCCCGCCGGTCATGCGGGCATGACCCGCCGTCCGCCATCACCCGGCCCGGCGTTTTTGCGCTAGTCTCCCCCCAATTCATCACCGGGGAGAGAAAAATGGGAATGCTCGAGAAATCCGAGGTGGCGGAAGAACAGGCCAAGAACGTGGTGGAACGCATTGGCGACAAGCTGGTGGAAACCTTCCAGCTGATCGCGCTGTTCGTCATCGGCGCCGCGATCTTCTGGTCGGCCGCGATGTTCTTCATCCACATGTTGAAATCCGGCGAGGTGACGCTGCACGACATCCTGCTGCTGTTCATCTACCTGGAGCTGGGCGCCATGGTCGGCATCTACTTCCGCACCGACGAGCTGCCGGTGGAATTCCTGCTCTACATCACGATCACCGTCATGACGCGGAAACTGATCAGCGCCGAGGACCTCAGCGAATCGCGCATCATGGTGACGACCGGCGCCGTGCTGGTCCTCGCGATCGCGGTGCTGTTGCTGCGCTACGGCGCGCACCGCTTCCAGAGCACATCGCCCAGCCGCAAGCAGGAGCCGGTCGACGTGGCAGAAAACTAGCCGTCAGAGGACGCGCAACAGCAGGTAGTGCGTGGGCAAAAAGACAACCGCCAAGAAAGCCAGGTAGAGCAGTGCCAGGTAGGCCGGCCGGGGCAGCGTCCGCTGCACGCGACCGAGACCGTGAACCCAGTTGATGTTTTTCTCCGGCGTGCTCAGCCAGGCACTGAGCGCCAGCACGACCGCGCCGACCACGATCGCGAGCCGCAGCGACTCCTCGGGATAGCCGTAAGCGCCCACCAGCCAGACCAGGACGACCGGCAGCGGCACGTGGAAAAGCGACACGCCACGCAGCCACCGCGGCAGGGAGGGATCGAACATGTACTCCGTCAGTCCCGTGATGCGCCGGCGCAGCACCAGGCGCAAGGCGTAATCCACGTTCCAGAGCAGCTCGGGCAGCAGCACCATGCAGGCCAGCGTCCCCGATATGCGGCCGCTCTCCAGCCACATCGCCGGCACCGCGCCGATCAGCGCCACGTCCGAGAACCACAGGAAATTCCGCGGCCCGTGGCGCCGCCAGTAGATCAGCATGAAGACCGCCACGGCCAGCGTGTAGACGATCTTGAACCACTCGGGAATCGGGGGCATGCGCGCGCCGCTGGTGCCGGCCTGGCTGGCCGCCGCCTAAGCTAACACCGCGTGGCACGCGGCCCAAGCCCCGCGCGGTCCTGCTCGCTATACTTGCCGTGAAGACCCGCCGCGAAGAGACGCCACATGCAAGACCTCGTCCGTATGCTCGCCGCCTGGGCGTTCGTTCACGAAAGCGCCGACGAGGGCTGGAAAGCCTCGGTGGCTCGCGGCCGCAAGCTCGAGCCGGGCGAACTCGAAGAAGGCCCCGACGCCTTCGTGGACGGCCTGGCCGCGCTGGTTGCTGAAGAAAAAGAACGCCTCAAGCAGGAAATCGTCAATGCCGGCGTCAACGCCGGCGCCGAACACGAGCAGGGCGTCACGCGTCCCGCAGAACTCGGCCGGAAACTGGACGCCGTGGCCTTCGAGCTGGCGGAATTGCGCGGCCGGCTGGAGTCCCTGCAGGCTTCCGTGGACGCGATCGCGGCGCGCGGCGAGGACTAGGGGGCCGTGTCGGCCCGCGGCCGCGCGATTGCCGCTGTCGCCCTGCGGCGCTTCCTGCGGGCCGCCTGGCAAGCGCGTTTCGGCCTGCGACGCGGTCACGCGCGACGCCGGGTATTCGCCCGCCACCTGCGGCTCGCCTGCGAGGAGCTGGGGCCCACCTTCATCAAGCTGGGGCAGCTGGCCTCGGTGCGCCCCGACGTGTTCTCGCCGGAAACGGTGTTCGAGCTGGAGCGCCTGCAGGACCGCGTTCCGGAAGTGCCCGGCGCGGAGATCGAGGCCATCCTGGCCGCCGAGCTGGGCGCCGCCCCGGAAAAGATTTTCTCCGCCTTCGAGCTGCGGCCCACGGCCACCGCCTCGATCGCGCAGGTCCACCAGGCCACGCTGGCGCAGGATTACCGCCCGGTCAGCGGCGCGGTGTTGCCGCGCGGTAGCCGGCTTGCCGTCAAGATCATCCGCCCGGGCATAGAGACTTTCATTGCCCAGGACCTGGCGCTCGCCCGGCGCTGGGCGGGCCGACTTGCGCGGCTGCCCGGCATGGCGCGGCTGCGGCCCGGATCGCTGCTGGAAGAGTTCAGGGACACGCTGGCCAGCGAACTGGACCTGCGCAACGAGGGCCGGGTCGCGGACCGTTTCGCGCGGGACTTCGCCGACGATCCGCTGGTGGTGGTGCCGCGGGTAATCTGGCGCCACACGACCCGCCGCGTGCTGACGACAGAATTCGTGGAAGGTTGGCGCCTGAACGAGCTCGGCGAAGCGGAGCGCTCGGGCATCGACGCGCGACGGCTGGCCGCGCACGGCGCGGAGGTGTTCATGCGGCAGGTGCTGGTGCACGGGCGCTACCACGCCGACCTGCATCCGGCGAACCTGTTCGTCACGCCGGACAGCCGCATCTGCTACCTGGACTTCGGCATCGTCGGCCGCACCACGCCGGCGGAACGCATTGCGATCGCGCAGGTGCTCGCCGCCACCGTCTACGGCGACGCCGAACGTGCCTTGCGCTATTCCCGCGAACTCGGCCTGGAGGTGCCCGAGGACAAGGCGCCCGCCGTGCAGGCCCGCGTCGCCGACCTCATGAAAGCGCATCTCGCCGGCCGGGAACAGGCCGATGTGCGGGGCTTCGCGCTGGGGTTTCTTTCCATGCTGGCGGACTTCCGGATTCCCATCCCCGAGGGCTACGGCCTGCTGGTCAAGGCGCTGATCACCGTCGAGGGCGTGGCGCGCGCCATCTACCCGGACATCGACATCATCCAGTCGGCCAGGCCCTTCGCCACGCGCCTGATCGCCGCCCAGCTGTCGCGGCCCGAGCGTTTGCATGAGCGTGCGCCGGCCGCGCTCAAGGCGGCGCTCAGGGAACTTCTGGCCTAGCCGCCAGCCGGCCGTTCGCCACGGCCGTTGCGCTTGCGCGCCACCTTCCTGCAATGTTGGGGAGGTCACCGCAAGCACCGCCCCCTCGCTCTGGAGGCCGTGATGAAAGTTTTTCTCGCCGTGCTGGTTTTGTTACTCGGCTACCTCTTGTTCTGGCCGGTGCCGATCGAGCCGGTCGCTTGGGACGCGCCCGAGGCGCCGGCGCTCGAGGGGCGTTATGCGGTGAACGAGCAGCTCGCGGCCCTGCGGCGCGTCGGCCGCGGCGTCGGCGTCGGGCCTGAAGACGTGGCCGTCGACGGCCGGGGAAACGTGTTCGTGGGCTACGAGGACGGCCGTATCGTGCGCTTCAGTCCCGGCGGGGAGACACACGCGGTGCTGGCGGACACCGGCGGCCGGCCGCTGGGCATGGCGCTGGACGCTGAAGGACGCCTGGTGGTGTGCGACGGTTACAAGGGCCTGCTGCGCGTGTCCATGGACGGCTCGATCGAGGTCCTCGCCACGGCGGCCGGCGGCGTTCCCTTCGGCTTCACCAATGACCTCGATATCGCACGGGACGGGGCGATCTACTTCAGCGACGCCTCGAGCCGTTTCGGACCGGCGATGAAAGCCCGAGACGATTTGCTCGAGCACCGCGGCCATGGCCGGCTGATGGTGCATGATCCCGCCACGGGCGCGACCACGGTCCTGCTGGACGGCCTGCAGTTCGCCAACGGCGTGGCGCTCGCGCCGGGCGGCGGCTCGGTGCTGGTCGCGCAGACCGGCGCTTATGACGTGCTGCGCTACTGGCTGCGCGGACCGAAGGCGGGCACGCACGAGACTTTCATCGGCAAGCTGCCGGGCATTCCCGACGGCATCAGCAGCAACGGGCGCGACACCTACTGGCTGGCGTTGTTCACGGTCCGCAACCCCATGCTGGACGCGCTGTCGGGCTGGCCGCGGTTGCGGAAGATGGCCTATCGCCTGCCGCAGTTCCTGCAGCCGCAGCCCGCGCGCCACGCCTTCGTGCTCGGCCTGTCGCTGGACGGAGAAGTCATTCACAACCTGCAGGATCCGGGCGCCGACAGCTTCTCGCCCGTCACCAGCGCCACGGAAGCGCTGGGTCGGCTTTACCTGGGGAGCCTGGAGCGCGACGCCTACGGCGTGCTGGTGCTGGAGGAATAAATGGGGATTGGCCCCATTTTTTAAAAATGGGGCCAATCCCCATTTCCGGTCAATCTACTGGCGGACGAACTCCAGCAGGTGCAGGGACGCGGCAAGCAGGTGCAGCACGAACACCACGCTCATCACCTGGGCCGCGACGATGTGATAGCCGCGCCAGCGCACGGCTTCCGGTGAGCCGGCCAGCAGCAGCCAGGCCAGGCCGGTGAACGCGGCCAGCAGCAGTGTGACCAGCAGCAGGCCCTTGAGGGCGCCGAACAGCCCGCCGCCCTCGGCGCTGGGGATCTCGCGACGCCACAAGGCCCGCAGGTCGCGCATCGTCGCTCCGAACTGGCCCGCCAGCCAGGGAAAATACAGCCGCCAGCGACCGAACTGCAGGCAGGAGATCGTGTAGGTCACGGCCAGCACCAGCACCACCAGGCCGAGCACGACGTGACTGTAGTCGAAAAAGCCGGCGTTGCGGGGGATGCCGCGGAACATGTGCACCCACGGGCTGGTGAGAATCAGCCAGGCGGACAGCAGCGCCAGCAGCAGGTGCTGGCTGGCGGCAAGCCGACTGAACAGCCCGCCCACCGCGGCCTCAGCCGGCGGACCCGTCGGCCAGCGCGGCGAAGCGAGCGGCAAAGCGCTCGACTTCGTCCCAGTCGGTGTACTCGGCCTTGGTCTGCGGGTCGGTGGGCCCCTTCGTCAACCACATGATGAAGCGGATCACGTTGCGGTCGAAGGCGTTGTAGCGCTGGTAGTCGAGATCGCCCCCGAAAACGCCCAGCAGTTTCGGCTGCCACGGGCTCTTCTCCACGAAGGCCTTGGTGTAGGGGTTCGTCTCGGGCGTGTTCTTCTCGGGCTTGCGCGCCACCAGGTTGACCGAGAAAAAGGCGCTCGGCTTTTGCTCCAGCAACTCCTTGTGACGCGCGATGAAATCCAGCACGGCCGGGTTGTGCTTGCCGTTGCGGATGGCCGCGCCCAGCAGAATAGCGTCGAAGTCTTCGGGCTGCGCGCTGCGCTCGGCCACCGGCTGGAGCTCGACCTCCAGGCCGTGTTCGGCCAGTTTCGCCCTGATGCGCTCGCTGATGCGGCGCGTGTGGCCGTAAACGCCGGAATACAAGAACAGGACCTTCGTCATCGCGCTGCTTTCCCCAAGCCTGGATCGAGCCCAAGTCTAGACGATGAAGACGCCCCGTCTCGCCCGTATGTTCCGCAACGCGCCTCAGGCCGCCTCGCCCGACAGCACCCTTTCCGCAGCGGCCAGCCCGCTGTCCGCATCGGCGCCCTCCAGCACTTCGCCGAGGGCGCGCAGGCACAACCTGACGTTCTCGGGTCGCGCGCTGTGACCCATCAGGCCGATGCGCCAGGTCCTGCCGGCCAGCGCCCCCAGCCCGCCGCCGATCTCCAGGCCGAACGCCTCGAGCAGGCGCGAGCGCACCGCCGCCTCGTCCACGCCCTCCGGAACCCGCACGGTGTTGAGCTGCGGCAGCCGCCAGGGCGCCTCCACCAGGAAATCCAGCCCCATCGCTTCCAGCCCGGCACCCAGGGCCCGGTGCATTTTCAAATGCCGTGCCCAGCTGGCCTCCAGCCCTTCCTCGTGCAATATCAGCAGCGATTCGTGCAAGCCGTAGAGCGCGTTGATCGGCGCGGTGTGGTGGTAGGCGCGCTTGGGCGTGTCATCGCCGCCGCCCCAGTAGCCCATCACCAGGTTGAGGTCGAGAAACCAGCTCTGCACCGGGTGAATGCGGCTGCGGATGTGCTTCACGGCCCGCGGGGAAAAGCTGACCGGCGACAGGCCCGGCGTGCACGACAGGCATTTCTGCGAGCCCGAATAAACCGCGTCCACGCCCCAGGCGTCGATCTCCACGGGGACGCCGCCCAGCGAAGTGACCGCGTCCATGATCACCAGGCAGCCGGCCTGGCGGGCCAGCTTGCACAGCGCCTCGGCGTCCGAGCGCGCGCCGGTGGAGGTCTCCGCATGCACGAAAGCCAGTACGCTCGCTTCGGGGTGTTCCTTGAGCGCCCGGGCCACCTTGTCGGGGTCGGCCGGGTCCCCCCAGGCGTCCTCGACCACCACCGCGGTGGCGCCGCAACGCTCCACGTTCTCTTTCATGCGGCCGCCGAACACGCCGTTGATGCAGACGACCACCGTGTCGCCGGGCTCCACCAGGTTGACGAAAGCCGCTTCCATGCCCGCGGAACCCGGGCCGGAAACGGGGATGGTCAGCGCGTTCTCGGTGCGGAAGGCGTACTGCAGCAGCTGCTTGAGCTCATCCATCATCCCGACGAATTGCGGGTCCAGGTGACCGATGGTCGGCCGGCCCAGCGCCTCGAGCACTCGCGGATGGACGTCGGACGGGCCGGGACCCATCAGGGTTCGCTGCGGCGGCGTGAAGGAATTGAACTGCATTCTGCTCGAGCTCCATCGGTCGCAAAAGACGGGGCAGTATAATGCCCGCCATGAAACAGCGTCGCCCCCTCGCCGCCCTGCTGGCGGCCTCCGTCCTCCTCGCGCTTCCCGCCGCGGCCGACGACGCCGCGGCCGACGACCCCGCTTTGACCGGTGGGCTGGAGCCCGTCAACACGCGCGGCACCGTGGTCTTCAGCTGGGACCTCGAACAGAAACGCGCCGGCTTCCGCCGCATGGAAACGCTGTTTCCCGCCAGCACAGTCGCCGCTGCGCCGACGCCGCGGGCGTTGCCCGCCGGTCCTCCGCTCGCCGCCTTCGAAGCGGGCGCGGCGCTGGCCGCCGAACTGGAGGCCTTCCTGGCGCGGCAACACGTCGCCGGACTGCTGGTCCTGCAGGGCGGGCAGTTGCGCCTCGAGCGCTACGGCCTCGGCCATTCGCCCGCCGACCGCTGGACGTCGTTCTCGGTGGCGAAGAGCATCACCTCCACGCTGGTCGGC
>Ga0209936_1001299_pt1 | contig 13520 bp, 14 predicted proteins | sample SalPonR1_A_D1_MG_FD_185694 | JGI IMG/M metagenome (GOLD analysis project Ga0209936, IMG submission 185694) | Salt pond soil microbial communities from South San Francisco under conditions of wetland restoration - Salt Pond MetaG R1_A_D1_MG... ... | reverse complement strand
GGTTTCGATTTAATAATTGGCAAAATTCGCGGTAAACGGGGTTATGCTGAAACTGATATGAAAAAACTTCAAGAGTAATTTCATTAAAATCTTTCTGAGTAGAAATATTAAAAATTCTTTCAGCTAACATTCTTGTGGAAATTTAAAAAAGCGAAGTTAAGAAATCTAAGATATGCCTTAGGGATATAAGTTTATCTTACCACCAACTTTCTTGTGGCGGTAGCTTTTTCTTCTTTAATTTTTAGAATATAGATCCCTGCGCTTAGGTTGGAAACATCAAGCTCTCTTCCTCTTAATTTAGTGCGCTGAACAGGCTTTCCTAAAACATTATAAATCTGGATATCCTTTTCTTTATTCTGGGAAGTACTGATATAAACTTTCCCGTTGGTAACCGGGTTCGGATAAATAGATAGGCCCTCTATGGGAATTTCGGTTTTATTCCCCGAGCTGGTAGTCTCCTGAGCATAAACTGCATTTGGGGCAGAGAATGTGAGGAAAACAGCTATTATGAAACTATAGAAGTAGTATTGCTTCATTCTTTTTTCTAGAGGTTTTTACAAACTTACGATAAAAATTCAAAAATCTTGCCAGATTTATTGTGCATTAAGTATTAATTTTTTATTAAAAAAAGGCTGCCTGTGAGGGCAGCCTTTTTGAGCTAAATCATTGTTAAATAATACTACTTGAAATTACTGTACCCAGCTAAATATTTCAATATCTACAGTGGCATCAGTTTCATAAGAAGAATCAAGGTCTGCATTTTCTCCTTCAATCTGGATTCCAGAAAGATCTGTTCTTCCTTCTTCGGCAATATCAATAGCGGTATCATATCCTGAAAGTGAAAGTCCATTAATGGTAGCACCAGATTGCGCTTTAAATTGTAAAGCAACACCGCCGGTAGAAGAAACTGCGGTGAAGTTTTCGATAGTTGGATTTCCATCTACACCATCGGCTTCAATTGCAGTAGAGAAATTCTCTATGCTGTGTAACACATAAGTATTGGTTACTGTGCCGTTCCATCCTTCTGTCCAGTCTACAGCATCATCTTCATTATTTTCTAAATAAAGATTGGTGGCTGATACAGAACCTCCAAAGAATTCAACTCCATCATCAGATCCGTTTAAGATTGCAATGTTTTCAATGCTTGTTCCAGACCCAACGGCATAAAGCGAAAGTCCGTTGTATTGTGATTCTGAGTTAATTTGTGCACCGGCATCAGAAAGTACAAGGTACTCAATAGAGCCAGAATTGTCGGCTGGATTGCTCCCGCCATAAATAATCCCGCCAACTTCTGCAGTAGCATCAATTCCGGCAGTAGTTTCGGCATCACCTGCAATTACAAGCCCGCCCCAGCTTCCTCGCTGGCTATTAGAGGATCTCATAATTACCGGGGCAGAAGATGTTCCCTGGATATCTATCATAGCTCCTTTTTGTACCACAATGTAAACACCTGTAGCATCTTCATCGGTATCTGCAACAATCTCTGTACCTGCAGGAATCGTTAAAGTTGTTCCCGGCTCTACCGAATACACGCCGGTAAGGTTGTAGGTTTCGCTGGCATCTAAGCTAAGATCTTCCTCAACACTACCGTTAAGAACGTTGCTGTTAGGTGTTGGGGCTGGACCATCGTCGTCCAGTCTTTCAAATTCATCATCAGAGCTACAGCCTGTGATTGTTAACCCAAATGCCAGGGCTAAAGTTGGTAAAAATCGGTTTTTAAAAGTTTTCATAATTTAGGTTTTAATAAAAATGAATGGTTAATATTTGTAATTGAATGGTTATTAAAAAGAATAGTTTACTCCAAGGCTCAAGACTGCTCCTCGAGTATAAGACCTTACAGTTTTAGTAGTTTCTACACCGGTAGAACTTGGTCTAATGTCCTGAACTCTTTCTATTTCAGGGTTCAAAAGGTTTTGACCACGGAACTGGAAATCCCAATGTTTGCCAATGCTTTTGCTTACTACCAGGTCTAAGGTTAGGAAGCCTTTCTCTACAATTTCATCATTGTAAAAAACATCGCCCTCATTTTGGGCTTCTGGAGCGCCAAGCGCATATATTTTATCGGAAGCATAATTACCAACCAATGAAGCTCTAAATGGATTTTCTGATTCGGTAGATACATTTAATGAACCATTAAAGATCCAATCTGAAGCTCCCTGTAATCCGATTTCGCTTTTATTGTTATATCTAAAAGTTCTAATGAAGGTTTCGCCATCAAATACTTCTCTAAGATCTTGTTTGTGCCACATTCTTGATGCGTTAAATGCTACTTCAAAATCAAAACCTTCTGGAGTTTCATTATCAATTACATCCATCCGGGTTTCCAGTTCCAATCCGTAGATATTTGCTTCTTCCCCGGCGTTGAAATAAGAGAATACACCTGCTGCACCTCTATCCTGAACTTTATTGATAGGATCTTCAATATTTTTATAGAATCCTGTTAAGGAAATTAACTGACTGGACGATGGGAATAGTTCATATTTCAAATCAAAATTCAGGTTATTCGAAGCGTCCAGATTTGGATTACCTCTTGTTACCTGTCCTGTTTGAGAAACATATTCAAAAGGAGCAATTTCTTTAAATTCGGGTAAGGTTATGGTTTTACTAGCCGAAAATCTAATATTTGATTTCTCGGTTGGAGAGAACTTTAAATTTACACTCGGATAAATATTATTATAAGATTGATTGGAAAACTGAGGTAAGGTTGACGGATAGTTGTTAACGTCAAAATCCACATTGAGTTCGTCTTCCTGGAAACGCGCGCCAACATTAACATTCCAATTGTCTTTTCCGTAGTTAAAGTTTACAAAACCACCATAAGATTGTAATTCTGCATTGTAAAAATCTGGTGTTAGCTCGTTAATTTGTAAGTCGCCACTTCTGAAATTATCTATCACAAAAACGCTTGATAGATTGTCTAAAGACGTGGGATTAAAAGTATTTGTAGGGCGCTCAATAACTCCGAAGAATCGGGAAACGAAATCTCTTTGTTTATTTCTGTAACTTCCACCAAGGTCTATAAAAACATTTTTGGTATCGGCTTCATTTTCTTCAGAATTTGAAAAGGTAATTCTATCTTCAGCGTAAGCATTGATCTCGTTATCTTCAATTTTTTGAGAGGACTTTCTTTGCTGATAGCCGCCCATTCTTCCTAATTGAATAAAATCTTCGCCATCGTAATTAACTTCATTTCTAATACGGTTAGGCTCATCGGCATTTACCAGGTTATAACCTACACCCCAGTTTAATTCATTTCTATCTGAAATACTATGAGTACCGTGCAATTGATTTATCCACAAACGAGTTTGTTTGATATTCTGGTCACGTACAAACTGATTAAGATTTTCGGCAGGTCCGGTTTCTTCAAAAACAACACCTTCGCCATTTCTACCTGCTTCATAAACTTCATCGGTAAGTTTATTTATAAAAAGACTCGTTGCTTTTATTTCATTGTTTTCGTCAATTTCATAAAGCACATCCAGCATCCCGGTAGTATTATCGGTTTGAGTGAAATTCTCTACATCGGTAAAATAGTCGTAGCGGTTATTGTTTCGGTATTCGGTAAATTCACCTTCACGATATTCAAATTTGCGGGATTGTGAAGCTGTTAAAAGTACTTTTAGGTTCTGTCCGAATTTTTTTCCGGCAGTTAAAGCATATCTTCTGTTAATAGGGGCATCAGCAATTTGCGGGTCCCAACTTTGATTGTAAAGAGTGTATTCAATCGGAATATTTTGCTGGTGAAAACCAAAATAGGCATTATCTTGATTTGGACTCACTTTAAAATCTCCGAATTGTCCTATTGCGTTCGTGTTAAAGCCCAGCCTAATTCCAAGGTCAAGTTCTTCGCTGCCTACTAATTCCCTGGATTCGATATCTAGATTTCCTGAAGCCTGGTCTGCAGAGTAAGAAGGTGAATATGTTTTGCTTATTCCAACGCTTTTAATAATCCTGGTAGGAAAAAGACTTAAGTCTATATTCTTACGCTCCACATCGTCTGACGGGATTGGTAAACCGTTTAAAGTTGAATATAGATAACGATCGCCTAAACCTCTCACGAAAATATCTCCGGAAGCTTCACTACTGGTAACTCCAGAAATTTTAGTGGTTGCGGTACCCGCATCAGAAACGCCTATTTTAGCAAGTTCCTGGGCGCCAATGCTTTCTTTGATTTGGATAGCACTTTTTTGCTCTATTAATAAAGCTACTTCAGAATCCTGTCTTGACACTGTAGAAATAACAACCTCGTCTAAAGCTGCCGCACTTGCGCCAAGGCCAGTGTTTACTTCGGTAACTTTGCCTGCAACTACTTCAACATTGGGTATCTGTAAAGTTTCGTAACCTATGAAGCTAAATTCTACTGTATAGGTACCTGGTTCAACATTTTTCAGGGAATACAAACCGTCAAAATCTGAAGTTGTTCCCTTATTTATTTCTTTAATAATTACATTCGCAAAAGGAAGCGGTTCGCCCTCAACCTCATTGTCAGATAATTTTCCGGCAATTGAACCGGTAGTTTCATTTTGCGCCTGCATTATTATACTTAAAAAAAGCAGGGTAAGGATAGATAGATAATTCTTCATTACTTTGTTTAGTTCTATGGCGCAAATTAACGGCGGTAGTGTAAAGCCTCTGTTAAGCTGAAATTATCTGTTTATGATTATAATGTTAGCTTAAGGTTACCAAGGGATTTGAGGTTAAGAAAGTTCAAATTAATGGTTACTTTTACTTTTTATTTACCAACTCAACTAAACCAAAATGAAAAAAAAAGACATTAAAATCTTACTGGTAGACGATGAGCCAGATATACTGGAAATTGTTGGATATAATCTATCTGTTGAAGGATACCAGGTAATTACTGCAGATAATGGTGCTGAGGCAGTGAAACTAGCTAAAAAGAAAAAACCACAGCTTATAATTCTTGATGTTATGATGCCCGAAATGGATGGGATTGAAGCTTGTGCGCAAATGAGAAAATTACCTGAGCTAGAAGAAACCATTATCACCTTCCTTACTGCGCGTGGCGAAGATTATTCTCAAATGGCCGGTTTTGATGCTGGTGCCGACGATTATATAACAAAGCCAATTAAACCAAAAGTATTGGTAAGTAAAGTAAAGGCTTTGCTAAGGAGATTTAAAGATGATACGGCTACTTCCAATGTGGTAAAAATTAAAGATCTTATAATTAACCGCGATGAGTATAAAGTGATTAAGGAGGGAGAAGAAATAATTTTACCAAGAAAAGAGTTTGAATTGCTGTCATTACTAGCTTCAAAACCGGGGAAAGTATTTAAAAGAGAAGATATTTTAGATAATGTTTGGGGAGCCGAAGTTGTTGTAGGTGGCCGTACCATAGATGTTCATATTAGAAAACTACGAGAAAAAATTGGGGATGAATGTTTTAAAACCGTAAAAGGTGTAGGCTACAAGTTTGTTGTTTAATGGCAAAAAAATTTAAACGTTCATATAAATTTGCAATAAAGACTGCGCTCTATATAACCATATTCCTGAGTGTGGTACTGGCAGGTTTTGCTCACTTTACCACAGGAATTATATTCGGGCCATTTTTTGCTTTTATCCTTATTACTTATTTTGTTTCCTTCTTTATTATTCAATACAGGGTAGAAAAATTTATTTATAAGCGAATTAAAAAAATCTACGATAATGTCTCGATCCTGGACTCTACAACCTTAAGTCCAAGCCAGGTTACTACAGATATGGCTTCTCTTACCCGTGAGGTTGAGAAATTTACTAAAGACAAGAAGTTGGAGATAGATACTCTTAAAGTACGTGAAGCTTACAGGAAAGAATTTATGGGGAATGTTTCGCATGAGCTTAAAACACCACTTTTTACCGTTCAGGGATATATCCTTACGCTGCTTGACGGCGCAATGAAAGACAAAGCAGTTCGAAAAAAGTATTTGCAGCGAGCTAGCAAAGGGGTAGAGCGTCTTATTTATATTGTGCGCGATTTAGATATGATCACCAAGCTTGAAACCGGAGATCTTCATCTTGAAAAAGAGGATTTTAATATTGTGGAGCTAGTTCAAAGTTCATTTGACCTTTTAGAAATGAAGGCTGCCAAAAAAAATATTATCCTCACTTTCGATAACGAATATGAGGAACCTATTTGGGTATATGGCGACAGGGATAGAATCCAGCAGGTTCTAACTAATTTGATTGTCAATTCCATTAAATATGGAAAAGAAGACGGGACTACAGAAATTAGTATAGAAAACCTTATTAAAAATAAAGTGATAGTTAGAGTGACTGATAACGGTGAGGGTATAGAGGAAGATAATTTGCCTCGAGTTTTCGAACGTTTCTACAGGGTAGATAAGAGTGGTTCCAGGAAAGAAGGGGGATCCGGTTTAGGACTTTCTATTGTAAAACATATTATTGAAGCCCACGACGAGAAAATTTACGTGGAAAGTGTTTTTGGTGTAGGTAGTGAATTTTCATTTACCCTCGAAAAGAGCAAAGATATCCCTGAAATCGATTCTGAAATCGAGTCTGCTGAAGCCTGAAAAATCTTTTAAATCCTCTAGTTTTCCAACTTCAAAATTCTTTTGTTTGCAATAAGGCGCAATACCTAGTTTCATAAAATGCTGGGCTAAATATTCCTGTTCATACTGGCCAGGAGTTGGAATAAAAAAGGCTTTTTTTTCTAATTTGGCCAAATCCATAATGCTGGTATACCCGGATCGACAAATTATGGCCTCGCTGCTCAAAATAACATCTTGTAAGTCTTTGGTTGTTAGATAATTTTTAATAGAAATGTTTTTGTTTTCAGAAGAGATCGTCTTTTTAGTCATAACTCCTCTTATCAGAATTATTTTTTTATCTAATTTTCTGAAAGAAGCAAGCAATTTTTCTTCTAACATCGTGCGTTGTGGTTCCGGGCCCGATAAAATTGCTGCATAGTCGAACTTTTTTAGTTGAGGTGCTTTACTAAAGCGGCTGAGGGGCCCGATGTATTTTATATTTGCAGGTGTTTTTTTTAAATGCCCCATAATACCGCTTAGGTTGGGATTTCCGGGTGTGTCGGGAATCCAGCATTCATCAAATTTAGATATGTATTTTTGGTGTAATTTGCTGCTCAAATAGGTGGTGCTTCCGCTTAGAACCCTTAGGTGGTGAGTAATAAAAACAGAAGTGATATTTTTATGCCTGCATCCAAATCGGTTATCAGAAATTATTCCGTCGAGGCGATGCTGGGCTACAAGTTCATTTATAGCTATTCTTTCCAGTCTTATCGCTTTTAGTATCCCTGGAGTTTCAGTAAATAATTTCCACTTAAAAAAACTTGCAGATTTGCTATAGGAAATATTATAAGACGGAAGTTCAAAAGTCTTAATTGATGGGAACTCCTCGTTTAGTAATTTCAGTGCTGCACCATCTGAAGCGATAAAAACTTCAAAATTATGTTGTTGTAATTCTTCAATAATAGGTATAGATCTCGTGGCGTGTCCAAGCCCCCAGTTTAAAACTGCCACTAAAATTCGTTTCTTCTGCATATATCAAATATATTATTAAGGGCCTGTGCGCTATTTTCTTTAATTTTACCAAAATATTAAATTAAGGCGTGGGAAGTAAGAATAAATTAAGACGATTCAGGGAGAACGAAACATTTGAAAATGTGATACAACCCTCCCGGGAAGAGCTGGAGAAAGATGAATTCAATTTAAAAGGAAATTGGAATAAAGAATTTTTTAAAAATGATAATCCTATAGTGCTGGAATTAGGCTGCGGAAAAGGCGAATATACCATTGGCCTTTCTAAGCAGGATTCAAAAAAGAATTTTATAGGAATAGATATTAAAGGGGCGCGTTTTTGGAGAGGTGCTAAAACTGCCATTGAAGAAGACTTGCAGAACGTCGCTTTCTTGCGAACTCAAATAGAGTTGATTGATCGTATTTTTGCTGAAGATGAAGTAGATGAGATTTGGATCACTTTTCCCGATCCGCAAATTAAATACAAGCGTACCAAGCACCGATTAACCAATGCTGAGTTTCTTAAAAAATATAAGCATATTTTAAAAGCTGAAGGCCTGGTAAACCTTAAAACCGATAGCGAATTCATGCACGGTTATACGCTTGGCCTCCTTCACGGCGCAGGTCACGAAATTCTTTATGCACATCACGATATTTATAAAAATGAATATTCTCCTAAAGCAGTCCGGGAAATTCAAACTTTCTATGAAAAACAGTATCTTGAGCAAGGTAAACCTATTACTTATATCCAGTTTCGGATAAAATAAGTTCCTTTTGGAAGAAACAAAACTTTTTCTAATTACTTATTTCGCAGCCTTACTTGGGGTGGTGCCACCCGGTTTGGTGAATATGACAGTGGCTAAAACCTGTGTGGTAAAAGGAAAGAAAAACGGACTTTACGTGGCCCTGGGAGCTACTTTTGTAGTGATTATACAGGCAACTGTTGCTGTTTTGCTAGCTAAATATATATTCGATAATGCATTTGTTCAGAACATTTTATTACGTGCAGGTCTTGTAATATTTATCCTCCTTGCTGTTTATTTTTTCATTCAGGCAAAAAAGCGTGGAGGAATAGAGCATAAATCCCGCAAAGCAAATTCTAACAGTATATTTAAGGGTATGCTGGTGGCCGCCTTAAACATTTTTCCGGTTCCATATTTTGTAGCTATAGCGGGAGCTTTGAATATAGGTGTGAGTGCCTCTTATGACTGGTCCCGAATTATCGCATTTATTTTGGCTGCATCTATGGGGAGTTTTACTACGCTATATATTTATGTACTTTCCTTTATTAGGATTGAAAAACAGGCTGAAGCGTTTTCAAAATATTCCAATTATTTTATGACGGCCTTAATGCTCATACTGATTATTGTAACGCTGGTAAGAATATATTACTCCTAATTTTGGAAGAAAAGAACTTTTTTGAAAGGGTTTACGAAGTTGCGAGACAAATTCCAAAAGGTAAAATTACTTCCTACGGCGCTATCGCAAAAAGCATAGGTGCAGCAAAAAGTGCCAGGATGGTTGGTTATGCAATGAATTCGGCTAAAGATCTGGAAGATGTACCGGCGCATAGAGTTGTTAATAGGAATGGACTCCTTACCGGTAAAAGTCATTTTGGAGATCATAGCGCAATGCAGGAAGTATTAGCCACTGAAGGGATAAAGGTGAAAGATAATAAAGTGCAGGATTTTGAGAAGCATTTTTGGAATCCTGCAAAAGAATTGGAATAAAAATTTTAAGTGTGAAATACTCGATAACTTAGCTTTATTCTTCTATAGATCAATTATGGGTAAATACTTCGTTTTCTTAGCTTTTACACCTATATTTGCGTTTAGAATGAATCTATATAAGCTGCTGGGTTTTAGATGAAAAACCTTATTGTTAGAGCTATAAATATCCTGATATTTTCAGGTTTATAAAATGTTTTAAATGAAATTAGACAGGAAAGAAATATTAAAATCGCTGGAAACTATTTCTGTAGCCGGAGAAGGTAAAAATATGGTAGAGAGCGGTGCTGTTCAAAATGTAATGACCTTTGGTGATGAGGTAGTTGTAGACCTTGTTCTACAAAACCCTGCCTTGCATATTAAGAAGCGTGCTGAAGTAGATGTTATGAAAGCCATCCACGAACACGTAAATCAAAAAGCCAAGGTTAAAGTTAATATCAAAGTAGAATCGGCCGATAAGAAGCCGGAAATAAAAGGGAAATCCATACCTGGGATTTCAAACATCATTGCTGTCGCTTCTGGAAAAGGAGGTGTTGGGAAATCTACAGTAACTGCTAATCTTGCGGTCACTTTATCTAAAATGGGCTTTAAAGTTGGTATCCTCGATGCTGATATTTATGGACCCTCTATCCCAATAATGTTCGATGTTGAAGCCGAAAAACCTCTTTCGGTAACAGTAGATGGGAAATCTAAAATGAAACCTATTGAAAATTACGGGGTAAAAGTACTTTCAATTGGTTTTTTTACTAAGCCTAATCAGGCAGTGGTTTGGCGTGGGCCAATGGCTGCGAAGGCGTTAAATCAGATGATTTTTGATGCAGCCTGGGGTGAGCTTGATTTTCTTTTAATAGATCTTCCACCGGGAACCGGTGATATCCATTTGTCAATTATGCAGTCGCTTCCAATAACCGGTTCGGTTATAGTTAGCACTCCGCAAAATGTGGCTCTGGCTGATGCTAAAAAAGGAGTGGCAATGTTCCGCCAGGAAAGTATAAACGTGCCTGTTCTGGGAATAGTTGAGAATATGGCTTATTTTACTCCAGAGGAACTTCCTGAAAATAAATATTATATCTTCGGAAAACAAGGAGCTAAAAATCTTGCTGAAGATATTGATACTCCATTCCTGGGAGAAATTCCATTAGTACAAAGTTTAAGAGAATCTGGTGATATTGGTCGTCCTGCAGCTTTGCAAACAGCAACACCTTTAGAAACAGCTTTTGAAGATATTACCCGGAATATGGTCCAGGAAACAGTGAATAGAAACAAAAGTCTGCCTCCAACTGAAGCGATAAAAATCACTACAATGGCGGGATGCAGTGCGGTTAAAAAGAAATAAATGACGAGCACAGAAGTAAAATTAAATGTAGAAAAAGCCCTTGATGAAATTCGTCCTTTTTTGGAGAGTGACGGAGGCAACATTTCTTTGATCTCTATCGAGAACGATCGGCTGGTTAAAGTTCGTCTGGAAGGCGCTTGTGTAGATTGCACAGTGAACCAAATGACGCTTAAATCTGGAGTAGAAATGACTATTAAAAAATATGTACCACAAATAGAAAGTGTGGTAAATATTCAATAGTAAGCATCGGGCTTACCATAAATTTGCAAAAAGAATGATTAAAACCGATATACTTATAATTGGCGCAGGGCCAACAGGCCTTTTTGCGGTTTTTGAAGCCGGATTATTAAAATTAAAATGCCATCTAATAGATGCGCTTCCTCAACCGGGAGGGCAGTGTTCAGAGATCTATCCTAAAAAACCAATTTATGACATTCCCGGGTTTCCCGAGGTTTTGGCGGGAGATCTTGTTACGAACTTAATGGAACAAATAAAGCCTTTTGAGCCGGGATTTACGCTTGGTGAAAGAGCGCAAACCATAGACAAGCAAGAGGATGGTAGTTTTATTGTAACTACCAATAAGGGAACAAAACATCACGCGCCGGTGGTAGTAATTGCCGGCGGTCTTGGAAGTTTTGAGCCTAGAAAACCGCCTATTACAAACATTGCTAAGTTTGAAGATAAAGGTGTAGCTTATATTATTCGGGAGCCGGAAGTTTACCGTGATAAAAAAGTAGTAATTGCAGGTGGAGGCGATTCTGCTCTAGACTGGGCTATTTACCTTGCAGATATCGCTGAGGAGGTTTCTTTAGTTCACCGAAGAAAAGATTTTAGAGGAGCTCTAGATTCAGTAGAAAAGGTAGAAGAACTTTCAAAAATTGGAAAGATTAATCTTATAACCGACGCCGAAGTAACAGACCTTCAGGGAGAGCAGGAGCTTGAAAGCGTGGTCATTACTCATAAGGCTTCGGCAGCAGAAAAAGAGATCAAGGAAACAGATTATTTTATTCCATTATTTGGGCTTTCTCCTAAATTAGGCCCTATTGCAGATTGGGGTCTGGAAATAGAGAAAAACGCTATTAAGGTTGATAATGCATACGATTATCAAACCAATATTCCCGGGGTTTATGCTATTGGAGATGTAAACACCTATCCAGGAAAGTTAAAACTGATTCTTTGTGGTTTTCACGAAGCAGCAATTATGTGTCAAAGTGCTTACCAGCGTATTTTCCCGGATAAGAAATATGTGATGAAGTACACTACCGTTAGTGGAGTGAGCGGATTTGATGGTAGTAAGAAGGAAGCTAAAAAAGAAGTTGTAAAAAGTATAAATTAAAACAGAAAAATTCAATTGTAGTGTCGTCATTCTGAACTTGTTTCAGGTTCTAAGAGCTTAGATTCTGAAACAAGTTCAGAATGACTTGCGATCTTGAATATTCTTTTATTAGAAGATATGTCTGATATTAAAATAACAATTATAGACCGGGAAGGAGAAGCCCACGTAGTAGATGCCCCAACAGATATGAATATGAACCTTATGGAAGTAGTTCGTTCTTTTGAACTTGCTCCGGAAGGTACCATTGGGATTTGTGGTGGAATGGCCATGTGTGCCTCCTGTCAATGTTATATTCTTAATTTTGAACATATGTTGCCCGAAAAAAGTATCGAGGAAGAAGATATGTTGGATCAGGCATTTTTTGTACAGGACAATAGCCGACTGAGCTGCCAAATTCCTATTACCGAAGAATTAGATGGTTTAGAAGTGAAACTTGCTCCTGAATCTACTTAATTTTATTTTTATTCGTCAAGCTGAACCGGTTTCAGCTTCTAATATGAGCTTAAATTTAGGATGAAGATGGTATAGATAAAAACCTCACAGATTTTATATTCTGTGAGGTTTATTTTTTTGTAGAAAGATTTTTTAAACCGTTTGCAGGTTTTTAGATTCAATATTTTCTGAAATTTCTTCTTCAATGCCTTTCCATAATTCTAAACGGGCATCGAGTGCTTCTTCCGCGGTTATTTTTACTTCTTCCCATTTCTCCTCGTCACTTCCACAGAGTTCTTCTAGCATTTTAAAAGCCATAGGCCCATGCTCATCGCCATCTAATTCTATATGTCGATCAAAATAGTATTTAAAAAGCTTTAAGTCTTCCTCTGGGAAATTCTGCTGAACATTTTCTATAATAGAAGTAAACATTTCGGGAATAAGCCCTTCACGCCCAAAGGTGAAGGCTGAAGCAATTTTATGAGGTTTTTCTTCCGAAATTACTTCAAAAGTATTCTTTAAGAATACCTTGATATTTAAAGGAAGTTTTGTGGCCGCTATAAGTAGGAAAATATCGGTACCGTGGTTTACCTGGAGTAGAAAGTCTTTAATCCTTTCGGTATTTGCACCACTTTTTTCCATAGCGTCCAGATACATTTCAAAATGGCTTTGATGATGTCCAAAATAATTAATATCGGTTTCCTCGGCTAAAACAATTTCATTAATCAAATAACGGGTTTCCGGGTTGCCAATAGGCACCCAGGGATTGGTGGTTTTGGTGAATTTTTCCTGTAATGCGGTAAGTAAAGACATAAAATCCCATACAGCAAAAATGTGGTGCTGCATAAAGATTTGTAGATGCTCTGGAGTGGTTATTTTTTGATATAAGGAATGATCTAAAAGTTGGTTGATTTTGGGCTGAAGCGCCTTATTTACCACGTCTATTCTATTTTTTTCTCCCATTTTGCAAAAATAAGATTCTCTTTAGGATTTATGAAATTTAAACATTCATTTAAAGCTGAATTAACGCTCAATTTCAGCTTTTTAAAGTATATTCAAAATATGGCGAATCAGTTTTTAAATTCATATAATGTCATTGTTTTTTATTCAAATAAATCAAAAGATTATTTGCAAATAGACGGTGTTGTGGCTAAAAATCCGAAGCCGCTCAAAAAGAAATGTTGTGAAAAATATAA
>Ga0209936_1001297_pt1 | contig 13530 bp, 9 predicted proteins | sample SalPonR1_A_D1_MG_FD_185694 | JGI IMG/M metagenome (GOLD analysis project Ga0209936, IMG submission 185694) | Salt pond soil microbial communities from South San Francisco under conditions of wetland restoration - Salt Pond MetaG R1_A_D1_MG... ... | reverse complement strand
GACGTTGTGCGCAAACCTGTTTGGGAAAAATGATCAGGTTAAGATCACTGCACTAAGAAAATCTCTCCGTGCTCTCGGCGTGTGTATTTTTCTTTTGCGCGCTTTGCGTGAACCACCCTGGGAAGATCCCGTTCGGGTTTCACGCGAAGGCCGCGGAGATGAACGGCTCGCGAAGCCCGCAAGGAGTTGTAATGTGTGATTGCATTTTTTTGACGTTGTGCGCAAACCTGTTTGGAAAAAATGATCAGCTTAAAAACAGCACTTGACAATATCACCCCGGTTATGTAGCGTTGTATGTGGTACAATCGCCCTTAAATCATCGCAGGAGGTATGCCTATGAATAATTCATATTTGTCTCTGGATCTTTTTACCCAGGTAAATGCTGATTTTGAAAAACGGCAGTATTTAATTCTGGCGGGTCTCAAAAAGATAGAAGATCAATTTTACCTGAATAAAATCTATCCGCATCTGACAGAACTTGTTGAACTGTTTAAAACCTTAAAAGAGATTAAGCAAAAGCTCGAAGATTTGAGAGAAGAGTTTCCAAAAAGGATAAAGAATGTAGATTTGGTCAACAAAAATATTGAATACGAAATTGTTTTTGTGGAAGGATCGGATATCAGTCTTGTTGAAGACCTGATTGAGTGGGTATTGCCACATATCGAACGACTGTTACACGCGGGAATCACCATCCATGAATTTGTTGAAAATGACCTTTCCGTTGAACATGTAGGGATTATTCCTAATTACAGGGATGAAGGTTACTTCTTCTTGCCCGATAGGAAAACGGACAAAATCAAGCTTTTTCAATTCGAATTATCCATATTCAGAAGCGCAGAAGACAGATATCGCTCCCTGAAAACCCGGTATGTAAAATCAATAAAAATAGGTTCCGCAAGATTATCACCCAACAGCATCAAACTGGATTTGATCAAAGAGAAAAAAGATTTGCCCAACCCGGCTACCTTTAATTTTGATACAAACCTGGATTACCCGTTCCGGGAAACCATATTCCCGGTTGCCAAAAGAAAATTGATGCAGGTGATATACGATGATTAAAATCCTCAGACCACAGCAAGGGTGCATCTCGAAACAGATACAAGCTGTTCTTGTTCATTCACTATCCGGATTTCCCATACCTGAGTCTTGGAGCCGATATGTATGGGGGAAGCCGTTCCTGTAACGGTTTTACCCTTAGGTACAGGACGAAGATGATTGGCATTAATTTCAAGTCCGACCGCCTTTTTATTATCATCTTTCACATTTAACCATGCGCCAACCGATGCCAGTGTCTCTGCGAGGGCCACGGAAGCGCCGCCATGTAAAATTCCAAAAGGCTGTATGGTATTCTCATCTACCGGCATAGACGCACGCATTTCATCTCTGCTTATTTTAATAAACCTAATGCCCAGGATGTCTCCCATATTTCTTTTACTGGTCTTAAAAAGAACTCTGACTTTATCTTCAATTTCTTTTTCTATTTCCACACTCATATTTTGTTTTATATATTTTACTATTTGATACGAAATTTACTTTATTTTCAGAACATATTTTTAAAAGTCATTCGAAAGTTTAAATTATAGGGTAACAGTGTTAACCTGATCTGAGATATGCTGAAACTTCAATTTTTCATTTATGAAATATGAACAAAAAACCCTGATTGATATTCTTGATGAGGGACTGGCTTATTATCCAAAGGGAACTTTAGTATCTACAAAAAGAGATGGCAAATGGCATGAAACGTCTGTCGATGAGTTTCTTGATAAAGTAAAGTTTTTTGGGCTGGGTCTCTATAAACTTGGAGTAAATCGCGGGGATAAAGTTGCTCTCCATTCCGAAAACAGAACAGAATGGCTTATAGCCGACCAGGCTATCCTGTCGATTGGTGCCGCCAGTGTTCCCATCTATACCACGCAGCCGGGTGATCAGATAAAATATATACTGGAAAACTCTGAAGCCAAAGCCCATATCATATCCAATGATGAGATATTTGCCGATACTAAACCAATCATTAAAGATGTAAAATCTGTTGAGTTCATCATCAGTTTTGAAAAATCAAAGCATAAGAAGCTGAAGCATTTTGATGAGATAATTGAACTTGGAAAACAGATGGATGAAGAGATTCCCGGTATATTTAATCAACTCAAACTTGAGCTGGAACCGGACAATCTTGCTACACTGATGTACACATCGGGTACGACTGGTACACCCAAAGGGGTTATGCTCACTCACAGTAATATCAGTCATAATGTGAGGGCATCCATAGAGCGAATGCCGTTCAAAGAAGGTGAATTAAAGGGACAGAACGTATTATCGTATCTACCTCTTTCGCACATTTTTGAGCGTTTAATGTGTTATATGTACATCGGCATGGGTGCAAAAATATATTATATTGAAGAAATTGAAGAGATCAGGGATGATTTTCAAACCGTAAAACCCTGGTTTATGGCTACGGTTCCAAGGCTAATGGAAAAAATACAGACCGGTGTAAAAGTCCGCGGCCAGGAGTTCTCAGGTATTAAAAAGAGTATCTACTATTGGGCCGTTCATCGTACGGAAAAGTTTGATCCTGATAATCCGCCGCGAGGTATCGGTGCTATCACGCATAAATTTGCCGATAAACTTGTTTACAGTAAAATCAGGGAGCTGTTTGGCGGTGAGTTCAGAGCAATGGTGAGTGGCGGCGCAGCTCTTTCACCCGAGGTTTTTTGTTTTATAAATGCCATTGGAATTTTTATTGGTCAGGGATACGGGTTGTCAGAAACATCGCCTGTTGTAAGCGTGCAGGAGAAAGGCAATATGAAAATCGGTTCATCGGGAAAGCCGCTGCCTGACGTTCAGGTTAAAATCGCAGATGATGGCGAAATCCTTGTAAAAGGGCCGAATGTAATGAAAGGATACTACAAGCTGGACGTGGATTCAGATAAAGTATTTACGGATGACGGCTGGTTTAAAACGGGTGACATTGGCAAAATGGATGAAGATGGTGACCTTTATATCACCGACAGAAAGAAGTCGGTATTTAAATTATCCACCGGTAAATATGTGGCACCGCAAAATGTTGAAAATCATATACTAAACAGCGGATTTATCGACCAGATTGTTGTTTTGGGATATCAGCAAAAATTTTGCTCCGCACTGATTGTTCCGGCTTTCGACAATGTCAAAAAAAGGCTGAAGCGGGACGGATATACACCGGATGAACCTTTTTCGGAAGATGATAAAGTGCGGAGCCTGATTGAAAAAGAGGTTGAAAAGTTTAACCGGCAGTTATCGCCCTGGGAAAAAGTTAAAAAGTTCGAACTTCTTGATGAACCCCTTTCAATTGAAAAAAATGAACTGACACCGACGATGAAAGTAAAACGGTCGGTTGTGAAAAAGAAATATTCTGACCTGATCGAAAAAATGTACCAGGAAGAGTGATACTTTTACTGAAGTAAATGACAGGTTTTTAATTAGCGGAACCTGTTTCTGTAAATACAATTTCAATCAAAAGGCGTAAATTCGTTTTTCAATAACCGGAAACAGATAATGGGTAAGAACAAATACGACATTCATAAAGTGGTAGTTTTAGGATCAGGGGTAATGGGCAGCCAGATTGCAGCACATTGTGTGAATGCAGGGCTTCAGGTCTGGATACTGGATCTCAAGTCTGATGATCCGGACAAGCCAAATAAAATATCGGAAGAGAGCCTCAAAAAACTGACAAGTATGAAACCGTCTCCGCTGGGGCTGCCGGAGTATGCAGAGAGAATAGAAGTGGGAAATTTTGAAGATGATCTTGAGTTGATCCGCGATGCCGACTGGGTTTGCGAAGCGATCGTTGAGAGAATGGATATCAAAAAAAATATGATGTCCCGGATTGAGGAAAATTGGTCGGGAAAAACGATTATCAGTTCAAATACATCTGGTTTGCCCATATCTGAAATTGGAGAAGATTGCTCGGATGATCTGCAGCGGCATTTCCTGGGAACACATTTTTTCAATCCGCCCCGTTACATGAAGCTTCTGGAAATTGTGCCAACGTCAAAAACATCGGATTCCGTTGTCGATTTTATGACTGAATTCTGCGAGATTTTTCTTGGAAAGGGTGTGGTTCACTGTAAAGATACCCCGAACTTTATTGCTAACAGGATCGGAATCTTTTCGATGGCAGCAATTATGCCCTGGTATTTTAATGGCGATTTTAAAGCGGAAGAGATAGACCTTTTGACTGGAACTCTTACCGGTTATTCAAAAGCGGCAACCTTCAGGACAGCAGATATGGCCGGGCTTGATGTAATCAATCATGTTTCCGAAAATCTGCTGCCGGCAATTCCGGATGATGAGCGACGTGACGTATTTGAGCTGCCTGATGGTTTCAAAAAAATGATAGAAAACAAGTGGTTCGGAAATAAGTCGGGCCAGGGTTTTTATAAAAAAGAGAAGACAAATAGCGGAAAGCAGTACCTGGCGCTAAACCCGGAGACCATGGAATACGAATCACAAAAAGAGGTGCAGTTTGATTCGGTTTCGGAAGCCAAAAAGAAATTTAAAACAGCTGGTAAACGTCTCAAATACCTGGTTAACCAGGACGACAAGGCCGGTAAATTCCTCTGGGAAATTCACTGTGACCTGCTTCTCTACTCTGCAAACAGGATACCGGAAATCACGGAATCTGTTGAATCCATCGATAGGGCTATGCAGTGGGGATTTAACTGGGAACTGGGACCATTTCAGAGATGGGACGCCATTGGTGTGAAAGAATCTGCTGAACGAATGGAACGTGAAGGAAGAACTGTTCCTGGTTCCGTTAAAGAGATGATCAGGAACGGACGTGAAAATTTCTACGAAGAAGGTACCGTTTATAACCTGGCTACCGGTAAGGCGGATAAACTGAGTCCGCCGGCGAAAGGGGCAGTAACCGTTTCATCTCTCTCCTCAGATGGTAAAGAAGTTTTTGGCAATGAAAGTGCCGGACTTTATGATATGGGAGACGGCATAGCCCTGTTTGAATTCAGAACCAAACAGAATACACTTGGGTTTGACCTGATCGAAACAGTTGGAAAAGCTGCTGAGATTGTTAAAAGTGATTTTGATGCTCTTGTCATTGGTCACGATGGTGATAATTTCAGTTATGGTGCCAATCTTATGGAAGCAGGTCAGGCGCTGAAAGATAACAACCGGGATCTCATAGTCCGGGCTGTAAATAATTTTCAACAGGCAGCTACAGGGTTGAGATACCAGCCTTTTCCTGTTGTGGTAGCTGCATTCGGAAGAACGTTTGGCGGTGCTGTTGAATTTATGATACATGCCGACAAAGTAGTTGCGCACCATGAACTCTATTGCGGCCTGATTGAACTCGGAGTGGGACTGATTCCGGCAGGCGGCGGCACAAAAGAGATGCTTTACAGGGCGTTAAAGCGTGTAACAGATGAAGACAGGGCAGACCCTATGCCTTATATCAAGGAGGTATTTAAAACGATAGGAATGGCTAAAGTGTCTGACGGGGCTCCGAAGGCAAAAGAACTTGGATACCTGAGAGATATCGACATGATTGTGATGAACCGGGACCTTCTTTTGGCAACAGCAAAACAGCAGGCTATGGCTTTAGCTGATGCGGGTTATAAACCACCGGCAGAACCAAAGATAAAACTAATGGGACAAACCGGATACAGTGCACTGAAGCTCATGCTCTATATTATGAAAGAGGCCAAATATATCTCACCATATGATGAAGTTTTAGCTGAAAAAGTTGCTTATGTAATGACCGGCGGTGACTTAAGTGAACCCCAGGAGGTGCCAGAGTCCTATGTTTTAAAACTTGAGAGAGAAGTGATAATGGATTGCTTTGGTGATGAGCGAACTCATAAAAGAATGGAGCATATGCTGAAAGAGGGAAAACCCCTGAGAAATTGATGAAAATCATATATGAACAATAAATTCAAAATTTTATAACTATGTCAACAAAAGATGTTTATATCGTCGCTGCTTCACGAACTCCTTGCGGAAAAGCAAATAAAGGCTCACTGAGGTTTACCAGGCCGGACTCGCTTGGCGGATTTGTTATTAAGGATCTTTTGAAAAGATCACCGGGACTGGAACCCGGAATGATTGATGACGTGGTTATGGGATGTGCGTTTCCTGAAGCGTCCCAGGGGTTGAATGTGGCACGACAGATCGCAGCTTTGGGCGGATTGCCGGAGTCTGTTCCCGGAATGACAATTAACCGGTTTTGTTCTTCAGGCCTGCAGACAATTTCAATGGCCGCTGAACGAATTATGGCCGGTGGTGCAGATGTAATTATAGCAGGTGGTGTTGAAAGCATGTCGCTCGTGCCAATGGGCGGGTATACGGTTCATCCCAATCCTGAACTGGTAGACGACTATCCTGAAATGTATATCAACATGGGATTAACAGCTGAGAATGTAGCTGAAAAGTATGGAATCAGCAGAAAAGATCAGGATGAATTTGCGCTTCAAAGCCATCAGAGAGCTGTATCTGCATGGGAAGAGGGGCGATTTGACGAACAGATCACACCTGTTCATGTAAAGCACAAATATGTAACGGCTGAGGGAGAAGTTGAAGAAGATGTTTTTGAATTTTCAAGAGATGAAGGCCCGAGAAAGGATACATCCCAGGATGCTCTTGGGAACCTGGGCGCTGTTTTTAAAGTTGGCGGAACAGTTACTGCCGGAAATTCTTCCCAAATGAATGATGCAGCTTCCGCTGTAGTGGTGATGAGCAAGGAGAAAGCTGATGAACTTGGCCTTGAGCCAATGGCCCGCTACGTTGGGTTTGCAGTTGCAGGTGTAGCTCCTGAATACATGGGTATCGGGCCTGTGAAGGCCATACCGAAAGTTCTGGACCAAACAGGGTTAAAGCTATCTGATATTGATTTGATTGAACTTAACGAAGCATTTGCAGCACAAAGTCTTGCGGTTATCAGAGAGGTTGGTTTAGATACGGAAATCACCAACATAAACGGCGGCGCAATTGCAATGGGTCACCCGTTGGGCTGTACTGGCGCGAAACTTACCACACAAATGCTGTATGAGCTGAAACGCCATCAGAAAAAGTTCGGAATGGTTACCATGTGCATAGGTGGCGGTATGGGAGCCGCGGGCATTTTTGAAAGAGTATAATTTATTTTTTCAAAATTTTAATACTTAACGACTCCCACCGTTGGAAAAAGATCAATAAATAAATTTTAAAAACAAGGCAGATTTATGTTCACATCCGATACGCTGCAAAATCAAACTATCTTAATTACCGGGGGCGGGAGCGGACTGGGCTTGGCAATGGCCAAAAAGTTTGCGGATCTGGGTGCAAATATTGCCATCTGCGGACGGACTGAGGAGAAATTAAAAAACGCAGTAACTGATATTGAGAAAGGCGAAAATTCTTCATCTGTAAGATACTACGTAGCTGATGTCCGTGATTATGAACGGGTTAAGGAGATGGTCGGGGAGATCGTATCTGACTTCGGATCGATGGAGGGCCTTGTCAATAATGCAGCCGGTAATTTTTTAAGCGCTTCAGAGGATCTTTCTCCGGGTGGGTTTAAAGTAATTGTTGATATTGTGCTTCATGGAAGCTTTCATTGTACACATGCCTTCGGAAATTACCTGATCGATAATAAAAAAGAGGGTTCAATTCTGAATATTGTAACTACGTATGCGGAAGATGCAGGATCAGCCTTTGTGCTGCCCTCTGCATGCAGTAAAGCAGGAGTACTGGCGATGACACGTTCTCTTGCCTACGAGTGGGCTGAGTACAGCATCAGGCTGAATGCAATTGCTCCGGGTCCGTTCCCGACGGAGGGGGCGTGGAGCCGGCTTTTGCCTGATAAGAAATTTGAGGAGAAATTTCTGAATAAAATACCGGCCGGACGATATGGAGACGAGGAGGAACTTGCGAATCTTGCCGCATTTTTGCTCTCCGGGATGGCGCCTTATATAACCGGTGAATGTGTCACCATCGATGGCGGGGAGAAGTTAGCCGCCGGTCAGTTTAATTTCATTGATACACTGATGCCGCGGGATGAGCTCAAATCAATCTTTAAAATGATGAGAAAGAAAGGGTAGTACGTTTCGGGAAAAGTCATTACGCTATCAAAATCACTCCGCGTTTCTCGGCGTATATATTTTTCTTGCGCGCGCTTTGCGTGAACCCCGGCGAAGATCTCTTTCTGGTTTCACGCGGAGGGCGCGGAGATGAACGGCTCGCGAAGCCCGCGAAGTGTGTCATGCTTGTTTGCACAGAACCCTGTTTGGGGAAATGTTAAGGGGGAAAATCATTACGCTATCAAAATCACTCCGCGTTTCTCGGCGTATATATTTTTCTTGCGCGCGCTTTGCGTGAACCCCGGCGAAGATCTCTTTCTGGTTTCACGCGGAGGGCGCTGAGTTGAACGGCTCGCGAAGCCCGCGAAGAGATTGTATCATGCTTGTTTGCACAGAACCCTGTTTAGGATAATGTTAAGGGGGGAAATCATTACACTATCAGAACCGCTCAGCGTTTCTCGGCGTATGTATTTTTCTTGCGCGCGCTTTGCGTGAACCCCGGCGAAGATCTCTTTCTGGTTTCACGCGGATGGAGCGGAGATGAACGGCTCGCGAAGCCCGCGAAGTGTGTCATGCTTGTTTGCACAGAACCCTGTTTAGGGAAATGTTAAGGGGGAAAATCATTACACTATCAGAATCGCTCAGCGTTTCTCGGCGTGTGTATTTTTCTTGTGCGCTTTGCGTGAACCCCCGGACTCAGCTTTTATCAGGTGTCAGAATCATAATCATACGCCGGCCTTCCATTGTAGGGCTGGATTCAACACTGCTGATATCACTCAACTCTTCAGCAAGGTTATTCAGCAATTCTTTGCCTTTATCAGTGTATAGCATATCTCGTCCCCTGAACTGAACAGTCGCTTTTACTTTGTCGCCACCTTCCAGGAATTCACGTGCATGCCTTGTTTTAAATTCAAGATCATGATCATCCGTATTCGGACGAAAACGAAGTTCTTTTACCTGGATGGTATGCTGTTTCTTTTTGGCTTCTTTCTCTTTTTTCTTTTTTTCATACATGAATTTGCCAAAATCGATCACTTTACATACGGGCGGACGAGCATCCGGTGCGATCTCAACAAGGTCGAGACCATAAGATTCTGCGATTTCAATAGCTCTGCCTATATCAACTATTTCATGATCATCATCAGGCTTGATTACACGTACTTTAGAAGAACGGATTTCGTCATTAATATTCGGCCGGTCATCATTTCGTCTCCGGCGGCTAAAATTACGTCTTGCGATAAGTTACCTCGTTAATTTTTGTTATATGTTGGCGGAAGATCTCTGTTTGAGATTTCCTCGTTAATAGTAGTAATAAAATCATTTAGTAAATAAGTTCCAATATCTCCTTTTTTATGCCGGCGTACTGAAACGGTTTTCTCTTTTTCTTCACGGGCACCGACAATAAACATGTAAGGAATCTTTGCATTTTCAGCATCCCTGATTTTGCCGCCGATCATTTCACTCCGATCGTCCAGCTCAACACGGATATTCTGCTCCTGTAGTTTTTCCACACAATGCTGTGCGTACGGAATAAACTCATCCGATACGGGAAGAACCTTAACCTGGAGCGGGGAGAGCCAGAGGGGAAAATCACCCGCAAAATGTTCAATCAATATCCCGGTGAATCGTTCCATGGAGCCAAAAGGTGCACGGTGAATAATCACAGGCCGGTGCTTTTTATTATCAGAACCTATGTAGGTTAAATCAAATCTCTCAGGCATTATATAATCTACCTGTACGGTTCCAAGCTGCCACTTTCTTCCAATAGCATCACGGATGATAAAATCTATCTTAGGTCCGTAAAAACTGGCTTCGCCTTTTGAAACACGATAGTCGAGTTTCATTTCATCGGCAACTTCACGGATTTCCCGCTCAGCACGTTCCCAGAATTCTGTTTTTCCACCAAATTTTTTCTCATTTTCATCGCGGTATGAGAGCCGTATATCAACAGGCATATCAAACGTTGTAAATACAAACTGAGTCAGCTCAATGGTTTTTTTGATCTCATCCTTTAGCTGATCGTGTGTACAGTAAATATGAGCATCGTCCTGCGTGAATCCCCGAACCCTGGAAAGTCCGTTCAGCTCTCCTGATTGTTCGTATCGATAGACTGATCCGAATTCAGCGAGCCTGAGAGGCAGGTCCCTGTAACTTCTCAGTTCATTTGAATAAATTCTGTGATGATGAGGGCAGTTCATTGGTTTAAGCATATACTCATCATCGTCCACCTCCATAGGGTTAAATTGGGAATCTTTGTAGTAGGGATAGTGGCCCGACATTTTATAGAGATCGATAGTGGCTATATGAGGAGTAATTACCTCTTTATAGCCTCTCCGTTTCTGCTCATCTCTGAGAAAAGCCTCAAGAGTGCGACGTAAAACCGTACCGTTAGGGAGCCAGAGTGGTAGCCCGCTGCCTACAAGCGGATCCATCTGATAAATGCCAAGTTCTTTGCCCAGCTTTTTATGATCCCGTTCTTTTGCCTCTTCAACCTGTTCAATATATTGCTGAAGCAATTTCTGTTTGGGAAAGCTGATTCCATATATCCTGGTCAGCTGCTTACTGTTTACATCACCCCGCCAGTAAGCTCCGGCAAGATTTGTCAATTTCACAGCTTTGATCTCGCCCGTATCCGGGATATGCGGTCCCTTGCAGAGATCCGTAAAATTTCCCTGTGTATAGAAGGTGATGGTGTTATCTTCCAGGCCCTTTATCAGGTCAACTTTATACTCATTATTTTTCTCGTTTTTGTAGTAATCAAGCGCTTCATCCTTGCTCACTTCCCTGCGCTTGAATTCAGACTTCTTCCTGGCCAGTTCAATCATTTTTTCCTCAACTTCCGGAAGATCTTCCTGTGATATGGTATTATCACCAAAATCGATGTCATAGTAGAAACCGTTCTCTATAGGCGGGCCAATGCCAAATTTAGCATCGGGATAGATCTCCTGTACAGCTTCGGCAAGCAAATGGGCCGATGAATGCCAGAATGTATACTGGCCATCTTCAGAATCCCATGTATTTATGGTTATTTCAGCATCCTTCTTAATTGGCCTGTCAAGATCATAAATTTCATCATTTACAGTGATGCTTAAAGCGTTTCTGGCAAGTCCTTTCGAGATTGATTCAGCAACCTGGTAACCGGTGACATTCTTCGGGAATTTTTTTTGGGAACCATCGGGTAAGGTAAGCGTAATTTGGTCTTCGGCCATTTGTTGTGTAATAGGAAATATTTCTGTGTAACGTTTACTTGTAAATTAGTTCTTGTGAATGGGCATTTATGCAAAATAAAAATGACATTCAGGATCTTACTATTTGTTGATGCGTAAAATACAAAAAGCGCAGCTATGGGTAAACTTATAATTCAAATACTATATAATTGAAGCTGAGGTCTATTTTTATTCAAAATCTACTGTTTAAGAATTCACTTATAGAATAAATCATATTATAAAATGCAGAAGATAAATTGTAAAGTTCCCTACTTTAGGGATAATTTTGTAACCCGGATTTAGTTTATTTATCGACAAATTAACAAAGCAATTAAATTACCTGATTTCAAAATGTTATGGTGTTTAAACTATGAATATTTTTAGTAAATCGAAGCAATTCTCTTTCTTTGAGAAAGAACCGATGTTTCTTTACAACTACTATACATTCGAAATTATAGATGTAAATGAGGCAGCCCTGGAGAGATATGGCTATTCGAAAAAGGAATTCCAAAAAATGTATTTTACCGACCTGGGCAATAAAATAAAACCTGAGGAGCTTGACGGAATCGATAAGGAGATGTTTAATCCGTCAGCAATATGGACACATTCAGACAGAGACGGGAACAAGTTTTATGTACAGCTGACAAGCCACCTGATACACCAGAAAGGGAATCCTGTTCAGTTTACAATAGCGCATGTAGTTGATTCGATCATCAGGGACGAAAAAAAGAGCCTTGCATTGCTGCCCAGAATTGAAAGTGTAAGGGCACACATCCCCATGGCGATGATTGAGTGGGATAAAAATTTTAATGTTCGTGACTGGTCCGACAAAGCAAAAGAGATTTTTGGATGGGAGTTTGAAGAGGTTCGCGGAAAAAACTTATTTGACATTGGGCTTCTGCCGGCTAAGAACAGGGAGTTTGTTGAAAAGCAGCTATCCGATTTTATAACAAAAGGGAAGAATTACTTTAGCACCGAATCCGAAAATAAGACAAAAGACGGCAAGACAATCTATTGTAACTGGCACAATGCCGCCATTTACGACCTGGACCGAAACCTGATCAGTATTTATTCGCTTGTTGAAGATATCACCGACAAGAGAGTGGCAGAACAAAAACTGAAAGAGTCTATTGAAAGTTATAAAGTTCTTTTTAACTCCATTCAGGACGCGATGTATATACTCGATGAGGATGGTCGTTTTTTAGAAGTGAACCAGGGTGCTGAACGGATGTATGGATATCCGAGAGAAAAATTTATCGGTAGTACGCCTGATTTTTTGGCTGCACCCGGAAAGGTGGATATGAATTTGACATACAGACGCATGGAAGATGCGCTGAATGGAGGTGTTCAGCAATTTGAATGGTGGGGAAGGAAAAAGAACGGTGAAATTTTTCCAAAAGAGCTGCAATTGAATCCGGGTAAATATTTTGGTAAACCCGTTGTGATTGCTATTGCCAGAGATATCACTGAAAGAAAAAAGGCGGAACAGAAAATAAAAGAGAGTCTCAAAGAAAAAGAGATATTACTTGCAGAGATTCATCACCGTGTGAAGAACAATCTTGCCGTTATCACGGGCTTACTGGAGCTCCAGGTGCAAAATACAGACAATGATGAAGCAAAAACGGTGTTGAGAGACAGCCAGCTCAGAATAAACTCTATGGCTCTTATTCATGAAAAGCTTTATGAGAGTGATAATCTCTCCCTGATACAATTTGGTAAATATATTGGTGAGCTGATCGATGTAATTGCAGATTCACATATCACCAAAGAAAAACCAATTGAAATCGATATTGAATCAGACCCGATCGAATTTACAATAACCCAGGCAATTCCATGCGGCCTGCTTATGAATGAAATCGTTACAAATGCTTTGAAACATGCTTTTGAAGGACGAAATTCCGGGAAAATTTCAATTTCGCTGAAAAAAGAGGGAGACGTTATTCAGCTTGTAATTTCGGATAACGGTATAGGATTGCCTGATAATTTTGAGGAAATGAAGGTAAAATCCCTGGGAATGACATTGATTTATACGCTTGCAAGCCAGTTGAATGCGGATATGAATATTGAATCCGGTGAAGGCACCGTTTATCGACTCACATTTGAAGTGCAGGAAGCCAAACATGTACTTTCATAAAAGACGATTTCTTGTGAAGAAATCTGTTAAGGCGTTTCCGGGTTAATTGTCAATCTGAGATGCTTTTTCTTGAATAATAGTCAGAGCTCGATTAACCTCGCTGAGATGAGACCGCACTGATACTATGGCGAGCCTTAACACAAAT
>Ga0209936_1001296_pt1 | contig 13532 bp, 10 predicted proteins | sample SalPonR1_A_D1_MG_FD_185694 | JGI IMG/M metagenome (GOLD analysis project Ga0209936, IMG submission 185694) | Salt pond soil microbial communities from South San Francisco under conditions of wetland restoration - Salt Pond MetaG R1_A_D1_MG... ... | reverse complement strand
TCGTGTCTTCATTAACGAACAGAACAAGCCCATTATCCAGCGTAAATGACCGGTCGGTGGAATTTACAGATTCCACAATACCTTCAAACTCATTCTCTTCAAAGTCTTCAGATTCGAACTCAACACTGAGCACAATTCTTGTGCCTTCGCTATCGAAATAGTACTCCCCTTCAGCTTTTATCTTCAACCCGTCTTGAAAGATCGTGTTGAGTTGCTCAATGGAAACAATATCATCATCGAATTCCGTATTCTCATCGGTTACATAGGTTTTGCCATCAGCAAGAGTGAAAGAAGAGTTCTCGGTGCTCACAAGCTCAACAAAGCTTTCAAATTCCTGTTCCTCAAACTCAAACGATACTTCATTTACAATATTTGTTCCGTTGGGTGCAGGATCAAATTCTCCTTCAGCTTCAACACTGTTCCCCGCTGAAAGGGCAGATTGAACAGCCTCAATGTTGGTGAGTCCGTCATCTTCATCATCGATCTCGGTCTCATCATCCATAAACAAAACCAGGCCGTTGTTAAGCGTAAAAGATCTGTTTTCGAGATCAACACTTTCAACATTGTCTTCAAATTCTACATCTTCTCGCTCATAGTTAAATGTAACAGAGCGAACTAAATTTGTGCCAGCTTCATCCTGAATGAAACGTCCGTTTGTAGCTACCCGAATATCATTTTCAAGTGTTGTACCTACTTCATTCAGGTCAAGGAGATCACTTTCCGCAATAAAGTCCGTATCATCGGTAAGCAGGTAGGTTTGCCCGTTAAAGAGAGTAAAAGTATTGCTTTCACTATCTACACTTCGTACAAAGCCGTTAAATTCATCATCTCCAAGAAGGTCTCCGTCACCCAGCTGAATTTTAAAATCTTCCAGAATATTTCTGAACCGAAGCAGCGCTGTGCCGTCACCATTAAATTCGATGGTTCCGTTTACGGTTTTTATCGACTCATCCCCGTTTACCGTTTTGGTTATTACCATTTCGTAAGCCAGTGCACCATTCACACCTTTTTCAAGGTTGCCATTAGTCTCTACAGTGGAGTTATTAATGACTACATCCAAAAATTCGACGGTTAACTCATAATCCCGTTCAATTTCAGTGCCATCATCTCGTGTGGCTTTAAATGAACCGCTGCCTTCATGTTGCCCGTCAATCGTTAATAGTTCGGCTCCACCGTTCAGTCCTTGAATTATTAAAGTATCTGCGCGCTGATAGGAGGAATTCTGGTTGGGGGTGATAATGGACCCGGACCGAATACCACTATAATTAATTGTTCCTATCTCTTCATTTTCAATTCGTGGAGAAGCGATAAAATCGCCACCACTGTTTAAATAAATATACTCCAGGTCGGCCGAGCTCTCTTTAGAAAAGTCAGGGCGGTTGGTCGTGCGGCTGAAAGAGACCAGATGCTTGCCAGTTGCGGGGTCGTATGTGTAGGAGTAATTATTTTGCGATTCGGATGATTCGCTATTTGCGGCTGCGTTAAAAACAGCAGATGAATATAGTTTTGACGCTTGAACACCCTGATTAAATCCATTGCTGGAAGGCAGTGTAAAGGCATCATTCAAGCTGGCAAATATACCGTCTTTCTGGTCAGAAAGAGATTCGGCTATAATCTGTCCTGCAACTTCAAGCTCCTCTTCGGTAAGCTCTTCGGATGCAGTAGTGTTACTGTCATTAATGGAGCAGCCGGAAAACAGAAGCAATATTGCCAGCAAACTCGCAAAAGAGGTAATAGATGATTTGAGTAGATTTTTCATGAATTCAGATCGTATTTAATTCTCGATTTCATTCTTTATACAGAAGTAAGAGGGGAATACCCCTAACGGATATCTATTTTTTATTGAATTTTTCCAGTGAGGCCCGCATATCTTTAAATGCCAGAGCCATATGGTTCTCAACAGTTTTAGGGCTGATAGATAACACATCCGCTGTTTCCTTATAGGTTAATTCATGGATGAAACAGTGCTCAAAAACGGCTCTTCTGCGCTCGGGCATTCTTTTCAGGGTTTGCTTAAAGGACGATTTTAAATCGGAGTATTCCGCGTCCTCATGTGGGGTTATTTCTGTTTTGTTTAACGAAGTATCCCACTCTGTAGTCTCTTTTCTCTGATCGATATAATTCAGCATGCGGGTGTACGCTATTCGATAAATGTATGCCCTTAGAGAAAGGGAAGAGTCGATTTTTTGACGGTTTTCCCAGATATAAATAAATGCCTTTTGAATAATATCCTCCGCTGCATCCGACCGAATCCCCCTGTTTTTCAGATAGGTAAAGAGTTTCTCAAAATTGGCATCGTAAAAGGCTTTAAAAGCATGCTGATCCCCGTTTTTGATCGCTTCATAAAGCTCTTGTCTCTCTTCTCTTCCGAAGGTGGCAAACAAAAAGAGTAACAGAACAGATTGTAATATTGCAGTAAACATCCTGCAAAGATAAGATTAAAAATAATTAATTTAAGGCACGATCCAGTTTCCGTCCCACTTTTCTTTCGCAGACTGACGGTTAAAACTCATTGCCAGGTGATCTTCACGATTGAGTTGTAAAACCTTTATTTGAAAGGGCAGCGTATCAATAACACAAAAATGAAGGGTGTTATCTTTTCGGTGGCGGACTTCATTTGGCTGAGAAATCCCAGATCCCGGTGCCAATATGGTTGTGTATGCTTTCTTCGCGGCATCATCTACATGTTGCCATTCGCCTTCTGAAATCTCATTTTGATAGTGAACGGTCGCAGAGGCTTGTACTCTTATCTGATATCTTTCTTCAGGGTTCCAGAAAAGAAGGGAGACGGAGGGGTGATTTTTTATATCTGCTACTTTGGAACTTCTGTAATCAGTATAAAATCGCAGCGTCCAGTCGGGCAAAAACTTCCGTAAAACAACCATTCTGCTCTGCGGAGCATTGTTAACTATATCATAGGTGGCAATCGAAAAGAAACGCAAATGATGGCGGTTGTCCGTGGCCGCACTTCGAAAGGCTTGATGTATGTTATTTTTGATTTCATCAGATGAAAAATCGGTGTTGATGATCATTTTCTTATTTTGTGTTTGGGTATATCTATAAATAATTAATGTATTTTTTCTATGACAAAATTCCTTTCAGCATTATTGCTTCTGTTTTTTATTACAGGCTGTGCTGCCCTCAAGGATCTTGCAAATATACAAAAGCCATCCCTTGAGTATAGCAACATCAGCGTACAGAGCATAAACTTCAACCAAGCAGAACTTCTCTTTAATTTCGAAGTGAACAATCCCAACCCCATTGGCATTACGGCCAGCGGGTACAGCTACGATTTTTTAGTAAATAGTAACTCCTTTCTTTCGGGCAACCAAGATAGAAATGTGAACATTGGTTCCAGCAGGAGTAGTGTGCTCCAGGTTCCCGTTACCCTGCAATACACTGAACTTTTAAACACGTTTCGTTCGCTTCTGCAGAGTGATGAATTTAATTATGCCCTCAGTACAGAATTTTTATTCGATATTCCGGGCTTGGGACAGCAGCGCTTACCTGCAAATGCTTCAGGAAGGTTGCCGATTCCAAAAATTCCGGGATTTGAGTTTGCAGGATTTAATATTGAAAGCATCTCTCCTTCAGGTGCAGATATGGAGCTTAAAATTGGCATAAACAATCCAAATGCGTTTCCCATATTACTGAATAGTGCCAGCTATGTGCTGAATGTAAATGGGAGGGAGTGGTTAAACACCTCCCTTTCAGATGCGGTTCGGGTATCTTCAGACGGTAGTTCCGAGATCGTAATTCCGGTACAGCTGAATGCCGTCCAAATGGGGTCTGTTTTGTTTGATTTAATGAGAGGCAGCACTGAGTTCGATTATAGTTTAAACGGAAACGCTGATGTTGGTGCCCAAATAGAGGGGTTTTCATTCACGGAGAACATCCTTTTTGATAGAGAAGGGGTGTTCCGGAGATAACCGTTCTACCCAATAGTTCGTACCTTTTCAGATCATTCCGGCCTCAAATAATTATTGGTTTTGTAATGCTTACTCCGTAAATATATACCTATTGGATAGTTCAGGAGCGACGATATAATTATAGATCAGTACCTTTGTGAGAATCACATCTTGCACTCGGCTTATGCCTGTTACCAGACTGTACATGAGAAACTCTAAAATCTTGCTATTCGTAATTCTGCTTGCATTGCCGGCTGCAGCCCCGGCCCAAAATAAACCTGTATCTGTATCAAACGCAGAGTATATCGTTGAACAATCCTATACTACCGAGTACGGATTACCTGCCAATGGCGTAAATGATTTATATCAGGATAGTAAAGGGTATTTGTGGGCAGCTACGTATAATGGACTCGTTCGCTACGACGGCATAAACTTCACTGTTTTTAACGCAAATAATATGTCGGAGCTCGATTCGAATCGATTTATGGGCGTTACTGAAGACTTGAACGGGAATATCTGGGCTGGCCTGGAGTATAGCAACGTGGTTCAGATTACAGACGATACATCGTATGTCTACCAGATTGATGAAGCGGACGTGGGGTCAAATATTAGTATCAACAGTATCATACACACCGGTCCAGATCAATACTGGATGGGAACAAGCGCCGGACTGTTCTTTTTTGATGGAGTCCGGTTCACCTATCGCGATGACCTCCCTCCGGAAACAGTTCAGAGATTAATCTATCAGGATGGAAAGCTCTTTGTCCTGTTTGCACGTCACCTGTACAGTTTTAATAGCGATGGGACAGGGGAGAAGCTTCATTTTCAGATCCAGGACGGTGTGCTATCAAAATCTTCCGGGTATGAAGTTGAGGGATTCAGAGATTTTAAAATGCTCAGGTCTGTATTGATTTTTGAAGATTATTTTTTACTAACAACCGAGTCCGGAATTGTAAGGTTGTCAGAAAATGACTACGAAATTTTATTGACGAGAGAAGAAATTGGATTAACGACAATACATGGTCTCATACAACATAAGGAGACATATTTTGTATTTGGAGCCAATGGGGTATTTCGGTTTTCAAGTCTCGAAGGAGATAGTCTTGAGGCAGAAATATATTCAGAGAGCCGGGTGATTAATCTCTTCATCGATAAAGAAGACACAATCTGGCTTGCTACTACAGCCTCAGGCATTCATAAAATTATTGAAACACCGGTTTACCAGGGAAGCCTATACAGCGCGTTAGATAATGTTGCTGTTACCGCCATTTTTGAAGATAGTAATGGACATCTATGGGCAGGTTCCAACTGCGATTATTTATATAAATTCACCGATGATGAACATAAAGTTTTTGGAGCTGCTGAAGGAATTGAAAATTCCTGTGTGTGGTCGGTTACAGAAACATCAGATGGCACAATTTGGGCAGGAACGTGGGGAGATGGAGCGTTTTTTAAACCTCCTGGTGAAGATAGGTTCCGCCCTTTTCGGCCCAATACTATGGAAACAGCAGATGCTGTACTTTCTATCCATGAAGATTCGAAAGGTAATATTTGGTTTGGAACGTATTATAATGGCGTTTTTCGATTTGATGGAAAAGAAACAGTGACCGTTAGCGGGTTTAATGGCGAGAAAATATCGGCAACCCGAATGGTGTTTGAAGATTCAGAAGGTGACCTGCTGTTTGCTACAGATGAAGGTATCGGTTTTCTTGATGGGGATACTGTTCGGAAACTTGAAGTTTTCGATCGACTGGACACTAAGAATTTTCGGGTGATAAATAAAGACCTGGCGGGCAGATTTTGGTTTGGGAGCTATGGCGGAGGAATTCTTATTTACGAACCGGGTGGTATTATCCGAACCATAACCACTGAAAATGGATTGCTGGACGACACTGTTTCACAAATTGAATTCGACAGGCTCGGTAATGTATGGCTGGCAGGTAATCTCGGCGTCTTTTTTATTGAAAAGGAAGAGCTGGATCTATTTTTTAATGGGTTGAACCGCGATTTGCGAATTTCCCGTTTAGGAGTAGCCGAGGGATTGCCTATTCGGGAAACGACAGGTGGGTTTATGCCATCAAGCTTATTGAATAGCCGCGATGAGCTTTTTATCCCTACAGTTCAGGGTTTGGCCATGCTAAACGTTGATAAAATGAAGCTGAACCGGGATCTGCCAAATGTACTACTCCAGAATGTAGAGGTAAACGGAGTACGAATTCCACCAAACCAACTGAGAACGATTTCCCATAATGCACAGCGAATTATATTTTCCTTTGCTGCCTTGAGCTTTAAAAATCCGGAGTATGTGCAGTTCGAATATAAGCTGGAGGGGCTAGACACGGACTGGAGAAGGCTTGTTAACTCAAGAGAAGCCGTTTACACTACCCTTCCCGTCGGCGAATATACACTAAGAGTTAGAGCTTCAAATAGTGATGGTTTTTGGAACGAGGAGGGGGCATCTGTCTCTTTTTTCGTAACTCCACCCTTTTGGCAAACTTCCTGGTTTTTTCTGTTGATGGCAATATTGCTGGTTTTAGGAGTCTTTGGCGTAATCAGTTACCGCGTTAGGAATATCCGTAAATATAATATTCAGCTTCAGAAAAAAGTGGATGAACGAACCGCAGAGCTGCGGGTCTCAAACCAGGAACTCAAAAAGATGGTCGATGAGAAAAACAAACTGCACTCTATACTTGCCCATGATCTCAGAAACCCATTCACATCCATTATCGGCTATATTGATCTTCTGCGCCAAACCTATAAAGATGCGGGGGATAAAGAGAATCAGGAAATGATGGAGCTGTTGTTGGATTCTGGCAAAAATACGTTGAACCTTCTCGAAAATCTTCTCCAGTGGTCGGGAAGTAAAGGGAACGGACTCGATCCCGACATGGAACCGACCAATGTTACCCTGTTGGTGGAAGAGGCGATAAAAATGACGGAAGCACAAGCTTCTTTTAAGAAAGTTGAAGTCTGCTTCAGGAAAAAAGAACCGGTATTTGCGTATACAGACAGGAATATGATTTTGTCGGTGATAAGAAATTTAGTTTCAAACGCAATCAAATTTTCAGGTGCCCACTCAGAAATTATTCTGGATATTGCTGAACGCCCCGATGATGTAATGGTTTCTGTAAAAGATGAAGGTGTGGGGATGGCAGAAGAGGAGAGAAAGGCCCTGTTTTCAGGATATAATTTGCAAAATAAACTGGGCACTCAGGGTGAAAAGGGAGTAGGAATGGGATTGCAAATCTGCCGGGATTTTGTAAAGGTTCACGGCGGAAAAATATGGGTGAGCAGCAGACAGGGAGAGGGCAGTACTTTTTATTTTACTCTTCAAAAAGTATCAGAAGAGGATCTTTAAGGAGAAGCAGATCTTGATATTCTGCATATCGTCAGAGGGAATTATCTATAATTCGTCATAAAAGTCGTAAAATTTGTACTGAAAGCGATCAAATATTTTTTATTTCCTGTTCCTAAAGGTAGATTACAGCGCTTTATGTAATGTGCGTGAAAAAATGCATCCATTCTGTAAAGCTCAAAGAACTATTGAAAACCAATTTAACCATTTATCACTATGAACAAATTTAAACCTTTTGTATTGCAGTTACTTTCCACAGCTTTGCTATTTTTTCTGGCAGGTTGTAGCGGAAATGCTGGTACACCTGACCCATCAGCAAGTGCCGATACCGCCCAATCTTCCGGAAATGAAGACGGTGGAATATATTTTGCCCTCCCCAGTGAGCCGGGAGAACGTGTCTCTTCAGAAGAGCTTGACTTTTATGTCCAAACCGTTGTTGAAGGGCTTGATATTCCCTGGGGAATGGCATTTTTACCAAATGGCTCTATGCTGATTACAGAGCGGGATGGAACCCTTCGACTGGTTAACGATGGCGATCTCGTAGTTGAACCTGTTGGTGGCGTACCCGAAGTATTTGCGAGAAATCAGGGTGGCCTGCTGGATATCACTCTGCATCCCGATTATGAGGAAAACGGCTGGATCTATATAAGCTATTCAAAACCTGATGATGGCACCGGCATGACTGCTATAATGCGCGCGCGATACAACAGCGATGATCATACACTGGTTGACATGCAAGAAATTTACGTGGGACAGCCATTCACGGATCGCGGACACCACTTTGGAGGAAGAATGGAATTTGATCCGGCTGGATACTTCTATTTTGCTATTGGCGATCGTGGCGAAATGGAGACCGCACAGGATATTACAACCTCTCAGGGTAATTTCTTCCGGTTGAATGATGACGGTTCCATTCCTGAAGACAACCCGTTTGTTGGAAGAGAAGGTCTTGATGAAATTTATTCATACGGACACAGAAACATCCAGGGAATGGCCGTTCATCCAGAAACGGGCGTAGTTTGGACTACTGAACACGGTCCTCGCGGTGGTGATGAAATAAACGTGCAGAATAAGCCCGGGGCAAACTACGGCTGGCCCGAAATCACCTATGGCATCAACTACGACGGTACAATTATCACGGAAGAAACTGAAAAAGAAGGAATGGAGCAGCCGGTTCACTACTGGGATCCATCGATTGCACCCTCAGGTATGGACTTTGTGACCGGTGAACGATACCCGGGTTGGGAAGGCGATATTTTTAATGGTGCTCTGGCATTTCAGCTGCTATCCAGGGTAGTCGTAGATGGCACCGAGTTTGTTAAGGAAGAACGACTTCTTGAAGGAACCGGCCGTATTCGCGACGTTCGAATGGGTCCCGACGGATACCTTTACTACAGCAATGAGTCAGACGGTACCATTAACCGTCTCGTTCCGCTTGATTAATTCTTAGCACGAAATAAGAAAAATTTGAAAACCCGCAGTGGAGAAATACATACTCTGCTGCGGGTTTTTTTTAATCCAACGTGATTTCAAGATAAGAATTTGTTGAAGAGTGTCCCTCCGTCGGCTGATAGAGGGCAATGGGGGATGAAACGTAGTGAGTTCGAATAATGAATATTTGAGTCAAATCAACGTTCAGAGGGTCATCCCCCCTCGCCCCGACAGCTGTCGGGACTCCTCCCCCTTCTCACATAGTGATCCCTTCGGGAAAAGGGGGACTTTTGGAGCCTTTATTCTTATATCGAACTCACATTAATCCAGCTCTTTTATAGCTGTGGCGAGCTGCTGAAGGGATTTCTTAGCATCCCCGAAAAACATTTGGTTCGTATCGCTATAAAAAAGATCATTGTCGATGCCCGCATAGCCGGGGTTCATACTTCGCTTAAAGACAATCGTCCGTTTGGCCTCATCAACATTTAAAATGGGCATGCCGTAAATGGGGCTTCCGGGACTTGTTTTTGCCGCGGGGTTCACAACGTCGTTGGCCCCGATAATGAGTACAACATCCGTTGATTTAAACTCCGGGTTGATCTCTTCCATATCGTAAAGCTGATCATACGGCACATCTGCTTCAGCTAAAAGCACATTCATGTGGCCCGGCATGCGCCCCGCAACGGGGTGGATCGCATATTTTACCTCCACACCTTTCTCTTCAAGGAGATTTGCCACCTCTTTGAGTACATGCTGAGCCTGTGCTACAGCAAGGCCGTAACCGGGAGCTATCACTACTTTCTTGGCGTAAGAACACTGTATGGCCACATCATCAGCAAATGTCTGCTGATACGACTTATCACCGGTATCAGGTCCGGCACCGGCACCATCATCTCCGCCAAAAGAACCAAACAGTACGTTTATGAGGGTACGGTTCATCGCCTGGCACATAATATTGGTCAGAATTAGACCGGCGGCTCCTACAAGTGCACCACTTATGATGAGCAGATTATTTCCAAGAACGAAGCCTGCCATAGAGGCTGCAATTCCGGAGTAGGAGTTGAGCAGTGAAATAACGACCGGCATATCGGCTCCGCCAATTGGAAGTACCGTAAGTACACCAATAAGCAGTGCAAGCCCAAAGAGCACCCAGAATACCGACTGGCTGGCAGGATCGAGAGTAAACCAGCCTACAAGAGCAAGAGCAACAGCGGTTAAAACGAGGTTAATATAGTTTTGTCCGGGCAGCGCAATCCTTCCGCCATTGATGAATCCCTTAAGCTTGCCGAACGCAATAAAGCTTCCAGTGAAAGTAATAGAGCCGATTAAAATACTAAGCCCGGTTGTTGCGAGTGATTGTAATTCGAAGAGGGAGGGATCTAGCCGGGAAAACTCACCCCATGCTACTAACGCTGAAGCACCTCCGCCGAAGCCATTAAAGATGGCTACCATTTCCGGCATGGCCGTCATCTGAACTTTCTTGGCTGCAAATGCACCCAGTAATGCACCAAGAATCACACCTGCAATAATAAATTCAAAACTAATGATTTCCTGGTCAAAAAGGGTAATGGCGACTCCCATTAGCATACCAAATGAGGCAAGCTGATTGCCGGAACGGGCTGTTGCCGGCGACCCCAGGCGCTTGATGCCAACGATGAAAAATCCGGTGGCGATAAGGTAGATAATTTGAATGAAGTTTGGAATCAGGGACTGGATTGCTTCAGGCAGGAACTGGCTCATTTGTCATCCTCCTTTTTTTTGAACATTTCGAGCATGCGGTCGGTAACCATGAAACCGCCAACCACATTGATTGTGGCAAAAACAATGGCTGCAAAACCGATCCACTGTGAAAAAACAGAGCCCGATCCGCCGGCAATAATGAGTGCACCAATCAGGGTAATACCCGAAATGGCATTTGCCCCCGACATTAACGGCGTATGGAGAGTTGGGGGTACTTTGGATATAAGCTCAAAACCTACAAACGAGGCCAGAACAAATATGAAAAGGTTAAAAATAAGATCTTCCATGTTTCAACAATTGATTGTTAATGGTAAAAATGAGCAAACACAATTTGTGTCTGGAGCGGGTGGTTTACGTATTTTCCCTTACAAACGGGGATACGATTTCGCCTTTATGAGTGACGGTAGCATTCGAGATAATTTCATCTTCGAAATCAAATACAGGGTTGCCGTCCTGAAGAAGCAGCCCCAGCAGCGACATCATGTTTTTTGAGTAGAGTTTACTGGCATGGTAGGCCAGCATTCCCGGCAAATTCAGTAGACCGACAATCTGAACGCCTTGATGTTCAATTACTTTGCCGGATTGAGTGAGTTCGCAATTCCCTCCCTGTTCGGCAGCGAGGTCAACAACGACCGATCCGGGTTTCATGTCGTCTACCATAATTTTACTCACGAGACGGGGCGCCGGCCTTCCGGGAATAAGGGCAGTTGTAATCACAACATCTGATTTTATTACTTGCCTGTGAATCGCTTCTTGCTGGCGCTCTTTATTTTTTTCATCTAGTTCTTTAGCGTAACCACCTTTCGATTCGGTTTCTGTTGACTCCATTTCAACTTCAACAAAAGTGGCTCCAAGGCTTTCGACCTGCTCCTTCACTGCGGGACGAATATCAAACGCTTCAACAACGGCTCCCAGTCGTTTAGATGTAGCTATAGCCTGCAGACCCGCAACACCGGCGCCCAGAACCAAAACCTTTGCGGGAGGTATTGTTCCCGCGGCCGTCATCATCATCGGGAAATATTTGTCGAGATGATTAGCCCCTAACAGAGCCGCTTTGTATCCTGCAATATTACTCATGGAGGAGAGTGCGTCCATCGACTGGGCACGGCTGATACGGGGAATCGTATCCATAGCCAGTGCTGAGATCTGCTGTTCCTTGAGCAGTTCTACGTAGCCGGCATTTTGGAGTGGCCAGATAAATGATACAAGTACAGCCTCTTTTTTCAGTTTCTTGATATCAGCTTCATCAGGAGCCCGAACGGCCATTAAAAGATCACACTTTTTGAGCACGTCACCCCTGGATTGAACAATGGTGGCTCCGGCTTGTTTGTAGTCGTCGTCGGTATAGCTCGACAATACACCTGCCCCGCTTTCTACAATAATGTCGATATTATCCTTACGGAGTTTTTCAACTCCTTCTGGGGTCAGTGCCACCCTGGTTTCGTTTTCAGCTGTTTCTTTACAGACTCCAATATTCACAATGTCCTCCGTTTATTGATTTGCAATAACATAGCGATTTTTGAAACATTTGTAATGTTTATTACAGAATTGGAAGCGATTCTATGTTGGATTTGTAGATAAAATTTATAAAAAAGCTATATATCTGATAGAGAATATTGACCAAAATTCCCGCTCAATTTTCTTACATTACATCGAGAAAAAACAAAACAATTTTTTATAAATGGAAGATATACAAGAAAAAATATTCGAAGTTGTTATTGTAGGCAGTGGTCCTGCAGGTTTAACGGCGGCTCTTTATGCAGCTCGTGCTGACCTGAGCCCAATTATTTTTGAAGGGCCTGAGCCGGGCGGACAGCTTATGCAAACCACCGACGTTGAAAATTACCCGGGATATGCAGAAGGGGTGATGGGGCCCCAGATGATGGAGGATTTCCGGAAACAGGCCAGTCGCTTTGGCGCGGATTGCCGGTACGGATATGTTACCGATATCGATTTTAGTAAACGCCCCTACAAGCTTACGGTAGACGAAGAGACAACGGTGTTTGCAAAATCAATCATAATAGCAACAGGAGCATCTGCAAAATGGCTCGATATGCCCAGTGAAAAACGGCTGAAAGGTAAAGGCGTAAGCGCATGTGCAACCTGTGACGGCGCCTTTTTCCGGAACGAGCACGTAATCATTGTTGGCGGAGGCGATACAGCCATGGAAGAAGCGACGTTTCTAACCAAATTTGCGAGAAAAGTGACGGTGTTGCACCGGCGCGAAGAGCTGCGAGCATCCAAAGCTATGCAGCAGAGGGCATTTGAGAACGAGAAAATCGAATTTCTCTGGAATACAGAGCTTGAAGAGATTCTTGGCGACCCGGTTGTTGAAGGGGTGAAAGTGTATAACAATAAATTGAAAGAAACTATAATACTCGACGATGTAACCGGTGTGTTTATAGCGATTGGCCATAAGCCAAATACAGATCTGTTCAAAAATGTTTTGGAGATGGACGATGTGGGCTACATTATCACGGAAGGACAGTCAACCCGAACCAATATGCCCGGTATTTTTGCATGTGGGGATGCAATGGATCCAATTTACAGACAGGCTGTTACTGCTGCAGGAACAGGCTGCCGTGCGGCCCTTGATGCAGAACGCTATTTAACCGACGCAAAAGATGAAGAGGCGATTGCAAAAGAGCATTGGCACTCATCATAAAAATGATGAATAATCAGCGCTTGGTTATCAATAACAAGGCGCTGGTTATTTTTCATCTTCATCGATTTCAATAATATTACCTTCCACTTCGTATTCGTCTTCACTCTCATCAGTTTCAACGAACACGGAAACATCACTTGCCATTAATACAAGCGTTGTGATGGCCGTAAGGACGGGTGCATAAAGAACAAAAAACGTAGCACCGGCAGCTCCAATTGTAAGCTGGCTCTGTAACAGTACTTTTCCTTTTTTATTCTTTACAATTACACGCCTTGCATTTCCTTTCTTGATCAGGGATTTAATCTGACTGATAATCTCATCAACGGTACCCTGAATTTCGTGCAGCATGTTTTGATTTTTGTCTTTCATAATGACTCCCGTAAAATCTTTTTTTGTAAGGGATTCGCTTTTCATAGTTCATACTACGAGAAGA
>Ga0209936_1001295_pt1 | contig 13532 bp, 9 predicted proteins | sample SalPonR1_A_D1_MG_FD_185694 | JGI IMG/M metagenome (GOLD analysis project Ga0209936, IMG submission 185694) | Salt pond soil microbial communities from South San Francisco under conditions of wetland restoration - Salt Pond MetaG R1_A_D1_MG... ... | reverse complement strand
GATGCCCTCCAGGGAGATGGAGGCGCGCAGGGCCAGGGCCTCCACGCCGCCGGCCACGGCCCGGCGCAGCGCCTCGCCGTAGGCGGGATCGATATCATCCGCCGGCCGCAGGGAGTCGGCGTCCTCACGCTGGATGCAGTAGAGGATGACGCCCCGGGCGCCGTCAGCCACCGCGCGTGTCAGCTCGTCCAGGTGGCGGCTGCCCCGCTTGCTCACCGCATCCGGAAAGCGGGCGACGCCCCCCTCGGCCAGGGTGACGTTCTTCACCTCCACGAAGCAGGGCCGCTCGCCCCCCTCCAGGGCGAAATCGATGCGGCTCTCCCCCAGGGGGACCTCCGGGCGGATCCCCGGATAGCCGGCCAGCCCCGGTACGCGCCCGGTCTCGATGGCCTCGCGCACCAGCGCATTGCTGCGGCTGGTATTCACGCCGATGCGCGCGCCCTCGGGAGTCTCGGTGATCTCCCAGGTGTGCCGGTAGCGTCGGCGGGGATTGCCCACGTCGCGGAACCAGATCCGGCTGCCCGGCTCGGAACAACCGCGCATGGAGCCGGTATTGGGGGTGTGGATGGTGAACTCCTCGCCGTCAGGGCGGCGGACATCCGCCAGGAAGCGCTTGTAGCGCTGGAGCAGGATGCCTTCCTCCAGGGGGGTCTCGAACTCCACACCTTCTCCCGGTGCCGTCAGAATGGGGCGCACAGGCTACTGCACGCGCCGCTGGACTTCCACCACGCCCCGGAGCTGTCCCAGGCGATTGAGGACCCGGCTGAGCTGGTCGGTGTCGTGGACCGCCAGGCCCAGCTCCATGCGCGCGGTGCCGTCCTTGGCATCGCTGCGGGTCTGGACCGAATCGACGTTGACCCGCTCGTCGGCCAGGACGGTGGAGACATCCCGCAGCAGCGCCGGCCGGTCGTAGGCGCGCAGGATGAGGGCCACGGGGTAGCCGGCCGCCGCCCGTTCCCCCGCCCAGGCCACGTCCATGAGCCGGTGGCGCTTGCCCTCGTCGAGATTGAGGATGGAAGTACAGTCGCTGCGGTGGATGGTGACCCCCCGGCCCTGGGTCACGTAGCCGACGATGTCGTCCCCGGGGGCGGGATTGCAGCAGCCGGCCATGCGCGTGACCAGGTTCCCGACCCCCTCGACCTCAATGTCGTTGGCGCTGCCGGCCTGCCGCGGCGGCGTGCGGTGCCGGGGCCGGACGGGTTCGGTGGGCTCCGCCGGGGTCATGGGATAGAGCCGGTGGACCGCCCGGGCCACCTGCAGGCTGGTGAGATCCCCCCGACCAACGGCCGCCAGCAGTTCCTCCACCGACGCCTGCGCCAGTTCCCCGGCCAGGGATTCCAGCCGCAGATCGGGGACGCCGAGCCGACGCAGCTCCCGGTCCACCACGTTACGCCCGTCGGCCACGTGGCGCTCCCGGTCCTGGTGCTTGAACCAGTGGCGGATGTGGGAGCGCGCCCGCGAGGTGTGGACGTAGCCCAGTTGCGGATTGAGCCAGTCCCGGCTCGGCGTGCCGCCCCGGGCGGTGAGGACGCTCACCTGCTCACCGCTGGCGAGGGGGTAGTTCAGCGGCACCATGCGGCCGTTGACCCGGGCCCCGCGACAGCGGTGCCCCACCTCGCTGTGGATGTGGTAGGCGAAGTCCACCGGCGTCGCCCCCTGGGGCAGATCGACGATCTCGCCCGCGGGCGTCAGGACATAGATCCGCTCCTGGAAGGCCTCGGACTTGAAGCGGTCCACGAAATCCGAGGCGGAGGCCTCCTCGTCCTTCCATTCCAGGAGCTGGCGCAACCAGGCGATCTTCTGCTCGAAGGCGAGCTCCCGCTGCCCACCGCCCTCCTTGTAGCGCCAGTGGGCCGCGATGCCCAGCTCCGCCTGGCGGTGCATGTCGTGGGTCCGGATCTGCACCTCCAGGGTGCGCCCGCTGGGCCCCACCACCGCCGTGTGGATGGACTGGTAGTTGTTCTCCTTGGGCGTCGCGATGTAATCGTCGAACTCCCGCGGGATGTGGCGCCAGAGCGTGTGGACCACGCCCAGGGCGTGATAGCAGTCGGCCACGCTGTCCACCAGGATACGTACGGCCCGCAGGTCGTAGAGCTGGTCGATGCCCACGCCCTTGCGCTGGAGCTTCCGCCAGATGCTGTAGATGTGCTTGGGCCGCCCCACCACCTCGCCGGTGATCCCGGCCTCGCCCAGCGCCCGCTCGAGGTCGCCCACGGCGGTACGGACGAAGTCCTCGCGCTCCACTCGGCGCTCGTCCAGGGCGACTGCGATCTCGTGGTAGGCCTCGGGGTCGAGGTAGCGGAAGGCGCGGTCCTCCAGCTCCCACTTGATCTGCCAGATCCCGAGCCGGTTGGCCAGCGGGGCAAAGACCTCCAGGGTCTCCCGGGCGATCCGCCGCTGCTTCTCCGCGGACAGGTGTTCCAGGGTGCGGATATTGTGGAGCCGGTCGGCGAGCTTGATGAGGACCACGCGCACGTCCTCGGCCATGGCCAGCAGGAGCTTGCGCAGACTCTCTGCCTGCGCCGCCTCACGCTCACTGATCCCGCCGGGCAGCGCCTCGATGAGGCGCATCTTGGTGACCCCGTCCACCAGCCGGGCCACCCCCTCGCCGAACTCGGCCTCCAGATCCGCGCGCTGGATGCCGCTATCCTCCAGGACGTCGTGGAGTAGCGCCGCCATCAGGGTCTCGGTGTCCATCTGCAGTTCGGCGAGGATCCGGGCCACGGCGACCACATGGTGGATATACGGCTCCCCCGAGGCCCGCCACTGCCCCGCATGGGCCTCTTCCGCCCGCGCCAGGGCGGCGGCGAGGCGTTCGCGATCTCCCGCGCTACGCCCCGCTGCCAGCTCGTCCAGCCAGCCGGCCTCATCGGTGGGGACATCGGCGGGTCGCCGGGTTACCGTGGTTACCATGCTGGGTCGTCTCTCCGAATCGCTATCTTGTAAACCGATGGACCCCGGCGCGTCCGCACCGTTCCCGATACTTGATAAGTTTAGTTAACTATACACCCATCACCTAACCATCGGCCGCACGTTCTTTTCGCAAAAAGACGCACCGGCGGGCGGTTGTACTGCATCGAGGGACCTTTATAGTAAGAACCCCCTCACAACGGGAGGAATGCATGCCACCCCGGATGCTCCCCGAATGGACGGACCAGGACGCCATCCTGCTGGCCTGGCCCCATGAGGCCAGCGCCTGGGCCCCCTGGATCGGCGCCATCGAGGCGACCTACCGCAATCTCGCCGCTGCCATCACCCGCTTCGAACCGCTCCTGGTCCTCTGCCGCGACGGAGACCATGCCGCTGCCACCCGGGCCCAGCTCACGCTGGCCGGCATCCCGCCGACCGGCTACCACATCACGGAGCAGCCCTTCGACGATACCTGGGTCCGCGACTACGGCCCCCTGGCGTGTGCTACTGGCGGCCAGCTGGAACTCCTGGACTTCCGCTTCAACGGCTGGGGCGGGCGCCACTCGGCGGAGCGGGATGATGCGGTCAATGCCGGGCTGGCGGCCGCCGGCTGGTTCGCTGCCCCGCTGCGGAACGTAGCCCGCATCCTCGAGGGGGGCGCCGTGGAGACCGACGGCGCCGGGACCCTCCTGCTTACCCGCCGCAGCCAGTTCGCCCCGGGACGCAACGACGACCCCGACGCGGCCACCGCCGAGGCCTGGCTCACGGAGACACTGGGCGCCGACCGAGTGCTCTGGCTGGAACACGGCGGCCTCAAGGGGGACGATACCGACGGCCACGTGGACACCCTGGTCCGCTTCGCCGATGCCGGGACTCTGATCCACCAGCACTGCGACGACCCGGACGACCCCCATTACGAGCCCCTGTCGGCCCTGGCGGCCGAACTGGCCGAGCTGCGCACGGCCGAGGATCAGCCCTACGACCTCCATGCACTCCCCTGGCCCCGGCCGCAGTACGACGAGCAGGGCAATCGACTGCCGGCGACCTACGCCAACTTCCTGCTGGTCAACGGCGGCGTGATTGCCCCTACCTACAACGACGCTGCGGATACCGAGGCGCTGGCGGTGCTCCAGCGCTGCTTCCCCGACCGCGAGGTGGTCGGTGTGGATGCCCGGACCCTGCTCCTCCAGGCCGGCTCGGTCCACTGCGCGACCATGCAGCTCCCCCGAGGCTCGCTGAACGCGGACTGAGGCGGGGTCGGTCGGTGGAAGGCCCGGAGCGCTTGGAGCGCCCGGGGCGGCGCGCTACCATCCGGTAATGGCACACGAACAATGGCAGCTCGGGCTGGTCCAGGAGACCGGCCGCGATGACCCCGAGGCGGCGCTGGCCGCCATGGAGGCCGGCATCCGGGAGGCCGCCGCCGGCGGCGCCGACCTGGTCCTGCTCCCGGAACTCCATAATGGCCCCTACTTCTGCCAGACCGAGGACCCGGCGGTCTTCGACCGCGCCGAACCGGTCCCCGGCCCCACGACGCAGCGACTGGGCGGGCTGGCGGCCGAGACGGGGACGGTCATCGTCGGCTCGGTCTTCGAGCACCGCGCCCCGGGACTCGCCCACAACACGGCCGTGGTCCTCGACCGGGACGGCCGCCTGGCCGGCACCTACCGCAAGATGCACATCCCCGACGATCCCGGCTACTACGAAAAGTTCTACTTCACCCCCGGGGATACCGGTTTCCGACCGGTGGAGACCGCCGTGGGGCGGCTCGGGGTGCTGGTCTGCTGGGACCAGTGGTTCCCCGAGGCGGCCCGGCTCATGGCCATGGCCGGGGCGGAGATCCTCCTCTACCCCACCGCCATCGGCGGCGACCCGCAGGACGATGCCGCCGAACAGGCCCGCCAGCTCGAGGCCTGGCAGACCGTTCAGCGCGGCCACGCCGTGGCCAATGGCCTGCCCCTGGCCGCCTGCAACCGCGTGGGCCACGAACCCGATCCCGCCGGTGGCGCGGGTATCGACTTCTGGGGGCACAGCTTCGTCTGCGGCCCCCAGGGCGAGTGGCTGGAGCAGCTGGACGGGGAGTCGAGCACAGTCCGGATCATCCCGGTGAACCGCCGCCGCAGCGAGGAGGTGCGCCGAATGTGGCCCTTCTTCCGTGACCGGAGAGTGGACGCCTACGGCGATCTGGTGAAACGCTGGCGGGACGACACGGTCTGAGGAGTTACGGGGAGGCAGCCACCCCGTACAGAAGAGTCATCCAGGAAGATGAGAGGAGAATAACCATGAGAATCGGCAAACGAACCACGCACGCCCTGGTACTGCTCACTGGCCTGGTCCTGGCCGGCGGGAGCCAGGCGCAGGACGACAACGCCCGCCCCATCGAGGCGAACGGTGACGGCGGCAGTGACCTGAAGGTCGGTATCACCGGCTCCATCGGCGAGGTGGACGTCACCCACGATGGTGAGACCGTCACCATCCGCCGGGAGCAGGATACCGAGAACACCGTGGACGAGCGCTACGCGCTCACCTCCCGGGAGTGCCCGCCCTTCTGCATCCAGCCGGCCAGCCTCCACCCCGATGTGGAGACCATCGGCGAGCTGGAGGTCCTCAACTACCTCCAGCGCCGCTCCGAGGGGGACGACTCCGTCCTGATCATCGATTCCCGCACCCCGGACTGGGTGGAGCAGGGCACCATCCCCGGCTCGGTGAACATCCCCTGGACCCAGCTCTCCCAGCGCCAGGGGGCCGACCCCTTCACCATCCACGACATCATGACCGGCCAGCTCGGGGCCGAAGAGCAGGAGGGGCTCTGGGACTTCAGCAACACCAAGACCCTGGTACTGTTCTGTAACGGCCCCTGGTGCGGCCAGTCCCCGGCCAACATCCGGACCCTGCTGCGCTACGGCTACCCGGCCAACCGCATCAAGTGGTACCGGGGCGGCATGCAGAACTGGGAGAACCTGGGCCTGACCACCGTCCCGGGCAACTAGCCTCCCCGCCCGCCGCCGCCCGGCGGCGGGTCTCTCCCCGGCCTCAGCCCGTGGCCGTGCCCGGTCGGGCCCCGTTCTCGCCCCGCAGCTGACGCAGGTAGCGGTACAGCGTCCGCTCGCTGATCCCGAGCCGCTCGGCCGCCTGACCCCGATGGCCATCACACGCACGGAGTGCAGTGCGCACCGCCTCGGCATTCACCCGGCCCCGACGACGCTCCAGCAGCCGATCCGATTCGTCGACCTCGGCCGGGGCCGGGCGGGCCTCGGGCCGCACGCCCTCGCCAGCGAACAGATGCTCCGGCCGCATGGCCCCCTCCCCTGCCAGGATCACGGCGCGCTCGAGGATGTTCCGGAGTTCGCGGACGTTCCCGGGATAGTCGTGGATGAGGAGCGTCTCCAGCAGCTCCGGACCCAGGGGCAGGAAGCGATCGCCGCCCTCGAGCCGCGAGAGGAAGTGATCGGCCAGGGCGGGGATGTCGTCCTTGCGCTCGGCCAGGTCGGGCACCTCCACCGGGAAGGCCGACAGCCGGTAGTAGAGGTCGGCGCGAAACGCCCCTGCCTCCACCATGGTTCCCAGATCCCGATTGGTGGCGGCGACCACCCGGACATCGATCCGCTGGTAGTCATTGCCACCGAGTCGCCGGATCGTCCCGGTCTCCAGCGCGCGCAGCAGCTTGGTCTGCAGCGCCAGCGGGAGTTCACCGATCTCGTCGATGAACAGGGTCCCGCCGTGAGCGGTCTCGAAGAGCCCCTTCTTGCGCCCGGCGGCGCCGGTAAAGGCCCCCTTCTCGTGGCCGAAGAGTTCGCTCTCGATGAGCGACTCCCCCAGCGTCCCGCAGTCCACCACCACAAAGGGCGCCTGGGCCCGTTCGGAGTGCTGGTGGAGGTAATGCGCCACGCACTCCTTGCCTACCCCACTCCCGCCCTGCAGGAGCACCGTGGTGCGCGTGGGCGCGACGCGCTGCAGCAGCCCCACCAACCGCATCAGCGGTCGCGATCGGCCGATGAGCGGTGTGGTCCGCTCCTCGACCTCCGGCAGGGGCTGGACCACCTCGCCCATGTAGCGGATGTTCCCGTCCTCGTCGTGGATGGGGCTGGCCTGGAGCCGGACACGCTCCTCCCGACCCTCGGCGTCATAGTGGACGTGGATGACCTGGACCGACTGCCCCTCGCCGAAGACCGATTCCAGGGGGCAGTGCTCACCGTGGAGGCTGCAGGGCTCGTCGGACTGGTGGGAGACCTCGTGACAACGCCGGCCGACCACCGCCTCCGGCGACCAGCCGAAGGCCTCGCTGTAGCGACGATTGGCCGAGACGATGTTGTAGTTCGAATCGATGATGACCAGGGGATCCGGCAGGATCTCGATCACCTGGTCACAGCGGGGCTTGTCCCGTTCCTGGGGCATGGCTTCTCCTCCATTCTCCATCTCCGCGGCTCGGGCCGGATCCATCGTCCGACCCTTGTGATGAGGCCCTTTTCGAGGCACCCGCCATGGGGCACCGGGCTTTTTATGACAGACCGCACCACCTACTATGGCAGAAACCGTCAGATCGAGGGAGGGGCAGCGTGGGCGTCGTGCTCCACCGAAGTGTCAACGCGGATCGCACCCTGGAAGTCGTGGCCGAGCACGGGGGCCGGACCCTGCGCTTCGCCGGCGAGGCCGCTATCCAGAGCCGCATGGACCCGCGGGAGCCGGAACGGCTCTCCCTGGCCTATACCCGCGCCCTGCTGCTGCCGCTGGCCTGGAACCCGGCGCCGGCCCGGGTCCTGCTCATCGGGCTGGGAGGCGGCAGTCTGGCTCGCTACCTCCTGGCCCGCCTGCCGCGGACGATGGTCACGGCGGTGGACAGCGACCCGGAGATGCCGGTCATCGCCCGCCGCTGGTTCGGCCTGCCCGAGGACCCGCGCCTGGCCGTCCACGTGGGCGACGGCGCCGACTGGCTCACCCCCGGCGCCGACTGGGACCTGATCCTGGTGGACGCCTTCGACGCCGGTGGCCCGGCCCCGCTGCTCACCGACGCCCGATTCCCCCCTTCCGTCGCCGCGGCCCTCGCCCGCGGTGGCACGGCCGCGGTCAATCTCTGGGCCGGCGGGGCGGACGCCATCACCCACCGCATGACGGCCACCTGGCCGGGACGGACCGGCCTCGTGGCCCCGCCGGAGGACCGGGACAACCGCATCGCCGTCGCGCCTCTCCCACGCCGCCTGCGCGAGCCGCGGGGCGAGCTGGCGCGGGAGCTGCGCCTGGGCAGCCTCCTGCGCCGAATGGAACGGCCCGCCCCCGCCGTGGCGCCCGGGTCGGGGGAGTCGCTACAATAGCGGTTCCGGCTGTCCCGGCAATGGATGACCCCTTCATGAGCAACCCCCTCCTCCCGCCGCTGGAGATCCCCGCCGCCGGGGACGCCCGACGTATCGGTGCCGTTCGTGGCAGCGCCGAAGGCCTGGCGATCCACCAGGCCGCGAGCGAGCACGATCGCCCCGTCCTCGCCGTGGTCGCCGACGTCCACCGCGCCCGGGAGCTGGAGTCCGAACTCCGCTTCTTCGGCAGCACGGCGCATACCTTCCCCGACCGCGAGACACTCCCCTACGACCTCTTTTCGCCCCATCAGGACATCATCTCCGACCGTCTCTCGGCGCTCCACCGGCTGCCGGCCATGGAGAGGGGGGTCCTGGTGGTACCGGCGCGGACGCTGCTCCACCGGCTGCCGCCACGGGACTGGGTGGCGGGCCAGGCCTTTGTCATGGACGTGGGCGACCGCCTGGATCCGGATGACTTCCGCCGCCGGCTGGAGGCGGCCGGCTACCGTCTCGTCTCCCAGGTGATGGAGCACGGCGAGTACGCCGTGCGCGGCAATCTGGTGGACCTCTTCCCCATGGGGAGCAGCGTCCCCTACCGCATCGACCTCTTCGACGAGGAGATCGAGACCATCCGGACCTTCGACCCGGAGAGCCAGCGCAGCGACGAGAAGGTGGAGGGGCTGCGCCTGCTGCCGGCCCGGGAGTTCCCGCTGGACGAGGCCTCCATCCGCCGCTTCCGCGAGAACTGGCGGCTCCACTTCGAGGGTGACCCCACGCGCAGCCCGGTCTATCGCGACGTCAGCGAGGGGCTGGCCCCGGCGGGGCTGGAGTACTACCTGCCGCTCTTCTTCGAGACCACGGAGACCCTGTTCGACTACCTCCCCGAGGGGGCGCTGGTGGTCACCGACGCCGACGTGGAGGCGGCCGCCGACCGCTTCGGCGAGGAGGTGGCCAGCCGCTACGAGAGCCGCCGCCACGACCTTGAGCGCCCGCTGCTGGAGCCCGGAGCGCTCTTCCTGCGGACCGACGAACTCTACGGCCGGATCAAGGGCCACCCGCACCTGCGCATCAGCGCCTTCGAGGAGCCCGAGCGCGCCGGCCGGTTGAATCTCCCGGCCGCGGCGCCGCCGGAACTCCCCTTCAGTGGCCGCGGCGGCCAGGCGCTGGAGGGCTTCGTGGCCGGCTTTCCCGGCCGGATCCTCTTCGCCGCGGAGAGTTCCGGCCGGCGCGAGGCGCTGGGAGAGCTGCTCCGGGGACGCGGTATCCACCCCCGCCAGGTGGCGGACTGGGAGGCCTTCCTCGCCGAGGATGCGCCGGTCGCCATCACCGTCGCGCCCCTGGAACGGGGGCTGGTGCTGGAGGCCGCCGGCATCGCCGTGGTCACCGAGAGCCAGCTCTTCGGCAGCCACACCATCCAGGAGCGTTCCCGCCCCGGCCGCCAGCGCGATGCCGACGCCATCATCCGCGACCTGGCCGAGCTCCAGGAGGGTGCGGCCGTGGTCCACGAGGAGCACGGCGTGGGCCGCTACACCGGCCTGACCCGGCTGGATGCCGGCGGCGTGGAGGCGGAGTTCCTGACCCTGGAGTACAGCGGCGGCGACCGGCTCTACGTGCCCGTCTCCGCCCTGGACCGGCTGAGCCGCTACACCGGGGCCGATGCCGAGTCGGCGCCGATGCACAAGCTCGGCAGCGGCCAGTGGGAGAAGGCCAAGCGCAAGGCGGCCGAGCGCGTCCGCGATGTCGCCGCCGAGCTCCTGGATATCTATGCCCGGCGGGAGGCGCGCGAGGGCCACGCCTACCCCATCGGTGACGAGTACGCCGCCTTCGCCGCCAGCTTCCCCTTCGAGGAGACCGAGGACCAGACCGAGGCCATCCATGCGGTAGTTGCCGACATGGAGTCGGACAAGCCCATGGACCGGCTGGTCTGCGGCGACGTCGGCTTCGGCAAGACCGAGGTCGCCCTGCGCGCGGCCTTCATCGCCGTCCAGGGCGGCCGCCAGGTGGCCATGCTCGTCCCCACGACCCTCCTGGCCGACCAGCACTACGAGACCTTCCGCGACCGCTTCGCCGACTGGCCGGTGCGCATCGAGGTGATCTCCCGCTTCCAGAGCCAGAAGGAGCAAAAGCGCATCGCCGAGGAGCTGGCCGAGGGCAAGGTGGACATCGTCATCGGCACCCACAAGCTCATTCAGGGCAGCCTCGGCTACCACGACCTGGGGCTGGTGATCATCGACGAGGAGCACCGCTTCGGCGTCCGCCAGAAGGAGCGGTTCAAGGCGCTGCGCTCCGAGGTGGACATGCTCACCCTCACCGCCACCCCCATCCCGCGGACGCTCAATCTCGCCTTCTCCGGCATGCGCGACCTCTCGGTCATCGCCACGCCGCCGGCGCGGCGGCTGCCGGTGAAGACCTTCGTCTCCGAATGGGAGGATGCCCTCATCCAGGAGGCGGTCCTGCGCGAGATCCGCCGGGGTGGCCAGGTCTACTTCGTCCACAACCAGGTGGAGACCATCGAGCGCGCCGCCCGCCAGGTGGCGGAGCTGGTCCCCGAGGCCTCGGTCCGCGTGGCCCACGGCCAGATGCGGGAGCTGGAGCTGGAACGGGTGATGTCCGACTTCTACCACCAGCGTTTCAACGTCCTGGTCTGCTCCACCATCATCGAGACCGGCATCGACGTCCCCTCGGCCAATACCATCCTCATCCACCGTGCCGACCACTTCGGCCTGGCCCAGCTCTACCAGCTCCGGGGCCGGGTGGGCCGCAGCCACCACCGCGCCTACGCCTACCTGCTCATCCCGCCGCGCGGGGCCATGACTGCGGACGCCATCAAGCGGCTGGAGGCGCTGGAATCCATCGAGGACCTGGGTACCGGCTTCACCCTGGCCAGCCACGACCTGGAGATCCGGGGGGCGGGCGAGATCCTGGGCGACGAGCAGAGCGGCCAGATGCAGGAGGTAGGCTTTACCCTCTACGCCGATATGCTCGAACGCGCGGTGAGCGCCCTGAAATCGGGCAAGGAGCCGGACCTGGAAGCACCGCTGGACCACGGCCCGGAGGTCGACCTGCAGGTACCGGCCCTCATCCCCGAGGAGTACATCCCCGACGTCCATACCCGGCTGACGCTGTACAAGCGCATCGCCAGCGCCGGCAGCGAGGAGGATCTGCGCGAGCTCCAGGTGGAGATGATCGACCGCTTCGGCCTCCTCCCCGACCCGGTGAGCAACCTCTTCCGTGTCACCGGCCTCAAGCTGCGGGCCGCCGCCCTGGGGATCCGCAAGATCGAGCTGGGCGAGAAGGGCGGCCGGCTGATCTTCGATGCCGAACCGGCGGTGGACGCCGGCCGGATCATCGAGCTCATCCAGAAGGAGCCGAAGACCTACCAGCTGGATGGCCAGGACAAGCTCAAGCTGGTCGCCGACCTGCCGGACCTGGACGCCCGGCTCGCCTTCGTGGACGATGTACTGGCTCGACTCACCGGCCGGGAGGCCGCCTGATGCCCCGACTTTTCAAGATGCTCGCCCCGCTACCCCTGGCGGCCGCCCTGCTGACCCCGGCGGCGGCGGAGGAGGACGGCGGCTGGATCGGCCCGGACGAGGCGCTGACCTGGTACGACGTGGAGGTCCTGGTCTTCGCCCATACCGGCAAGCCGGGGGCCGAGGCCTGGCCGCTGGAGCCCGGGCTGCCGGCCCTCGCCGAGGCCCTCAGCCTGCAGCCGGCGCCGGAGGGCGACGGCAAGCCGCAAGTGGTCTCCGAGGCGGGGCTTGTGGATCCCTCCCGCCCGGACATGGGCCGCGTCCCCTTCCGTCGCCTACCGCCGTCGGACTATCAGCTCAAACGGTCCTGGCAGCGGCTGGCCGACTCCGAGGCCTACCGCCCCCTCCTCCACGCCGCCTGGCGCCAGCCGGAACTCCCCCGCCACGCGGCCGTCCCCGTCCACCTCCACGGGGGGCTGTTCTGGTACGACGACGGGGCCGCCGGCGGGATCGCCATTGAACCGGCCGTGCCGGAGGCACCACCCTGGCAGGTCGAGGACGAAGAGGCAGGAGGGTCGGACGAGGAGACGGAGACCGAAGAGGCGGCGGCCGAGCCCGGCGCGGGGCCGGTGGGCCCGCCGGCCCCCGTCATCGACGGTACGCTGCGCCTGGTGGTTTCGCGCTACCTGCATGCCGAGGTGGACCTGCTCTACCGCGACCCCTCGCCGGATACCGATACCCGGACCTACCGCCGACCCGGCCTCCTCGTCCCCGAGGGCGCGGAGCGCCAGTTACCGGCGGGATTCCGCCTGCAGACCAGCCGGCGCATGCGCAGCGGCGAGATCCACTACATCGACCACCCGCGCTTCGGCGTGCTGGTCTTCGTGAATCCCTGGGAACCGGAGGAACAAGGGGACAAGCAGGGGGATGGCGAGGCGACCGATGCGGAGGCCGGGGATGATGCCCAGATGGGGGGCGGCGACGGGACGATCCGCCGCTGACGCCCCCGGCTCGGCCGCTAGAGGAACCCCGCCACCTGGCGGAGGAGCCGGCGGACATCCTCCATGCCGGCATGCAGGTAGTGCCGGATCTCCTCCATGGTGATCACCGACTCGCCCTTGCCGGCGGCGCGATTGGCCACCACACAGCAGGAGGCGTAGCAGAGCTCCAGTTCCCGGGCCAGGGCGGCCTCCGGCATCCCGGTCATGCCCACCAGGTGGCAACCGTCCCGCTCCAGGGCGCTGACCTCCGCCCGGCTCTCCAGGCGCGGGCCCTGGGTGGCGGCATAGGTCCCCTCCCCGGCCATGTCGAGCCCGGCGGCCTCCCCGGCGCGGACCATCACCTCCCGCAGTTCGGCGCAATAGGGGTCGGTGAAGTCGATGTGGACCACCTCGCCGTTACCCTGGTCGAAGAAGGTGTTCACCCGCCCGCGGGTGTAGTCGATGATCTGGTCCGGGATGGCCAGCCGCCCGGGCCACATGGGCTCGGAAATGCCACCCACGGCGTTCACGGCGATGACCTTCTCCGCGCCCACCGCATTGAGGGCCCACAGGTTGGCGCGGTAGTTGATGCGGTGGGGGGGAATGGTGTGGCCCGGCCCGTGCCGGGGCAGGAAGAGGACCTCCCGCCCGTCCAGGTCACCGTGGACCACGGGCCCGGAGGCCTCACCGTAAGGGGTATTCACCACCTCGCGCCCGGTGATGGCCAGCCCCTCCAGGGTGGTCAGCCCGGTCCCGCCGATGATCGCCAGATCCGCCAAGGGAGCCTCCTCAGAGGGCGTAGATGCCGCGGAGATTGCGGTGGTATTCCTCGTAGTCCATCCCGAAGCCGAAGACGTAGCGATCTTCGACCTCGAGACCGACAT
>Ga0209936_1001286_pt1 | contig 13576 bp, 15 predicted proteins | sample SalPonR1_A_D1_MG_FD_185694 | JGI IMG/M metagenome (GOLD analysis project Ga0209936, IMG submission 185694) | Salt pond soil microbial communities from South San Francisco under conditions of wetland restoration - Salt Pond MetaG R1_A_D1_MG... ... | reverse complement strand
TTTGGACTTTTTGGGGACTAACCATAATATTTATTATTACATATATTTACTATTTATTTAAAATATATTATAATCCTTCATAAAAATAAAAAAATCCCTCTAATTTACAGAGATAACAAAAAATAATTATATATATTTAAATTATATTTTGATTCAATTAATTTAAAATTTATTACTACACTCTAACTTTAAATCACCATCTTCCCACTTAACAATTGCACCTTCTCCTTTTTTTAACCTACCTTTAACATGATTTATAATCTTATTTTTATCCATATCATTAACCTCATACCCAGCTTCAGTTAACTCACTTAAAAGTTTATCTACTACATCATTTACAGTATTAAGCATCTTATTATCCGGATATTCCAGGAGAATACCATCCAGTACATCATCTACCTCATGAAGAATAACAGCTCCCTTGTGAAAGTATGGATCAATAACAGGGAAAAACTTCTTAAGAAAAATAAGTAAAACAGATAAAATAGGTAGAATAGAAAAAATAATTGTAATAACCATATTCCAGTCAATAGACATTATTTTAACCTCCTTTGAAATATTTATTAATACCATCAAAAATTGAACCTGCAGCTTTATTTCTAAACTTTTTTGTCTCTAAAAGTTCCCTTTCTTCAGGATTAGAGATAAAAGCACACTCAACCAGTATGGCCGGCATTGAAGTATATTTCAATACAGCAAGATTTCTTCTTTCTTTAATTCCTCTATTATCAAGTTCAAGCCTGTCCACCAAATTAGATTGAATAAATTTAGCCAGGCTATTTGCCTTTATCAGATAAATAATTTAATAGGTATCCTATCAAATTTAATAATAATTATGACAAATTCTAAAATAGAAAGGTGGGACATCGAAAAAGTACCATTTTTTCGCATACAATAAATACATACCACCATAAATACACTATATTTTGAAATACAAACTAAACACAGAGATAATCTTCCTTTTCTTGTCAGAATGTTTTTTGCCATAATATCCTTAAAACAACTATATAACCTTATATAACAGGGATAATAGCGATATAATCCTCAATATAAGGCAAAAGTTTATTTGTAGCTGTGGTATAGTAGGATTAACTCTTTATATGAAGGGTATACAAGGGGTTATATAGGGGTGGGGCATCGAAAGATTGCTGTTTGCTTGATAATTGTCAATAGTTAGGGTTATGAATAAATCAAAAAATTTTCTAGACATAAAAAAAATCCGCTAACCCAATATAAAAAGGTTAACAGACTTTGATAATTATTATTTATTTTTAATACTTAAGTTCTTTCTGACAGGAAAAAGAATGTACAATATTATTAGGATCAATTTGTTTTATAACTATTCTTAATTAAGTGGTCATGAATTATCTAGATCCTTAATTTTTAGTATAATTAACTAACAATAGTCTGGGTTGTAAGAAATAAAGTACATAAACTTACCTCTATTGTCCTCAAACAATGAATTTGATGTAGCAGAGCGGAACCAAAACCCCACATTATCTAAAATATGTAAACAAAATATTCATCTTTATACCTATCAAATTAACGAATTTTTTCGATATCCTCTATTATATCTGTTATAAACTCAAATTCTTTATATTGAAATTCAATATTATTCGTTGCTTTTTTGCCAAATACATCTGTTACAACAATTTTCCCTTTGATTTTATTGTTTTTTATTCGAACATCCCATACATCATCACCATAAAATTCTGCTACATAATATGCTGTCCCTGAAATACTTGTACCAGATTTAACTAAAGTATCACCTCCATACACAACACCTTGCTGTCCTAAAACAGAATACACTTTTACATTTTCAGATTCACCTATATTCCCACTTGGTTCTGGTATACTTAATGGTTTTAGTTCTATTCTAGAACCGATTCCTTTAGTCTTTATAAATAACCTCCAAGAAGTTAATGACACTTTCCTTAAACCTTTATTTTTTATTGAAATGTAGCATAAAAAACCATATTTTCTAGTTGTTTGACCTTCATGTTCACCCTCAGGCAATTTAAACCACCATTGATAAACGTCTGGATGTACTGGTTCTACAACTAATTTGGGTTTATCTCTTAAATGATTACGTATCAAAAATAACCCATTAACTATACTTAATATAAGTGCGGATAAACCTAATAAATTTTGAATATTAATTTCCATAATATTTAACCTCACTAAATAATATTTAAAGTATTTCAAATAACGTTTCTTATATTTTCGATGTTGTTGTCTCGAAGAAATTGACATACTTTTGGCTTTTATTTGAAAAAAGCGTGGTGAATGTAATGTCTTGAATGGTAGATTGATTTTTAGCTAAAATGAAATTACTCTTATTATAAGCAGGGGAAAGAATCTTAAATGATTTTATTCATATCTATCTTAATTCCTGACTCTTTAATTTCTTTAGCTAATGATAATTTCCAGGCACCTTCAGGATCAATTTTAATATATTCTACTCCTCTATAATCTGACGGCATTTCAATACTTTCATCATAAATTACAGCAACATTAGATCGACCAATCTTTCCTATAAAAAAACCAAGTTCAAGAACAACATTTTGTCGGGCTCTTGGTTTAAAATCTTCTTCGTTAGCTAATTTCCCTACATCATCTGGAGTAAATAAAATAATTGCAAAGTTAACATTACTATATTCTTCTAGTTTTTCTATAATTGTATATCCTTTTCCTGGTTGTTCAAATAAAATAATAGGATCCACATCTAATTTTTCAATAAATCTTGCTGTTTGTTGTAAAAGGGTCTCATCACGACCGTGTACAATAAATACAGAATTTTTAATAGTTGATCTATTTTTGACTTTTTCCTTATCTACTTTACGTTTATTAGTTAACGCTAATGCTCCTTTTAAAACTCCCAAAATATTTTCAGCAGAACTTTTATAAAAATATGCACTATTATTATCATTTTTTATTTCTTGAATTAAAGGTTTACCTTTATCGCCCATTTCATTTAATATATCAAACACTTGTAATCTCCAAGATACATATTCAGATTGTTTGCTACCATTATAGCCACTGAAAAGATCACCACCATGAGGTTTTAATTCTTTCCCTTCTTCAATTAAAGATTCTATTTCTTCAATCAATTTCATTATAATACCCCTTCCTAATATACCGTATTGTCATTATGTATAAGTATACTAATTCCCGATGTCTCGAATCTCTTAATTAGTTCTTAGCTAGTATTGTTGGATTTGTTAATTTCATAATTTTTTGCTTTGCTGATCAATTTTGATAAATGTCTTTTAATCATCTCATACATATCGTGAATGAAGTTGGGAGACAACAATATTTTTCCATGTTTTATATCAATACCTTTTTCTTCTTTGCTCCACTCCAAGATTTTATTCCATTCATTTTTATTTACATATTTTTGCTGTCCATGACCATGAACAAAAGCATTTCTGAGCGAATATAATTTTTCAATTTTTTCCCATTGATCAGAATCAATATCTACTGAGATGTCTAATTCCTTATTAATATAATGCTGTATTCTTTTTGGGAAATTACCTTTCATATTATCTATCTTTTTACCAGTATAAGTTTCATTGTAAAAGTAATTACAGATTTTCTTACTTGAAGACTCATAAAATGACCAAAGAATTATTATAAAAGAATTCCTAAATGTTCTAGGTAAAATATCTTCAACTATTGAATCAACTTTTTGAAATTCTATATCCACTTCTGGATCATCAACTTCATAACCTTTTTTAATTAACTGTTTTTTTACTTTTACTGGGTATTGTTCTTTGTGATATTTTAAGCTGTCTTCCAAAATTTTTAAATACTCATTTATACCCCATATTTCATATTCAATATTAATAAATCGAAAGTCGATTTTAATTTCACCCATTATTTAAACCCCTTCAATTTATAAATAACTATTTCTTATTATCTAATTATATGTATGTAATAAATTTCCTTCCTAAATAAATTATATACTTAACAAATTGGGAGGTCTGGTTTCGAAAGATTAAAACTTTTCCAAATAGTATAAATACTTACAGTTATAGATAAAGCAGGTTCATGAACACAAATTGCGTTTAAGAAAGAAAGGTGTATATAGAAAAGAACACTATTGAAACCCTGTACTTATAAAAAAAGAAATCATCTAAACAGGGAAGGTAACTTTCCCCTCTTGTCCGAATGTTTATATTACTAGACTAGGTTCTTTTCTAAACATTTTGTTGTAAACACATCACTATAATGGCAGATATGATAACTAAATCTACAACAATTGATTTAATCCCCTATTAAAAAATCCGCTAACCCTTAATGAAAAGGCTAACGGACGACTTTGATTGTTATTATTTGGTTTTAAATACTTAAGTTCTTTCTGACAGGGAAAGAAATGTATTATACATTTACATACTACTAAATATACCGAGTCTTATTTAACAATCCACTAATTTATCCTTCTGGTATTCATTCTATACAAAAATAAACAGGAGTGGCCTGGAAATATTTATTTCATAATAATTATTAACAATAGTTTAGGTCATTAACTATTTAAAAGCTCAATTATAAACAGAATTATTTAATAATATTGCTGGTGTTTTTTATATTGTTTTTTGCCAAATTTCTGATACAATCTTATTTTGTTAGACGAAGTGGCAAGTTCCTAAATTTTTGTTTCAAATTAAGTTACAGTATCATAGAAATGATTTCTTACATTGCTTTCTGAATTTATAAGTATTTCTATATATTTGAGAGCATATTTCATTAGTTCTTCATCTCTACTTTTATTAAGTCCACTACAAAATTCTGAAGTTTTACCACCATGAAATAAATTATTTCTAATAGTTCGTATTACATTTACAACATTATTAGCATTAGAATTATCTTCATTAAACTTAAAATCTCTCCAATCCAATTTGTCTTCACAAATTGTTTGTGTTTTAAACTCTTTAAACAAATCCATATTTTTAGGATTTCCTAAAGGTCCTAAACTAAAATCAGTTTCTATCTTTTCTATAAAATCACACCAATTCACTTCTGCTTTACTACTTCTTATATATCCAGCTTCTTTTAAAGCATACTCAAACCGTGAAAAAACTATAAAAAAATCCAAAATTAAGTCATCATCAATATGTGAATATGCTTCTCTTGTTCTTTCCCTAATTTCCATTTTTTCTTGATCGCTTGGAAATTCTCGCATAATAACCCTCCAATATTTTTTTAAAAATTTAACATTTTTTGCTCCGATTCATAAAAACCAAGATATTATTGATATAATTAGTGTTGATACTGCAATTAATTGTGTTATTTTAAATTTTCTATTCTCTTTTCTTAAATTAGTTAATATTAAAGCAAGGTAAGGAAAGTGCACACAATGTTTATCATTGCCAACTTTTAATACGAAAAAAACCTTTGTATCATTTTCATTAGTATAGCTATATTTCTTCTTATTAGTCTTATTAATCTAACTCCTATTTAGTTATTCTAAATTTTATATAAGTAAATCTCCATTTTATAGAATAAAAAGAGAAAACTTATTTTTCCAATTTATAATTCATCGCTCTTATTTTACTAAGCAGTTTATAAGTTAAAAAATATAGGAAAATAATTTTAACTAATAATTAAAAAATCTAACCATCTGTATTCTAAAAATTAGCAAAATCAATAAATTATTAAAAAAATTATACTAAATAATCCGAAACAAATCTTCTTATCCAATTTAACATATCATCAACATCTTCATATTTGAAACAATCAAATTTGCCATGATCAGCATTATTTCTTATATCAGCTTTGGCTGTTATTTCCTTAAATTTCAACTTATTATACACTTTTTCATTATATAATTGAGTATTCAATGAATTTATTGAAGTATCTTTAGGATAATCAATATTATAATCATCACATAATTTTCTCAAAGCGTCTTCTAATAAAGCGCCACCTAAAGATGCTGCCGGAATATAATAATTTTTCTCTAATAGTTGTTCAGCTTGACTAAGCAAATCATCCAATAAATCTGCTCTTATAAGATGTCTAATATTAATTAACATTTCATCAGAATAATCAATGTATGCCCCTTGCAAAATACCATAATATTCTTTTAAATAATAACTATTCGATTTAGCATCTTTGGCAATATCATTTATCATTTTATAATGTATGCTTTCTTTTCCACAAACTCTTTCAATTAAATTTACTACTTGTACTCTCCACTTTTGATAGTCTATCTTTGAAGGATTGCCATTACTATATTTTTGACCATTCCACCCGCTCTTATTTAACATACTTTTTCCTTCACCAATTAATTTCTTAAATCTTTCTTCTATTTTTTCTTCTGATAATTTCACAATAACCCTCCATTCAAAAGAATTCATGTAATACCTAAAGTTAAATAATTGGATTTATTGCTGTAAATATTTTTTTCATGCTATTTCCTTTTCACCAAACTGCCTATAATTTTTGGCTTTATTATGCTATAAGAACTTATTTTGACTATGATAAAACTAATCTATCAATTTAAAACCAACAAAGTCTGCTATAAGTAAGCTAAGTTACTCCTTACCAAAGCACAGGTTTTAATAAAACTATTACAGTTAAAACCCTTAGCGATTAACTTTAAATTCAAATCTTAATACTATCTTTGAAATAACTACTCATTAAAATTTATTTCTCTATCAAGTGCTTTCAGTAATCTAGGTCCTACTTCTAAAGCCCATTGTGAAACATTATCATCTATATAATTAGCATGGACAGCTTTATTTAATAATCCAACTAAATCCGATAAAACATTTTCTTGATTACGAGATAATATATTTTCTTTTGATAACATTCTAAGTAATTGTCCAACTCCTTTTCGGTTTACTTGCAAATTATGATTCGTTGCAATCTCTTTAAGTCGCTTTTCAATTTCTATTCTTAAACCAGCTAATGCAAGTTGAGAATCTTCGTCAGAAATCATTTGAAAAGAATATTGGGAATCTGAGCTATTTACTTCTGAAATTAATCCAACTTCATTAGCTTTTTTCTCGGCATTTCTTAATTCTTTTAATTCTATACGAGTCCCCCCAGGTAATTCAATAGTTTTAATAATTTGTATAATCCAAGGTAATATAGCAATTAAAATTAAAGTTAAAGAAATGATATCAATTAAAAAATCAGGATGGAATAAGTGTAAAACTGCTAGCAACATAAAAAAACCAGAAAATAAAGATTTAATTATTCTCATAAAACCATTCCCTTTATTCTAGAATAAGAGATACTCCTTAACTTAATTATTAATGGCAACTAATTAAAAACTAAAGTAACTCTCAATATATAAACTGAATGTTTCTAATTTTTTATTTATGTATATATTATAAATGTCCTTCATAAAAATAAATTGTCTATAATAATAAGTAGTGGGGTATCGAAAGATTTCTCTTTTATCAATAGAAAGAACAAATACATATAGTCATGAGTAAACCAGTTTCATGAATATAAGCCACTTAAGAAAACAAAGGGTTTATAGAGAAGATTACTATTGAAACCCTGTACTTATAAAAAATAAACCATCTGAACAGGGATGGTGGCTTACCCTTCCTGTCCGAATGTTTATATTACTTAATAATGTCATTTACTAACCACTTGTAATTCGATTTCGATGCCCTTCATCTGATAATTATGAAAGCAAATATCTATATCACATATATTGATAAGATAATAATGTAAAAAAGTCCCCTAAATCTTATTTTTAGGTCAATGGACTATTAATTTAATATATTTTTTACTTTGTTTATTTTAATTTCTAATTACCAATGTTAAATTATTGATCTGTTAAAACTAAATATTTATTCTGATTATCACATATATCTGCCCATCTTAAAATACCAACTATTGGACTAATTCTTCTGAAAACACTATCTCCTAATTCTTTATTATATACTTTATAAGCAACTCTGCCCTCGATAGAATCAATAGGCAAACCAGATTCCCCCAATTTATAATTCATCGCATCCCCTTTTAGTACTGCTGGTCCTTTTTCTTTAAACAAGTTTTCAATTTCATCAAATACTTTCCATTCCAACAAAGGATAATTGCCTAAATTATCAAGTTCTATTCCTTCCTTAGTTGCTTTTGCTTTAAATGTGTTATTTGTTTGTAATGGTATATCTACCTTACCCTTACCGTTATCAAATTTATTCTTTATTTTTTCTGTAAAATTTAAATATATTCCTTTACTATTCAAATTATATAACCTCCCCTAAGTAAATGATATATTAAATTAGTTTTTCCTGATCTGTAAGTAAAAGCTTATTTCTTAAAGATCAAGCAAAGAATATAATAAAGGGTCTTAACCTATTTCATAATTATTCTATTAGACAAATGACATACCCAAATCGGTATGAGGATCATCTTCATTTAATAATAAAATATATATTAAAGATAATACTATATTTACTTCTTCTTTCAAAGACATACTGTCTCTTTGTTCTGCTATTTTACCATTAAGATAACCTTTTGATATTATATATTTTCCATTATCTTTTATAAAGTTTAATTCATATACACAAAGTCCTGTCCAACTTCTATGAAAATAAAGTTTTTGTTCTTCAAAGTAAATGAACCATTTTTCTTCCATTACTTTTGGAATAAACCCTTGCTTTAACTTATTATATTCTTCTTTTGAATATTTCTGTTTAATAGGTAAAATTACTTTATCTTGTGGCATATCAACGGTTTTCCATGATTATTTTTTTGCTCTAACTCTATTAGTTGAATCATTTTCCGCATCCATAATATGCTCCTTTCAGCTCTATTCCTCAATTTATTTTTCACTATGAGATATAATTAAGTCTATTTTAGCTATTTTCTCTTGTGTTATTGGATTCTAGAAGTCTTAAAATTTTAATTCTCTTAATTCAGAAACTTCATCTTTTACCAAGTCTAATATAAATTGCTTTGCCTGGCTATACTCAGGAGTATTTATTTTATTTAATGTTTTTTCTGCTTCAGCAAATCGACCTAATTCTCTCAAAAGTTCGCCCTTCATCATTAGATCGTTATCATCATTTTCATCAAATAGTTTTAATAATCTATTTAATAAAGATGGTATTTTATTTTTAATATTTTGAGATAATTTATCTGCATTATTTTCACGAAAATAATCATTATACTTCCACCAAATTTGAAGTAACAAATAAAAAGTATCTTCTTCAGAACGTATTTCTACTTTCTTCAATGAATCAATATATTGTTCTAAAGATAACTCTTCCAAATATTCTAAATTTATATATTGCTCTTCACCAGGATCAATCTCATCTATAATTTCAGCGTTTTCTACCCAAAAATAGTTGTCGCATTTTTTACATATAGTAACAACAATGCTATCCGGTAGCATTGGAGCTTCACGTTTCCCATCAGTCCAATATTTGGCATTAAACGTATTGCCTGACCTTAATGTATCCTTTTTTAATTTATTATTACAATATGGACACTGTAGTATCAAAACCGGACCTGGCAACATAGAGTATCACCTCCCACTATGTTAAATCTTATAATCGTTTTAACTCCTTTTTAATATAACCAAGTGTATTTAAATCACTTCTGTTTTAATCTAATATATTTTTATTTACATACTCCTAATCTATTAAATATTCTTTTAATATCATTAACTACACTATCTATAACAGTAGCTTCATCTACTCCTAATGGTAAAAATAATGGTATATATGTAAATCCATATTTGCCTCTGAATATTTGATTAATATTTATGTCTCTTAACCCCACTAAATCATCTTTTATTTCTGCTGAATAATCCCAATTATTATCTTTTATACCAATCCAAAAAGGAGTTTCTGATTTTTCAATCCAGTATTTTAAGTTTAATTCTAAGCTAACCCCCCAATTATTAATATATAGATATCTCGTATATCTACCAAAAGAGGAACTGCTTTTTAGACCTTCCTTACTAACCATAGATAATCTTTCTAGTTTATCAATAACTTTAGTTATCAAATTATAATAACCATAAATTCTTTTAGGTATTTCTATTCCTAACTCTTCTCCTTTTAAAGGCAAAAAGGCTTCTTCATCCATTTTAGAACAAAGCCCTTCCAATTGAGTTATATCAGATTTGAGTTTTTCTAAATTATTAGTTATTAGTTCATGTTTTATGACTTTAAGGATTTTGTTCCAAGAAACTATAATCATATTAATATTTTTAGTAATATCTATATAATTATTCTTAGTACAAGAAAGATCTCTATAGCTCTCATCAATATTACATTTTCGAATTAATTCATTCCATAGAGAATTAGTCCTTTGATTCGGGCATATAAATACCATCAATTTATTCCCCTCATAACTTGACCTTTCTAATCTCTTCAAGTATTCCACCGGCTGATTACTAGTAAGTCCCGCCCAAAATTTAGATTCAATTATGACTACTTCTTCTCTTTTATCATTTATACCAATAAGATCAGGACGTTCTAAATTTTTTCCAGCCAATTGAGTTTTGAAATACAAATTATCATTGATTGCTTCTAAACCAGCTTCTCTATAAAGATGCTTTAAAAATATCTTTTTAGCCTTATCTGAACTTTCTATAATATACTGTAAACTTTCAGTGGCTAAATCTTCTGGAGAACCTTCAATTTTTGAATATAAATGTCCTAATAAAGTTTTCATTGACACTCTCCTCATAAAAGATTATATTATTTATCTAATTGAACATAGAAAAACTTAACTTATATATTCTTTTAATTTTAAACGGTTAATCACAATCATACTATCTATTTGTATATTCACAATAAATATCCTTCATAAATAAAGTCTTTGAATAAAAGGTTCGGGCATCGAAAGATTAAAACTTTTTAGCATACAATAAATACATATCGTCAGAAATACACTGCATTTTGAAATACAAACTAAACACAGGGATAATCTTCCTCTTCTTGTCAGAATGTTTTTAATCATAATATTCTAAAAACACTTAAATAACAGGGATAATAGGCATATAATCCTCAATATAAGGCAAAAGTTTACTTGTGGCTGTGGTATAGGGTTAGCTCTTTATATGAAGGATTATATAGGGGATTATAAAAGGGTCGGGCATCGAAACATTTCTATTTGCTTGATAATTGTCAATACTTAGGGTCATGGATAAATTGAAATATATTTAGGCATAAAAAAATCCACTAACCTTATAAATTATAAAGAGGCTAACGGACTTTGATTGTTATTATTTTGTTTTGATACTTAAGTTCTTTCTAACAGGGAAAAAGTATTTTATCTAGATATTAAATATAGAGTGGCCTGTTATTAGTTTTTACGGTTCATACCTAACATTAAACCTTTATCAATCAAGTTATTAATATCATTCATATCATCCGAAGGCGTCCAACCATAATGATGATGTCTTCTTTGTTCAATAAATAAGCAGGTCTTAAGCTTTGTTACATTATTAGTTAAAGTATCTTCTTCATGATATTTTTTGCGTTGTTGATTAGCTATTTTGGCTGCTTTACTAGTTTCATTCCAATATTCATATGCATTAAAAGAGAGAGCGTATTTTTGTATTCCGTCCCAATCAGCATTTTTACCAGTGATATCCAATTGATTATTATCCATATTTATAAAACTCCTTCACGCTAAATGAAATACCCCCATTTATTTGTTTTCACTTTTATATGTAATTCTACCTTTTTTAATGAATTTACAATTAATCTTCTTCCATTTTGCATTGTCCTTATTTTCTGAAGGATTTACTATTAAAAAATCATCATTTACTTTTTTCACTTTGCCTCTTTTCCTATTTATAATATTTTCTACTACATCATTAACTTCAAAAGAATCATTCGGATAAATAATATTTTTTTCAATGATTTCGAATAGTTTGTTTAATTGATTTTCATTAATAGTTATCCCCTTACCTGGATTTCCATCTTGATTCCATTTTCTTATATCATATTTTTCTTTATTATTAAACCACTTAGTTTTAGTTACTCTAAGCTCCCAATCATCAGATAATTTAATCTTCCCAAATATTTTCTTAACCTCATAGTGATATTCTTCGGAATTATTATAAGACATTTTTTCACCTCTAAGTTTATCCTACTTTTTTATAGGAGATTGTATCTATAATGATATAAAAATACATATCTTCTTAAAAAATATTTTACCAAGAAGTTTTTAATTCTTTCATTTTAGTACTCTTATTTAAAATTTTCTTACAAGTTTCCCAATCATCTGTATCTACTTGATTATTATATCTAACTTCATAGGGATGTTTATTAGGAATATTATTAATAACTTTTTTAGCTTGTTCTTTTTTATCTATTGCAACATTAATCCATGCATCTTTTAATACATCAGGAATTTGACCAAAGATATCAGTAATGTTTTTTAATCTCTCAGATAATAATTCATGAACTCTGTCTTCAACTGAATCCTTATACCTCATATTATATAAGAACACCTTATCAAATCTTTGTCCTCCCCGTTGTATGCGGCCTTTCCTTTGTTCTAGACGTGTAGGGTTCCATGGCATATCAATATTAACAAGCCTTCTCAAAGCTTGTAAATTAAGACCCTCTGAAGCTGAATCAGTACCCACTAATATTTTTAAATCATAATTCATCACCATTCTCTTTATATCATCTTTAGATTCTTTATGAAATTCATCGTTAATAAAATATCCTGCTTTATTGCTACCAGCATAAACACCTATTTTTGATTTTGGAAACTCTGTTGACAGTTTATTAGCAATCCATTCTACAGTATCATAATATTGAGAAAAAATTATTACTCCCTCTTCTATCCACTTTTCTCTATTTAATAATTCTACAAGTTTATTATACTTAGGGTCCTCTGCTTCATTTGACATTAATGCATCAACATATTTATGAAGCATTTCTTCTTCTTCATGTGTTAAGTCCTTTATTTCGCTTCTATTTTCTTCCTCTTCTTCTGATAGGGAATCTAAATTTTGATTGTTTTTACCCCATTCTTTTTGTAACTTTAAACCAGTTTTTTTACCTGCCTGAATAGAACTACCAATCCTTTTTAACAGTAGTGTCTTTAAAAATCCACCGCCCTTAACTCGGCTTGCTATCATTTTACAAAATTCTTCAGCAAACTCATACGCTGATTTCATATAACCTGTCAATAATAAAGGATCTTCATCAATAATTTCTACTTCAATTTTCTCTAAATATGGTTCTCCAGTCTTTGGATTTTTCTTGTTTTCTAGATATTCCCTTTCTCTTCTTATTACATGCCTTATATAAGGATTATGTAATTCAAAAAAATCATTCATTAAGGATTCCACATAGGATTTTTCATGCTGTTCTAGTTCATGATACTGCTTTGGAAATACTACTGTATCTTCACTTATATTAGCAGATGTTCTTAACATAGAATAATATGAATCTTCTTTTGAAGGAGGAAATGGATTTTTTATCCAACGCCATTTTTCTGTATTAGATAGTTCAGCTCCCTTATTCTTAATTATTTCTAAACCCTTATTTATGAAACCTTTTCTCCTCCATAAAGAATTTTTAGTACCCAAAACTTTATCACTACCACACGATAAAATGTTTAAAAGATCCCAAAGTTC
>Ga0209936_1001283_pt1 | contig 13585 bp, 15 predicted proteins | sample SalPonR1_A_D1_MG_FD_185694 | JGI IMG/M metagenome (GOLD analysis project Ga0209936, IMG submission 185694) | Salt pond soil microbial communities from South San Francisco under conditions of wetland restoration - Salt Pond MetaG R1_A_D1_MG... ... | reverse complement strand
AATAATAATGATTTATTGATTTTTCCAATTTTCAGCAACATATTTAATATTTTTAGCTGTAATCAAACCTACGTCTGTGTCTTCATTAGATAATGCTTTTAATTTTTGAGCTTTCATCAAACAATCCGATGAAAAAGATGGGGCAATAATCAAAAACAAAGTAACTCTTTTCTTCTATTATATACCTTTTAAATTGGTTAAAATGTTTATCAGGAAAGTTATAATCTGTTTCACAACTTTTATTATCCCAGAGTATTACATCATCATTATTACAAATTAATCTGCCATCTGGATTATTATTCCCTTTCATTTTAGTTGGATTATGTCTTAAAAATTTTTCAAATAAAAAACTTGTTGCTTCTTCAAAATAATGTTCAACAGATAAATCCTTGTTAATAATATTTTGCTCATGTGAACTTATATCATCTTGCCATTTCCAGGCTATGACTAATACTTTTTTATATATTTTTATTTAAAAGAATGTTTAATGTTAAAATATTTAATACTCTGGTATTCCTATCAATATGAATAAAATTTAATTTATTTTTTATTCTATCATAATCAGCAAACTCATTTTTGTTTTTTAATATTAATTTCCTCATTTCTTTTTCATTTTCCTTAGGGGTATCCTTTAAAAAACTGTCAACCAATCTACCCAAATAAAGTTTAGACATTTTTGAAACAATCTCCTCAAGTTTCATCTTATTGCTCCTGTTTTACTATTTTTAAAAATAACAAATTAAATATTTTAAAATTATATTTTAAAAAAGTTTTACATCATATTCCATATTTTATCTTATTATTAAATATTCATTAAAAATATAATATTCCTGCATAAAACACAAAAAACCTCACCCAGCCCAAAAAGCCAAATGAGATCATTAGATTATCAATTAATATTTAAATTTGATTTAGTGAATATAGAATATTATAACCACTCATATTTGTATTTATTGATTTAATCTTTAATATAATAGCAGCCTATATTTCATATCTTTCCAAATTTTAAATATTTTACATTACTAAGATAATATAAAATCAAAAGTAAAAACAAACCACAGAATAATATTTATTAAAAATCATCGAGACTTAACTATAGTTTGCATCGTAATTGTATCACAACTATCATCTTTACAGTCATCATACAAATATTTTTCAATTTTAATTTCATATACTTTTTCATCTCTTTTTTCTATAATAAAACTTTTTATATTATTTATATAACTACCATTTATTTCTATTTGTTTATCAATTTCATTATATTCAATTTTTATATCATCCGAGTCAACTTTATTATCTGGCGCTACTAATATATCTGCAGGGTCAGTATTTCTAATATGGCGAGATATTCTTGACAAATTTAATTGAGCGCTTTCTTTAGCATGCATCCTCTGAGCATTTGGAATTACTGTACTGTATATATCTGTTACCATACTCAATATCATTGGAATTACAATTCCTAAAATTGCAATTGTCAAAATGACTTCAACTAAAGTAAAACCTTGGTTTTTCTGAATAATATTTTTAATTTTATTCATTTTATCAATCACCCGCCAATAAAACTTCTATTTTATAGTTCCTATCGCTCCAATTAATTGTAACTAAATACAAATTTAAATCATCTCTTTTGTCTGTCTCCACTGTAATATCAGGATTCCCCGTGTTAGAATCACTAATAACTAAATTTTTTGTAACAAAGTTATTAATATTAGTTTGAATATCATCAATATCATTACTACCTAAAGTATTTAAATTTTTATTCTGTAATTGCTCAATAATAGAATCACTAATTCTCGAAGCTTCCATTCTTTCATCCATTCTTACTTCTGCTTTAAAGCTACTTACTATGGCTCCTGAAAAAGCTATAATTAAAACCAAACCTATTACAATTGCTGTCATAACCTCAATTAAGGTAAAACCTTTTTGGGTTTTTAGTATTTTCATGAAAACCTCCATTCTATAATTGTTCCCAGCCACTAATAGATAACTTAGGTTTATATTCTTCCGGTAAATCACCAGGATTGATATCAAAATTACCTGTACCTCTAAAATCAAGATAATAACCCTGGGTATTTGGATCATTGGAATAAATATAAAACATATTATTTTCAAAATCATCACCTGAAGAAGTACCTTGTGAAGTAACATTTTTCTTAACTATTACTATTGAATTACTTATTTTACCACTAGGAGGATCAAAATCCAAATATCCATCAATTACCACAATGGAATTATTTATATTAGTATCTTTAATAATTAAATTACCATTTTTAATGATTATATTTTCACCATCTATATCTTCATTATTAAAATTCTTGTCAGTATTTTCATAATATTGGTCAATAATTTCTTCACTATCATCAACAAAATCATCATTTTCAAAAAAACTATTAGATAAAAATAAGCTAGCAAAAGAAATAAAATCTTCAGCACCCCAATCATTTATATTTATATGATCGAGTAAATTTCCAGGACCTGATTCATTATAATAATCTTCAACATCCTCAACTTCTTGAATATTAAATGATTTTAAACCACTATCCACAGATATATCAAATTTAATTCTTTCAGTATACTTTTTACCACTTGTTGATACATAATTTCCTTCAGATATAAAAGAAGGATTACTACCTGTAGATGAAACTGAAATATTAAATTTTATATCACCCATTTCCAAAACATTACTATCTATATAATATTTATCATCTTGAAATGAAAACTTTAATTCCCCATCATCATCTTCAACCAATAAAAAATCCCCACTATTTATTGAATTAAAATTTATTTTTCTTATTTGATCCAAATTAGCTTTTACAAACTCTACACCAGAATCAGCAGCATAAAATGATTTTGACACAGCTTCCTTGTGTACAGCCACATTTATATGGGTTTCAGTGGCTCTCATTAATACCGGTATCAAAATTCCACCTATTACTAGCAAAGCCATAACCAAGACTATAGCCACTCCCTCATTTTTTTTAAAAATCATATCATTCTCCTTTCATATTTTTTTACCAATATATGTTAAAAATAAACTAAAAATTTTTTCATTAATACCAAAATTTTATATTTACCTCTAAAAATTTTAGTTTATAATAAATTATTAAAAAATAAAGATAATGATTTTATGAAAATTAAAAATATATATCTATATTATAATAATGATTGTAAGTTTTATATTTATTTTTTTATATTAATATTAACTTTTCTATTATATTTTTATATTATTTTTACTTTTCTATCATATATTTAATATTCTCTAACAATAAAAATAATCCTGCAAAAAATAAAAATTCTCATCCAGCTTTTAAAGCCAGATGAGATCATTATAATTTAAAATTCTTTTTTAAAGTTAATCTTACAAATCACATTATTCAAGATAACTTTTAGTTATCTATTTTTTTACCTACTTCAAATTTCATAAAATATAAACTCTTTTTTTCTTTATTCTGTCTAAAAATACAATAAAAAAGTAGGATTTGATAATAAATATACTGATAAATAAAAAATCCCGCTATGCACTGGCATAACAGGTATAAGAAATGGCGCGCCTGACAGGATTCGAACCTGTGGCCTACGGATTAGAAGTCCGTTGCTCTATCCGGACTGAGCTACAGGCGCATATATTTAATTATAACTGTGCAGAGGGAAACACCTTATTTCATAGGGCTTTTCCCTCGCGACAGTATAAATAATATCATTGTCTAAACGATTTGTCAAGAGCAAAATTCCTCTTTTATTATCTTTTTCATTTTTTCCAAAGCATTAGCTCGATGGCTTATTTTATTCTTTATTTCTGGAGCTAATTCAGCCATAGTTTTCCCTTTGCTTTCTACAAAGAAGAGAGGATCATAACCAAAGCCATTCTCACCACGAGGGGTCTTAAGAATTCTTCCTTCACAATTACCATCAACTGTTTTATGGTAATCATTGTGCGGATCATAAATTGCCATTACACATCTGAATCTGGCAGTTCTCTTTTCTTTTTCCACATCTTCTAATTCTTTTAATAGCTTTTTGTTATTCTCTTCATCAGTTGCATTTTTACCAGAAAATCTTGCAGAATAAATCCCAGGTTTTCCATTAAGATAATCCACTTCCAAACCTGAATCATCGGCTAAAGTAATTAAATTAGTTTTCTTAGCACTAACTCTGGCCTTTTTTAGTGCATTTTCGGCAAAAGTTTCACCATCTTCTTTTATATTCATTAATTCTGGAAAATTATCCAGTCCAATAATTTCAAAATTAAAGTCTTTAAGTTGAGCTCTAACTTCTTTAATTTTACCTTTGTTGGTACTTGCAATTAGTAGTTTTTCCATTAGGCATTAACTTCCTTTAAACTCATTTTTTGTTTTTCTATTAAATCATTAATCCCTTTTTCTGCTAAGTCAAGCAATTTTGTCATTTCATCTCTAGTAAAAGGATCTTCTTCAGCTGTACCCTGCACCTCTACTACTTCACCTTTTCCGGTCATAACTACATTCATATCAACCTGAGCAGCAAAATCCTCTTCATAACATAAATCCAAAATTGGTTCTCCATTTACAATTCCTGAACTAACAGCAGCTAAATAATCAGTAAGTGGTGATTCATCCACAATATTTTTATCAATCATATAATTTACTGCATCTACTAAAGCTACATAAGCTCCTGTTACAGAAGCTGTTCTTGTACCACCATCAGCCTGAATAACATCACAGTCAACCCAGAGTGTTCTTTCACCTATTTTATCTAAATCAATAATTGCTCTAAGTGAGCGTCCAATTAAACGTTGAATTTCCTTTGTTCGACCACTAACTTTACCTTTAGATGAAGCTCTAATAGATCTGGAAGGTGTAGAAGCAGGAAGTAAAGAATATTCAGCTGTCAACCAACCCTGACCTTTACCTCTTAAAAAATATGGTACCCCATCTTCCACAGATACAGTACAAATAACTTTTGTATCACCAGTTTCCATTAAAACAGACCCTTCAGCAAATTTAGTATAATTTCTAGTTATATTAACTTCACGTAACTCATCTTCATTTCTTTTTCTTTTATATGACATAAAAAACCCCTTTCATTTCTTTATAATTTACTTAATTCAAATTGACTTCTTTCTTCCCCAACTAAACCAGCTAATAGATAAAAACCTGTTTTAGGTTCTATTTTAAATTCTGAAAGTAAATGAAAATCTTTGATATCACCGGTTCTTTTCATGTGAATTCTGGGACCGGTACAAACATATTTATAATCTCCAATTTGAATATGTTGCTCATCAATATATTTAACTTCAAGATTTTTTTCGATCATTATTTTAACTTCTTCTTCAATTTTTTCTATAGAAAAATCTGGCTTGTTTTCAAATTGAAGTACAAAACCACTTTTCACATCACTATGTAAGGGAGGTCTCATATAACCCCTTTTTTCAATAGAAAATGCTGTCAGATCTTCTGCTGTGTGCGCCATTCTTCTATATTTTATAGATTCAAAAACAATTTTTTTGATTTCTTCTGAACTGGGACCAAAAACTCCAGGCCTTGTAACCAAAACTTCTTCCCCTATTCCAATTAGAAGTTCAGGAAAAGTATCTAAATGATCAGCTATTAAATCATAATGTTCAACAATAACTCTTCTTCCTTTTTTAATTGCATCTTTTATAGCTTTAGCTATCTCCCAGGGCTGATTGAAAGCTGTTTCAAAACGAACATCTACATGATAAGCATGAGTTGTATATTCTCCATCTTTATAATCACTCAAAAGAGGTAGTGGTCTAATATTAATTCCTTCATCATCATTTGTCAGTATTAAACCTGGAAACATACCTCTAATTATCAAAGATTTACCTGCTCCTGCCTCACCAATCATTCCAATCAATTTGTCATTTGCTCTAAGATGAGTTTGAGCAATATGGTCACCTAGAACTGTAAGACGATTTTTTCCCCTTGGAGCATAATAAACAGAATGTGCAAAACTTTCGGTAGTCATAAAATTTCCCTTCTTTTTAACCTTTTAATAATCCTTTTCCAATCGCATAAATATCATCAATTGCCATTTGAAACCCAGCATCTTTTTCTTCTTTTATAGCTCTTTCCTCAATTTTGCCTCTATGGAATTGCTTTATTTCTTGACTGAAAGGTAATTTACCAAAGTTAAGGTAACGAACTGCTCCATTAATATCTCTGGCAGGTAACATTTTACCAGAATTATATTTACTTGGAGAGAAAGGAATATCCAAAACACCTGATTCAAAAGCTTTTACCGCCCCTTGAGCCAGATCCCCATCTCCTAATTCCAAAACTTTATCTATAATTTCTCTGACTTCCTTTTTAATCATTTCTTTTTCTAATTCATATTCTGCTGATTTATCAAAACTTTGATCTTCCAACATCTTAATTATCTGCTTGGTATTTACTAACCCGGCTACATTTGCTTCTTTATCAGGAGATTTTAAAGCTTCCTGGGGAGTTTTAACTAATACCTTTGTTACATTAGAAAGAGCAGCAGTAGTAGCACCTAAACCGATAATTCCATAGGCCTTTGCTTCCTCCTGCGGAAATCCACCTAACCATTGATGGAAAACTGTTGTTATTTCAACATCTTCATGTTCATATTTTTTTAGATATTCATCACCTAGTTCCTGCAAACTATGAATAGCAGCGACATCCTGCCTTAGATTACCATTTTGGCCATAACCTAAACTTATATATTTTACACCCTGTTCAGCTGCAAGTAAAGCCTCAATTATACTAACACTATGAGAAATGGCCGGTGGAACAAGAGTTCCAGTAAGAGGTCCAAAATGTTCTCTATTAATATTTACTCCATTTTCTTCATAAAAACCTACTAATCTATCTACATACTGCCAATATTTGATAGTTTTCTCTAAAGAAACTTTTTTAGCATAAGGTAAATTATAAGATATACCCCCACCTTCAAAATCAGTAAAACCTCCTGCTAAAGTAATTTCTGCCAAAAGCCTGGCATCAGGTGTTCCATGCCTTATCTGAGCAGGAGCATTGATTTCATCAACTATCTTACGACAGATATTAATCCCATGGTTTACAGCCGGGAAACCATCTAACATAGATCTGCCTAACTCTTTACTTTCTTTCAAACCTTTTTGAGCTTCTTTATATTTATTTTGTCTTGTATAACTATCAATTGTTACCGGTAATATATCAGCTTTTCCTTCTTTTTCTAGAAAATTTAACAACTCAATAAATTTATCAGGAATAGCTATTCCAGCTCTAGGCTGAATTAAAGTTTTGGCTTCTCTTTTAGCTTTTAGCATCTTATTTATAACAAATTTTTCTTCTGGATAATTACTATAATAATCTAATACCTCATCCAGATCTACCTTATTACCGGTATTCCATTTTGATAAAATATCATCTCTTAAATTAAAAAATTTATCTATTTCTATCTTCTCATTCCTCAAATTCACTTTTTAATCCCTCCAAAATTAAACTATAAAAAAATCTACCCAAAAATATTTACTTCACTTAAGGAGATTAAATTTTTATCTATTAATTTACCATTCCAAAAGAGTTTTGATATATTTCCTATATCACTAACCATAAAATCTATTTTTTCTTTTTTAACAATTTCTTTTTCATTTTCTATTTTTTCAATATTATTTTTTACAGTTCTGGCTAATACAAAAGCTGGATTAATTAGATTAACTTCTTGACCCATTACATCACCAATAATATCTGTGAGATAGGGAAAATGAGTACAGCCTAATATAAGAGTATCTACCTTTGCTCTTTTTAAAGGTTCAAGACAGCTTTGAGCATAATTATATACACTTTGACCACTTAGTTCTCCTTTTTCTACAAAATTAACAAATTTCGGACAGGGTTCAGCATATACTGAAATATTTGGATCATTATCAATTATTGCATTTTGATAAGCCTTACTTTTCACAGTTCCTTCAGTACCAATGATTCCAACTTTTTTATTTTTTGTTACCTTAATTGCCTTTTTACTTGCAGAATTAATGGTTCCATATATTGGTTTTTGAAATTTGTTTTTTGCCAGATTCAAAGCTACAGCACTGGCAGTATTACAGGCAATTACTATTATATCTGCTCCTTTTTCATTTAATAAAAAATCAATTATTTCTAAACTAAATTCCTTTACTTCTTCAGAAGGGCGGGGACCATAAGGAAGATGAAGAGTATCTCCATAATAAATATACTCTTTATCTGGCATTATTTTAAAAAACTCAGTAGCAACTGTTAGCCCACCTACTCCTGAATCTAAAAAAGCAATTTTCAAAAAGATTCACTCCTTTATTATTTCTTCATTCCAGGTTAATGGTTTTGTTAAATCCATATGACCTACTAATGTTTTAACTTCTTCTCCTTCTATTAAAAAAGTTACCTCTTCAATTTCTTTAAATTGAGTTAGAGTATTAACAACAGAATATACTGTCATTCTTTCTCCTGTGCTACCACCCCAGTGGTTATCAATTAAAGCCCGGTTAAAATTCACCCGGGCCTCTCCATTCATAATTTTTATATCATTTAATTTAACTTTATCAGGTATTGTTCTTGAATTTGCAGGATTATCTGGCCCTGCAATTAATTCTTTGATTGCATTTTGATAAAGATTTTCACTTTTAATAACTCTTTTCTCTGAAGTAAGATACATAGCTTCATCAGTTGCAAAATATATAGAAATTTCCATTTCTTCTATTAATTGATTGGGCTGGCTTTTTTGATTAATTATCCTTAAAGTTCCAAATAAAGCTAAAAGTACTATAATAATTACAATCGAAACAACCACTATCTTTCTGTTAATATCCATTATCTCACTCAGCCTCCAGTCTATCTTTTTCTAAAAAATCTAAGATACCATCAACAATTCCATTAGCTGCTTTATTCAAAAATACATTACTTCCTAAAAGTTTTTCTTCATGAGGATTAGATAAAAAAGCAACTTCAAGCAGAACCGAGGGCATAATAGTATTTTTTATAACATAAAAATTATCCTGTTTTAAACCTCTATCATCAAGCTTAATTTCATCACATAGATTATCATTTATTAGTTGGGCTAATTGCATATCTTCTTTTTTATAATTCTGTGATACATATATTTCACTTCCACCAGTATGAGATTTACGACTGGAATTATTATGAATACTTACAAAAATTCTGGCCTTTTTATCTCTGGCAATTTCAACTCTTCGTTGTAAAGAAACATATTCATCAGTCTTACGAGTAAGTAAAACATTATGGCCTTTCTTTTCAAGTTTATCTCTAACTAATAAAGCTAAATCTAAATTAACTTCTTTTTCCTGAAGACCATTTCCACCAATAGCCCCTGGATCAAAACCTCCATGACCTGGGTCAATCACAATCAAATCACTTAAATCTTCTTTATCTTTCTCTCTTCGAGTTTTCCATAGTTTTATACTAACATTTTTAGTCTTATTATCTGAATTAACTACATGTCCATAATAGTTTTCTAATAAAAATTCAAATCGAACCACATCTTTATCATAAGGTCCAAAATCTACTTTTTTAACCAAACCTTTTTCTTCAGGTAGTTGTAGTTTTCTATTATAATTTTCCAAACCTCTAACATCTACTACCAATCTTTCTGGTGATTCTCTTTTTTTAACTTCATAATCCAGTTTATTATTAAAACTTATCCGTATTTCATTATATCCTTTTTGGTCACCTATTTCAATTTTGCGGATATTATTATTCAAATAAATTTTATTAATATAGCCATCACCATTTCTTTCAGTACTCCAATTATAATTTACCTGTTTATTTAAATCAGCCACAAGTCGAACAACATCACTATTAAATCTGGAAGTCCTTACTTTTTTTACAACTTTATCTTTCTCAGCAGTTTCATCACTAAAACTATAATTTCTAAAAGCACCAGGTAAATCAACAACCAGTCTATCAGGTTCAGAAAGAGTAAAAATCTTTGGTTGTAATTTCTTGTTTGATTCAAAAGAAATGACTGAATCTTCATATTCTAAGTTACTTAATTCGACCTGCCCCTTGGGATAAAAAATTATACTATTATCTCTTTTCTCCTGAGTAAGGTAACTACTTTCTTTTAATTCCAAAACTACTCTTGTAACCATTGGATTAGTTTTAAACTGACTTACTTCTACTTTTTCAATCCATCTATTTTCAGAAAAATTATTTTTAAAACCATTTAAAATAGTATGCGGAAGGTCTATAACCATTCTTTTAGGCTCATTAATATATGATATTTTTGCTTCTCCTATAATATTATCATCAGTAATTATTTCTAAGCCCTGATTATCCTGCCAGGTTATTTCTTTTAATTTTGAAAGATAATTTATTAAAATATCATTACCAGTTTTTATTACACTTTCACTTTCCTGAAAAGATATATTTTTAGTTGAATCAACAATTATTTCTAAATACATTTTATCCTGAGTTCTTTTGATTTCAAGTTCAAACTCTTCAGATGGCAATTCATCTCTAAAATCACCTGAAAGAGTCGCTCTACGTAAAAGTATTTTTAATTTTTCAGGATTATCTTTCATTTTATTAATCTCAACCTGAGTTTCTTCACTTAAATTTATTTTTAATCTTCTATATTTTTCATCATAGGAAATTTTATTTACCATAATTTCAGCATTAAAAACATAAATGCTTTTAGAATCAGTGGTAAAGATATAACCAAAACCTTCGACAATTTTTTTAAAAGGTAAATAAGCCTGATCATTATCTATTACCAGGCCATTCGCCACTTTTCGGGTAGTATTATTTATTTCTAAATAAGGATTACCCTTCATCATTTTAGCATAATTATTTTCTTTTTCTAGTTCTAACAATTGAATAGATTTTCTCCATTCAAGATCAGCTTCCAATAATTCAGAAAGAAAACGAGCTTTTATGTAAATTTCTCCATTAACATCTTTTATATTAGAATCACTATTTATCTTTTCTCCATCAAAATATATATTTTTTCCATACTCATTAGCAAATACTATCATATTTGAAAGTAAAATAAAAATAAAAAAAGAAACGGCTATTAAGCCTATCTTTCTTTGCATCTCAACCACTCCTCAATCAAATATATAAATCTATTAATAGTCCTCTTATTTCATCAATTTTTCTTACAACTTCCAGTACATCTGCCTGTTCTTTTAAAAATAAATCATGAAGTTGATCAAGATTTTTATCGACTTTTTCAATTATTGTATATGTTTTTAAGTTGCCTGATCCATCCCAGCTAAAAGATTGCTTGGCCTGGACGAATTCTTTTTGGATAAGACGCAAAAAATCTTTTACTCTTTTTTTGTATTCTAACATATCCTTTTTATCCAATGATTTTTTTAACTTTTTACCCTGTTTATTGACTATATCCATTAATTTATCAAGACGTTCTTTTATCTCACCATGTTTTATTTCTGATAATTTATCTTTAAAACTACTTTTTATTTCTGTTTTTCTAGATTTGCCTTTTATATTTTTTAATTTTGAACGATTGGAATGTGAAAGTTCATCAGTTTGAATTTTCAATTTAACAAACCTCCTTAAATCTTCACTCATATAATATTATTCGATAAAATAACATTTTTTCCTGCCTTAAAAGGGGATAATAAACAAAAAGACCTGGTAAAATTAACTACCAGGTCCAAAAAATAAATATATTTTATTAATTTTTTAATAAACCATCTAAAAATACCTTTTTTATATCTTTATTAATTTTTTCTTTAGGATATTTATCGAAAAATATTATCCAATGAAATGAAGAAATACTTAGCATTCCGAAAAGACCGGAACTAATTGTTTCTTTATTAATATTTTTAAAAATCCCCTTTTTACTTCCTTCTTCTATAATTTCTTCAATTACTACTATGTATTCATCTTTTAATTTATATATCTGTTCTTCTAATCCTTCTCTATGAACCCACATTTCTCTTACAAAAAAAGAAAAGAAATCACGATAATTATTAAAAAATTCTAATTGAGCATCTATCAATTGTTCTAATCTCTTTTCAGGAGATTTTTCAATATCTATATGGTTTTTTACATATTCAATTAGATTTTTGGTACCATATTCTAATAAAAAATCTAAAAGAGATAATTTATTATCAAAATACAAATAAAAAGTTCCTTTTCCAACTTTTGCTTTTGAAGCTATTTCTGAAACAGTTGCCTGACTAAAGTTTTTTTCCTGAAAAGTTTCGATGGCTGCTTCACATATTCTTCTTCTCTTTTCTTCTAAACCTTCAAATATACTATTATTCGAATCCAATTAAGCCACCTCCTACTTTAAATAACAAACTATATCGAAATTTATCTTATCAAATTAATAATAGCAAATATGTAATTATAAGTCAATTCAAGGAGGGACAGGGATAAACCTGCCCCCTTTTCAATTAACTTATATTTTCTGCTTAAAAGTTCCAGGTGAATTCAAAATACGCTTTTTCTTCTGCTAACATATTTAGGGTAGAGAAATCCTCTTCACTATTTTCATCATCCATTACAACCGCTCCTACATTAAGATTATAGTCATTACCAAGTGAGAATTCAGCGGCTGGATTAATCATATAGCCCTCTCCTTCAACATCTGCTATTAAATCAGTTTTTAGAGTGTGGATACTTCTAAAAGGTAATTCACCATGAAGGATTAGATAATTTTCATCAGTAAGTAGTTTATCTTTGTCATTATTTTTTAGAATATCATTTATTTCATAGTCTTTGTAATTACGGTGAAAAAGTTGAACTACTGTATAGAAGTTATTTTCAAAAGTATAATCTCCTCCTATCACAAGATCTAATTTCTTTTCATCATCTTCATTTTGATTATAGTTAATTTCTGTCCAGACACCAATGTCAGCTAGAGAACCGCGTCCACTAAAGCCTATTGATTGTGTTTCTTTATATCCAAAATCAAGAGAAATTGTTTCTTTACTTGTTTTTGCTGTTGGATCTTTTTCTGCTAATAAATATGATTCAATTATTGGTTTTAAATCTTTTTGAACCTGATTGTAATCACTTATTATAAGGGGAATATCTCCATAACCCTTAAAATAATTAACTGAAAGATCATATCCCTTAAAATTACGTCTTGTAAACTTTAATGATATTTCCGGATCGGTAATATCATTCATTTCTCTTTTTTCAGGATCATTTATTGTAAAGTTATTATTCATTATTTGAGGAGTTATATTATTTGCTGTTTCAACTGCACTTATTTCTTTAGAACCTTTTTCAATCAATTTACTATAAATACCATCATATACACTATTTGCAATCATTCCTTTAGTAGTCTTATCTACCATACCTTCCAGTGCAGAGGGAATAGGACTTGGACGATGCTGACCAACAACTACTCCTGTTAATGAAGTTTGATAATCAAAGTAATAATCTCCTTTAAGAGATGTCACCCCTAACTCAGCAGATGTAGGATCTTTAGCAGTAAAATCTCTAGGATTTACTACATCAGTTGGATTAAGTTCATAAGCACTTCCCCAGTCTATAATTTGTCTCCCTACTCGCAAATCAGTATTTTCTAAATAGTAATCAAAATATACTTCTTTTAGAAAATCATAGTCACTATTTTCATCATAATTTAACTTAAATACTGGATT
>Ga0209936_1001281_pt1 | contig 13600 bp, 9 predicted proteins | sample SalPonR1_A_D1_MG_FD_185694 | JGI IMG/M metagenome (GOLD analysis project Ga0209936, IMG submission 185694) | Salt pond soil microbial communities from South San Francisco under conditions of wetland restoration - Salt Pond MetaG R1_A_D1_MG... ... | reverse complement strand
CCCGCGACTTCGCCCAGCGCGAGATCGTACCGGTCGCGGCCGAATTCGACATCAGCGGCACGTTCCCGGAAGACACGCTGCGCAAGGCCGGGGAGCTGGGATTCATGGGTGTGGAAGTGCCGGAGGAATACGGCGGCTCGGCCCTGGACGCGGTGGGCTTCGCGCTCATGATGGAAGAGATCGCGGCCGCCGACGCGGCGCACTCCACGGTCATCTCGGTCCATAACTCGCTGTATTGCAACGGCATCCTGAAATACGGCACGGAAGAGCAGAAGCAAAAATTCGTGACGCCCGTGGCCTCTGGCGAGGTATTCGCGGCGTACGGGCTGACCGAGCCGCAATCCGGTTCGGACGCGGCGAACATGCGCACCCGCGCGGTGCGCGACGGCGATCATTACGTCATCAACGGCAAGAAGTCCTGGATCACTTCCGGGCCCGTCGCGAAGTACATCATGCTGTTCGCGGTCACCGACCCGGATGCCGGACCCAAGGGCGTGTCGGCCTTCATGATCGATACCGAGAAGCACGGCTTTGCCTGCGGCAAAACGGAGCCGAAGCTGGGCATCCGCGCGTCGGCCACCTGCGAGATCGAGCTGTCGGATTACCGCTGCTCGGTGGAGGATCGCATCAGCGCAGAGGGCGACGGCTTCAAGATCGCCATGAGCATCCTCGACGACGGCCGCATCGGCATCGCGGCCCAGGCCGTCGGCATCGCCCGCGCCGCCTACCAGGCCAGTCTCGACTACGCGCGCGAACGCCAGGCCTTCGGCGCCCCCATCGGCAGTTTCCAGATGATCCAGAGCAAGATTGCCGACATGAAGATGCGTCTCGAGGCCGCCCGCCTGCTCACGCTCAAGGCGGCCTGGAACAAGCGCAAGGCGGCGGCGACCGGCACCCGCAATACCACCGAGGCCTCCTGCGCCAAGCTGTTCGCCTCGGAGGCGGCCATGTTCATCACCCACGCCGCGGTGCAGATCCACGGCGGCATGGGCTACAGCAAGGAAATGCCGATCGAGCGCTATTTCCGCGACGCCAAGATCACCGAGATCTACGAGGGCACCAGCGAGATCCAGCGCATGGTCATCGCGCGCCAGGAGACGGGGCTGCGCTAGGGCGGCCCAGCGTCTCCAGCCTGGACCACGCTGCCTCGACGTTCGCGCGGGCGGCGGCGGACAAGCCGCTACCCAGCTCGAAGTGATCGCCGCGCACGGCCAGGACCCATGCCTGCGGCGGCGCTCGCCCGGTGCAGCGCTCGTAGGTCTCGAGAACGGCGGCCGGAGACAACGCGTGGGAGCTATGGCTGCGGTCCCTGCGGGGCCGGACGCGCCGCAATTCGTACGGCGGCGCCGCGTCCACGGCGGCATCCACGAACACCGCCAGCCGCCGACCCTCGAGATCAAGCGCGTGCTCGATCTGCAGCTGGAAGTCCACCACCACCTCAATGCCGGGGAGGGCCTCGGCTTCGAGGCGCTCGGCCAGCACCGGGCCGATCGCATCGTCGCCCCGGCTGGGGTTGCCGATGGCGAACACGACGATCGGCGCGATCACGCCCGGCCGCTGCGCAGCGAATGCAGCAGCGCCCCGTCGGCATCACGCAGCTCGACGGCGAGCGGCATCTTGCCCAGCGCATGGGTGGCGCAGGACAGGCAGGGATCGAAGGCGCGCACGGCGACTTCGATGTGGTTGAGCAAGCCCTCGGTCAGCGTCCGTCCGTCCAGGTAGCGCCGCGCGACGGATCGGATCGCGCGGTTCATGGGCTCGTTGTTGTGCGTGGTCGAAACGACCAGGTTGGCACGCACCACCTGGTCGCGCTCATCGACCCTGTAATGATGGATCAGCGTCCCGCGAGGCGCCTCGATCACGCCGACGCCGCGCCGCTGCCGCTCTCCGCGAGCCATGAGATCGTCGCCGGAGACATCTTCGTCCTCCAGCAGCGCCTCGATGACCTCGGCGGCATGCAACATCTCGATCATTCGCGCCCAGTGGAATCCCAGCGTGGCGCGAGCGGCGCTGCCGTCGTCGAAGGCGAGGAATTCACGCCGCTCCTGCTCGGCCAGTGGTGAGGGAATGAAATCGCAACCGGTCACCCGCGTCAGCGGTCCGACCCGGTACCAGCCGTCCTCGGCGCCCAGCGCCAGCAGGAAGGGAAACTTCATGTAGGACCAGGGCTTGACGTCCTCCAGGATATGCTTCCAGTAGGTCGAGTAATCCGCGTGATCAAACAGCGTGCTGCCGTCGGCCAGGCGCGCGCGCAGGCCACCGTCGTAAAGATCCATGGCCCCATCGCCCCGTACCATGCAGAGCGAGTGCGAGGGAAAACTGCCGAAATCGCGGTACTCCGCCAGGTTTTGCTCAAACAACCTGCGCACGAGCTGCACCGCGTCACGGCACCACTCGATCATCCGGCCGGACTCCGCGCGCAGCGCCTTGCGCTCGGCCAGCGGGACGCTGCGGTTGACGCCGCCGGGCACCGAGCCGGTGCCATGGATGCGTTTGCCGGCCGTGACCCGGATGATCTCCTGGCCGAACTTCCTCAGCAGCACGCCGCGCCGGGCAAGCTCCGGATGCGCGGCCGCGATGCCGACGATGTTGCGGCGGGCGACGTCGGAGTCGAAGCCGAACAACAGGTCGGGCGACGACAGGTGGAAGAAATGCAGAGCATGCGACTGCAGGATCTGGCCGTAGTGCATCAGCCGCCGGACTTTTTCCGCAGTCGCCGTCAGCGCCTTTGCGCCGATCACCTGGTCCATTGCCTTGCTGGCCGCCAGGTGGTGGCTGACCGGGCAGATGCCGCACAGGCGCTGCACCATCACCGGCACTTCCCAGTACGGGCGGCCCTGGACAAATTTCTCGAAGCCGCGAAACTCCACGATATGCAGCCGCGCCTGCCGCACGTGCCCGTCCTCGTCCAGCAACAGGGTGACCTTGCCGTGGCCTTCCACGCGCGTGAGCGTCTCGATCACCACCCGCTTCAGGCCGGGTGTGCGGTCGGTCTCGAGCGGGTTGCTTTCAGTCATAACTGATCAGTCCGTGGCCGAGCCGCGGCGTGCGTCCGGCGATGAGGTCGCTGAGAAAACTCCAGATGGCCTCGGCCGAGGGCGGGCAACCAGGAATGAAGTAGTCGATCTTCACGACCTCGTGCAGCGGGTGCACCTTGTCGAGCGGCAGCGGCAGCTCCGGATCGTCCGGAATCGCGCCCGCGGCCAGGCTGGGCTCGGTCTGGTAGACCTCCCGCAGGCAGAGCCCGAGGTCCAGGTGGTTGCGCTGGGCGGGCAGGCCGCCGGTCACGGCACAAGCGCCGATCGCGACCAGGATGCGGCACTGCGCCCTGAACTCGCGCAGCACCCGGACGTTTTCGGCGTTGCATATGCCGCCCTCGACGATGCCGATGTCACAGCGGCTGCAGTGCTTGATGTCGGTCAGCGGCGAGCGGTCGAACTCGATCTTCTCCAGCAGAGGGAAGAGCCGCTCGTCGATGTCGAGGAACGACATGTGGCAGCCGAAGCAGCCCGCGAGCGAAGTGGTCGCGACCTTCAACTTGCGGGCCGGGAGAGCGCTCATTCGGGCTTGTCCGCGGGCTGCGGCGCATCATCCAGCGCCTGGGCGCTGATGGGCCGCCGGTCGTAGCGCCGCTCGCCGATCGGCGTGGCAAAGCCGACGCGCTTTTTGATGATCACGCCGACCGGACAGACTTCCATGGCTTTGTCGCTGAGTTCGATGTCGGTGTCGGCCAGCTCACCGGACTCTGAATTGACCACCAGGTGCTTGTCGATGCCGCGCCCGGACAAGGCAAATACACTTTTGCCGTCCACTTCCTTGGACGCGCGCACGCACAGCTCGCACAGCACGCAGCGGTTGAAGTCCAGCAGGATGTCTGGATGCGAGGCGTCCACGGGACGGATCGGGAACATATGCCGGAATCCGGCCGTCAGCACGCCCAGGTCGTAGCCCAGCGCTTGCAGCACACAGTTACCGCTGGCCTCGCAGGAGGGGCAGAAGTGATTGCCCTCGGCGAATAGCATCTGCACCAGCGTGCGGCGCAGCTCGTTCAGCGCCTCCGTGTCACTGGCGACCTCCATGCCGGCGGCTGCGGGCGTGGTGCAGGCAGTGACCATGCGGCCGTTGATGCTGGCGGTGCACAGCTTGCAGCTGCCGTGCGGCCGGAACTCCGGGTGGTAACAGAGATGCGGGATGTAGCGGCCGGCGGCCAGCGCCGCCTGCAGCAGCGTTTGTCCCGGTTCGAAGGGCACCTCCTGCCCGTCCAGCAGGAAGCGGGGGCGGTCATTCATTGCCGGTCTCCAGGTGCGCACCCGCATCGTCCCGGCCGGTTGCCCGGCGCGCCGAGGCAAGCGCGGCGTCCAGGTCGAAGTCAGGTGCGAACCTCAACGCCTGCAAACGCCGCTCGTAGGCCGGCCGGAAACGCTTGAGCGTGTCCAGGACCGGATTGCAGGCGGTATGGCCGAGCCCGCAGTGAGCCGACATCTGTAGCACGGGGTGAAGACGCGACATCTGCTCCAGTTCGTGCAGGCTGCCTCGGCCGCCGTGAATCTTGCCCATGATGCCGCGCAGCATGCTGGTGGCGACGCGACACGGGGTGCAGAAGCCACAGCTCTCGTGGGCAAAAAATTCCGTGTAGTTGCGCGCCACCTCGAACATGTCGCGGCTGTCGTCGAAGACCGTGAAGGCGCCTGCGGTCGGCAAATCCTCGAAGGCGATGCGGCGCCGGAATTCGCTCGCGTCTATGCAATGGCCGGAAGGACCGCTGATCTGCACCGCGAGCGTACGCTCGGCGCCGCAGTCCTCGAGCACCTCCTGCACGCTGATGCCGAAGGGATACTCGTACAGGCCCGGCCGCGCGCAGTCGCCAGCCACCGACAGGATCTTGCTGCCCGCGGAATGCGGTGTCCCGATGCCCCTGAACCACTCGCCGCCGCGTGCAGCCACCAGGGTTGCGGCACAGAATGTCTCCACGTTGTTCACCACGGTGGGTCGGCCGCGGTAGCCGGCGGTAACCGGGTAGGGCGGACGGTTGCGAGGGATGCCGCGCTTGCCTTCCAGGGATTCCAGCAGGGCGGACTCCTCGCCGCACACATAAGAACCGGCGCCCACGTGGATGCGGATGTCGAAGTCGAAGCCGCGCCGGCCAAGGATATTTCGTCCCAGCAGGCCTGCGGCCCGCCTTTGCTCCAGGGTCGCCTCCAGCGGTCGCAGCAGGTAGCGATACTCGCCTCGCAGATACACCAGCCCTTCCCGGGCGCCGACGCACCAGGCTGCAACCGTCATGCCCTCGAAGACCAGGTCCGCATGGCTCGCCAGCAGAACACGGTCTTTGAAAGTGCCCGGCTCGCCCTCGTCCGCGTTGCAGACCACGTAGCGCAGGTCGGCCGGCGAAGCGCGGCAGGCGGACCACTTGGCCGCCGTGGTGAACCCCGCCCCGCCGCGCCCGCGCAGCCCCGAGCGCTCGATCTCGCGCAGCATCGCCAGCGGCTCCCGGGCATCGTCCGGAATGCCTTCGCGCCAAGAGCGCTCGTTCGCCGCCTGCTCGTGCTCCATCGCGGCGCCCCGCTCGAACGCCGCTCGCAGCCCTTCGCCCGGCCGGACATTGCTCCCCAGGAGAATCCCCGGGCGACGGATATTGTCGACGATCTCGAAGAGCTCGACTGGCCACGCGTCGAGTGGGCGCCGCTCCAGGATCAGCTCCCGGATCAAGTCCAGCCTCCGGCTGCTCGCATTCGGAATCGCCCGGCCGTTCACCAGCAGGCCAGGGCCCTGGTCGCACAGGCCGGTGCACGCGCTGCGGTCGACACGCACCAGCCCATCCTCGGAGACCTTGCCGGGTTCCGCCCATAGCTGGCGGCAAAACGCCTCCATGAGAGCCTCGCTGCCCTGCATCCGATCGGTCACGTTGTCGGAGAACAGGACTTGGTAGGCGCCGGCCGGCTCCGTGTACAGGAAAGCATAGAAGCCGGCCACGCCGCGAACCGCTGCCAGCGGCAGTTTCAGCCGGCGGGCGACCGTGGTCAGGGCTGCGGGCGGCAGCCACCCGCAATGCTCCTGCACCTCGCGCAGCACCTGCACCAGGTGTGTCGGATCATTGTCCCAGCGCTCCAGCACCTCGGCCACCTGGCGACTCGTCTCCGGGGTAGCCCAGTGCGCTGCCGTATCCTTGGCCATACTTTTCCCCTCAGGCTCCAGTCTGAACCTTGAGGGCCGGGCAGCAATCGTGAGAAACCGATGTCAGCGAGCGGGACTCGCGCCGGCGAGAAGCCAGCCCCGGACTTCAATCATCGTCCAGGATCGTGACTTCCACGCGGTCCGGCGCCGCCACCGGCGGCCCGCCCGGCAGTTGCCGCAACTCCACCGCGAAATCGCGATCAGGATTCGGCACGCTGTCGTCGACGATCGGTATGAACAGGACCAGCGAGCGCGCGTCCGAGGCGGACATGGCCTGCTGCCACGATGGATTGCCGACAAAATCGACGCCGTCCCGGGCGCTGCCGTCCACGGTGCGCCACTGCACGCTGAGCACGCCCGCATAGCCGGCCGGCCGGCGCAGTTCGAGGCGCAGGGCGTCGTCGCCCTCCTTGATCCGCAAGCGGCTCGAGGGGAACGCCATCGCGGCAGCTGCGGTCCGGCTCTGCGCCATGCCAGCCGGCTCGGGCTCTGGCTCGGGCTCTGGCTCGGGCTCCGACTCGGGCTCCGGCTCCGGCTCGGGCTCCGGCTCGGGCTCGGGCTCGGGCTCGAGCTCGGACTCAGTCTCCAAATCAGGCTCGGGCTCTTGTGAGGCGGGCTCTTGTTTTCCCCGGGCCTCGGAAGATTCCGCCACCGGCTGATCCGCCGCGACAGGGACAGGCGCGCCGTCTCGTTCGTGCAGGAGTTCCGACGGCAGCACGTGCGCGGGCGGCAGGGCCGGCGGCGGTGCCACTACACCCGGAATGAGCGGCGCCAGTCGCTCGATCCACGCATCGGTCTCGAGGGTCGTCAGCGCAAGGCCCGCAATGATCCCGGCGAGAAACGCCGCCGCAACCCATGGCATCACGCGGCGCGGCCGCGCGGGCGGGAAAAAGTCCGCAAGGAACTCCCCGGCGTCGGCCTGCCGCGCCACAGCCCGGAACGCAAGCGCCTTGCGCAGCACCTGCCAGCGTGACCGCGAAATCCCCGCGGGTCGTCGTGCACGCAGTTTGCGGCGTGCCGCCTGGTCGCCCGGCAGACTCCCCCATGGATGCCGGCCGGCAAGAATTTCGTAGGCCACGCAGCCCAGGCTGTAGACATCGTCGCGCGGATCCGCATCCAGGCCGGCGAGCATCTCGGGGCTCGCGTAAAGCGGGGTCCAGGCTCTCGGCGCAACATCCTCCAAAAGGCCGGCCTCGCCCGCCGGCGCCGCCAGGCCAAAATCAAGCAGCCGAACCTCGCCTCCCTGGGTAACGAAGACGTTCGATGGCTTGACGTCACGATGCACGAGTTTCCGCTCGTGAAGATAAGCCAGCACCTGCGCCAGCTCGCGAATCACCCGCATGGCTTCGTCAGCGGGTAGCGGCTCCGGGTGACTGCGCACCAACCGGCTTCGCAGCCGCTCTCCGCTGAGCAGCTCCATCACCATGAAAGCATGTTCGCCGTCCCGGTCAAAATCGAGCATCCGCACAATGCCGGGATGACTTAGCTCGGCAAGCAGCCACGCCTCCCGTTCGAGCGCGCGCCGGTATTCTTTGCCCGCATGCTCCGGATCGAGCAGCTTGATGGCGACGCGAGCCGCTTCGTCCACCGGCCCGTGGCGGCGCAGATCAATAGCGCGATAAACGGCGCTCATGCCGCCGCGGCCCAGCATCGCCTCGAGCCGGTAGCGGCCCGCGAGCACCGTGCCCGTTGTGGGCGGCGTGGCGGCCGACGCTGGCGAGGTGGGCGGCGATGTCTTGCTCGCGGATGGCCCCGGCGGGGCGGCGGGCCCCGTGCTCCTGTTGGTCAGCACCGGCGGGGCTGCATCGACGGACGCTTCAGCCGATTCTGGCGACTCACCCGGAGACGTCTCGGGCACATCCAGCGACACCGTGATGTCACCCTTGGAACTGCGATCCAGCTGATGCGAAATCAGCGCATGCAGCGCAGGCGAAATGTGTCCGGACTTTTTCAGCAAGGCGATGCGCTCCAGGGCGCGCACCACGTATTCCGGATGACGCGCGAGCTGTTGCTCGACTACCCGGCAAAACTGCGCATAGTCGCTGCGGCCTTCGATAAAGGCGTCTACGGCTCGCTCCAGTTCCGCTTCCTTGCTCATCTCAATACCGAAACCCGAGGCTCTGCAGAAAGGCGTCCAGGCCCTCGATGTAAGAGCGCCCGCTCAACATGAAACCGGTATTGTGATCGCCTCGCAAGACCAGCAACTCCCCCGACGATCCGGCGGCGGCATGCAACGCCTCGCCGTGGCCGAATGGGATGATCTCATCTTCCCTGCTGTGTACCACCAGCACCGGCACCTGCACCGAGCGGATCAGCCGCTCGGCGGAATACTCGAGCCGCGCCAGCGCCCGCACCGGGAGGAACCAGTAGAGCTCCGCGGCCAGCGCCGGCACCGAGCGAAAGGTCGACTCAATGATCAGTCCCGCCGGCCTCTGCTCGGTGGCCAGCCGCGTTGCGACCGCGCCGCCCAGCGAGCGCCCGAACAGCACGATCCGCTCCGCGGGAACACCCCGCTGCTCGACCAGGTAGCGCCAGGCCGCGCGCGCGTCCTCGTAAGTCCCCTGTTCCGACGGGGTGCCGGTGCTCTGGCCGTAACCGCGGTAGTCGAAGATCAGCACCGACAGTCCGAGCTCGTGAAAAATCCGCAGCGACTCCAGGCGGTGCGAGATATTCCCGGCATTGCCGTGAAAGAACAGCAGCACGGCGCGCTCGGGGCGGGCAGGGAGGAGCCAGGCGTCCAGCTCTTCGCCGTCGGCGGTGGCAAGACGCAGCGCCTCGTAGTCCAGGCCGATGTCCGCGGGTGTCGCGCCCAGCTGTCGCGAAGGAATGCCCGGCAGGAACAACATGCTTTCCTGCTTGAGCCACAACAGCGCCACGAACGCGGCGTAAAACAGGATCAGCAGCGCGATGACGACAGCGAGCGTTTTCACCGCTCTAAATGGGGCTTATCCCCATTTTGGAAATGGGGATAAGCCCCATTTGCGGCCAGCGCGGCGCCCACGATGCCGGCGTCGTTGCCCAGCGCAGCCGGCACCACGGGCGTGCGGCACTCGAGCAGGGACAGGAACTTGTCCTGCTTGCGGATCACGCCGCCGCCGACGATGAACAGGTCCGGCCACAGCAGGCCTTCCAGGACCCGCAGCACTTCGGACACGCGGCCGGCCCACTTCTCCCAGGACAAGCTTTCGTTCTTGCGGACTTGTGCGGCGGCGCGGTGCTCGGCTTCCTTGCCGCGTATGTCCAGGTGACCGAACTCAGTGTTGGGCCACAGCATGCCGTCCACGAAAACCGCGCTGCCGATGCCCGTCCCCAGGGTCAGCATGACCACCGTGCCGCGCCGGTCGCGGCCCGCCCCGTAGCGCATTTCCGCCATCCCCGCCGCATCCGCGTCGTTCAGCACGCGCACCGGGCAGCTGAGCGCCTCGCGAAACACCTCGCCGATGTCGCAGCCGACCCACGCGGGATCGATGTTCGCCGCGGTGGCCGAGATCCCTTCCCTGACCACCGCCGGCACGGCCACGCCCGCCAGCGCCGGCGCGTCGAACTGCGCCGCCAGCTGCCCCACGGCCTCGGCCACCGCCGTCGGCGTCGCCGGTTGCGGGGTGAGAATCTTGTGCCGCTCCACCACCAGCCGGCCGGTCGCCAGGTCCACCGGCGCCCCCTTGATGCCGGAGCCGCCCACGTCAACGCCCAGTATGTTCACCACGCTCTCCTCACCACATGCTGCGCATGCGCGCCCCCATGTCCACCACTTCGGCCGCCTGCGCCGCACCCGAGCCGCCCGGCGCCCCGCCTTCCGCACCGCCGTGGAACCGGGGTTCCAGCTTCGCCATCATTGCCTCGTCGATGAAGCGGCTGCGCGCACCGTACACGTGCCGGTCGCCATGACGCGGCTGCTGCGGCACCCAGTATTTCAGCGGCGCCACCAGGTGCAGCGACGACTTCGCCCGCGTCATCGCCACGTACAGCAGGCGACGCTCCTCCTCCACCAGCGCCGGCTTGCCGGTGGCGAACTCGGAAGGAAAATTGCCGTCTGCCACGTTCAGAACATACACGCTGTCCCATTCCTGGCCCTTGGCCGAATGGATGGTCGAAAGCACCAGGTAGTCTTCGTCCATCAGCGGCGGCCCGGCGAGATCGCCGCTGGCCTGCGGCGGATCCAGCGACAGCTCGGTGAGAAACTGCTCGCGCGTCGCGAAGCCACTTGCGACCTGTTCCAGCGCATCCAGGTCACCCAGCCGGACGGGCCATTCCTCGTAGAGCCGCTCCAGCTGCGGCCGGTACCAGGCCCGGGCCTGGCCCAGCTGGGACTGCCACTCGCCCTCGCCGGCGCCGGCCTCCGTCAACAGCTCGACCAGTCCGCCCCAGTAGGGCGCCGCGGCCGATGGCGGGCGCCAGCCGGCGAGAGCGTCGGGCGCGAACCCCCGCGCTTCCAGCCAACCGAAGGCCCTGGCGGCCTGTCCCGGCCCGATGCCCGGCATCAGCTGCAGGCAGCGGAAGGCGGCGATCCGGTTGCGCGGGTTGTCCGCCCAGCGCAGGATCGCGAGCAAGTCCTTCACGTGCGCGGCCTCGAGGAATTTCAGCCCGCCGTACTTGACGAAGGGAATATTGCGCCGCACCAGCTCGAGCTCGAGCCGGTCGCTGTGGTGACCGGCCCGGAACAGGACCGCCTGCTGGCGCAGCAACTGGCCGGTCTCGCGTGCCGCCAGGATGGCAGTGATCACGTAGTCGGCCTGGCTCTCGTCATCCGGCACGGTGACATAAAACGGCTTCTGGCCGGAGGCGCGGGCCGACCGCAGGTCCTTGCGGAACTGGCGCTCAGCGCCCTGCATGAGCGCATTGGCGGCGTCCAGCACCGGCTGCACGGAACGGTAGTTCTCTTCCAGCGTGACCGTCTGCGCGGGCGGCGCGAACTGCCCCGGGAAACGCAGGATGTTCTCCACGTCCGCCGCGCGGAACGAATAGATGCTCTGGGCGTCGTCGCCCACCACCGTGAGGCCGCGACCGTCGGGCTTCAGGCGCTGCAGGATCTCCGCCTGCAACAGATTGGTGTCCTGGTACTCATCCACCAGCACGTGGTCGAAGCGCGCGCCGATCTGCGCGGCCAGCCCCGGCGCTTCCAGCAAGCCGTGCCACCAGGCCAGCAGGTCGTCGTAATCCAGCAGGCTGCCGGCCTGCTTGAGCTCCACGTAGCGGCGGAAGAGGCGGCGCAGCTCGTCGGCGTGATCGGCGCACCAGGGCCAGCCCGCCTCCAGGCAATCGGCCAGCGACGCGCGCGCGTTCATGCTGCGCGAGTAGATCGCCAGGCAGGTGTCCTTGCGGGGAAAACGGCGCCGGTGGTCCGCCAGGCCCAGCTCCTGGCGGGCGACATCCATCAGGTCGGCGGCGTCGCCGCGGTCGAGTACCGAAAAACCGGGGTCCAGGCCGAGGTTGGCGGCATATTCGCGCAACAGCCGGTTGGCCACCGAGTGAAAAGTCCCCGACCAGGGCAGTCGGACGCTCTCGCCGCGCCCCTGGTCCGCGGCCGACCGGCCGACGATCAGGCGCGCCCGGCGCACCATCTCCCGCGCCGCGCGGCGGCTGAACGTCAGCAACAGGATGCGCTCCGGCGGAACTCCGGCGAGCACCAGGTGTCCCACACGGTGCGCCAGGGTCATCGTCTTGCCGGTGCCGGCGCCCGCAACGATCAACAACGGTCCGGATACGAGACCGCGGCCGCCGTCCGGGCGTTCGCCGCAGGTCACGGCCCGGCGCTGGGCTTCGTTGAGGTCATCGAGCAGGACGGCGGCAGGCATGCCGGCGACTATAGCAGAGGAAAAAAGCGCTCCAGCGGTTAGAATGGCGCCTTTTGAAATCCGGGGCCCAACGTCCCGCGCACATCCAGGAGATCAACATGAGCCGACGTCTGGCCATTCCCTTCGCCCTCGCAGCGTCTGCCGCGCTGGGGGCTTGCAGCTCCCAGCCCGTGGCGGAAGCACCCGGGGACAGCGCGGCTGCCAATCCGTTCTTCACGGAAAGCACGCTGCCCTACGCCATGCCGCGCTTCGACCTGATCCGGGACGCGCACTACCTGCCCGCTTTCGAGAAGGGCATGGCCGAGCAGATTGCCGAGATCGAGGCCATTGCGAACAACCCGGAAGCGCCCACCCTCGAGAACACGGTGATCGCCATGGAGCGCAGCGGCGAAGTGCTGGCCCGGGTGTCGCGCGTGTTCTTCAACATGAGCTCGGCGCACACCAATCCGCAGATCCAGGAAATCCAGAAGACGGTCTCGCCCCAGCTGGCGGCCCACCGTGACGCGATCTTCCTCAACACGGCGCTGTTCGAGCGCGTCGAGAGCCTCTACGGGCAGCGCGAACAGCTCGGGCTGGACGGCGAGTCGCTGCGGCTGCTGGAGCGTTACCACAGGGACTTCGTCCGCGCCGGCGCGCGGCTTTCCGAGGAAGACAAGACCAAGCTGCGCGAGCTGAACCGCGAGCTGGCCTCGCTGTCCACCGCCTTCGGCCAGAACGTGCAGAAGGACACCATCGCCTCGGCCGTGCTGGTGGACAGCGCGGAAGAGCTGGACGGCCTGTCCGACAGCCAGATCAAGGCGGCCGCGGCCGCCGCCGAGGCGCGCGGCGAAGCGGGCAAGTACCTCATCAACCTGCGCAACACCTCCGGCCAGCCGCCGCTCAGCTCGCTCACCAACCGTGCCGTGCGCCAGCGCATCCACGAGGCCTCGGTGAACCGCGGCGCCCGTGACAACGAGTTCGACAACCGCCCGGTGGTGGCGCGCACCGCCGCCTTGCGAGCCGAGCGCGCCCGCCTGCTGGGCTACGAAAACCACGCGGCCTTTTCGCTGGAGACCCAGACGGCCGCCACCGTGGAGGCGGTGAACGAGATGCTGCTCGGGCTGGCGCCCGCCGCGGTGGCCAACGCACGCGAGGAGGCCGCCGACATCCAGGCGCTGATCGACGCGCAGGGAGGCGGGTTCAAGCTGCAGCCGTGGGACTGGGACTTCTATGCGGAGCAGGTCAAGCAGGCCCGCTACGATCTCGACCCGGCCACACTCAAGCCCTACTTCGAGCTGGAAAGCGTGCTCAACAACGGCGTGTTCCATGCCGCAAACAAGCTGTTCGGCCTGAGTTTCAAGCCGCGCCCGGACCTGCCCCTGTATCACCCGGACGCCCGCGCCTGGGAGGTCTTCGAGCAGGACGGCACTTCGCTGGGCCTGTTCATCGGCGACTTCTACGCCCGCGACTCCAAGCGCGGCGGCGCCTGGATGAATGCCTATGTGCCGCAGTCCGGCCTGCTGGCCACCCAGCCCGTGGTGGCCAACCACCAGAACATCCCCAAGCCGCCCGAGGGCGAGCCCACGCTGATGACCTTCACCGAGGTCACCACCATGTTCCACGAGTTCGGGCACGCGCTGCACGGCTTGTTC
>Ga0209936_1001271_pt1 | contig 13731 bp, 10 predicted proteins | sample SalPonR1_A_D1_MG_FD_185694 | JGI IMG/M metagenome (GOLD analysis project Ga0209936, IMG submission 185694) | Salt pond soil microbial communities from South San Francisco under conditions of wetland restoration - Salt Pond MetaG R1_A_D1_MG... ... | reverse complement strand
GGACCCACCCCTGACTTTTTAAATACACACTTTGTGTGATTTCAAATGCGTGTCCCCTCCAGCGGATGGGAGTAATTCCTCTCCTCTGCGGAGGAGACAGAGCATAAAGCGTCCAGCGACTGCTCAGAGGTGGGTTTCAAAGACCTGCCAGAGTTCCCGCGTGTTTTTCGCGGGATCCTGCCAGGTTTTTCTACTTGTTTTTATTTTTCCGGCACCGTTCGCTGCAGTATTTCACATTTTCCCAGTCTCGCTCCCATTTTTTTCTCCACTCGAAGGGACGTCCGCATACTGGACAAATCTTTGTTGGCAGGTTCTTTTTCGACATATATCTTACCTACGGTTTTTAACGTGCTTTTTCAGAATGGCGGGATTCTCTCGTTTGACCTCTTTGCTCCCTTTTTTGCTCCATAAAATTTTACTCGCCCGCTTGTAGCTCTCTTTTATGTCGCTGATGATGGGTTCCGGATAATCTCTTCCAATCTTGCACCCGTACATCTGCTGCTCCATATCGCTCATTTTCCAGGGTTCGTGAATCAGATCTCCCGGAATCTCACGAAGTTCAGGCATCCACTCCCTGATAAATTCGCCTTTGGGATCATGATCGTATCCCTGTTTAACCGGGTTATAAATTCTGATGGTATTTACGCCAATCGTACCCGCCTGCATTTGAAACTGGGAGTAATGAATACCCGGCTCAAAATCGAGGAACTGCTTTGCGAGATGATGAGAACCTTTGGGCCAGTCGAGCCAGAGGTGATGCGTCAGAAACGACACCAGCATCGCCCTCATCCTGAAATTCAGGTAGCCGGTGGTAATTACGCTACGCATGCAGGCGTCTACCATGGGGAACCCGGTTCGGCCTGTTCGCCAGGCTTCAAATTTATCATCATCCCATTCCGTCCTGATGTCGTCATAGCCAGGATTTAAATTTTCAAACTCTATGCGCGGCTCCGACTCAAATTTTTGAATGAAGTGGCAGTGCCAGCTCAGCCTCGATCGAAAGCTTTTAAGCCCGCGCTTTGATGGTGCTTCATCGTAATGATCATCCACATACTGAACGGCCTGCTTGATGCTGAGATTTCCCCAGGTAAAATACGGAGACAGACGGCTGCATCCGGTTCGCGCCGGCCCGGGTGCTGAAATTGACGAGTTGTAGTCAGCACACCTTTCATTAACAAAACTTCTTAATAATCTCCATGCTTTACTTTCTCCACCCGGCTGAAACGAGTCGTCAGTTTCTTTAAATCGTTTTGGGATAGATGTATTGATTGACTCCAATAACTCATTGGTAAGATCAATTGTCTGAAGTTTAGCGAGATCAGGATCCTCCAATGGGGCATTCATTTTATCCCGCCACTTACTTCTCCATCCATCGCGGTGCATCAGGCCCCGCTCTACGGCGTTAGTCGATGACTCATCCCATTCAATGCCACGGGATCCAAACCAATCCTTCATCTTCAGATCGCGTTTATAGGTCAGACCGATGCCTGTTTCTTCATGACTAAATACAGTCTGTATATCATAAAAAGATGAAAACGATTCAAAGAAGGATTCCGCTTCCTGGTGCGCTATCAGCAACTCTAAATCGTATTCACTTAAATTGTTTTGCATTTGAACAAGAGATTCCCAAACAAACCGCCAGTGACGAACATCGTAGTGCGGGTCTTCAATCAGTGAGGGCTCATAGATATAAACCAGCAGGCATGGCAGATCAGATTGTGATGCTTTTTTAAGTGGTAAGTGGTCAGACAGGCGTAAGTCCCGTTTAAACCAGACGATGTTGACAGCTTTTTTATTCATTCCACCACAACAAAACAGCTATTTCTGCTGTTCATTTTTTGGGTATGGCTTTTTTTAAATCATCATTCCTTTGAGTCTCCTTTTTCCAAGCAGTGTCGGAGTAATATATTCAGACCAGAAAACTCAGGGTACTTGAAACCGATGTCATATACTGAGCAAGATACAGCCGATTTCCCGCCTTAAGACAAACATCCTCCCTGTTAAGCTTTTTGCCAGCCCAAAAAATGGGCGGTGCGGTCTTAAAGACATAAGAATTGAGGTTCAGTTATATGATTTCTTGCACACAACGTTCTCTTACACGACAGTAAACCCATGCAATGCATCAATTACTCATATTAGAGTTGAGTATGGACATAGGTTTCAAGTCAATTACCGGTGACAGATTACTGGGTGAGTTGCTTTAACAGTTTCAGATTCTCAGCAACATCCTTAAGCCTGTTACTTTTGAACCGTCAAAAGTAACCAAAAACTCCCGGCTGTGATGGCTTCCGGGCACAGTTTGCCCGCACGGGTACACTGTGAGAATACTCACGCTGTGAGCGCTCAAAGCGATTTCTCCCGTGCTGTGGTGCAAACAATGCAATCCCTCCACCCATCAAGGCCGGACACAATTCTCGTAAATAATATTTAGAGAGCAGGAACTTGGATTCCCTATCACCTTCAAAATGGTGTGGCCCAGCTTTTTGGGCAAAATTGGGGGGCTATCAGTGACAGAAAAGATGCAGTGAGGTTTTAGATAATAAAGCAGAATTTTCGATAAAAAGAGTATCTAAGTAAAAACCCTTACGTAAATTTGGCATCATCAAAAAAATTTTGGTGTTTTATTCGTTTTTTATCTTAATTAGCAAATGCCTGCCTCTTTTAAGTACCCGCTCGTTCAGTCATTTTTGGCATATCTTTTTTCACATTCCATTATCAATGCAATTTTAAAAAACATGAGAGCTTTACTAAAATCGCTAATTTTATCACTAGTAGTGATTCTGTTACAGTCGCTAACTTTTTCAGAAACTGTTTCAGCGCAAACAGTTACTGTAGGTCAGGGTTCGTATACAACCACACATCCTGAAGGTAATGACTTACCTAGTGCGAACGATGGCAGCGTCATATCACCCAGGGTGTCTGCAGAATTCGATCAAACGATTCAAACAAATGACTACTGGAGTAATTTAATTTTTCCTCATCTGGGAAGTGATCATTTAGCAACTGTACCTGCTCACCCATTGGTTCTTCAATCGTCCGAAAATGGATTTGAAGTTGGTTATTTAGAAAACAGTGATATCTCAAGCACAGAATACTCATACTCAGCACGAAATTTTATTGAGGTAGGCATTGCAGGAGCTACATCAAACAGAACCTCGACGCATGGATATGGCGACTGGACGTTTTCGGCAAAAATGGAGTACGACAATGGATCTCTTATTGCTACAACCGGTCATGGTTTACCCTATACGTTTTTTGATGTAACTGGTGGCAACGTCAGTATTTCCTCCTCATCGGATTTCACCATCTGGCACTCTGTAGATGAAGTCATTGGCCTGTCTATTGATGGAGTCCACTATGCACTGTTTGCACCTGAGGGTTCGATCTGGTCCGGTACCGAGACGCTAACATCTTCTTTAAACGGCATAGGGTTTCTTTCTGTAGCGGTATTACCCGATTCAAACAGCGAAACGCTGGAGTTTTTCAGACGTCATGCATATGCTCAGGTTACAAACAGTGTGGTGGAGTGGAATTATGATGAACTCAACTCCAACTTAACCAGTACATACACTTATGAGACTATTCTCAGAGATTCTGCAAGCGGCAATAGTTCTGAGACCATAACCGCTCTTTATCGCCATCAGTGGATCAATACCAATGATATGCTGACAAACTATACCTATGTATCTCCAAGGGGTGAAATGAAGGTTTTTGCAGGCAATTCATTTTCAACCACTACCCGATTCTCAGGTATTCTACCTGCTCTTCCGGATGTAGGCGATTATAACAGACTGCAGCTATTAGAGCTTGTACAGAATGCTGCCAATGAAGTTCAGGATGCCGGTAGCTTCAGCACTGCTAACACCTATAATAGCGGGAAACAGATGGCACGATTTGCAGAGCTTGTTCATATAGCCGATCAGGTTGGCGCTGTTTCTGAACGGGATTTCTTTCTCTCACAATTAAAAACCCGTCTCGAAGAATGGTTCACACTGGGTGACGATCAGTTTTTTTATTACGACGATACCTGGAATTCCCTGTTTGGATACCCAAGTAGTTTTGGTTCAGTTACTGAGATAAACGATCACCACTTTCACTACGCCTATTTTATTAAATCGGCTGCAACGATTGCACAATATGACAGTGAGTGGGCTTCGCAGGAAAACTGGGGTGGTATGGTCAATCTTATCATCAGAGATGCCAATAATTGGGATCGTGAGGATGATATGCTGCCATTCTTGAGAAATTTTGACTCATATGCCGGCCACGGCTGGGCATCAGGCCATGCCAATTATAATTTCAAAAGGCCCGGGTTTGGCAATAACCAGGAATCAAGTTCTGAGTCGATAAATTTTGCAACCGCAGCTATTCTCTGGGGAGAAATTACGGGTCAGGATGATATCAGAGACCTGGGAATATTCTTGTATACGACCGAAAATGAGGCGATTGATCAATATTGGTTTGATGTGGACAATGAAGTATTTCCCGAATCTTTCCCAAGAAATACAGTAGGAAGAGTCTGGAGTGATGGAGCCGACTATACCACCTGGTTTGGAAACGATCCTGAGTTCATTCACGGCATCAATTTCTTACCAATTAATGCCGGCTCACTGTATTTGGGAAAACATCCGGACTATATCATTGAGAATTATAATGCACTGGTATCGCAGCGTGGCGGACAACCTTCTGTATGGAAAGATGTATTCTGGCAGTATTTATCCATGTCGGATGCTGAACTGGCATTAAGCTATTACAACGCAGATCCAAATTATGAGCCCTTTGATGGTGAATCAAGAGCACATACTATGCACTGGTTGTACAATATGAAAGAAATGGGGCACTATAACACCGACGTCACTGCAAACATACCCACGTATGCAGTATTTGTCACTACTGTGGGTGATACCACCTATACGGCTTATAATGCAGAATCAATGCCAAGGCTGATTTCATTTTCTGATGGATTTAGTATGGAAGTTCCTGCAAACACGATGATGACACATCAAACCGGCAACCAGGACGATGTGATTCCGTCAGCACCGAGTCCAACCTCAGATCCGGATCTTGTTATGTCACTGTTTAGTGATATCTATCCCGATTTTACAAAAGTTGTTTTTAATTCTGCCGAAGATCAATCCACCGTCGTCACACTCGAGGTTTTTGAAGGGAATAATACGCTCAAATTCGATTCATTCGATTTTCAGAGTATAGATTTAGACCCCTCCCTGAATGTTGAAAGCAGAAACACCTTCCACATCGACTATTACACTCGTGATGGCAATGCCCTGCAGCTCACGTTTATCGCAGATAATGGAACAGAATCAGTTTATGATTTTACGATCGCAACTGATGAATGGCAGCGAGTGGAGATTCCATTTTCAGCACTGTCAGAAACACTCGATTTAACCTCTCTTACAAGTTTTTATATAACCGGGAATGGAACATTCTATTTCGACAATATTTACTTTAGTGGTGATACGCCTGTCGAAAGTGGCCCGTTAGGAAGTGCCCCTGTTGACCCTGCCCCTATACCCATTCGCGTGGCGGAAAACGTGATCTCAATATTTAGTGATGCATACGATGATTTGCCAAATACTAATTTCAATCCTTTTTGGCAGCAAGCTACCCAAGTTTCGATTGTGGAAATACAAGAGAACAGCACGCTCAAGTACGAAAACCTGAATTATCAGGGCACGCAATTCGAAAGCTCAATCGATGTAACAGTCATGGACTTCTTCCACATCAATTACTGGACAAAGAGTACCACGCCTCTTGAATTATATCTGATAAGCCCCGGACCAACTGAGACAGAATTTATAATCGAGGTAGAACAGGATGGTTGGCAAAGTGTCGATATCCCTCTTTCAGAATATGCGCCATTTGTTGATTTAACCGAAGTCATACAGCTTAAAATTGAAGGTGTTGGAACTGTGTTTTTTGATAACCTTTATTTCTTTGAGGGGGACGGTAATCCGGTTGTTACAGGCCCTACAGCAGCTCCAGAACCCGTTCATGACGCTTCCAATGTGGTATCGTTATTCAGCAACAGCTACGACAATGTTACCGTCGACACCTGGTCTGCACCCTGGGATGATGCTGATGTAGCTGATATTTCAATATATGGAAACGATGTAAAACATTATACCAATCTTGAATTTGCCGGAATTGAATTTATCTCTGAAACCATTGACGGGACAAACCTGACTCATCTTCATTTTGATATCTGGACGCCGGACCCAACTGTAAGCCCCAATAATTTAAATGTTAGACTGGTCGATTTTGGTTCTAATGGAGTATGGAGTGGCGGCGACGATGTTGAACATGATCTTACGTTTACTGACTCTACAACTCCAAAATTAAAAACAGGAGAATGGATCAGCTTCGATATACCGATTGATGATTTTGAATCTATGATTACCCGGGAACATATGGCTCAACTGCTATTTATTTCAATTAACAACATCGACGAATTCTATCTTGATAACTTATATTTCTATGAATCCGTGAGTGTGAGTAATGAGGAAATAAATGAACTGCCGAAAGAGCTCAAGTTAGAACAGAACTATCCGAATCCATTTAATCCTTCCACCAGTATTGAATTCAGTCTTCCGGAGTCGGCTAATGTGTCATTGATTATTTATAACAGCCTTGGACAGCGTGTGGCAAACTTAGTGGATAGCAGGCTTTCTGCAGGTCTTCATTCCTTAACCTGGGATGCAAGCAATGCCGCTTCCGGTATGTACATTTATCAACTGATATCCGACAATTCTGTCATCACCAAAAAAATGATCTTGATAAAATAGTGCATTCAGCATGTTCGGTTTTACTGAGTATTTATTTCAAAATTGTAAGTGTGGAAACCATCAAGAAATTTTAGAAAAAAATACAGGAAAGTTAACTGCTAACTGAATTAGCTCAACTTCCGCAAAAGTCAGAAAATTGGGTTCATTGAGCTTAAACGATGTTATATAGTGCTACAACTCATTGATGATTGAGCAAATAAAGCCCTGAAAGGGCGTTAGCACTATCATAGGGCATCGCCCTATTGTCGAAGTGTTACTATTTATGAAAGCCCTGTAAGGGCGCAAGCCGCACCGGGCCAATGGGCAGGACTTCGCCCTTACAGGGCTTACATGGATTTAACCACTGGCTTCACAGGGCGATGCCCTGTGTTAATGATTTAGCCCGCTTTGGGGCTATCTTTATCTGTTCTCATTCATGATTAAGAGTCACTATCACTATACCTTTTCAATGAAACTTGCATTCGTAGCAACTGCTTCTTCATTTTGCGGAAGTTGAGTTAAGATCATTCCTATGCTGAAAATTTAAAAATTGCAGAGTTTGCGACTCAATTAGGCAGAGAAGTTAGTAATCTAATTTGAAGAACAGCTTCCCCAAACAGGTTTGTTTTCTTCGGTGAGCGGGCTCTCGGTTGAAAAATCCTGGGGTACAAATCTAATACTACTTACACACCAACTACTGATATTTTGGTTGAACATAGACTGATAGAACATTCGGTCCATGCTACTAACTGAATTTACACTCCAATCAGCTATAGGTTGATCGAATTGGGATTTTTCGAACATTCTATTCATTTCGGTCACATTGCTAACATCCCAACTGCTAATGGGTTGATTAAATGGGGTATTGAAAAACATGCGGTTCATAGTAGTAACGGAACTCACATCCCAATTGCTGATATCTTGATTAAATGGAGTACTATCAAACATCCTGTCCATGTAGATAACCTGGCTTACATCCCATTTTCGTATATCTTGATTAAATGAGGACAAATAGAAAGTCCCATACATAAATTGAACATTACTTACATCCCAATTACCGATAGGCTGATTAAACCTATTATTGCCACCAAACATACCTCCCATATCGGTCACTGAACCCACATCCCATCTACCAATGGGATGATTAAAATCAGTATTTGCAAACATACCGGCCATCGTGGTGACTGAGCTCACGTCCCAATCACCGATAGGTTGATCAAATTCGGAGCTTACAAACATACCCTCCATGTTTGTAACCGAACTTACATTCCATTCACCGATTGGTTGATTAAACGGTGTATTTTCAAACATCCTGCTCATATTGGTCACATTACCTACATCCCAATTACCAATTGGTTGATTGAATTGGGAATTCTGGAACATGCCGCTCATATCTGTAATATTACTAACACAAACCTTACTCAAATCTGTCTCCATGATTCGTCGTTGAATAAGTAGATTCATATCTGCTACTTCATATTCAACCCCATCAATAATTCCAATATCCCCTACCTGACTATCAGGACACATAATTGTAACCCCATTCTCACTTAAAAAGACTGTTTGTTCAGTCGGTTCAGAAGTTTCAGTGCCACAGGAAAATAAAAAAAGCGTAATAAGACAGACGATAAGAGGCAGACATAGTTTATTTAACATAGATTGATGATATTCGATTTTTTCCAATGTAGATATCGAAATTCAAGTAACTCATTTCAGCAGACATATCAAATTTTCACTCAAAATCAGAAACAGAAACGAAATTCTGATATACGTTCATTTTAAACTAAGTCCATCTATTTCTTTCCTAAAGTTATTATTAATTTAGAAGTTTACAGAATGACCCTGTAGTTTAACCAGATAGAGTTGAATTTATACATGTATATACAAAACAGTTACTTACAAATTACTTATTTGATTATAAAGTGAGGTTCTTTCAATCCTTTTTTATCAAAGATGATTATGAAGCGCTCTAATTGAAACATTTCACCCTTCTTCTTTAACCCTATAAGTTCAAGAAAAAACCTTCAAAGAAATTAAGAGATCAGAGAGCGACGTCCTGCCATTTCCTTGAAAGAACATATGGAGAGAGGTGCTGTAACTGTTGATGGTTTAGAAGAGTTGAATCTCATGGGTGGTTTAACTGGACGGAAAAATAAACCATGGCGGAAGTGAATGGATGAGTTGAGTTCTTAATTAATTTTTCAACTTCTTACCATACTTATCGAAGCCCTATTCACACAAGTATGTACCTCTATTACACATCAAATCGTTGATATTTGATGGTATATTGACTAACATATTTAATACAAGGGATACACAAAATAACATAGATTCCAATCGAGGATTAATCATGTTAAAGAAAGATTTCCTTCTCTCCTTTATCAGTTTCATTACACTATTTCTGGTTTCCTGTGGGACTGAAACTGCTGAACGAACTGAGCAAACGATGTATTTAGGTGACAATGGAGTTACCATAATGTGCCCTGGCGTGGGGATTGGAAAAATTGGAGTTGTCGATGGAGTAGAGTATGAGGTAGTGGATAGGGAACTACTAATTCAGAGAAGAGATGAAGGTAAAGATTTGAGTAAGGTTTGCGTTAGTAACGTAACAGACATGAATAAGATGTTCCAGAATTCCGAATTCAATCAACCCATCGGTAATTGGGATGTCAGTTCTGTAACGTATATGTTTGAAATGTTCCATGAATCCCCATTCAATCAACCCATCGATAACTGGGATGTCAGTTCAGTTACAGGTATGGGAGCTATGTTCTATAACTCCGAATTCAATCAACCCATTGGTAATTGGAATGTGAGTTCGGTTACGGGTATGTATGTTATGTTCTATGGTTCCCCATTCAATCAATCCATTGAAAATTGGGATGTCAGTTCTGTTACGAATATGAAGGGAATGTTCCAATATTCCTCATTCAACCAAGATATTGGTAATTGGGAAATGAGTTCAGTTACTGATATGTATGCTATGTTTAGAGAGTCCCAATTCAATCAACCTATTGGTAATTGGGATGTCAGTAGTGTATCTGAGGAGTTCTATATGGAGTATATGTTCTACAGCTCTCCTTTCAACCAGGATATCAGTAGTTGGTGTGTAAGTAATATTTCATCCGAACCAAATGATTTCTCAACAGGTTCTCCCCTAATTGAAGAAAACAAACCTGTATGGGGGACTTGTCCCTCAAATTAAGTTCTTCACCATATGAACCTTGGAGGTAGAACACTCGACTATTTTTGATATCCCCCTAATTGTGAGACCATCCTCAAAATAATCCTTAATCTTCTTGGAGGTTGGTTTATCCATGAACTCCTTTTCTGACTCTGAAGAACCTTTTAGTCTCCCCAACTCACCTCCATTTTTGACATACATCATTCTGCCATAGATTTTACCGATACTGTCCCCTATCTTTAATTCCTTCTATAGATCGATATGCATTGACCCTGTAGTTCAACCGGATAGGCTGATTAATTTATAAAGTATTGTTATTATTTGATTTACAATATTTATATTCGTAGACAAAATTGTAGTCAAAATAGAATTTATTTGTCCTATTAACCCAAAAGTGTAGACAAACCAATCTTATAGACACTAAACCGTTTAATGCTATCTCCTACTGCTATTTGTATGTAAATTTTTCAATATCCTTTATTTTACAGACTCAATTCCAGTGGATATTATATGTTACCAAATCGTTTCTGATGGATTCTCCTTATTGATGTAACCTCTAAATCCCTGTTCTCCCCATACATAATGAACATCTACTTCACCATATTTACCATCACAATGAGTTATAGTATTTAATCCCTCTTTCTTTTTTTTCCAACTATCTCCACCAATATATCTCAAAAGTTGATTGAATAAATTCTTTTCGTCCTTATAGTGAACTAAAAGATGAACATGATATCCTTTGTGGTCTTTCTCTACAGATTGCTCGATATATGATGATGGGTCATTCTTTTTAATTTTTTTCCTTAGATTTATCATCTGTTTTCTTAATCCTTTTTTATTTACTTGGACTCTTCTCCCATTATCTATTGAGATTTTTCTTATTACTACTCCTTTGTTTAACATATAATGCGTTTTTATTATTTAATGTTGTTTTGTTTGATAACAGATATGAAATCCCCATTAGAGTTATAGAACTCTTGGATTTCAATACAGAATCAATACATAATAATACACCTCATCTACCCTCATAGATTTATTGGAAATACTATTAAATCAATTCTATTTGTTCAGAAAGATGAGATGAGTTATAAACCTTTGATTCGGTTTTTTGCTTCTAACCAGAGTTCATGAGTTGGAGAGTTCTTTTTCTTGTTTTTGTGATACTCCAACATCAAAATCTTAACTCCTTGATGATTCATATTCATCATTTCCGATATATCTCGGACTGAGAAATATCTTCTACCGTCTTTGTTAACCCCTCTACGTTTACCCAATTTCCGATTCTCACCAAGATACTTATGTAAAGTTTTTGGGTCGATTTGAAATACGTCTATGATATCTCGCATAGAAAATATTTCAACCACATCTAGAAATTTTAGTAGTAGTTTATTTTCTTCACTCTTCACTTTTCTTCCTCTTTTACAATAAATATGTGTGAAGAATATTTTTCCGAAAAAAACCTACAAAAGTTTAATAGAACCTCATTTTTCCGTTTTATTCATTGGTTTACACCAATTTATAGAAACCTAGAGAATGTTTCGAATAAAGCAAGAAATGCCTCTTAAATAAACTCCAATCCCAATCTCTTGACAATTTTTTTTATCTGACAACACGTATTAAGAAGCAAATATGGTTTGCGACAGCTGAATGGATAACAGGCACGTCAAATTTTGCTCAGGTCTTCGGGTTACACGAAAGGGGGGGGTATGGGATAGCGACTTCTTTTGGGAAAGAGACCAATCTGAAATCCATAGAATTCTATTTGTTGAATTTATTATAATCTGAGACCTTTATCTCTTAAGAACTTATCAATCTTTATCCTCATGTGTTCTCTAATATCGCGATATGTATTTATGGTTATATAGTCGGCATTTTCTTTCATCAATCCATATTTGCAATCATCATTCTTACAGAAGATAAGAACTTCACCCTTGTTCGGTCTTGAATTCAACCAACTCATTTTTGAGTTACACTCTGGACAAACAGGTGTGAGTGAATCAATCCTTATACGTCCATCTCCTCTATAACTCCAAGACCATTTAATCCCATAGAATTCAGCAAATTTGTAGTCCCTGTAAGATTTCTTGAAATATTTGAGAAGGTAACTAATACAGATAGGCACACTTATTCCAATCAAAAAAATCACAACTGTTAAGTAGAATGGAATATTAACAGTTGAATTCAAGGATGAAATTATCGAAACAAGAAATGATTTTAAAGAACTCCAAAAAAACAATATTACACTTGAAGAAAGTATTATAGTAGCAATTACAATGGCAATAACATTGATTGACAAATCTCGAAAATATTCAATTATAGAATCCATACAGAATTAAGATTGAAAAATTGATTTATTCATTCATTTTTAGAAAAATTGCAAATTCTAATCATCCAATATTTATTTTAACGACTCTCTATTTAGTGTGTATCCTGATGACGTTGACCGGTTATTTATTTCTTGATATTGTCGTAATGAATAAACCTAATGATTTAATCACTACAATAATCAATGATTCCTAAGTATCCTAAATGCGGTTGTTTGAAACGTAGTCGATTAAATCACAACATATCTAAAATCACTACACTTTATGAGAATATTATACAGTAGAGTATCAACTTCCAACCAATCTCTCGAAAGACAAACAGAATCAGAAAAAGAATACGATTGGATAATTCGAGATAGAGGAATTAGTGGTTCCATTCCTTTCTTCAATCGACCACATGCGGATAAGTTGATTGAATATTTAGAATCGGGTTCCGTTGAACAAATTGATGTTCATTCTATAGATAGATTGGGAAGGAACCTCAAGGATATACTAATCACAATTGAGAAAATTCACTCTTATGATGTTTCTATCTATATAAAATCTCAAGGAATGATGACTCTCGACAAAAAAACTGGAGAAATAAACCCAACCACTAAACTTATTTTATCAGTGATGGGAAGTGTTTCCGAAATGGAAAGAAATCTTATTAGTGAACGTATTAAACATTCCCTCAGAGTCAAGAAAAGTAGAGGTGAATTAGTGGGTAGAAAAAAAGGGAGTGTGGAGAGTAGAAAAAAGTTTTTTAATAAACCTAAATCCAAAAAAATTAGAAACTACTTGGATAAAGGTTATTCCTATCGAGAGATTTCCAAAATAGTTGGATGTGGAACACAATTGGTTGGGAAAGTTAATCAACTAATTTGAAGGACAAGTTCCCCACACTGGTTTATTTTCTTCGGTGAGAGGTGATTCTGTAGAGAAACCGAATGGTTCTGATGTAATATTTTCAACACACCACTGACTTATATCTTGATTGAATGAAGTTTCCCTGAACATCTCTATCATCTTCGTAACTGAACTCACATCCCAATCTCCAATGGGTTGATTGAACTGGGAAGAAGCGAACATCCCTATCATATTAGTAACCGAACTCACATCCCAATCTCCAATAGGTTGATTGAATTTGGAATTAGAAAACAGTTCATACATGTCTGTAACTGAACTCACATCCCAGTTCCCGATGGGTTGATTAAATTGGGAAAAACCAAACATAAAATCCATCTCTGTAACTGAACTCACATCCCAATCTCCAATGGGTTGATTGAACTGGGAAGAAGCGAACATCCCTATCATATTAGTAACCGAACTCACATCCCAATTCTCAATAGTTTGGTTAAAGGGTGAACCCCTAAACATACCAAACATATTAGTAACTGAACTCACATCCCAATTCCCAATTGGTTGATTAAAAGATTCATATAAGAACATAAGGGACATA
>Ga0209936_1001264_pt1 | contig 13765 bp, 17 predicted proteins | sample SalPonR1_A_D1_MG_FD_185694 | JGI IMG/M metagenome (GOLD analysis project Ga0209936, IMG submission 185694) | Salt pond soil microbial communities from South San Francisco under conditions of wetland restoration - Salt Pond MetaG R1_A_D1_MG... ... | reverse complement strand
TGGTCGTGGCCACGGTCTCGGCCAGGAGCCGACCGTCGGGGACCCCGCGGTCGGCCAGCCAACGCACGCCCGCCTCCCCTTCCGTCGTCCGGTCCCCCGCCTGTCCGCCGCCGGTCACGACGATCGATTCGACGCAGCCCCGCTCGTACAGCTCCAGGGCGCCGCGCAGCCGCCGCTCGAACGCGGGCGACGGACGTCCGTCGTACTGCGCGGCGCCCATGACCAGCGCCGCGCCCGCCGCGCAGTCGGGCTGCGCGCGCGGGCCGGTCACGATTCCCGCCACGTCGGCCAGAAGGAGCGCCACCAGCAGGATCGGGGCCAAGGCCAGGAGCCGGACGACCCCGGCGCTGCCCGCGACCCCGCCCCGCTGGGCGGTCGGCCGGCGCGCACCCGCAGGGGCGGGGCCACGATCCGGCGCTCCTCTCACCGGCTCAGTCGCGTGGCTTCAGGCGCGAAAGGACGGCGCGGGCATGCGCCTCGAGCCCCTCGGAGCGGGCCATCGTGACGGCCGCAGGACCGATCTCCTGAACGACGCCCGGCGAGAGCGACAGCACCGGGATGACCTTCTGGAAGTCGCGCACGTTCACGAAGCTCGCGAAGCGGGCGGTCGCGGAGGTGGGCATCACGTGGCTCGGACCGGCGACGTAGTCGCCGAGCGCCTCCATGCTGTGGGCGCCCAGGAACACCCCACCGGCGTTCCGGACGCCGGGCAGGAGCCGCCACGGGTCGTCCACGAGCAGGCACAGGTGCTCGGGCGCGTAGGCGTTCGCCACCCGCATCGCCTCCGTCTCGTCGGCCACCTGCAGGACCATGCCCCGCTCCTCGATCGACTCGCGTGCCGCCTCCGCGGTGGGGAGCGTCCGGAGCGCGGCCTCGACCGCGTCGAGCGTCCGGCGGACGACCTCGTCGGACCAGGCGACCAGGACCGGCTGAGCGCCGAGGTGCTCGGCCTGGGCCAGCAGGTCGGCGGCCACGTGCTCCGGGTCGGCCCGCTCGTCGGCGACCACCAGCGTCTCGGTCGGGCCGGGAAGCGACTCGATGCCGACGGTGCCGAACACGAGCCGCTTCGCGGCCACGACGTAGCGGTTGCCGGGACCGACGATCTTGTCCACCCTCGGAACGCTTTCGGTCCCGTACGCCAGCGCCGCGACGGCCTGCGCGCCGCCGACACGAACGACGTGTTCGGCGCCGACCTGCGCGGCGGCGTAGAGGATCTCGACCGGGACGCTGCCGTCCTTGCGAGGCGGCGTCACGACCACGATGCGCTCGACGCCGGCGACCCGCGCCGGAACGGCGCTCATCAGCAGGCTGCTGAACAGCGGCGCGGTCCCGCCCGGAACGTACACGCCGACGCGCTCGATGGGACGCACGAGCTGTCCGAGCACGGCGCCGTCGTCGGTATCCAGGAACCCGCCGGCCGGCTGCCGGCGGTAGTACCGCTCGATCCGTTCGATCGCGAGGTCGATCGCGCCGCGGAGCTCCGGCTCGATGGCGTCGGAGGCGGCCTCGATCTCGTCGCGGGGCACGCGCAACGCATCGAGGCGAACCCCGTCGAGACGCTCCGTCGCGACCCTGAGCGCGTCGTCACCGCCGCGCCGGACGGCGTCGACGATCTCGCGCACCGATCGTTCCGTGGGTTCGTCCAGCAGGTCCTGCGCTCGGTGCCGGACGGCGTCTAGGGCGGCTTCGAGACCGCGCACGATTCGCATGAGCGCCATTCTATCCGGCCTCCCACGGGTACGATGACCCGATGAAGGTCGAGGGTGGCGAGCTCGTGAAGGTACTTTGGCGAAGCGGCCTCGGCGCCGACGACGTCGCCGGCGCGCCGTGGCCGGACGGCGTGACGATCGAGGTGGACCGGGACGCCGCCGCGGCCGACGGCGCTGCGATTCTCGTCGACGGCGATCCGCCGGCCGAGCTCCTGGAGGCTCCGTCGCTCCGGCACGTGGTCGTGCCGTACGCCGGCGTGCGCGCCGGATTGCGCCGGCGGATGGCCGACCGCCCCGGGCTGACGCTGCACAACTCGCACTTCAACGCGCCGTTCGTCGCCCAGCACGCCGTCGCGCTGCTGCTCTCGCTCGCGGATCGACTGGGTCGGTACGACCGCGCGTTGCGGCACGGCGACTGGGGGCCGGAGAACGGCCCGCAAAGCGTGCACCTGGCGGGACGCCGTGCCCTGCTGCTGGGGTTCGGGGCGATCGGCCGGGCGACCGTGCCGATGCTGCGCGGCTTGGGGATGGAGGTCGAGGCGGTACGCCGCCGACCCGACCCCCGCGACGAGACCGTCACGCAGTGGGGACCCGGCGAGCTGCACCGCGCGCTCGGCCGGGCCGACGCGGTGCTGCTGTCGCTCCCGTCGACCCCGCGGACCGACGGCTTGCTGGACGAGGCGGCGTTCGCGGCGCTCCGGCCCGGCGCGCTGATCGTGAACGTCGGGCGGGGCTCGGTGATCGACGAGGAGGCGGCGTGGAGCGCGCTGGACGCGGGGCGGATCGCGGGTCTCGGGTTGGACGTGTGGTGGCGCTATCCGGACGGACCGGAGCAGCGCTCGACCACCCTGCCCTCGCGGCGCCCGTTCCATCTGCACCCCGACGTGGTGCTCAGCCCGCACCGCGCGAACGCCGTCGCCGGCTGGACGCAGGTCAGCCTTCGGGACGTGCTGGCTACGATCGACGCCATCGTGAGCGGCCGAGACCCGGAACGGAACCGGGTGGACGTGGGGGAGGGCTACTGACCGGCACCGGGCGCGACGGGAACGGACGGTACGCGTCGAGGGCGCCCCTGCGGGCGCCCTCGACGGTCACGGTCGTTCGGGAACGGCGGCTCTCAGGCGGTCGCTTGGTTCTTCGCGACCTCGACGAGGTTCGCGAACGCGTCCGGCTCGCGCACCGCGAGATCGGCGAGGACCTTGCGGTCGAGCTCCACCCCGGCGAGACGCAAGCCGTGCGTGAAGCGGCTGTAGCTCAGCCCGTGCTGGCGCGCGGCGGCGTTGATGCGCGCGATCCAGAGCCGGCGGAACACCGTCTTCTTGTCGCGGCGATCGCGGTACTCGTAGTCGGCTGCGTTGAGCAGCGTCTGCTGCGCGACCTTGAAACTCTTGGAGCGAAGCCCCCAGTAGCCCTTCGCGGCCTTGAGGACCTTCTTGTGCTTCGCACGGCGGACGGTGCCGGTCTTGGCCCGTGGCATGCGCTACCCCCTCACTCGTACGGCAGCAGCGCTTTGATGCGCTCTGCGTCCGGCTTCGCGATGATGAGGTCGGTACGGCCTTGCCGGATGCGTTTCCCAGACTTCTTGTAGTTCAGGTGTCGCTTTCCGGAGCGCATGGCCATGACCTTACCTCGCCCTGTGATCTTGACACGGGCTTTGGTGCCCTTATGGGTCTTGAGTTTCGGCATGTCTGCACCCTTTCTGGTGGCAGTGGATCGCGCAGAGTCGTCGAGCCACGGCGCGGACGGAAAAGGGACGGTCGGGCTCAGGCTTCCTTGGGCTGCTCCGCGATCGGCCGCACCGTCATGTTCATGTCCATGCCCGCGATCATCGGCGGCTGGTCGACCACCGCGATGTCGGACACGTCCTGTGCGACGCGATTCAGAAGCTCCTGCCCGAGCTCGGGATGCGTGCGTTCGCGACCCCGGAACATGATGGTGACCTTGACCTTGTGGCCCCCCTTGAGGAAGCGCCGGACGTGGTTCACCTTCGTTCGGTAGTCGTGATCGCCGATCTTGACGCGGAACTTGATCGCTTTCAGTTCCTGCTGGCGGGAGCGCTTGCGCGCCTCCTTCTCCTCCTGCTGCAGCTCGTAACGGTACTTGCCGTAATCCATGAGCCGAGCGACGGGAGGTTGGGCCCGCTCGCCCACCAGCACGAGATCGAGATCCGCTTCGCGGGCGCGCCGCATGGCGTCGCGCGTGTCGACGATGCCGATCTGATTCCCGTCCGCCTCGATCAGGCGCACCTGGCGCACCCGAATCTGATCGTTCACCTTCATGTCCTTCGCTATGAACTCCACCTCCAACGCGTGCGGCCGGGGTCGAATCGTCCCGGGCACGGCGCCGTATCCTAGCAGACCGTTCCGGTCCGATCAACGCGCGGAATACGGGAGCCGACAGGTCGTCGCGCGCGGCCGGCGTGCGACGCGGAGCCGGCCGGCGCCGTTGGTACGCTCTGGCCATGAACGCCCCGCTCCGTCTCGGCTTCTCTCCCTGCCCGAACGACGCTTTCGTCTTCCATGCGCTCGTGCACGGTCTCGTGGCGCCCGACCTGTCGTGGACCGTCCATCTGGAGGACGTCGAGAGGCTCAACGGCCTGGCTCAGGACGGCGAGCTGGACGTGGCGAAGGTCTCCTACCACGCGTTCGGCCGCATCGCCGACGAGTGGTGGATGCTGCCGTCGGGGGGCGCGATGGGGCACGGCGTGGGGCCGCTGATCGTGGCCCGCGACGACCGTCTGGAGCTGAACGAGGCGACGGTCGCCACCCCGGGGGGTGGGACGACGGCGAACCTCCTGCTCGATCTGTACGCCCCCGCGAGCGTGCGCCGGGTCGAGATGCGCTACGACACCATCATGCCGGCGGTCGAGGCGGGCGAGGTCGACGCGGGCCTGATCATTCACGAGTCGCGCTTCACCTATCCCGAGCACGGCCTGCACCGGGTGGCGGACCTGGGCGAATGGTGGGAGACCTGGACCGGCGCGCCGATCCCGCTGGGCGGGATCGCCGTGCGGCGCGACCTGCCGGAGGAGACGCTCGACCGCGTCGCTGCGGCGGTCCACGCCAGCGTGGTCGCGGCCCGGCGCGATCCGTCGGCAAGCGCCGCGTACGTCGCCGCTCACGCCCAGGAGCTGTCGCCCGAGGTGCGCGAGCGTCACATCGACACGTACGTCAACGACTTCACCCTCGACGTCGGACCGGTCGGGCGCGCGGCGGTGGACACCCTGTTCGAGCGGGCGGCCCAGCGCGGCCTCATGCCCCTTCCCCGCCCCGACCTGTTCTGGGGCCGGCCGTGAGGATCGACGTCGTCGTGGGCGTGGCCCGCGACGCCTGGCGGGCCGCGTCGCACCCGCGCGCGTTCTTCTCGGCGCTGGAAGATCGACCGAGCTTGCCGCCGCCGCTGGCCGCAGCCGCCGCGTCGGCCCTGGTGGGCTCGCTGATCCTGGGCGTGGTGGCGGCGAGGGCGACGGGCTCGGACGCCTGGCTGCCGTTCCTGCTGGGCGCGCCCGTGCTCGTCCTTCCCTACCTCGCGATCGTGACGCTGCTGGGCGGCCTCGTGCTGATGCGCCCGGCCGCGCTCGACCTGCGAGCGTTCGAGATCGTCGCCTGGGCTTGGACGCCGACCGGCCTGTTGGCCCTCTCGATCCTGCCGGTGGGCCTGTTCGCGCCCGTTCCCACCTTGCTGGGGGCCGCCGTGCTGCTGCCGCCGTGGCACCTCTGGGTCGTCTGGCGCGGTGTGGAGGCCCACGCGGCGGGTGGCGCGCGCGCGGCGTTCATTCTCTACATCGTGGCGGTGTTCGGTGTCCCCTCGGCGTTGCTGGCGTTCACCGTGACGGTGCTGTCGAACCTGGCCTGAGGCCGCCGGCCCGCCCCGCGGACGGGTATGCTCGCGTCATGGAAGCTCCAACGTTCATGGTCGGTGAAGAGGTGCTCTACGACGGGCGACGCTACGTGATCGCCGGCCGGCGTCCGGGACCGTACGGCGTGCGCCTGCTGGCGGCCAGCGACCGGCACGCGCGCGAAGCGGACATCGTGTGGGCGCCCGAGTCGGGACTGTCGAAGCTCGCGTCGTACCTGACGTCGCGCGAGGACACCGCTTCGCGCTGACGCCCCGCTGATCGCCGTACTCGTGGCCCCGGTACCGGCCCCCGGACTGGCCCCCGAGCTGCGCGCAGACGGGGGCGCGTCAGGCCGTGCCGGCAGGACCCAGGTCGGACGCCACCTCGTGCGCCAGACGGGCGCCCGCCCGCGACGCGTCCGCGTAGCTCATCGGGCCCTCGGCGCAGATGCCGGCGGCGTACAGGCCCACGATGGCGTGGACGCGCGTTCCCGCGCGTGCCGCGTCCACGAGCCGCTCGAACCGGACGGACCAGGCGGGATGGCCGGCGTCCTCGCCGCTGGCGTCGACGGTCGTGAGCGGAAGCCCGAGCTCCGCGAGGTGGTCGGCCAACGCGTCGTACGCCATCTCGCCCGGCCGGCCGGCGTTCTCCTCCGACGCGCCGACGCGAAGGCGGGCGCGCAGGAACGGGCCGACGCAGAGCGCGACCGCGCGGGCCGCCCGCGGCACCCCTTCCCACGTCTCGATACCTCGGACGGCGCCGTTCCGAACGTTCAGCGCGTCGACGTTGGACTGAAGCAGGTGCACCGCGGGCTCCGCCTCGAGCAGGTACTTCGCCGTCGCGTGGAGCTCCCAGGCGCCCACCGTTCCGTCGGCGGCGACGCGAAGCGTCGGAAGCAGCTCGGCCATCAACGTGTCGTCGGGCGCCTGCGCCAAGACCCGCTCGACCGGCGCCGCGAACACCGTATCGAGGCTCGTCGTGACCAGCAGAACCTCGTAGCCCAACCGCCCGAGTCGTGCCGCCGCCTCGCAGCCGCACGCGCCCGCGCCGATCACCGCGACGTCGTACGCCTCGCCGCTCCCGCTGCCCGGTCGGCTCACAGGAACGTCAATCGTGGATCGGATCGACCGGCTGGAACGGATGCCGGCGCCCCGTCCGGCGCAGGACCACGTGACGGCCGTCGGCCATCCGCTGGTAGACGAGGGTCCCCTGTCGCGCGCCGACGAGGTCGACCGGCTCGGCCGCGTCGACCATCACGCGTGCATGGAGCGGCAGCCCGCCCTGCAGCTCGCCGAGCTCGTAGCGCTCCTCGGCGCCGGTCCGGTAGCCGAAGAACACCTCGGGCGGGTCGCCGTCGTCGTACACGCAGGTGAGCGATTGCGCGTCGCCGCCTCGGTACGCCGCGACCGCCTCCCACACGAGGGCGTGCGCTTCGTCCTCGGAGACGAACGTCAGGTCGGGAAGATCGGTCCCGCCGAAGAACGCGGCCGGGAATCGCCGCGACTGCAGGTAGAAGCCGCGAGGGCCGACGCGCAGCTTCATCGCGTCGTTGTCGAAGCGGCGTCCCTTGACGAGGCTCTTCAGGTGGTGGATGGCCAGCCCGTACCGCTCGTCGTGGCGTTCGACGAACGCCTCCCAGTCGGGATCGACGAGCGCGGCATCGGTGTTGATCTCGAAATCGTGGAGCTCGGGTCTCATCGGGTCGCCTCCGGAGCATCGAGGTCGGCGACGTGGAGCGCCGCCACGCCGGCGGTCAACGGCGTCCACACGACGTCGTCGAATCCGGCAGCGAGGATGCGATGCGCCAGCGCCTCGGGCGCGGGAAACGCCATCACGCTGGCGGGGAGGTAGCGGTACGCGCCGGCGTGGCCCGACACCACGCTTCCGATCCAGGGCAGCACGCGGGTGAAGTAGAGGCGGAACGCCGCGCCCAGCGGCCCGCGCGGCGGCGGTGGGAACTCGAGCACGACCAGCCGACCACCCGGCTTCAGCACGCGCCGGAACTCGGCGAGCCCGACGTCGACGTCCGCGAAGTTGCGCAGGCCGAACGCGATCGTGACCACGTCGAAAGCGGCGTCCCGGTAGGGCAGCGCCATGCCGTCGCCGGTCTCGAGGCGGACCTGCAGGTCGCGCCGTTCCGCCTTGGCGCGGCCCACGGAGAGCATCGCCTCGGCGAAGTCCACGCCGATCACCTGAGCGTCCGGCCGGGCCGCGGCCAGCGCCAGCGCCAGATCGGCCGTTCCCGTCGCCACGTCGAGAATCTCGCGGGGTCGCTTGGCGAGCGCGGCCCGGACCGCTGCCCGCCGCCAGCCACGATCCACGCCTAGGCTGAGCACCCCGTTCAAGAGGTCGTAGCGCGGCGCGATGGCGTCGAACATCGCGCGCACGGAACGACCTTTCTCGGGGTGCTGAGCGGCGGGCGGGAGGTCGGACATGGCGGGGAGCCTACCACGCGGTCCCGGCACGGGACCGCGCCGCCGACACGGTTCTGCGGGCCGCTCTAGTCGCCCTCCGCCGCGGAGCTGGGCGGCCCCGAGAGCCCGGCGTCGTCGAGGAACGCGTCGAGCCGCCGCAGCGTGAAGCGCGACAGGCTGGCGGCGCGACCCCGGTAGGCCAGCGTCGGCACGCTACGCCTGCCGTCGTTCACGGCCATCACGAAGTCGACGGCGTTCGCGTCGTCCTCGAGCCGGACCTCAGTGAACGGCACGCCGCGGGCTTCGAGCGCGCGTTTCGTCGCGGTGCAGTCTCCGCAGAACGACGTGGTGTAGACGGTCAGCGTGGGGTGTTCGCTCATCGGGTTCCTCTCTCCCTCGCGACGCCCGACGACCTGCCGGGCGACGTCGGCATGACGGGGACCGTACCGGGCAGCGTGGTCCATCGTCCGTCGTCCAGGCGTCGGACGCGACCGGGCGGCCCGCGATCCGCCCCGACGTTCGCTCGGGCGTGCCTTCGGGGTGCCGGCCGTCGCGCGGCGTAGCGACCGTAATCTCGAGCAAGGTCGGCCCGGCCGCCGTCGCCCTACAGTGAGGCATCGTCCGCGGAGGTCCGTGGGCGCAGTCCGGCCGCTCCGCGCGGCACATTCTCAAGGAGATCCACATGTTGAAGCGCACGCTCGCCGCCCTGATCCTCGCCCTCGTCCCGATCGTATCCGCGCAGACGATCGTCGACGTCGCCGTCGAGGCCGACGATTTCGACACCCTCGTCACCGCCGTGCAGGCGGCCGACCTCGCCGGCGTGCTGTCCAGCGACGGTCCGTTCACCGTGTTCGCACCGACCGACGCCGCGTTCGCGAAGATCCCCGCCGATACGCTGAACGCGATCCTCGCCGACACCGAGCTGCTCACCTCCATCCTCACCTACCACGTCGTCGCCGGCCAGGTGGGCTCGGATCAGGTCGTCGACCTGCGCTCCGCCGAGACCGTCCAGGGCGAGTCGCTGACGATCACCGTGGACGACGGCGGCGTCCGCGTGAACGACGCCAACGTCGTCGCGACCGACGTGGCCGCCTCGAACGGCGTGATCCACGTGATCGACACCGTCCTGCTGCCGCCGTCCGTCACCGCCGCGTCGACCGACTCCACGGTGCTGCCCATCTCCGCTCTGAACGACTCGGGCGTTTCCGGCACCGTCACGCTCGACCGCTTCTTCGGGGGCACGCTGGTGACGATCTCGCTCCAGGGCACGCCCTCCGGCGGCGTCCACCCCGCCCACTTCCACGCCGGCGACTGCAACGCGCCCGGCTCCGTGGTGATCCCGCTGAACCCCGTCGACGGCACGACCGGCCTGTCCGTCACCGAGGTCGACGCGCCGATCGAAGCGATCCTGACGGACAACCACCTGGTGATGGTGCACCTGTCGCCCGAGGAGATCTCGACCTTCGTCGCCTGTGGCGAGGTCGGCGCGGGCGCTCCGGGCCTCTGATCCAGCGGTCCTCGTCCGCCCCGCTCGTTCGTGCGCCCCGCCGGCATCGTGCCGGCGGGGCGCACGCGTGGGCGCGCTGGGTCGCGTCGGCTGGCGTCGCCGGCGCGGGCCCCCGGGGTGCTACCATCCTTCTTCGGGCCGCGAACGCCGTGCCCGGGAAGCGAGCCCTATGAGCTACCGAAACGTCGCCATCGTCGCTCACGTCGACCATGGCAAGACCACCCTCGTCGACGGCATGTTGCGTCAGTCCGGCATCTTCCGCGAGAACCAGGAAGTCGCCGAGCGCGTGATGGACTCGGGCGCCCTCGAGCGCGAGCGAGGCATCACCATCCTGGCCAAGAACACCGCCGTGGCATGGAACGGCGACAAGATCAACATCGTGGACACGCCCGGCCACGCCGACTTCGGTGGCGAGGTCGAGCGCGCCCTGCAGATGGTCGACGGCGTGCTGCTGCTCGTCGACGCGGCCGAAGGACCGATGCCGCAGACCCGCTTCGTGCTGAAGAAGGCGCTGGCGCTGGGCCTCAGGCCGATCGTCGTCGTGAACAAGATCGACCGCGCGGACGCCCGGCCCGACGAGGTCGTCGACCTCACCTTCGACCTGATGGTCGAGCTCGGTGCCAGCGACGCCCAGCTGGACTTCCCCGTCATCCACGCCATCGCGCGCGAAGGGCGCGCCTGGCGCGACGGCGAGCCGCGCTCGGAAGACCTCGCTCCGCTGTTCGAGACGATGCTGAGCCACTTCCCCGCCACCACCGACGATCCCGACGGACCGGTGCTGCTCCAGGTCGCCAACCTGGACTACGACGACTACGTCGGGCGCCTGGCCATCGGTCGGCTGCGTCGCGGACGGCTGCGGCCCGGCGACGACGTTCTGCGGCTCGCCCGGGACGGCAGCGAGCGGCGGGCGCGCGTGACGAAGGTGTACACCCACCTCGGCCTGGGGCGCCACGAGACGGACGTCGCGACGGCGGGCGACATCGTCGTCCTCTCGGGCGTGGACGAGGTCCAGATCGGGGAGACGCTGGCCGCGCCGGAGCATCCCGAGCGGATGCCGACCACGGCGATCGACGAGCCCACCGTCGCGATCACCCTGAGCCCCAACACCAGCCCGTTCGCGGGACGCGACGGGCGGTACCTGACCAGCCGGCACATCGCGGACCGGCTCGAGCGGGAGCTGCTCACGAACGTCGCGTTGCGCGTCGAGCCGCTGGGAGGCGAGAGCTACCGGGTGTCCGGACGCGGCGAGCTGCACCTCTCGATCCTGCTCGAGCAGATGCGGCGCGAGGGGTACGAGTTCAGCGTGTCGCGGCCCGAGGTGATCCTGCGCGAGGAGGCCGGCGTCACGCTCGAGCCGGTCGAGCGCGTGGTGGCCGACGTGCCCGTCGAGACGCTGGGCGGCATCATCGAGGCGCTCAACCAGCGCCGCGGCAAGCTCGTCGACCTGCAGCAGGGCGAGAAGCGGGCCCGGGCCGAGTTCCAGATGCCCAGCCGCGGCCTGTTCGGCTTCCGCACCACGTTCCTCTCGATGACCGCCGGAGAAGGGCTCCTGAGCCACGTGTTCGACGGCTACGAGCCGCTCGCCGGCGAGATCCGCACCCGCTCGACCGGCTCGCTGGTGGCGATGGAGCCGGGCGAGACGTTCGCGTACTCGCTGTTCAAGCTGCAGGATCGCGGGACGTTCTTCATCGATCCGGGGACCGAGGTGTACGTCGGGATGATCATCGGCGCGAACGCCCGGACCGGCGACCTGGACGTGAACGTCACGAAGAACAAGAAGCTCACGAACGTCCGGGCGTCGGGCAGCGACGACAACATCGTGCTCACCCCCGCCCGCAAGCCCACGCTCGAGGAGGCGCTCGAGTACCTGGGCGAGGACGACCTGCTCGAGGTGACCCCCAAGCACCTCCGGCTGCGCAAGCGCACGCTGGAGCCGAACCTGCGCAAGCGCGAGGCGAAGCAGCGGGCGACGGCCTAGCGCCGCCGCTCCGCGTCGACCTCGATCTCGCCGAACGGCTCGTCCTGCCGGGCGGTCACGCGCCCCTCGCGCACCAGCTCCAGAAACGCCGAGAACAGCACCGTCCGCTCCGCCCAGCTTCGGCTGGGCGTCAAGCTGCGTAGCGTGCCGCGGGCCACCCGTGCCAGCGCGGATCGGAGCCTGCCGATCGCATCCTCCAGCGTGAGCCGATCGTGCGCCAGCTCGAAGTACCCGCCTGGGCGCAGGCTCGAGGCCAGCGCCGCCAGCCGCGAAGCGGTCGTCGCGACCGGCCTGCGCGGCCTGGGCAGGTCGGGGCGCGGGGTCCTGGCGGGCAGCACGACCGACCGCTCGACGCGGCGACGCCGCAGAAAGTCGATCGCGGACTCGAGGTCCTCGAGCAGCGCGACCGCCGCGAGCGTCTCGTCGCTGGAGGTCGGAAGATCGTCTTCGTCGGCGTCGTCGCGGGGCGGCCGAGGCAGGAGCAGGCGCAGCTTCAGCTCCAGCACCTGAGCGACCTGGGGCAGCGCGGTGGAGGCCAGGTCGAGGTCGCGCTCCGCCTCGCGCTCGAACCAGACGAGGACGTCCTCGACCAGCGCGCGCAGATCGAGCTCGCGAGGCGCCAACGCGCCGGACCTGAGCGCCCGTGCCAGGCCGGCCAGGTCGCCCTGGTAGCCGGGCTGTCGGACGACGAAGCCGTCCGCCGCGGCCGGCGAGTCGGACGCCGGGACGGGTCGCGCGGCCTCCACGCCGGTCACTCCCAGAACGGATCGGCGCCGTTCTCGTCGAGGTGACGGGTGTCGTTCACGCGCTCGACGACCAGGTGGCCGTCCTGCATCACGATCCGGCTCACGCTGCTGTGACGGACGTAGATGCGCTTGCGCCAGCGGGGCCGCTCGATCCCGAGGACGTGCGCCAGGATCATCTGGATCGTGCCGCTGTGGGTGACCGCGACGACGTGTTCGTGGTCCGAGGGAAGCTCGTCGAACCACGCGACCGCACGGATGCGCAGCTGCTGGTACGACTCGCCCCCGGGCGGCACGCGCAGGTAGGGATCCTCGGCCCAGGTGGGCCAGTCGGGACGCGCCTCGTTCTCGGCCGCGGTGCGGCCCTCGAACACGCCGAAGTGGAGCTCCATCAGGCGAGGGTCGGTCGTCACGGTACGTCCGGGGAACGCCAGCTCGGCCGTCTCGACGGCGCGGACCAGCGGGCTCGCCACGATCGCGTCGACGTGTCCGAACCGCGCGGTACGGCGCGACAGCCGTCGCGCCTGCCGCCGGCCCTCCTCGGAGAGCGGCCGATCGGTCTGACCTTGGAACCTGCCGGCGACGTTCCAGTCGGTCAGGCCGTGACGGATCAAGGTCAGCGCGCGTCGCACGCCGGGAGGCTACCACGGCGGCCGGCGTCGCCGACCCCCCAAAACGGTCCCGGGCTGCGGACGGGCCCGCGGTCGCATGCTAGCGTCCCGGCATGGATCCCCAAGGACGTACCGCACTGGTCACCGGAGGCAGCAAGGGAATCGGGCTCGGCGTCGCGGAGGCGATGGTGGACGCCGGGATGGACGTCGTGATCACCGCTCGGACGGAAGCCGACGTCCGGCAGGCCGAGGACGCGCTGAACGCGCGCGGCGCGGGGCGAGCGTTGGGCGTCACCTGCGACGTGCGCGACCTGGACCAGCAGCGCGCCGCCGTCGCGACGACCCTCGAGACGTTCGGCCGTCTGGACGTGCTGATCGCGAACGCGGGCGTGGGCCACTTCGCGAGCATCGCCGATCTGGAGCCGGACGCCTGGCACCGCGTCTTGGACACGAACCTCACCGGCGTCTTCTACTCGATCAAGGCCGCCCTCGACCCGCTCGTGGCCGCCGAGGGCCTCGTCGTGACGATCGGCTCGCTGGCCGGAACGAACTTCTTCGAAGGCGGCGCGGCGTACAACGCCAGCAAGTTCGGGCTCGCCGGGTTCTCGCAGGCCGTCATGCTGGACCTTCGCCGTCACGGCGTGCGCGTGTCGACGATCATGCCGGGCTCCGTCGCGACGCACTTCGGCGGCGGCGGGCCGGGGGACGCCGACGCCTGGAAGATCCAGCCGGAGGACGTCGGGACGCTGGTGATGGAGCTCGTCCGCATGCCGGCACGCACGCTGCCCTCCAAGATCGAGGTGCGACCCTCCCGACCCCCCTCCGCGCGCTGACGCGCGGCCCCTCCGACGCGCAGTCGCGTCCTGCGGCCGCGCCGCGGGATAGCATGGCCGCCGTGTACCGCCTGCTGCGCCCCGCGCTGTTCACGCTGGAGCCCGAGACCGCCCACGGGCTCGCGATGCGCG
>Ga0209936_1001260_pt1 | contig 13809 bp, 8 predicted proteins | sample SalPonR1_A_D1_MG_FD_185694 | JGI IMG/M metagenome (GOLD analysis project Ga0209936, IMG submission 185694) | Salt pond soil microbial communities from South San Francisco under conditions of wetland restoration - Salt Pond MetaG R1_A_D1_MG... ... | reverse complement strand
GGCGGCGCGGCCGAGTTCGGCGGTCAGTTCTGGCCCGGTGCCCTGGTGCGCGGCATCCGGCGGGAGATAGCGCTCGAGGTAGACGCGCAGCGTGGCGCCCTCGGTGCCGGTGCCGGAGAGCCGGTAGACGATGCGCGAGCCGTCATCCATGAACATGCGTATGCCCTGGCCGCGGGACTCGGCCTGGTCGACTGGATCGTGGTAAGTGAAACTGTCGGCGCGCGCGATGCGGCCGTCCCCGGCGGGCGCGCCGGCAAAGCCCTCGAGGCCGCGTTCCAGCGCCTGCATGATCCCGGCGGCACGCTCGCCGTCGGGGATGTGCCAGTCGTGCCGGGCAAAGGCGTGGCGGCCGAAGCGCCGCCAGTGATCCTCCACCAGCCCGGCCACCGGGCGTCCCGTGACGGCGACCAGGTTGAGCCAGAAAAGCACCGCCCACAAGCCGTCTTTTTCGCGCGTGTGGCTGGAACTGGTGCCGAAACTCTCTTCCCCGCACAGGTCCACCAGCCCCTCGTCCAGCAGGTTGCAGAAATAGCGCCACCCGGTGGGCGTCTCGTAGGCCGGGATGCCGAGGGCCTCCGCCACCCGGTCCACCGCGCGGCTGGTGGGCATGGAACGGGCCACGCCGGCGAGCCCCTGGCGGTAGCCGGGCACCTCGCGCGCATGCTCGGCGAGCAGCGCCAGGCTGTCGCCCGGCGTGACGACCATGCCGCGGCCCACAATCATGTTGCGATCCCCGTCGCCGTCCGAGGCGGCGCCCAGGTCGCCCGCGTCCGGACCGGTCATCCAGGCCACGAGGTCGGCGGCGTCCACGGGGTTGGGATCGGGATGGATGCCGCCGAAATCCGGCAGCGGCTGCGCATTCACCACCGTCTGCGCCGGGGCGCCCAGCCGGCCCTCCAGGATCTCGGTGGCGTAGGGCCCGGTCACGGCATTCATGGCGTCGAAACGCATGCGAAAACGGCCGTTGGTGAGCAGTGCGCGGATCCGGTCGAAATCGAACAGCCGTTCCATCAGTGCCGCGTAATCCGAGACTGCATCCACCACCTGGATGCACAGTTCGCCCGCCTGCTGCTCGCCCGGCTCGTCCAGCGCGATCTCGCCGATATCGGCCAGCCGGTAATGCTCCAGCCGCAAGGAAGCGCGCCACACCGCCTCGGTCAGCGATTCGGGCGCCTGGCCGCCGTTGGCGGTGTCGAATTTCACCCCGAAATCGCCCTCGGGGCCGCCGGGGTTGTGGCTGGCGGTGAGCAGGAAACCGCCGGCTGCGCCGTGCAGGCGTATCAGGTGGGAGGCCGCGGGGGTGGAGAGCAGCCCGTTCCGGCCGACGATGATCCGGGCGACGCCGTTGCCCGCAGCAACGCGGAACAGCACCTGCAGGGCTTCGCGGTTCCAGAAGCGGCCGTCACCGCCGGCGACCAGGGTGGCGCCCGTGAAATCCCCGGCGGCGTCGAAGACGGCCTGGAGGAAGTTCTCGAGGTAGTTCGGCTGGCGGAATATCCGCACTTTCTTGCGCAGCCCCGCCGTGCCTGGCCGCTGGTCGTCGAAGGGTCGGGTGGGGACGCTGCGCACTTCCATGATCGACTTCCTCGCTGCTCCCGAGTAGCAAATTTCCCTGTGCTATATTGCCGCGCATGATAGCAGACGGCTCCATCGCGCTGCCGCGCCCCACGCAGCCGGGCAGCTTTACCGCGCTCATGCACTTGTACGAGAGCAACTACCTGAGGCTGCACTGGTTGCTGGACGACCTGGTCGCTCCGCCGGCCGCCGGCTGTTCGCGGACGAAGTCGGACCTGCCCCTGCATCTCGAGTGCCTGGAAGTCAGCGCCTACACCACCACCCTGCGACTGACTTATTTTTTCGAGGAACAGGGCGCCAGGGTCGCCGATCCCGACCTCACCGTGCGCGTCTATCACGACGCCGGCCTGGCGGAGGCCATGGCCTGTCGGCGCGACCACCTGCACCACGCGCTCAAGGACTTCGACACGGCGCCCGGCGAGGAACTCAGCCGGCGCTGGGTGCGCAACAACATGCTGAACAAGTGGCTGGAGTATTGCTACGATCACGGCCACCGGTTTTATGGCGGCCTGAGGCGCGCGGTAGGGGCGCCCTGACGGTCGCCGCGGCGGTGCCGAACGGGGGGATCACGTGGCGGAAAGTTCCGGGAACCTGGCCAGGCGCGCGCTGAAGCGCGCCGCGCGGGACGAGGAGGAGAGCGAGGACGAGCGGCTCCTGAACCTGTTCCGTAACCGTGCTGAACTGAAGAAGGCTTTTTCCGACCTGCAAAAGTCGCTGCGGCTGGCCGAGGAGAAGCTCGCCAGCCAGGAAGCCGCGACGCGGCGCGCCGAGGAGCGTTTCCAGGCCATCGAGCAGCTGCTTGCGCAGCCCGGCACGGGCTACACCGCACTGGTGTATTTCCAGCTGCGCGCCCTGTGGCGCGCCTGCCACGAACGCCTGCAGGCCATTTCGGACGACCTCAGGGGGCGTTTCGAGGAGCGCCAGACGCGCGAGGCGCTGATGCGCTTCAACCAGGACAAGCAGCGGCAGCTCGCGGCCCTGGACCAGCAGCTGGCGCAGGCGAAAGACGAGGTGGAAGAGCGCTTGCAGCGCCGCAATGCCCTGCGCAAGGAACTGGAGGGCGCCCAGCAGCCGTGGGCCTATTTCCGTCGCCGCCGCCTGAACGAACAGCTGGCGCGTCGCCGCGGCGAACTGGAAGCCTCCAGGCTCCGTCTCACGGAACTGCAGGACCGGCGCGCGGCCGTCAACGCGGAGCCGCCCCCGGAATTCGACGGGCTCGACGTGGCGGCGAAACGCGAGATCAACGTCACCCTGATCGCGGCCGCCCAGGAGCTCTACCTGTATTTCTCCACCGACGAGCTGGCCCGCAAGGCGCGCGACGCGAACCTGAACACGGTGCAGGAAATGCACTACGGCTCCGAGGACGACTGCAAGCTGCTCATCGGCAAGGTGCGCGCGGCGCTCGGCTCGCTGGGCTCGCACGTGCCGGAGCCGGCCAAGCTGGAGGAGCGGGTGAAACTCCTCGCTCAGCAGGTGCAGTTCCGGAGCGAGCGCGAGACGGTGCCGATGGCCGTTTCAGTCGCCCGGATCGACATGTCCGCCGCGGCCGGCCTGCGCCGGGTCCCGCTGGAGGTCAACGTGCTGAGCGACGAGTACTGGGACCTCTACGAGGTCTTCATCCCCTGACGCGGCTTTCCCCGGCGGAGGCGGGCGATGCGTCGCCGGGCCGGCCGGCGCGCGCCAGGCGGCTGACGCGGCGGCGCCATCGTCCCAGGTCGTCCAGCAGCGCGTAAGTCCAGGGCACCAGCAACAGGGAGGTGAGCGTCGAGAAGGCGAGCCCGCCGACGATGGCGCGCGCCATCGGAAAATAGGCGGGGGCCCCGACGTCGTCGCCGCCCACCTTGGTCGCGCTGAGCGCCAGCGGCAGCAACCCCAGGATCGTGGTCGCGACCGTCATCAGGATCGGTCGCAGCCGGTCGCGCCCGGCCTGCACCAGCGCCGCGTCGCGCGCCAGGCCGCCGCGCCGCAGGTTGTTGACATGGTCCACCAGCACGATGCCGTTGTTCACCACCACGCCCACCAGGATCATGATTCCGATGGTGGCCATGAAGGTGAAGGTGGTGCCGGTGAGCATGAAGAACCAGAAGACCCCGATGACCGAAAAGCCGATCGAGCCGATGATCGAGAGCGGGTAGACGGTGGACTCGAACAGGGCCGCCATCACGAGGAAGATCAGCGCGATCGCCAGCAGGATGTTCTGCGCCATGATCTGCTGAGTCTGGTCGGCCTGCTGGAAGCCGCGCCCGAAGCTCCACTGGTAGCCCGGCGGGAAGCGGTAGGCGTCGAGCAGTGCCTCGACCTCCGGGCGCACTTCCTCGAGGGACCTGTCGTCCAGGTTCGCGTTGATCGTCACGGCGGTGACGCGGTCCACCCGTCTTATTTCGTCGTGCGTGCGGCCTGTTTCCAGGCGCGCCAGCGAGCCCAGGGTCACGCGTTGCCCGTCGGGCGTGTAGACGGGCAGGTCGGCAAGCTGCTCGATGCTCTGCCGGTCGTCCTCCCGGAACGCCAGGCGCACCGTGACCTCGCCGTCCTTGCCGCGGAAATCGCGCAGTTGCTCGCCGCGCAGGGCGACCGATACGGAAGAGGCCACGGCCTGCGGGCTGAGGCCCAGGCTCGCGGCCCGTTCCCGGTCCACCCGGATGCGGATCTCCCGGTCGCCCGAGCCGATGTCGGCGCGCACGTCGCGCAGGCCCTCGACAGTGGAAAGAAGGCGCACGATCTCCGGCGCCTGGCGGCCGAGCACCTCGGTGGACTCGCCGGAGATCTGCAGGCTGAAGCCTTCGTCGCCGCCCTGCGCATTGAGTTCGAAGCTCGGCCGGCCGATCACGATCTCGGGAAGATCGGCCATGACGCGCTCGATGACTTCGCCGGTCGCCACGCTTTCCTCGTCGCCCTCGTTGAGCAGCAGGGTGCTCTGGGCGCGGCCTTCCTCGTAGTAGCTGTAGACCTGGCGCAGGTCGAAGCGCTCCTGGTTTTCGTACAGGTATTCCTCGATCAGATCGACCGCTTTCTTCATCTGCGGCAAGGGGTATTTTTCCTTGACGTTGTAACTGAGCAGCAGCTGCCGGCCGGCTTCCTGGGGGAAGGTGTCGAAGTTCACGAACTTGATGGGGATGGCTGCGCTGGCCACCAGCAGGACCGCGGCCAGCGCGGTCCACCAGCGGTGCCGCAGGGTCCACGCCAGCACCTTCCCGTAGCGCGCGCTGAGGCGGTTGGACCAGGACGCCGCATTGAAAGGGGGCGGCGCGGAGATGCGCGACGCAATCATCGGCACGACCGTCTGGGCCATCAGCAGCGAAGCCGTCATCGCGACCACGATGCTGACCGCGACGTGCTCGAGAAAGACCGTGATGTTGGTCTGCACGCCGAACAGGATCGGCACGAATACGATGACGGAGGTCAAGGTGCCCGCCGTGACGGCCATGCCGACCTCGCGCACGCCGCGCAGCGTGGCCTGCTGGGGGTTGTCCGGGTCCAGCTGCCGTTCCCGGAAGACGCTCTCCGTGACGACGACGGCATTGTCCACCAGCATGCCGACGGCCAGCATGAGCCCCATCATCGAGAGGATGTTCAGGCTCACGCCCAGGAAATACATGGCGCCCAGCGTGATGAGTATGGAGAAGGGCACGCACGCCACCACGATCAGCGTGGTCGCCACCTGGCGCAGGAACAGGTACAGCACGCCGAAGGCGAACAGGGCGCCGATCAGCCCCGAGGTGAGCAGGTCGGAGAGCGACGAGGTGACGCCCCTGGCCTGGTCGCCCAGCGCGAAGACCTGGACGCCCCGCATTTGCGGATTGCCTTCCACGCTGCGCACTTCGCGTTGCACGCGCCTGGAGACATCGACCAGGTTCGCGCCGGGTTGCTTGAAAACATCAAGACCGATGGAATAGCGCCGGTCCAGGTGGCGCGCGTTCTCTCTTTCCGGGCTGCGCAGCTCGATTTCGGCGATGTCGGCCAGCCGCAGATTCTCTCGCACGAGTATGTTGCGGAGTTCGTCCACGGAGGCGAGTTCGCCGATCGGGCGGACGCTGAAGCGCTGTTCGCCGTCGGTGAGGCGGCCCGCGCTGACCGAGAAGTTGGCCTTTTCGAGCAGGCCGCGAAGCTCGTTCAGGTCCACCCCGTGAGCCGCCACCCGGTCGGCGTCCAGGAGGATGCGAATCTCGTGCTGGTCCACGCCGTACAGGGCCACCCTCGACACGCCCTCCAGTCTCTCGATGCGGCGCTTGAGTTGCCGGTCGAGCATGATGTAGGCGTCCGACAAGTCGCGCTCGCTGCTGATGCGCAGCGTGAGGATAGGCTGGTCGCCCAGCGAGCCGGTGAAGACGAGAACCCGGCGCACGTCGTCCGGCAGCTGGTGGCGGATGGCATCCACCTTGGCGCGCGCCTCGATACCCTTGGCGGCCACGTCTTCGTCCCAGCCGAACTGCAGGAAAACCTGGGCGCTGTCCTGGCGCGAAGCGGACTGCATGCGCTCCACCCCGCTCAATGTCGCGAGGGCTTCCTCGACCGGCCGGGTAATGAGTTTCTCCACTTCTTCGGGGGTCGAGCCCTCGTAGGGGATGTTGATGAAGATGCCCGGGAACTGGATGTCCGGAAAGGTTTCCAGCGGCAGCAGGCGCGCCGAGACCACGCCGATCAGGGCCAGCGCGATGAAGATCATCACGGTGGTGACCGGCCGGGCGATGGCGGTGCGCGTGAGGATCATGCCGAAGTTTCCGGGGCGAGCGCGGCCGCGCGGGTCACGCGGACGCCGCGGTCGAGCAGCGAGTAGACCACCGGGATCACCACCAGGGTCAGCAGCGTGGAAACCACCAGCCCCCCGATCACGGTGATGGCCATCGGCGCGCGCACCTCCGAACCTTCGCCGAAGCCCAGCGCCATCGGCAGCAGTCCCAGCGTGGTGGTGGCAGTGGTCATCAGGATCGGCCGCAGGCGCGTGCGTCCCGCCTCCAGGATGGCCGCGCTGCGTTCCATCCCCGAGCGGCGCAGCTGGTTGACCAGGTCGACCAGCACGATGGCGTTGTTGACCACGATGCCGGCCAGCATGATCAGGCCGATGAAAGCGACCACGCTGACGGTGGTGCCGGTGAGCCACAGGCCCCAGACGGCGCCGACCAGCGCCAGCGGAATGGTGAACAGGATCACGAAGGGATGCACCAGTGACTCGAACTGCGAGGCCATGACCAGGTAAACCAGGAACACCGCCATCGCCAGGGTGAACATCATGGAGTCGAAGGAAGCCTCCATTTCGGCGCTCTGGCCGGCCACGACCGCGGAGATGCCGGGTCCCAGCGGCAGTCGCGCGATCAGTTCGCGCGCTTCTTCGGTGGCCGCCGCCAGGTCGCCCGAGGCGATGTTGGCCGAGACGATGGCCACGCGCGACTGGTCCGCGCGGCGAATCTCCGCGGGGCCGACCGCCTGGCGGATTTCCGCCACGGCCTTCAGCGGCACCGGCCGTTCGCTTTCCGGGTTGATGATCAGGTTCTCGATCTCGGCGAGCGAGGCGTCCCGGGTATCGACGCTGCGGACCAGCACGTCGATCTTCTTGTCTCGCCAGGTGTAACGGGTCGCCACTTCGCCACGCACCTTGGCCACCACGATGTCGGCGATGTCGCGCACTACCAGGCCGAGCCGCGCGGCGCGTTCCTGGTCGAACAGGACCTGGATTTCGGGGTTACCGTCCTCCACGCTGCTGCGCACGTCCGCGAAGCGCGGCGAGGCGGCAAGCTGTTGCTGCAGCTGGCGCGCCACGGCCCCGATGCGCTCCAGGTCGAAGCCGGCGATCTCGATTTCCAGCGGCGTGCTGAAGGAGAACAGGGCAGGGCGGGCAAATTCGTAGGATACGCCGGCGGCATTGTCCAGCGATGCGCGCATGGCGGCGATGGCGGCGGACTCGGCCTCGCGGCCGGCGTCTTCCTCGAGCTGCACGCTGAGCTGACCCGTGTGCTCCCCGGCATCCACCGGGCTCGCGTCCAGCCGGTTGCCGGTCCCCGCCACCGAGTAGCTGAGGGCGACGCCCGGGAGGTCGGTGGTCAGCGCCTGCAGCCGCTGTATGGCGGCATCGGTCTCGACCAGCGGCGCCCCGGCGGGCAGGCGCACATCGACCGAGAACTCGCCCTGGGCGAGCTGCGGGAGCAGCTCGTAGCCGAGCCGGGGCACCAGCGCGACGGACGAGGCGAAAGCGGCGACCGCCACCAGCACGACGACCCAGCGCTGCCGCAGCGACGCCGCCAGCAGGGGCGCGTAGATTCGCGCCGCGAGCTCGTAGAAGCCCTGGAACAGCCACACCAGCGGCCGCATCGCGAGTCCCGCGAGCCATGCCAGACCGGAGATCCCCCGCCGGGCGGGCCGCAACAGGAATGCGAGAATGCGGGTGGCCAGGCGGGGACGCTGCTCGTCGGCCGGGTCGACGTCGGCATCCCCGTAACGCGGCGGCGCGCCGCGGGCGGCCAGCATGGGTATCAGGGTCAGCGCGACCAGCAGCGAAAACAACAGCGCGAAGGTCACCGTGAGCGCCTGGTCGCGGAACAGCTGCCCGGCGATCCCGGTGACGAACACCATGGGAAAGAACACCGCCACGGTGGTCAGGGTGGCTGCGATCACCGCGCCCGCCACTTCGCCGGCGCCATGACGGGCTGCCGCCGCCACGTCGAAGCCCTGCTCTTTCTTGCGCACGATGTTCTCGAGCACCACGATGCTGTTGTCCACCAGCATCCCGACGGCCAGCGCGATGCCCCCCAGCGACATGATGTTAAGGCTGACGTCCGCCGCGTACATCAGCAGGAAGGTGCCGATCACCGAGACCGGGATGGCGGCGCCGATGATGAAAGTGGCGCGGGCGTCGCGCAGGAAGGCGTACAGCACGAGGATGGCGAAAATGCCGCCCAGCAGGGCCGCGTTGCGCACCTGGCTGATGGCCTGCGAGATGAACCTGGACTGGTCGTAGACCACGTTGAGCCGGGTGTCCGGCGGCAGCTGGTCGCGGGCGGCCGAGACACGCTGCGCGAGCCGTTGGGCGGCCTGCACGGTGTTGGCGTCGCCTTCCTTGTAGATGGCCAGCTCGACGCTCTCGCGTCCGTTGACGCGCAGGATGGCCTCCCGCTCCTTGTGGCCGCGCTCGACCACGGCGATGTCGCGCAGATAGACCGGCCGCCCGCCGGGCGTGCCGATCACCGCGTCCGCGATTTCCTCCACGGTGGCGAACTCGTTGAGCGTGCGCACCAGGAAGCGTTGCGAGTACTGTTCCAGGCGGCCGCCGGACAGGTTGATATTCTCCGCGCGCAGGCGGGCCGCGACGCCGCGGACCGAGAGCCCGAGCTGCGACACCTTTTCCTGGTCCACCAGCACCTGGATCTGGTCTTCCAGCCCGCCGCTGACCTTCACGGCAGCGACGCCTTCCACGGACTCGAAATCGTTCTTCAGGCGGTCTTCCGCGAAGCGGCGCAGCGCCTGCAGCCGCAGCGGGTCGTCGGCGGGCCCGGCGGCGGTTTCATCCATGAAAGCGATGCGCTGGATGGGCTCGTTGCCCGGATCGAAGCGCAGCAGCAGCGGACGACTCGCCTCGAGTGGCAGCTGCAGAACGTCGAGCTTTTCGCGCAGCTCGACGCCGGCCATGTCCATCTCGGTGCCCCACAGGAACTCCAGTGTCACGTCGGACTGGCCGGGACGCGAGACCGAGCGCACCTGGCGGACATTGTTGATCGTGCCCACCGACTCCTCGATCGGCTTGGTGAGCAGGTTCTCGACTTCCAGCGGCGCGCTGCCGGGCAACTCCGTCCGCACGGTCAGCGTCGGATAGGCGAGATCGGGCAGCAGGTTCAGCTTCAGGCGCGCCAGCGAGACGAAGCCGAACAAAACGATGGCGACGGTGAACATGGCGACGGTCACCCGCCGCTCAGTGGCGATGTCGATGAGACGCATCGGCTTTCCCCCGCCGCTCAGGGCGCGTCGCTGGCGAGCCGGGAGCCTGCGCGCCGCACGATCTCGACCTTCGCCTGGTCGCGCAGGCCGGTCTGGCCCACGATCACGACCTCCTCGTCGCCCTCGAGGCCGTCGACGATTTCCACTTGCGGTCCGCGCGTATAGCCGGTTCGCACGGCGCGGCGTTCCGCCGAGCCGTCCACTACCACGAAGACGGAGTCAGAGACGTCGTCGTCGACCACCGCCACGCGCGGCACGAGCAACACGTCTTCGCGCGCGTCCCATATGATGTTGAAGCGGCCGAACATGCCGGGCTTGAGACGGGGGTCGTCGGCCGGCACTTCCATGGTGACCTTGAAGGTGCCCGTGGCAGGATCGACCACCGGGCTGATGCGCTTGATGAAGGCCTCGAAGACCTGGCCGGGGATGGCGTCGAGCGCGAGTTCGGCTTCCTGGCCGGGTTCCAGCCGGCGAAACTCACGCTCGGGAATGTGTATGTAGGCGATCAGCGGGTCCAGCGCCGTGACCCGGAAAGCGGGCTCATTGGCGGTGATGGTGTTGCCCAGTCTCAGGTGGCGGTGCGCCACCACGCCGTCGATGGGCGCGCGGATGCGGGTATAGCCGTATTCGAGCTCGCTCAGCCGGTAAACGGCGCGCAGGCTGGCCAGCTCGTACTTCAGGTCTTCGAAAGCGCCGGAACTGACCAGTCCCCGCTCGAACAGCTGCACGCTGCGGTCGTATTCCTGTTCGAGCTTGCGCAGGTTGGCCTGCGCGCGCTGCATCTCGAGCCGCAGGCGATCACCGTCCAGTCGCGCCAGCACGTCGCCCGCCTTGACCCGGTCGCCTTCCTCGACGAGCAGTTCCACCACTTCTCCGCCGACTTTCGCCGCCACCAGGGCATCGGCGTCGGTTTCCAGCGAGGCGGTGCCGGTGTACAGCGCAAAAACGTCCCCGCGCTCGGGCGAGACGACTTCGACCGGTATTCCCGGGCTGTCTGCCTCTTCAGCCGCGGTTTCCTCGCCGTTCCCGCCGCAGCCGCCCAGCAGCAGGGCGGAAGCCAGGCAGGCGGCAGTGAAGCGGGTCGTCAGCCCGGCTGCGCCGCCCGCTGCTCTCCGGGGAGCGGCGAAAGCGGGCGGGGCGGGATGCGTGGTCTGCTGGTTCATCTGGGTGCTCCGGCGAAGCCTGTCGAACTACAAGATTGGTGTTGTAGTTAAGTATAACACCAGATATGCGTCCCGCAAGCCCCGCACCTGAACTGCCCCCGTGTCATGTCACTTCCCGCGCTCGGCCGTCCCCCTGGCGAGCACCGTGCCGGGCACCCCGGCGAGGTCGGTGACCACGGCGGCGGCTTCCTGCAGGAGCACGTCCGGTGCGTCCTCTTCGTCGATTTCCTCCAGCGTCTCGGCCGGTTCCAGCCCCAGCGCGACCCGTCGCTCGTTTTCCAGGCGCAGGCGCTGTTCGTCGATGCGCCGATTCTCCTCGCGGCGTGCCTCGAGGTTGAGCGAGATCGACTTGCGTTCGCGCCGTTCCTCGATTGCCTCGATGTTGTCGAGCAGGTACTGGAAGTCGGGATCGTCGCTCCGGCGGGCACGGTGTTCGGTGGCCAGCGTCTCGATCACCGCCGAGAGCTCCCCCCGCGGGCTGAAGCTGGTGGGCCGGATCTGGTCCCAGGGGAGGGCGGTGTCGCGCGTGCTCTCGCCCACCATGTGGGTGTCCAGCGCGGAAGGCACCTCGATGTCGGGAATGACGCCGCGATGCTGAGTGCTCTCGCCGGTGACCCGATAGTACTTGCCGATGGTCAGGGTGAGCTGGCCGAAGCGCGGCTCGTCGCCGGGGGCATAGCGGTCGAGCGGATAAAGATTCTGCACGGTGCCCTTGCCGTAGGTCTGCTGGCCGATCACGACGCCCCGGCCGTAATCCTGGATCGCGGCGGCAAAGATCTCCGAAGCCGAGGCGCTGAAGCGATTCACCAGCACGGCCAGTGGGCCGTCATAGACCGGACCGGCCGCTTCCTCCTTGAGAACTTCCACCCGCCCGCTGGTGTCCCTGAGCTGCACGATGGGGCCGCCGGGAAGAAACAGGCCCGTCATCGCGGTCGCCTCGGAAAGATGCCCGCCGCCGTTGTTGCGCAAGTCGAGCACCAGGCCGTCTATGCCTTCTTCCATCAGCTCCGTGGTGAGCCGGCGCACGTCGGCCGTGGTGCTGGTGTACTCCCGATCCCCCGAAGTGCGCGCCCGGTAGTCCTGGTAGAAGGAGGGCACCGTGATCACGCCCACGCGACGGGTCTGGCCGTCGCGTTCGACTTCGATGACTTCCTTGCGGGCGGCCTGGGCCTCCAGCTTCACCTTGTCACGCACCAGCGGGATGACGACCGGCGAGCTGCCCGGCGCGGCGCCGCCCGGAAGGACCTGCAGCCTGACGGTCGAGCCGCCGGGACCCCGGATGAGATCCACCACGTCGTCCAGCCGCCAGCCGACCACGTCCACCACTTCGCCTGATTCGTCCTGGCCTACGCCGATGATGCGGTCCTTGGGCTTGAGCGTGCCGTCCACCGCCGCCGGACCGCCCTCGATGACGTTGATGATGGTGACGTACTCGTCCTGCAGCTGGAGGGTCGCGCCGATGCCGTCGTAATTGAGACTCATCTGGATGCGGTATTCCTCGGAATTCCGCGGCGAGAAATAGCTGGTATGCGGGTCCATCGTGTTGGCGAAGGCGTTCATGAAGCTCTCGAACACGTCGTCGCTCTTGACCTGCCCGAGGCGCGTGATCACCTGCTCGTAGCGGCCCTCCAGGATATCCCGGGCCTCCGGCCAGTCCTTGTCGGTCAGCATCAGGCCCAGCACGTCGTTCTTGACGCGTTTCCGCCAGAGATCGTCCAGCTCCGCGCGGCTTGCCGGCCACGCGGCGTCCGAGCGATCGAACATGAACTCCTCGTCCACGGTGAAATCCGGCTGTTGTTCAAGCTGCCCCAGCGCGTATTCCAGCTGCTCCACGGCGCGCTCCAGGTAGCGGTTATAGATATGGAATACCGGCTCCAGCCGACCGCGCTTGACGGCGTCATGCAGCCGGTAGCGCCAGGCCTCGAACTCCTCGATGTCCCGCGCCAGGAAGTACTGCCGGTTGCCGTCCAGCGCATCCAGGTAGGCGTCCAGGATCTCTGAAGACGCGGCCTCGTCGACCGTCTGGCGCCGGTAGTGGGAACGCTCGAACAGCGTGGTGACCAGCCGGCTGATCTTGCCGTGCCGATCGGTGGGCGCCAGCACCAGGTCGCCGGCGACAGCCTGCTCCGCGCCGGCGGCCGATGACGGCTGCGGCGTGGCGGTGGCGGCCAGCAGGGCTGCCAGCAGCAGTGCGGCTATCTTCAACCCGCTCGATGTCAGTAAAATACGCATCTTGACTCCGTGAACGACGGCGTGCCGAAAGAAACAGGAACGTTCCGTCGTTTAGGCTAGAGGCCCGCAACGCGCCAGGCAAGCGCGACCGGGGCCAGGACAAAATCCAATGCATCCACTCACCGTTGTCACCGGCATTCTACTTGGCTCAGCAGCCTCGATCGCGGCCGGCCTGGCCGTGGTGATGCTGCTGTTCTTCCTGTTGGCCGGGAAGCACCCGCAGCTTAGCGCCGAAATCGGCACCCTGGCGGTGAATACCCTGATCTTCCTCGGTATGACATTTATTTGCGCCGCCAGTTTCATCGGCCTGGTGAAACACCGCAGCTGGTGGTGGCTCCCCCAGGCCGGGATGTGGGCCGGCCTGGGGCTGACGGTGTTGTATTACCTGCCATGAAGCCCCTTTCGCCGCGTCATAGCGATTCGATGCACGAGACCGCGCCGCGCGTGGGCGGATGGCGCCGGTGGCTCCGGATCGTCGCGCCGCGCGACTGGCTTTCGCCCGCGGCGGTGCCCGGCTCCGGGCTGAAAGCCCCCCGTCCGTCCAGCGCGCGCATGGAGCTCTCGCCGGAGTCGCCGGCGAAATCCTGGGCAGCGTGGGAGGTCAGTCGTCGCGGCCGTCCCGCCTGGAAAAATGACCCGGACCCGCGGGACTCAGAGCAGCGAGAAGGGTGAGCGCCCGCGGGATCCGCCGCGCCGGCCCGCGCGCTCGCGGCGCCGCCGGTTGCGCATCCTGGACTGCAGCGCGTGGCGCCGCGCGGCCAGCCATTCGGCCCGCGTGCGCTCGTCTTCACTGACCGAGTCGCGCGAGGCGCGGTAGGCGCAGAAGTCCTGGTAGGCCTCGATCTCGTGGCGCAGTTCCCGCACCACCAGTTCCACCATGATCGCGTCGTCCAGGAAGCCGACGCCGGGGACATCG
>Ga0209936_1001259_pt1 | contig 13813 bp, 11 predicted proteins | sample SalPonR1_A_D1_MG_FD_185694 | JGI IMG/M metagenome (GOLD analysis project Ga0209936, IMG submission 185694) | Salt pond soil microbial communities from South San Francisco under conditions of wetland restoration - Salt Pond MetaG R1_A_D1_MG... ... | reverse complement strand
CGCCGGAGCCCGGCGGCGATGGCGATGGCGAGGACGGCGGTGGCGATGACTCCGGTGGCGGGGCTGGTAGCGACCGCTCCCACCTGAAGGTCGTCAAGTAGCGGGACTCAGGAGTCCGGCGGCAGGCCCTTGCCGGGATTGAGCAGCCCCCGGGGGTCGAAGGCCGCCTTGATGCCCCGCATGAGGGCGAGCGTCGCCGGCGTGATCTCGCGGTCGACGTAGTCCCGCTTCTCCAGCCCCACCCCGTGCTCACCGGAGAGGGTTCCCCCGAGCCCGAGAACCAGGGCGAAGACCTCGTCCAGGCAGCGCCAGGCGCGTTCCAGCTCCTGGGCGTCGTCGGGGTTCACCAGCAGATTCACGTGGATGTTGCCGTTGCCGGCGTGGCCGAAGTTCACGATGGTGATGCCGTGGCGCGCGCCCAGTCCCCGTAGCCCCTCGATGAGTTCCGGGATCCGCGAGACCGGGACCACCACATCCTCATTGATCTTCTTCGGCGCCACCTGCCGCAGGGCGGGGGAAAGGGCCTTGCGCGTGGCCCAGAGGGCGGCCACGTCGGCTGCCTCGGTGGCGCGCTGAAGGTCCAGCAGTCCCTCGCCGTGGGCGGCATTGGCCACGGCCGTGGCCGAGGCCTCCAGGCAGGCCGCCGGGCCGTCCACCTCGATCATCAACAGGGCGCCGGCCCCCTCGGGGAGATCGGCCTCGGAATGGGCACGCACCATCTCGATGGCGGCCCCGTCGATGAATTCCAGGGCACAGGGGACGACCGGCTGCGCCATGATGCGACTCACCGCCCGCGCGGCGGCCGCCATGTCCGCATAGACGGCCTTGAGGGTCGCGCGCGCCTCGGGCAGAGGGGTGAGCCTCAGGGTGGCCTCGGTAATGACCGCCAGGGTCCCCTCGGAGCCGATAAGCAGGCGGGTGAGGTCGTAGCCCACCACGCCCTTGGTGGTCCGGACCCCGCTGCGCAGGATCCGGCCATCCATGGTGACCGCCTCCAGCCCCAGGGTGTTCTCCCGCGGGGTCCCGTACTTCACGGCGCGGGGCCCGGCGGAGTTGTAGGCGAGGTTGCCCCCCACCGAGCAGTAGGCCGCGCTGGTCGGGTCCGGCGGCCAGAAGAAGCCGTGCTCGCCGGCGGCGGTCTGGACGGCGCCGTTGGTCACTCCGGGCTCGGCGACCACGTAGCGGTCATCCGCGGCCACCGGCTCCAGGCGTTGCAGGCGCTCGGTGGATAGGATGACCCCGCCGTGGTCCGGCACCGTGGCGCCGGTGGTTCCCGTGCCGCGTCCGCGGGGTGTCACGGGGACGCCGGCCTCGTGGCAATGGCGCAGCACGGCGGCGACCTGTTCCCGGTCCTCGGGCTGGGCGACGGCGACCGGCCGGCCCTGGCGGCGGCTGTTGTCGTAGCCGTAGACCCAGCACTCGTCCGGGTCGGTGAGCAGGGCCCCCGCCGGGAGTTCGGTGGCCAGGCGCCGGAACAGGGCATCGGTGTCGGTCGCGGGGGTATCAGTCATGGCGCCTCCGGGAGAAAGGCGTGGCGGATCCACTCCGGTTCGCCATCGCCGTTGAGGGCCACCACGTCGAACCGGACCGGCCGTTCGGCCTCCCGGGGGTGGCGCTGGAGGTAGAGGCGGGCGGCCCGGGTCAGGCGCTGGCGCTTGGTGGCCGTGATGCTCTCCGCCGCGCTGCCGAAGCCGGGGTGGGTCCGCTGGCGGACCTCGACGATCACCAGTTCGTTACCCTCGCGCATGATCAGGTCGAGCTCGCCCATGCGGCAGCTCCAGTTCCGGGTGACCAGCGTCAGCCCCCGGTCCCGGAGGTGGTTCAGCGCGCGTTCCTCGGCGGCGTCTCCCTTCGCCCGTGCCACGGCGGTCAGTCGTCCCTGGACAGTGGCTGACGGGTCGGTCGGCCGTCCTCGAAGCGGGCCCACCAGAGGTCGCGCCGGATCCGGCCATCGTCCTCCAGGCGCAGGGTGCCGGTGGCCCCGTCCACCCGTTCCTCGGGGTGGGCGTGCAGTAGTGCCAGTCGCGGCAGCAGTGTCCAGGCATCGATGCCCAGCCCGTGGAGCCGGCGGGCGAGGGCGCTGTCCGGCAGGTGTTCCGCCGTCTCCCGACGGAGCCGGAAGAGCCGGTCGGTATCGGGTCCCAGTGCCCACGGGCTGTCCGCGAAGCGTACGCCCTCGAGATCGCCGTCCATGTCGGGATCGGGGCGGCCGCTGTAGACATGGGAGGTGGCGTAGACCGGCAGGTCGCGCGCCCCCTGGAACCGGAGCTGGGGCGGGATCTGTCGCGCCGGCTCGGGGAAGGCGGCGAGGAAGACGGCGTCGATATCCTGCCGATGGCGCGGCTCGAAGTGGAGCCGGGCCCCCAGATCGGACCGGAGGTTTCGGTAGCGCTGTTCACTGGCATCCACTCCCAGGAGGCGCTTCACCGGCAGGGCGAGCCGGCTCCCCTCCGGCGAGTAGAATTCGGCGCTGGCCAGTGTGCCCCCCAGGCCGCGCCATTGCTGTTCAAAGGCACCGGCCACGCGCTCCCCCCAGGCCCCGCGCGGGCGGAGCATGGCCGCGCGGGTGTGGCCGTCGCGCCAGAGGCGTTCGGCCACTTCGGCCGCCTCGGCCTCCGGCTCCAGGCTGAAGCGATGGAAGCGCTCTCCGCCGTCGCGGCCCTCCCCGCTGTTGAGCGCGAGGACCGGTACGGTCGGCGGGTCGTCGGCCAGGGCGGCCACCGCCTCCTTGCGCAGCGGCCCGACCAGGATCTCGGCGCCGGCCTCGACCGCCCCTCGGGCCAGGGCCGGGACATCCTCACTGGTGGCCGTATCGTGGAAGATCAGGCGGGTCTCTTCCCCGCGGCCTCGCTGGCGCGCCTCGAACCAGGCGGCCAGGAGGCCGTCGCGGACGGCGGCGCCGGCATCGGCGTAGCGCCCGCTCAGCGGGAGGAGAACGGCGACCTCGGTGGGCTGCGCCACCTGATCCGGCGCGCGCAGGAGGAGTTCCTCGGCGATGGGGCTGGCGGGGTGGTCGTCGAAGCGGCCCTGCCAGGAGGCCACCGCCTGCTGGAGACCCGGGGGTTCGGCCTGGAAGCCCTTGGCCAGCCGTGCCAGCTCTACCCAGCCGGTGAAGTCGTCGCCGACGTGAGTCCGGGCCGTGGCCAGCCGCGGTTGGCGCACTTGCAGGAGACCGGCCCAGATTGCCCGGCGATTACGAGCGCGCTCCTCGGCCTCGTTGAGATGGGGGGCGAGGGCGATACGGGCGCGGGCGGCCTCCAGGGGTCGGTCCAGCTGGTCGTGGGCCCGGGCGACCAGGGTCAGGGCCGGTCGCGCCAGTGCCGGTTCCGAGGCGAGGGCCTCCAGCCGTTCCAGCGCCGCTGCCGGCCGCCGACGAGCGAGGTCCAGCCGCCCGGCGAGGAGCTGCCAGCGCCCGGCCTGGGCCCGGTCCAGTTCTTCGCGCGGGATGTTCCGCAGGAGGCGCGCCGCCGGATCCACATATCCCCCGTCGAGGAAGCGGGCCACGGCGTCGAGCTGGAGGCGATGGCGGCGCTGGGGGCCGGAGGTCGCTGCCTCCCGGGAGAGCTCCTGGGCCTCCCGGGCCTGTTCACGGTCCGGCTCGGCCGGACGGGTGGGGTCCACGACCGGGCGCGGGGCCACATCCTGCGGTGTCGTACCCTCCCGCTCGGGACGGTCGGGTGGCGCTGTGGCGCAGGCGGTCAGGGCAGCAGCGAAAAGGACCGGTAGGAGGCGAAGGGGCATGGGTCGCCCGTATAATGGTGAGGTTGGTTTCAAACAAGCAGTATCTGGTGCTGAGGGAGGGGTGTCAATGGAGACAAGCGGGCTCGAGGTAGTAGCGACACCCATCGGCCATCTCGGGGACCTGTCGCCCCGGGCGGCGGAGTCGCTGGCGCGGGCGGACGCCGTGGCCTGCGAGGATACCCGGCGGACCGGCCGGCTGCTGGAACACATCGGGACCCATACCCCGATGGTCTCCCTCCACGAGCACAATGAGCGGGAGCGGGTCCCCGCGCTGGTGGCACGGCTGGAGGCCGGCGAGACCATTGCCCTGGTCAGCGACGCCGGGACGCCGCTGGTCTCCGACCCCGGTTTCCGACTGGTCCGGGCCGCCCGGGAGGCAGGGATCCGGGTCACGCCCATCCCCGGCCCCAGTGCCTTGCTCGCGGCCCTCATGGGGGCCGGGATCGCCTCGGACCGTTTCTGTTTCGAGGGCTTCCTCCCGGCGAAGGCCGGGCCGCGTCGACAGCGCCTGGAGGGACTGGGCCGTGAGCCACGCACCCTGGTCTTCTTCGAGGCCCCCCACCGTATCGAGGCCTGCCTGGCCGATCTGGTGGAGACCCTGGGGGCGGACCGTCCGGCCACCCTGGCCCGGGAACTCACCAAGCGCCACGAGACCTTCCTGGGACCGGACCTGGCCGGCGTGGCCGCGGCGGTGGCCGGCGACCCCAACCAGCGGCGCGGCGAGATGGTCCTGGTGGTGGCCGGCGCCCCGCCCCCGGATCCCGATGCCCTGGATGAGGCGACCTGCCGACTGGTCACCCGGCTGGCGGCGGAGCTGCCCCCGCGTCGGGCGGCGGCGGTGGCCGCCGACCTCACCGGGGCCCGGCGCAATGCGCTCTATCGCTACCTCCAGGAGGGGGAGGGTGGTCAATAGCTCCGAGGCCACTCGGGAATGGTAGGGAGAAGGGGGGAAATCGGTGCCCGGGGCCGGTGAGGGATCCGTCAGGGTGTCGCGCGGCAGGGATGCCGTGCGCAAGCCTACAGGGAGGTATTCACGGCGTCCCTGACGGATCCCTCACCGGCCCCGGGCACCGACGCCCTGCTGCTATGCTCGGCTTGCAACCGCGGCTCGCCGCCCCGACAATGGCTCCCGGAGTCGGTCAGGCAGTCGCTGCGTCGCCACCGGGCGGCGCGGAGGAAAGTCCGGGCTCCACAGGGCAGGGTGCCAGGTAACGCCTGGGCGGCGCGAGCCGACGGAAAGTGCCACAGAAAACAGACCGCCCAAGCGCCCCTCGGGGCGCCGGCAAGGGTGAAAAGGTGCGGTAAGAGCGCACCGCGCCGGCGGCAACGTCGGCGGCACGGCAAACCCCACCCGGAGCAAGGCCGAATAGGGGGGCAGACGGTGTGGCCCGCATCCGCCCCCGGGTAGGCCGCTTGAGGCGTGCGGCGACGCACGTCCCAGACGAATGACTGTCCGCGACAGAACCCGGCTTAACGACCGGCTCCCCCTCGTTTGAAGACCCCTTCCCGTCCCTCTCGCCGGATCCCCGGATTCCGACCCAGGAATTCAGAAAGCCCTTGAGCAGTCGACGGCAACTCGCTGAATCCATGCCGGTTTGGCCTCATTCCCAAGTGCTCTTTGTGGGAATCGGTAAGTCCTTGTGTCACAAGAAAGAAATCGGTCAGTAAGTGTCCATCTCAGGTTGACACGGGGGAAAACCGCTACCTATAGTGTCGGCAAGTGGGAGGAAGTGGGACAAAATGGCAGGCGCGCCCATAGCCGGGAGGGGTTGTGTTTCGAGGGGTCAGCGCGCTCGCACTGGACGGCAAGGGCCGATTGGCCATCCCCGCCCGGCATCGCGAGCGCATCATGGAGCTGAGTGAGGGCCAGATGGTGGTCACGGTGGACCGTGACTACTGCCTCCTGCTCTATCCGCTGCCCGAATGGGAGAGCCTGGAGCGCAAGCTCACCCAGCTCTCCAGCCTCAATCCGACCATCCGCCGCCTGCAGCGCCTGTACATCGGCCATGCCACCGACGTGGACATGGACGGTAGCGGTCGGATCCTCCTGCCGCCGCCGCTGCGCGAGTTCGCCGGTCTGGACCGGCGGACGGTGCTGGTGGGGCAGGGCAACAAGTTCGAGATCTGGGACGAGGATCGCTGGAATGCCAACCGCGAACTCTGGTTCCAGGAGGAGGCCGAGGGTGATGGTGAACTGCCTGCCGAGCTCGAAGGGCTCTCCCTCTAGGCCATGGGCGAGCATCGACCGGTCCTCTGCGACGCCGCCCTGGAGGCGCTGGCCATCCGTCCCGACGGTCTCTATATCGACGGGACCTACGGCCGGGGCGGCCATGCCGCCGCCATCCTCGAACGCCTGGGACCGGAGGGGCGGCTCTGGGTCGTGGACCGGGATCCGGAGGCGGTGGCCGCCGCCCGGGAGCAGCTGGGGGAGGATGCGCGTGTGACCATCATCGCGGATTCTTTCGCCCATCTGGGCGAACATCTCGCGACCGCCGGTCTCAATGGCTCGGTGGACGGGATCCTGCTGGATCTGGGGGTCTCCTCGCCCCAGCTCGACCAGGGCGAGCGGGGCTTCAGCTTCCGCCACGACGGCCCGCTGGACATGCGCATGGACCCCACCCGGGGCGAGGATGCCGCGAGCTGGCTGGCCCGGGTGGAGGAGAAGGAACTGCTTCGGGTGCTGCGCGATTACGGCGAGGAGCGCTTCGCCCGGCGCATCGCCCGGGCCATCATCGCCGCACGCGCCGAGGAGCCCATCGCGACCACCGGCCGGCTCGCGGCCCTTGTCGCCGAGGCGGTGCCGCGGCGGGAGCCGGGTCGGGACCCGGCCACGCGGACCTTTCAGGCCCTGCGGATCGCCATCAATGACGAGCTGGGCGAGCTGGACCGGGTTCTGCCGGTGGCGCTGGAGGCCCTGGCCCGGGGCGGGCGGCTGGCGATCATCAGCTTCCACTCCCTGGAGGATCGCCGGGTGAAGCGCTTCATGCGCGACGAGGCGCGGGGCGATGCCCCGCTGGATATGCCGCTGCGGGAGGATCAGATCCGGCGGCGGCTGACGCTTGTGGGCGGCGCGCGCCGCGCCGGCGAGGCGGAGGTGGACGAGAATCCCCGCGCGCGCAGCGCCGTGCTCCGGGTGGCGGAGCGTCGGGATTGAAGGGGATCACGGCCGCGGTCACTGCCCTGCTGGGGCTGCTGGTCCTGCTCTCCGCCCTGGGCGTGGTCTGGTCCAAGCACCAGAGCCGGCAGCTCTTCGGCGAACTCCAGGCCCTGGAAGAGCGCCGGGATGAATACAACGCCGAATGGAGTCGGCTGCAGCTGGAGCAGAGTACCTGGGGAACCCACGCCCGCATCGAGGGGATCGCCCGGGAACAGCTGGACATGGAGCGGCCCCCCATGGGCCGCGTCATCATCGTGAGGGATTAGCGTGGCAGGCAACGAGCCCGACAATGGCCCATTCCCCCGCCGCCTGATGGTGGTCGGGGCCCTGCTCCTGGCAGGGCTGGCGGTGCTCGTCGGTCGGGCAGTGGACCTCCAGGTCCTGGACAGCGGCTTCCTCCAGAGCCAGGGCGACGCCCGCCATCTGCGCGTGGTCGATATCCCGGCGCATCGCGGCAACATCCTCGACCGCCACGGCGAGCCCCTGGCGGTGAGCACGCCGGTGGATTCGGTCTGGGTCAAGCCGGATGACTTCCTGGCCGCCCGGGACCGCTGGCCGGAGCTGGCGCGGGTCCTGGATCTGGACCCCCGGCGCATGGCCGACTTTGTCGAGGCGCGCACCGGTCGTTCCTTCATCTATCTGCGCCGCCAGGTCTCGCCGGAGGTGGCGCGCAAGGCCACCGAGCTGGGCCTGCCCGGGGTGCGGCTGCGCCGGGAGTACCGCCGCTACTACCCCACCGGCGAGGTCGCCGCCCAGCTGGTGGGGATGACCGACATCGATGAGAAGGGGATCGCCGGCCTCGAGATGTCCTGGGAAGAACATCTCAGCGGTCGGGCCGGCAAGAAGCGGGTGATCAAGGACCGCCTCGGCCACGTGGTCGAGGACGTGGAGCGCCTGCGGGCGCCGGAGCCCGGGGAGAATCTCCGTCTGACCCTGGACCGGCGCCTGCAGTATCTCGCCTACCGCGAACTCAAGGCCGCCGTGACCCGCCACAACGCCAAGGGGGGGAGCGCCGTGATCCTCGATGCGCGCAGCGCCGAGGTCCTGGCCATGGTCAATCAGCCCTCCTTCAACCCCAACAACCGCGACAATGCCAGTGGCGCCTCGGGCCGCAACCGCGCGGCCACCGACCTGCTGGAGCCTGGCTCGACCATCAAGCCCTTCATCGCCGCTGCCGCCCTGTCCAGTGGGCAGTTCGAGCCGGATACGGCCGTGGACACCGGCAATGGCTACTTCCGGGTGGCCGGGACCGAGGTCCGGGACGTTCGCGGTTACGGGACCCTGGATGTGGCCGGCGTCATCCGCAAGTCCAGCAACATCGGCGCCGCCAAGATTGCGCTGCAGACCCCCCCCGAACGGCTCTGGGGGACCCTCTCCGCACTGGGTTTCGGCGGTACCAGCGGCAGCGGTTTCCCCGGCGAGGCCAATGGCCACCTCGGTGACTTCTTCCAGTGGGGCAAGGTCGAGCGGGCGACCCTGGGCTTCGGCTACGGAATCTCCACCACGCCACTGCAACTGGCGCGGGCCTACACCGTCCTGGCACGGGACGGGGTTCGCAAGCCGGTCCGCTTCGTGGCCGGTCGCGATCCGGGCGTGCGCGAACAGGTACTCGACCCCGAGGTGCAGCGCGCCGTCCGCCGGATGATGGAGGCGGTGGTCGCCCCCGGCGGAACCGGTCTCCGGGCGGACGTCCCCGGCTATCGGGTCGCCGGCAAGACCGGCACGGTCAAGAAGGCCGTGGCCGGGGGCTATGCCGATGACCGCTACCAGGCGCTCTTCGCCGGTCTCATCCCGGCCAGCGACCCGCGCCTGGTGATGGTGGTGACCATCGACGAACCGCGGAACGGCGAGTACTACGGCGGTCAGGTGGCCGCCCCGGTCTTCAGTCGGGTGATGTCCGGGGCCGTGCGCCTGCTGGACATCCCGCCGGACGACCTCGACGAGCAACAGCCCCGGCTGGCCTGGCGGGAGGAGGGGGCATGAGCGCCAACGTCATCGAGCCCCGCCCCCTGGCCGAGCTGCTGGCCGGCCTCACCGACACCTCCCTGGACGGGCAGGGGGAGGTGGCCGGCGTCGCTGCCGACAGTCGCCACGCCTCCCCGGGCGATCTCTTCCTGGCCGTGGCGCGTGACGCCGATCAGCGCCGGGCGCATGCCACGGAGGCCCGGGAGCGCGGCGCCGTCGCCATCGCCTGGGACCCCGCGGACGGCGAGGCCCCGGTGGCCGATGCCTTCCCGGTCCGCGGTCTGCGCGAGGCGGCCGGGACCATTGCCGCCCGCGCCCTGGGGGCGCCGTCCACGGACCTGACCCTGGTCGGCGTCACCGGGACCAACGGCAAGTCCACCTGTGCCTGGCTCCTGGCCCAGGTCCTCGGTGGTGGCGAGGCGCCGGCCGGCCTCATCGGGACCCTGGGCCACGGCCTCTGGCCGGAGCTGGCGCCGGCCACGCACACCACGCCGGATCCGGTGGGCCTGCAGCAGACCCTGGCCGGCTTCCGGGATGCCGGGGCCGGGGCGGCGGTCATGGAGGTCTCCTCCCACGCCCTGGCCCAGGAGCGCCTGGCCGGCGCCGAGGTGGATATCGCCGTCTTCACCAATATCAGCCGGGACCACCTGGACTATCACGCCGACATGGAGGCCTACATCGCCGCCAAGGCGCGGCTGTTCGCCCGGCCGGAGCTGAAGGTGGCGGTCATCAATGCCGACGACCCGGCCGCGGCGCGCATGGCCGCCGTCGTGCCCGAGGGCTGCCGGGTTATCCACTACGGCGCCCACGCGACCGCCGAGGTCGCCCTGCAGGGGCGGGAGCCCCATGTCGGCGGTCAGGAGCTGGCCGTGGCCACGCCGGTGGGGTCGGTGCGGCTGGCGCTGCCGCTGGCCGGCGCCTTCAATGCGGAGAACGCCCTGGCCGTGGTCGCCACCCTGGTGGCCCTGGAGTGGTCACCCGCCGCCATCGCCGAGGCCCTGGCGGCGGTCACCCCGCCTCCGGGGCGTCTGGAGGCCGTGCCCGGGGGGCCGCCGGAGGTCCGGGTGGATTACGCCCACACCCCGGCCGCCCTGGAGGCGGCGCTGGCGGCCATGCGGGAGCAGACCCGGGGGCGGCTGTGGCTGGTCTTCGGCTGCGGCGGGGATCGCGACCGCGGCAAGCGGGCCCCCATGGGGGCGGTGGCCGAGGCCGGGGCCGATGTCGTGGTGATTACTGACGACAACCCGCGCCGGGAGGACCCGGCGGCCATTGCCGGGGAGATTCTGGCCGGTTTCGGCCATCCCGAGGCGGTGGAGGTGATCCACGACCGCGCTGCGGCCATCGCCCACGCCGTCACCCGGGCCGATGCCGGGGATGCCATCCTTATCGCCGGCAAGGGGCACGAGGCGGAGCAGGAGGTGGGGACCACCCGCCGGGCCTTCTCCGACAGCGGGGTGGCCCGGGCGGCGCTGGAGCGTCGGGGAGGTGCCCATGCCCCTGTCTGAGCCGCGCCTGGCACAGTGGGTCGAGCGCGTGGGCGGCGAGCTCCACGGGTCGGATGTCGCCTTCCGGGGGGTTACGACGGATAGTCGCGCCGTGGTCGGGGGCGAACTCTTCGTCGCCCTGCGCGGGCCCCGCTTCGACGGCCACGATCACGTTGCGGCCGCCGCGGAGGCGGGGGCCGTGGCCGCCATGGTCGATCACCCCGTGGACGCGGACTGCCCCCGGTGGCAGGTAGCCGATACCGGGGATGGCCTTCTGGACCTCGGGTCGGCCTGGCGCCGCGCCTGGGGCGGGACCGCGCTGGCGCTCACCGGCAGCAACGGCAAGACCACGGTGAAGGAACTGACGACCGGGATCCTGTCCCGGCGCTTCGCCACCCTGGCCACCCGCGGCAACCTGAACAATCGCATCGGTGTCCCCCTGACCCTCCTGCGGCTGGGGGACGAACACCAGCGCGCCGTCATCGAGATGGGGGCCAACCACCACGGCGAGATCGCCGAACTCACCGCCGCAGCGGTGCCGGATGCGGCCCTCATCACCAATGCCGGACCGGCCCACCTGGAGGGCTTCGGCTCCGTGGCGGGGGTGGCCACGGCCAAGGGGGAGATCTTCCGCGGTCTCCCGGCCGGGGGCACGGCGCTGTTCCCGGCCGAATCGCCCTTCGCCGACCAGTGGCAGGGCCTCGCCGAGGGCCGGGCCTGTCTCACCTTCGGGCGGGCCGCCGGCGAGGTGCGTGTGCAGGCCAGCCCCGCCGAGCCGGGGCAGCGGCTGGTCCTGGAGACGCCCTGGGGAACGGGTCGGTGTCATCTACCGCTGGCGGGATCGCATAATGCGGACAACGCCGCCGCGGCGGCGGCCCTGGCCCTGGCGGGCGGGGCCACGCTGGAGGAGGTCACCGCCGGCCTGGAGGCCGCGGCACCGGTGGCCGGTCGCCTGGTGCGCCGTCGGGGTCGGGGGGGCGCGACCCTCCTGGACGATACCTACAATGCCAACCCCGCCTCTCTGGCCGCGGGCCTGGAGGTCCTGGCCGCGGCATCGGGTCGGCGGATCCTGGTCCTGGGCGACATGGGGGAACTCGGTGGAAGCGCCGAGGACTACCACGCCCGGGCGGGCCGGACCGCGGCCGAGGCCGGGATCGACGAGGTCTGGACGGTGGGCGAACTGGCCGCTGCTGCGGGCGAGGCCTTCGGCGGCGGCCGGCAGTGGGCGGAGGCGGCCGACCTGGCGGCCGTCCTCGCCGAACAACTCGATAATAAAACGACAGTGCTGGTCAAGGGCTCCCGAACCATGGGCCTGGAGGCCGTGGTGACGGCCCTGACCGAAGAGGGGAACTGACACATGCTCTATCATCTGAGCCAGTGGCTCACGGAGTTCCACTCCGGCTTCAATGTCTTCGGGTACCTGACCCTGCGCGCCATCCTGGGGGTGCTCACGGCGCTGGTGATCTCCTTCATCGTCGGGCCCTGGATGATCCGCCGGCTCACCTACTACAAGGTGGGCCAGACCGTGCGCGACGACGGCCCGGAATCCCACCTGGACAAGGCGGGCACGCCGACCATGGGCGGCGCGCTCATCCTGGTGGCGCTGGGCCTGTCCACCCTGCTCTGGGCGGATCTCACCAATCGCTACGTCTGGGTGGTCCTGCTGGTGACCATGGCCTTCGGCCTCATCGGGCTGGTGGATGACTACAAGAAGCTCGTCCTCAAGGACCCCCAGGGGCTGCGCGGGCGTTACAAGTATTTCTGGCAGTCGGTGGCCGGCCTCGCCGCCGCCGTCTGGCTCTGGTATTCGGCCCCCGCCGGGATCGAGACCCAGCTGGTGATCCCCTTCGTGAAGGGGATCTACCTGGATCTGGGGCCGCTGTTCATCCTCCTGGCCTATTTCGTCATCGTCGGCGCCTCCAACGCGGTGAATCTCACCGACGGCCTGGACGGCCTCGCCATCCTGCCCACGGTCATGGTGGGCGGCGCCATGGGGATCTTCGCCTACGCCGTGGGCAACAGCGTCTTTGCCGACTACCTGGGGATCCCCTTCGTGGCCGGGGCCGGCGAGGTGGTCATCTTCGCCGGTGCCCTGGTGGGCGCCGGCCTGGGCTTTCTCTGGTTCAACGCCTATCCCGCCCAGGTCTTCATGGGCGATGTGGGCGCCCTGGCCCTGGGCGCCGCGCTGGGGGCCATGGCCGTGGTGACCCGTCAGGAGCTGGTGCTCTTCATCATGGGCGGTGTCTTCGTCGCCGAGACCCTGTCGGTCATGGTCCAGGTGATCGGTTATCGCGCCACGGGGCGGCGGTTCTTCCGCATGGCCCCGCTGCACCACCATTTCGAACTCAAGGGCTGGCCGGAGCCGCGGATCATCGTCCGCTTCTGGATCACCACGGTGATCCTGGTGCTCATCGGTCTGGCCTCGCTGAAGGTCCGGTAAGGGAGGGGATGGCTTGAGCGATTCCGTCACCAACGTGGTCATCGGGCTGGGGCGCACTGGCGTCTCCTGCCTGGCGCATCTCGCCGCCCGCGGCGAGGGGGCGGTGGCCATGGATACCCGGGACGCACCGCCGGAGCTGGAGGCAGCTCGGCGTGCCCACCCGGGGGCGGAGATCCTCACCGGCGGACTGGATGCCCAGCGCCTGGCGGGGGCCCGGCGGGTCATCGTCAGCCCCGGCATCGCCCGCTCCACGCCGGCCATCGCCGCCGCCGAGGCGGCCGGGGCCGAGGTCATCGGCGATATCGAACTCTTCGCCCGCGCCGCGACCGCACCCGTGGTGGCCATCACCGGCTCCAACGGCAAGTCCACGGTGACCGCCATGCTGGCGGCCATGGCGGCCGAGGCCGGTCTAGCGGCAGGGGTGGGTGGGAACTACGGCCCGCCGGCCCTGGAACTGCTCACCGAACCCGAGCCGGCCCTCTACATCCTGGAACTCTCCAGCTTCCAGCTGGAGACCACCGAGAGCCTGGCCCCGAGGGCCGCGACGGTGCTCAACATCAGCGCCGACCACCTGGACCGCTACGCCGATCTGGACGACTACGCCGCCGCCAAGGCCCGGATCGCCCGGGGCGCCGAGACCCTGGTGGTCAACCGGGACGACCCGCGCTCGGCGGCGCTGGCCGGGCCGGGCCGGACCCTGGGCTTTACTCTCGCGGAGCCTGCTGCCGGCGACTGGGGCGTCCGGTCCGGCCCCGACGGGGCCCCCTGGCTGGCCCACGGGGACGCGGCGGTGATGCCGGTGGCGGAGCTGCCGCTGGTGGGGGCGCACAATCACGCGAATGCCCTGGCGGCCCTGGCGCTGGGCGAGGCGGCCGGCCTGCCCCGCGCGGCCATGCGCGCCGCCCTGGCCGGCTTCGGCGGTCTGGACCATCGCTGCGTGCAGGTCGCGGAGCGTGCGGGTGTCACCTGGATCGACGACTCCAAGGCGACCAACGTCGGCGCTGCCCTGGCGGCCATCGAGGGGCT
>Ga0209936_1001257_pt1 | contig 13825 bp, 8 predicted proteins | sample SalPonR1_A_D1_MG_FD_185694 | JGI IMG/M metagenome (GOLD analysis project Ga0209936, IMG submission 185694) | Salt pond soil microbial communities from South San Francisco under conditions of wetland restoration - Salt Pond MetaG R1_A_D1_MG... ... | reverse complement strand
GCACGCAACTCGAGGTCCGTCCCGCGCAGGTAGCCGGCCAGTGGCGGCAGGTCGTGCGTACTGACTGTCGCCAGCGAGGCCTCGGGATAAGCGCCTGGCGGCAGGAAACGGCCGGCGCCGTCGCGCTCGAACCACAGCACGCGGTAGCTGTAGATACGAAAATCCGACATCGCGCGGCGCACTTCCGGCGGCACGGTGCCCAGGTCCTCGCCGATGACCAGGCATTGCTGCCGGTGGCTCTCCAGCGCCAGGATTGCGGCCAGGTCTTCCAGCGGGTAGTGCACATAGCCGCCCCCGCTGGACGCCCGTCCTCGCGGCACCCACCACTGCCGGAAAAGCGCCATGACGTGATCGATCCGCAGTGCCCCGTGCCGGCTCATGTTCGAACGCAGCAGCGTGATGAACGGCTCGTAGGCCCGTTCCGCGAGCGCATCGGGATCCATCGGCGGCAATCCCCAGTCCTGGCCCTGCGGGGCGAGCGCGTCCGGCGGCGCGCCGACCGAGGCATCCAGCGCATAGAGCCCCTCCTCGCCCCAGGTTTCCGCGCCGCCGGCATGCGGGCCGACGGCAAGGTCCCGGTAAAGGCCGAGTCGCAGTCCCGCCCGCCGGGCTCGCCTTTCCACCCTGTCCAGCTGTTGGCGGGCGATCCATTGCAGCCAGCAGTGGAATTCCACGAGCTCGGTCTCCACATCCAATACCGACAGGGCCGCCGTCCCGCCGGGCGCCCGGTAGGGCTCCGGCCAGCGGGTCCAGCCGCCGAGCGTGCCGGCAGCCGCGAAATGGGCCTGCAGGGCGTGGAAGCCGGCAAAGCGCTCGAGAGCCTCACCCTGCTCGGCCCGGAATGTCTCGAAAGCAGCGCGCCGTTGCGCGGCAGCGCGCCGGGTGAAGGAGTGGTGCAACAGCCGCAGGACTTCCAGCTTGCAGGCCGTCACGCCCGGGTAATCGACCTCCGCCGAGTCCCGCAAGCTCTCCAGGCGCGCCTGGAACTCGGGCGTCGCGAGCAGCCGCTGCGCCTCCACGCAGGACGCGAAATCCTCCACGGCCTCCGGGTCGATGTACAGGATGTTAAGAAAATGGCGACTGGAGGGGCTGTAGGGCCCGCAAAGCGCCGGATCCGCAGGGAACAGCGCGTGCAGCGGGTTCAAGCCGACGAAGTCCGCGCCCAGTACGGCGCTGCCCTCGGCGAAGCCCGCCAGGTCGGTGAAATCGCCGATACCCCAGTTGCGCGCCGAGCGCAGCGTGTAAAGCTGGATCGCGGGTCCCCAGCTGCGCTCGCCGCGGCGAATGAACTCCGGCTCGAAGCACCGGGAGGGAGCGACCACCAGCCGGGTATGCCCGAGCACGGCGCCATCGGCTTTCTCGAGTTGCAGGTCGTGGTAGCCCGGCTCGAGCTCGGGCAACTCCAGCCCCAGCCGCACGTGCCAGAGCTCGCCGATGCCGCGCTCCGCCAGTACCGGCAGTGTGGCGGGATCCGCCTCTCCGCGCAGGCATTCGCCCTGCTCGCTGCGGATTTCCCAGCAAACGCGGGGCAGCAGCGGCGCAAGCACCGTGAACGGCACGCGGCCGCGCTCGCGCAGCACGACGACCGGCGGCAGCACCCGCTGCCAGTCCCGCAATTCCAGTCGCTCCGCGGCCCGTTCGAGAGCGCGTTCGTCCTCTTCGCGGTGACCCATGGCCGCAAGCAATGCGCGCAGTGCTTCTGCGGAGAGCGCGTGCTCGCGGCCGCGGTAATCGATAAAGCCGGGGGCAATCCCCCGCACGCGGCGCAAGCGCTCGAGGGGGGCGGCCGACTCAGTCACGATCCACCAGCAATGCCAGGGCATGCCGGGCGAGGTGATAACGATGACCCTGCCGATAACTGCCGGTCGGCACGGCGCCCGCATCCTGGCTGCTGTCCAGAGTCACTTCCCAGTATGCGCTGCTGATCGGGGCCGGCAGCGTGAACTCGACCTTGTGCCGGCCCGGGTTGAACAGCACGAGAAAATTGTCGCTGGACTCGGGGCCCTCGGGCGCGGACGAGGCTGCGGTGCCGTCCAGCAGCATGGCGAAGGCTTTCAAGGACGGATCATGCCACTGGTCTTGGGCCAGTTCATGCCCGTCAGGCCCAAGCCAGGCCACGTCCTTGAAGCGCCCCTCTCCCGGATGCAGGCCCTGGAGAAAGTCCCGGCGGCGAAAAATCGCGTTGGCTGCACGGATGCGCAGCAGGTGGCGCACGAACTCCACCAGCTCCGCGTTGCTGCGCGCCAGGCGCCAGTCCACCCAGGCCATTTCGTTGTCCTGGCAATAGGCGTTGTTGTTGCCGCGCTGGCTGCGGCCGAACTCGTCGCCGGCCTGGATCATGGGCACGCCCTGGGAGAGCAGCAGCGTCGCCAGCAGGTTGCGCTGCTGGCGATGCCGCAGGCGTTGTACTTGTGCATTGGCGGTCTCGCCCTCGACACCGTGATTCCAGCTGACTGCATGGTCGTCGCCGTCCCGATTATCCTCGCCATTGGCCTCGTTGTGCTTGCGGGCGTGACTGAGCGCGTCATAGAGGGTGAAACCGTCGTGGCACGCCACGTAGTTGATGCTGTGGACGGGGCCGCGGTGGCCGTCGCCAAAGACGTCGCTGGAGCCCGCCAGCCGGTCCGCCAGTCGCGCCGCGCCTCCGGCGTCGCCCCGCCAGTAACCGCGCACGGCGTCGCGGTAGCGATCGTTCCACTCCGCCCACGGCGGCGGAAATCCACCCAGCTGGTAACCGCCCGGTCCGAGGTCCCACGGCTCGGCGATAAGCTTCACGCGCGACAGCACCGGATCGGCGCGCAGGGCGCGGAAAAAACCGCTGTCGGGGCTGAACGCCTCGGCCTCGCGCCCCAGCGTGGTGGCGAGATCGAAACGAAAACCGTCCACGTGGAACTCGGTGGTCCAGTGACGCAGACAATCGATCACCAGCTGCAGCACCGCGGGATGGCTCATGTCCAGGGTATTGCCGCAGCCGGTCCAGTTGAGGTTGCGGCGCAGGTCGTCTTCCGCCAGGCGGTAATAGCTGAAGTTGTCGATGCCGCGCATCGACAGTGTGAGGCCGTCCTCGCCGGCTTCCGCCGTGTGGTTGAACACCACGTCGAGGATCACCTCCAGGCCGGCGTCGTGCAACGCGCGGACCATCTCGCGAAACTCGCGCACCGGATCGGCCAGCGCATAGGCCGCGTGCGGCGCGAACATCGCCAGCGGGTTATAGCCCCAGTAGTTTCTAAGCCCGCGGGCCTGCAGCGCCGGCTCGCTGATGAATTGCTGCACCGGCAGCAGCTCCACGGCGGTCACGCCCAGGCCGCACAGGTAGTCGATTACCGCCGGTTGCGCCAGCCCCAGGTAGGTGCCGCGGAGATGCGCGGGGACCTCGGGATGCAGCCGCGTGAGGCCCTTCACGTGGCACTCGTAGATCACCGAGCGGTGCAGCGGAATCGCCGGCGGACGGTCGCCGCGCCAGTCGAAAGCCCGGGAATCGACGACGCGCGCCTTGGGAACGCTGCCGGCGCTGTCGCTGATGCTCTGGCGCCAGGGTTCCGGGCCGCCATGCTTGTGGCCGTAAATCGTGTTGTCGTAACGCAATTCACCCACCAGCACGCGCGCATAGGGGTCCAGCAGGAGCTTGTGCTTGTTGAAGCGGTGTCCCTGGCGTGGCGCGTAGCGGCCATGGACGCGGTAACCGTAGACCAGGCCGGGTCCCGCGCCGGGAAGAAAACCGTGCCAGGTGTCGCCGGTGCGCGCCGGCAATGGCAGGCGCGCCAGCTCGCGCCGCCCCTGCGCGTCGAACAGGCAGAGTTCGACGGCCTCCGCATGCGCCGAGAACAGCGCAAAATTGACGCCCTCGCCGGTCCAGTGCGCGCCCAGGCGCACGGGCGAACCGGGCGCCATCTGCGAGCTGGATGTCTGCGGGGCAGTCATGCCCTACCCGATCGGCGCCAGCCCCCAGATCCGCTCCGCGTATTCGCGAACGGCGCGGTCGCTGGAGAAGCGTCCCATGCTGAGCGTGTTGAGTATGGCCTTGCGCGTCCAGCTCTCGCGGTCCCGGTACAACTCGTCCACGCGCTCTTGCGTGTCCACGTAGTCGGCGTAGTCGGCGAGGCACAGGAAATGCTCGTTGTCGCCCGTCACCGCGTCCACGATCGGCTTGAAACGCCGCAGGTCTCCCGGCGAGAAAAAGCCGTCGCCAATCTGCCTGAGGGCCTCGGCCAGCTCGGCGTTGGAGCGGACGAGCTCGATCGGGTAATAGCCTTGCGCGCGCTCGATCGCCACCTCCTCTGCGGTCAGCCCGAAGAAAAAGATATTGTCGGCGCCCACGGCGTCCCGGATCTCGATATTCGCGCCGTCCAGCGTGCCGATGGTCAGCGCGCCGTTCATCGCCAGTTTCATGTTGCCGGTGCCCGAGGCTTCCATGCCGGCGGTGGATATCTGCTCGGAAAGGTCCGCTGCCGGGATGATGATTTCGGCTGCTGAAACACTGTAGTTGGGCAAGAACACGACCTTGAGGCGGTCCTGCACCGCGGGATCGGCGTTCACCACGGCCGCGACATTATTGATCAGCTGGATAATGCGCTTCGCCATGGTGTACGCAGGCGCGGCCTTGCCGGCGAAGATCACCGTGCGGGGCTGCCAGTCGGCGCCGGGATCCTGGCGGATGCGGTTGTAGCGCGTGACCACGTGCAGCACGTTGAGCAGCTGGCGCTTGTACTCGTGAATGCGCTTGATCTGCACGTCGAACAGCGACTCCGGATCGATGACGATGTCCAGTTCGCGGCGCACGTGTTCGGCGAGGCGCGCCTTGTTCCGCGCCTTCACTGCGCGGAAATCCTGCTGGAATGCCTCGTCATCGGCCAGAGCCTTGAGCTCGTGCAGCCTTTCCAGGTCGCTGTCCCAGGCCGCGCCGAGGCGCTCGTCGAGCAGGGCGCTAAGGCCCGCGTTGGCCGTGCGCATCCAGCGGCGCGGCGTCACGCCGTTGGTGACATTGACGAAGCGGCCGGGAAAGTGCTCGTCGAAATCGCGGAAAATGCCTTCGCGCACCAGGCGGGAATGGAGCTCTGCGACGCCGTTGACCTTGTGCGCAGCGATCGCGGCAAGCCAAGCCATGCGCACCCGGGGTCCCTCGTGCCCGGCCTCGTCGATCACCGACATGCGCCTGCGCCGCTCGTTATCGCCCGGGTAGCGGGCCCAGACCTCGTCGAGGAAATCCCGGTTGATGCGGTAGATGATTTCCAGGTGCCGCGGCACGAGCTTCTCCAGCATGCGCACGGGCCAGCTCTCCAGCGCTTCCGGCAGCAGCGTGTGGTTGGTGTAGCTGAAGACGCGGCAGCAGATGTCCCAGGCCGTCTCCCATGCCATGCCGTGCTCGTCCAACAGCAGCCGCATCAGCTCGGGCACGGCGAGTGCGGGATGGGTGTCATTCAGCTGCAAGGCGACGTGGTCCGCCAGCGACTCCAGCGCCAGGCCGGCCTCCAGGTGCTCGTGCAGCATGTCCTGCATGCTGGCCGACACCAGGAAGTACTCCTGCTTGATGCGCAGCTCCTTGCCTTCCTCGGTCGAGTCGTCCGGATACAGCACGCGCGAGATGTCTTCCGCCGCATTCTTGGCCGCGGCGGCGCCCTCGTAATCCCCGGCATTGAAGCGATCCAGGTCGATCGCCGGCGCGTAATGCGCGCCCCACAGGCGCAGGTGGTTCACCGTGCGCCCGTTGTTGCCCGGCACCGGCGTGTCATAGGCGATCGCCTCGATACACTGGCCGCCCTCCCACTCGACCCGCGTGACGCCGTCCGCGTCGCGCCGCGTGCGGCAATGACCGCCGATGCGCACCGGGTAGCGTAAATCCTCGCGGCGGAGCTCCCAGAGGTTACGGAAGCGCAGCCAGTCGTTGGGGCGCTCCAGCTGTTCGCCTTCCGGTCCGATGTGCTGCTCGAACAGGCCGTAATCATAGCGAATGCCGTATCCGAAGCCGGCCAGGTCCAGTGTGGCCATGGAATCCAGGAAGCAGGCGGCCAGTCGTCCCAGCCCGCCGTTGCCAAGCCCGGCGTCCTGCTCCTCCTCGACCAGCTGCTCGAGCCGGACGCCGATTTCCTCCAGCAGCGCGCGGGCGTTGCCCTGCAGGTCGAGATTGATCGCCGCGTTCAACAGTGTGCGCCCCATCAGGAATTCCAGCGACAGGTAATAGACCTTGCGCGGCTGGCGCGCGCGAATTCGCCTCTGGGTCTCGTGCCAGCGCCCGATCAGGCGCTCGCGCAGCGTCAGCGCGACCGCGCTGTAAAGATCATGGAGCGTGGCGTTGCCGGTGTCCTTGCCGACGCCATAGAGCAACTTCTCCAGCGTGTCATGCCGAAGGCTGGAATCGTCGAAGCCCAGCGGTTCGGGCAAGCTGTTTTCCGGAATGTTCACGACTACATTTCCTGCATGCCGGCCTGGGGCGCGGCGGACTGCGCCGGAGCATAACAGACGCGGCACCGCTTTCCGGCCGACCCGTTTGCCCCCTGGCAGTGATGGCGAGGATACTGGGCGCATGATGCGAATACTGCTTTTGACGCTGCTGCTGGCATGGGCGCCGCTTGCAGCGGCGGAGCCGGGCCGGGACTCGGCCGACCCCGCAGAAACGGTGCGGGCCACGCTGGCTTCCCTGGCCGCAACGGTCTCCGACTGTCGCCTGCAATTGGCCGGCGACCCCGCGGCCCTGCGCGGGCTCATCGAGCGCGAGCTGCGGCCCCGGGCCGATGTGCTGTACGCGGGACGGCTGGTGATGGGCCGACACTGGCCGGCGGCCGGCGCGGAGCAGCGGCGCCGGTTCGCCGAGGCGCTCTACGGCGCCCTGCTGACGCGCTATGCGTCCGGGCTGTTGCTGCTGACGCGCAACAATGTCTCGGTGGCCCCGGGCCCGGCGGAAATCCGCGACGGCGAAGCCGAGGTCGAACTGCGCATCCAGGCAGGCCTGGCGCAGCCGGTGTCCGTGTTCCTGCAGTTGCGTCGCTCGAATGAGCGCTGGCGGGTTTACGACGCGCGCTGGGAAGGCCAGTCCTACGTGCTCAGTCTCCGGCGGGAATACGCGCGGGAACTGGGCGCCAGGGGCCTTGAGCCGCTCATCACGGAACTGGAAGGCCGCGTGGGACCGCGCGCCGAGGACCCCGCTGCGCGGGCCACCCCGGCCGGGCGCTGCCTGCGGGCACGGACCGCCGGATGAGGCCGCCGCTCGCGTGGCTGCTGCTTTGCCTGGCCGCGCCCGGCGTGGCCCATGGCTGGGGCCCGGAAGGCCACCGGGCGGCAGCCGAGATCAGCAGCGAACGCTTGTGCGTGGCGGCGCGGGAGGAAATCGGGCGCATCCTCGACGGGACGACGCTGGCGGAGGCGGCGCTGTGGCCTGACCGGATCCGGGGAGAGACGCGTTGGCGACACACGCGCGACTGGCACTACATCAACATTGAAGACGATGTCTCTTTCGACGAGTTGCGCGAGGGCGAGCCCGGTCACGGGCAGCTGCTGCGGGCGATTCGGAGCAACCTGGCGCTGCTGGGCGAGCCGCGGCTGCCGCGTGCGCGGCAGCAGGAGGCACTGAGTTTCGTCGTCCACCTGGTGGCGGACCTGCATCAACCGCTGCACGTGGGCCGCGCCGAAGACCGTGGCGGGAATCGCATTGACGTGAGCTTCGGGGAACGCAAGCTGAACCTGCACCGGCTGTGGGACGGCGTCCTGCTGCGCAGCAGCGGGCTTGGCTGGCGCGACTACCGGCGCAGCCTCGCGCCCCTGGTGGCGCTGGGCGCCGATGACTGGACCGGTGGCGAGCTGGAGGACTGGGCCGAGGAATCGCGCCGCCTGCGGCCCTGGGTGTACGACTTCGACGCTCGCCGCCGGGTGCCGCAGATCTCGAAACGCTATGCAGAGACCGGCCGCCAGCTGAGCGCGCTGCGAATCGCGCAGGCCGGCGTGCGGACCGCCTGGCTGCTCAACGGGCTGTGGTGCGGAAATGGGGCCCTTCCCCATTTAAATGGGGAAGGGCCTTATTTCCGAGGTCAGTAGGTGTAGCTCGACTGGAAGCCCAGCGGAATGCCGAGCGCCCAGTAGATCAGCAAGAAAGCGGACCACGCGATGAGGAACACCACCGAGTAAGGCAGCATCATGGCGACCAGGGTGCCGATGCCGGCGTTGGTCACGTAGCGCTGGCAGAACACCACGATCAGCGGGAAATACGGCATCAACGGCGTGATGATGTTGGTCGCCGAGTCGCCCACGCGGTAGGCGGCCTGCGTCAGGTCAGGCGAGATCCCCAGGCTCATCAGCATCGGCACCAGGATCGGCGCGAGCAGCGCCCACTTGGCCGAGGCCGAGCCCACCAGCAGATTCACGAAGCCGGTCACCAGCACGATGCCCACCAGCGTCACCTGCGCCGGCATGCCCAGCGAGCGGAGGAAATTCGCGCCCTCGATCGCGATCAGCGCGCCCAGGTTCGATTGCCCGAAGGCAAAAATGAACTGCGCCGCGAAAAAGGCCATGACGATGTAATAGCCCATGTCGCTCATCGCTTTCGCCATGCCCTGCACGACGTCGCGATGATTCTTGATCTTCCCGGACGCATAGCCGAACACGATGCCCGGCACGATGAACAACAGGAAGATCAACGGCACGATGGAGCGCATCAGCGGCGCAGAGGGGCTGGCCAGCTCGCCCGAGGCGTCGCGCCAGGCCGAATCCCCGGGCAGCGTGCTGATCCCGATGATGGCCAGCGTGGCCACCATGGAGAACAGTGCCCAGCGCAAGGCTTTGCGCTCGGCCGGCTCCAGCGGCTCCATGGTCGGCAGGTCTTCCAGGTCGCCGTCCAGCGGGGTGTTCCTGAGGCGCGGCTCGACCACCTTGTCCGTCAGGACCCAGCCCAGCGCCACGATCAGCAGGGACGAGATGGCGGTAAAGAAATAGTTGTTCAACGGGTTGATCAGGAGCTCGGAGTCCAGCACCTGTACGCCCGCCTGGGTGATGCCGGCCAGCATCGGATCGAGAGCGGACGGCACGAAGTTGGCGGAAAAGCCGCCCGAGACGCCGGCGAAAGCCGCCGCGATCCCGGCCAGCGGATGGCGGCCGGCGGCATAGAAAATGATGCCGCCCAGCGGCACCACGAGCACGTAGCCGGCATCCACGGCGCTGTGGCTCACGATCCCCACGAGGATCACCATCGGCGTCAGCAGCCAGCGCTTGGTGAAGGACAGCAGGGCGCGCAGCGCCGCATTGATAAAGCCGCTGTGTTCCGCGACCCCGATGCCCAGCATGGCCACCAGCACGACCCCCAGCGGCGGGAAGGCGACGAACACCTGCACCATCTGCGAGACGAAACCTGTGAATTCCCGTCCCGCGAGCAGGTTCTTGACCACCACGGCCTCGCCGGTCCTGGGATCGACGGCCGAGAAGGTCACCGGCGCGAGCAGGGCCGAGACGATCCACGTGATCACCAGGGCGATCAGGAACAGGATGGCGGGATCCGGCAGCTTGTTGCCGGCGCGTTCAACCCAGTCGAGCAGGCGAGCGATGCGAGGATTCGCGCCCGAGTAGTCTGCTGCGGGTTCTTTTGATTCTTGTGGATCTTGCCCAGGCATGGCCGCCCTCCTGTTCGCGAAGGCGGCAGTATAACGATCTGGCGAAGGCTGCGGGCGCCCCCGCCGCGATCAGCGTCTCGCCGGGCTAATCGTGCGGGTGTTTCTGCCGGCGCTTCTGGCGGCGCAGGCGCAGCGCCATCACGCCTCCGATCACGGCAAGCACCCCCGCGATCGCGTAGAGCGCCACCACGATGATCACGCCGAATTCCGGTTGCTCGTACATGCAAGTCTCCTTGAGCGGCTCTATCGGACGCGCTCGCCCGATCTGCTGTCAATCGGCTGTTCGCCCGCGAGCGCCAGGTGGATGCCTTCCGGCCTGCGGATTGCCTCCGCGAGCGGGATACTGCAGCATCGGCCGCAGCCACGCCGGCTCGCGAAGGAGTTTCACGCACATGCGCCGCAGCTTCCGGGTTCCCGACACCCTCGTACTCCTGTTCGGCATGATGGTACTCGCGCTGGTCGCCACCTGGCTGCTGCCGCAGGGCGAGTTCCAGACCGCCGTCAACGAGGCGGGCCGCTCGGTGGTGATTCCCGGCACCTACGCCGTCATCGAGGACGCCCGCACGCTGATGCCGTGGGAGCTCCTGACCGTGGTGCCGCGCGCGCTGGCGGACGCCCAGGACATCATATTTTTCGTGCTGATCGTCGGTGGCGCCATCCGCGTGCTGCGAGCCACCGGCACCATTGACGCCATGCTCGGCTCCGTGCTGCGCCGCATCGGTCACAGCCCGGCCCTGCTGATTGCCATCGGCATGTTCGTGTTCGCCGCAGGCTCGGCCACGCTTGGGGTCGCCGAGGAGTACATCCCGCTGACGCTGGTGCTGATCGCGCTGTGTGTCGCGATGCGCATGGACACGGTCACCGCGATCGGCATCATGGTCTGCGGTTACAGCATCGGCTACGGCGTCGCCATGATGAACCCGTTCACGCTGCTGGTGGCCCAGCGGGTGGCCGAGCTTCCGCCCGCCTCCGGCATGGCCTTCCGGCTGGCCATATTCCTGCCCTTTCTCGCCATCGGCATCCACCACGTGTGGCGCTACGCGCGGCGGGTCCAGCAGGATCCGGCCGCCAGCCTGGTGCACGACATAGAAGCCGCCCAGCATGCCCCGGTCGAACTTCCCTCCGGCATGAGCGGACGGCACAAGCTGATCGTCCTGATGACGATGGCGGCGCTGGGCCTGATGGTCTACGGGATCGCTGTCCCCAAGTGGTACATCCTGGAACTGAGCGCGCTGTTCCTCGCCCTCGCGCTGTTCGGCGGCCTGGCCGGGGGGCTGGGCGCCGACGGCACGGCCAAGCGCTTCGCCGAGGGCGCCTCGGAGCTGGCCGGCACCGCGCTCTTGATCGGCTTTGCGCGCTCGATCGCGCTGATCCTGGAGGACGGCCAGGTACTGCATACCATCGTCAACGGCATGGCTGCGCCGCTGCAGGTGCTGGGCGCCGAATTTGCCGCCGTCGGGATGCTGCTCATCCAGACGGTGATCAACCTGTTCATTCCATCCGGCTCGGGCCAGGCTTACGTGACGATGCCGCTGATGGCGCCGATCGGCGACCTCGTCGGCGTCACCCGCCAGACCGCGGTTCTGGCCTTCCAGTTCGGTGACGGCTTTGCCAACATGATCGTGCCGACCAACCCGGTGCTGATGGGCATTCTCGGCATTGCGGGAATCCCTTACGACCGCTGGCTGCGTTTCGTCCTGCCGCTGCTCGCCAAGCTGTTCGTCGCCGGCGCGTTGACGTTGGTGGTCGCGGTCTGGATCGGGTTTTCCTGACGGCCCACTCTGTCCGACCCTCCCGCATGCGTGGAATGCGTCTAATTCCCGCTCGCACTGCGCAACCAGGTGCGTCCGACTGGGCATAATCCCGTATGGCAGACGCCGAAATTGTTGACTAGTTTGTCCCTTGTATCGATGTCGCGCGATTTCAAGGACTGAACGCGCCACCTTGATCAGGAAATTCTGGGGAAACGCTCCGAAGGGGGTCAACAATGAACTGGACGAAACTCTTAGTTTCAGCGACATGCGTCGCCGCACTGGCGCTTGCCGGCTGTGAAGGCGATGACGGAGACCAGGGACCAGCTGGGCCTGCCGGGCCTGAAGGCCCTCCGGGCGATGAAGGTCCTCCCGGACCCGAGGGTCCTCCCGGAAGCGCAGTCTTCGAAATCGGTGACGGCAGCCAGTTGACGCCCGAACAGCTCGAGGAAATGGGCTTCCTGCAGGCGGACATCACCGACGTGACGGTTGCCAGCCCCCCGACGCTCACTTTCACGCTGACCACCGAGTCGGGCGTGCCGGCGATCGGCGCCGATCCGGGCCTGTTCTCGTTCACCCTGGTCAAGCTGGTTCCCGCCGCTGATGGCGCGCCTTCCACTTGGGTGAGCTACATCAACAGCGTCGAGACGGCCACGGGCGACTCCACACCCAACGTGCTGGACCAGGCCGTGCATGCCGGTGCGGAATCGAGCAGCGTCGGCACCTTCGAGGAACTGGGTGACGGCGAGTACCAGTACACGTTCGGCACTGATCCCGCTGACGTCACCACGCCCATCGCGGTCGAGTACGAGCCCGAGCTCGTGCATCGCGTCGGCCTGGAGCTGCGCGGCTCCGGCGACTTTGAAGCCCTCGCCCCGGCCAACCCGGTGTATGACTTCATCCCCGCGACCGGCGAAGGCGTTCCGCTGGCGAAGAACATCGCCGCCACCGAAAGCTGCAACGCCTGTCATGACCGGCTGCAGTTGCATGGCGGCCCGCGGATCACCGTCGAATACTGCGTCACCTGCCACAACCCCGGCACGATCGACCAGGATTCCGGCGACTCGGTGGACATGGCCTACATGACCCACTCGATCCATGCCGCGCGCGACTACTCCATCTGGGGTTTCCGCGACAGCCTCCACAACTACGCCGATGTGACCTATCCGCAGGACCTCTTGTGGTGCGAAAACTGCCACGTGGCCTCCGAGGATACGCCTGACGGCGGCGACTTCGCCGTGACGGCGACGGCCACCTCCTGCGGCGGCTGCCATGGCGACGGTCTCATCGCCAGCAATCCCGACCCGGTCACTGGCGTGCCGACCTATAGCTATCAGCATGCCGAGTTCGGATCGCCGATCCCGGACACCACCTGCGTGCAGTGCCACGCCGAAGGCGGCGTCGCAGGCAGCACCCTGGCGAACCATACGGGCGTTGCCGGTTCGGCACGGCTCCGCACGGCGCAGGGCGAGGATTTCACTTACGAGATTCTCAGCGTGACGCCGAGCGGTCCCGGTGAAACCCCGACGGCCACCTTCCAGATCCTGGACGCCGACGGCGCGCCGATCGACATTCTCACCGCAGACAGCTTCGACGTCTCCGAAGGTCAGCGCCAGCGTCTGCGGCTGCAGATCGCCTGGACCCCGGATGCCGTGTACAACGGCTTCGAGGACGGCACCCTGCAGGTCCCGCACGCGGAGTCCCTGGAATACGACCTGTTCGACTTCCTGGGCGACCTGGTCGCCAATGCAGACGGCAGCTTCAGCTTCACCTTCCCCGAAGCGCTGCCCGCCAATCTGCCGGGCGAGTTGATGGTCGTGCTGGAAGGTCGGCGCATCCTGGCCGACGGCACGCGCGCCTATCCTGACAGCGAAATCTTCTTCCCCGGCGAAGCGCGCGACACCATCGCGTCCCAGGCCGCGTGCGAGAACTGTCACGATCAGCTCGCGTTCCATGGCGGCAGCCGTGCCGGCGACCCGACCATGTGCGTCGTGTGCCACAACTCCGACGCGGCCTTCGCCGTCGAAGGAATCGGCACGATCGCACTCGGGCCGATGTCGCACCAGATCCACGCGGGTCTTTACCCGGGCTTCGAGGAAGTGACTTATCCGCAGCCGCTGGCGAACTGCCTGGCCTGCCACGAAGAAGGCACTTTCTACGCCGCCCGGTCCACTGCACGGCCGGTGTCCATCGACGAGGGTGCGGACACGCTGCGCTGGGATGACGATATCGCCATCTCCGCGACGTCCGCGGCCTGCGCCAGTTGCCATGTCGGACCGAACTACGGCGCGAGCGCCCAGGCCCACATGGAGCAGAACGGCGGCGTCTTCAACGGTGTCAAGGGCGAGATGGCCATCCCGTCGTCCAGCACCGAAACCTGCCTGATCTGCCATGGCGAAGGCCGGATCGCCGATACGGCCGCATCACACGGTCAGCTGTAACACGGACCCGACGCAGCTACGCGCTGCATTTCTCAAGGCCGGG